>Ga0114968_10004249_pt1 | contig 10692 bp, 10 predicted proteins | sample M_130807_EF_Meta_FD_87020 | JGI IMG/M metagenome (GOLD analysis project Ga0114968, IMG submission 87020) | Freshwater microbial communities from Lake Montjoie, Canada to study carbon cycling - M_130807_EF_MetaG | ecosystem: Environmental > Aquatic > Freshwater > Lake | place: Lake Montjoie... | reverse complement strand
TTTCCGATGTGCCGGGTGTGCCGCTGATTGCGCCGTCCACCCTTGATGCCAATCTGAGCATCAATGGCGTGCCAGTCACGATCCCGGCGGGATCGGATCTGGCGACCATCAAGGATACCATCAACACGGCCGTCGCCACTTACAACGAGCAGATCACTGCGCATAACATGGTGCTGCGGACGCCTGAAAGTCTGGTGGATATCCATGCCGAATTCGATGTGGCCGGCACGGGCATTGTGCTTTATTCCAATGCGACTTCGGCAATCGAGGTCAAGGATATGTCGAATATTACGGCCTTTACCGGCCTGAATTTCGGCGTGTCGGGAGCACGCGTCAATGGCGTGGCGATATCCGCACCGAGCGGTTCGGTCAAGGGTACGATCAGCCTTGACAGCGGGCTGGTGGCGACCTCCACCGCAACTGCCGCGCCCTCTGTGGCGTTGAAGCCGGGCGCGACAACACAGGCCGATGTGACCTTCACCGCGCTCAAATCGGGGGCTTCGGTGACGCTGGCCGGACTGACTTTCAAAGCCAATGTCGATCTGACCAAAGAGCAGGTAGCCTCGGCTTTCGCCAATATCGCTGACGGCACGGTCTCGAACACGATTACGCCTGCCGCCGACGGCGTTTTCTCAGGCATCATGACGGGCTGGGCGACAGGGGCTGCGACCAATGAATTGGTCGGCTATACCGCAACCAAAACGCCAGGCTTGGTCAATCTGACGCTGGGCAGCGACGCCATCAAAAACATGGCCGCCATTGTGAAGGCGATCAACGACGCCAATCTGGGGATCAAGGCCACCACTGACGGCACGGTGGCGGGCGGTGTCAGTCTGACCTCGAACGACCAGACCCCGATCAGCGTCAGCTATCCGGCCGATATGAGCAATGCACTGGGTCTGAAAATGGGTCTGACCTCGAAAGTGCTGCAATTTGATTGTTCGGATGCCTATGTGCTGCCGACCTTGAAGGATTCCTTCAGCAATCTGCGCAATTTCTTCACCTTGAACGTCATTGATACCCAAGCCAATATCAATGCCAACCGCGCCGCGCTGGATCAGGCGGCCCGCAACAATGTGATGCTGACCGTCAAACGTTGACGCGGCGTGCTTAACCACTTTGCACAAGTCTGATTGTTCAGCCTGCCGGATTTTGGCATGATGGTCCATGTCGGGCCCTGTGTTTCGGGCTCTGGTTGCATTTTGAGGAGCTTGCCGCTTTGTCTTCGCATACCCCATCTCCGGTTGCTCTCGTCACAGGTGCCGCGCGCGGGATCGGTCTGGCCACGGCACGCCGCTTTCTGGCCGAGGGCTGGCGGGTCGTACTGCTGGATATCGATGCCGAGACTTTGACACAGTCTATGGCAGAAATCGGCCAGCCCGATGATGTGCTGGCCATCCATTGCGATGTGGCGGATGTGCGGGCGGTGCAGGCGGCGATTTTGAAGGTCGCCTCGCATTTCTCCCGCCTTGATGCGCTGGTCAACAATGCGGGTGTGGCGGTGTTCAAGCCGATCCTCGAAACCACGCCGGAGGAATGGCAGCGGGTGCTGGATGTGAATTTGTCCGGCCCGTTCTTTACCGCTCAGGCCGCAGCCTTGTTGATGCGTGAAACGGGCGGCGGCAGCATCGTCAATATTGCGTCTATTTCGGGCTTGCGCGCCTCCACCCTGCGCGTGGCCTATGGCACCAGCAAAGCCGCGCTGGTGCATCTGACCAAGCAACAGGCTGCCGAATTCGGTGCGATCGGGGTCAGGGTCAATGCCGTTGCTCCGGGACCGGTGGATACCGCCATGGCCAAAGCGGTGCACAGTGCCGAAATCCGTGCCGATTATCACGATGCGATTCCTCTCAACCGCTACGGGCTAGAAGAGGAAATTGCCGAGGCGGTGTTTTTCCTCTGTTCGAGCCGTTCGAGCTATATTACGGGGCAGACTTTGGCGGTGGATGGCGGGTTTGATGCGACAGGCATCGGATTGGCCTCTTTGCGCAATCAGCGCCGCAACGGCTGAGCGGCTTGCTTACAAATCGAGGCCTTCGACTTGCGGGCGCAATTTTTCGATCGCCTCGTTGGTTTTGTCGTAGAGCGGATAGATGGTCTTGGCGCGCTGATAGAGGTGATAGGCCGCTTTGATCTGTCCGCGTTGTTGCATGATGGCACCAAGGCCCATCATCGCCGGATAATGGCGTGGCTCCAGCCGCAACACTTCGACCAGATCGGCCATGGCACGGGTGTGGTCTTCGAGTGCGAAAAACACCAGCGCACGGCTGTTCCAGCCTTCCGCCCAATGCGGGCGCAACATGATGGCGCGGTCGAGCAATTCAATCGCCAGTGCGGGATCATCGGCCATCAGTGCGCCATTGGCGCGGGACACCAATAAATCGGCCGTATCACTGCCCGAGCGCCCCAGCCGCCGCCGGATAGCCTCGGCGACCTGCTGGGCTTGCGCGGGAGCCTGTGCCTTGGCCAAGCGTTCGAACAGACTGTCGAGGGTGGGGTCGGGCTTGATGCGCAATTGTGCCTGCGCTGTTGCCCCCGCGGTGCAGGCGGCAGCCATCAAACATCCCAGAAAAGCGCGGCGCATCATCATCCCTTGATTTTAAGCAAGTTCTGCAGGGCCGCAAGATGCTGTTTTGAAAAAGAATGGCAGACGCCCGCAATCCCAACACACCGATTGTTGCGCCGCCACAAATCTGTGCATGCGCAATAAGATCAAGACTTGCCACAGTCACGGGTATGGTTAGCATGGAAGAGGGAAAGCCTGATGATTGCAGCAGGCTGTAAAGGGGGGCTCGAGATGAGCGATCACATCCATCCAGTGGATCAACAATTGCCGTTTGGGCGCATGGCAGCTTTGGGCTTGCAACATGTGCTTGTGATGTATGCGGGTGCGGTGGCGGTGCCGCTGATTATTGGCCGCGCTTTGAAACTGCCGCCCGATCAGGTCGGTATTCTTGTTAATGCCGATTTGTTCGCCTGCGGCGTGGTCACTTTGATCCAGTGTATCGGGATAGGGCCGTTCGGTATCCGTCTGCCGGTGATGATGGGCGTAACCTTTGCCTCGGTAGCGCCTATGCTTGCAATGGCTGCAAATCCTGCGGTCGGTTTGGGTGGCATTTACGGCGCGGTGATCGTATCAGGTATTTTCGGCCTTCTGGTCGCTCCCTTTGTCAGCCGTATGCTGGCCTTCTTTCCGCCTGTTGTGACAGGGACGATCATTCTGGTGATAGGCATTTCCCTGATGCGGATCGGAGTGAATTGGGCAGCGGGTGCGCCAGCACCGAACCTGCCCGGCTATGGTGATCCCCTGCATCTGTCGGTGGCGGCCTTTACGCTGATCGTGATTTTGGCACTGATGCGCTACACCAAGGGCTTTGTGACCAATATTGCGGTGTTGCTGGGTACGGTTGTCGGCTTTGCGCTTGCTTATGCTTTGGGCAAGGTGAACTTTGACGCCGTGGCGAAGGCCGAACCGTTCGGCCTGATCTATCCGTTCCAGCTCGCCACACCCACTTTCGATCTGTTTGCCTCTATTTCAATGTGTCTGGTGATGCTGGTGGTGATGGTGGAATCAACCGGCATGTTTCTGGCCGTTGGCGAAATGACCGATCGCCCCGTGCACGAGCCCGATCTGAAACGCGGGCTGTTGACCGATGGTCTGGGCACGCTGATCGGCGGGATTTTCAACACCTTTCCTTACACCTCCTTCTCCCAGAATGTCGGTCTGGTCGGTGTCACCGGCGTGCGCTCGCGTTTTGTGACGGCGGCCGGCGGGGTGATCCTGCTGGCGTTGGGCCTGATTCCCAAATTGGGTGCGGTGATGACGGCTGTTCCGGTATTCGTGCTGGGCGGGGCGGGGATTGTGATGTTCGGCATGGTTGCGGCCACCGGCGTGCGGATCCTCTCCAATGTCGATTTCAAGACCAACCGCTTCAACCTTTATATCGTCGCGGTCTCCATCGGCTTCGGCCTGATCCCGCTGGTCGCACCGGCCTTTTTCTCGAAATTGCCGAAAGATCTGGAGCCGATCCTCAATTCCGGTATCGTGCTGGCCTCCATTACCGCCGTGATCCTGAATGCCTGGTTCAACGGTGCATCGGGCAGTGCCAAAGACGCCGCAAGCTCGGCCTCGGCCAGCGATCACGCCTGATTGCCGGCAACAATTGAGCGAAGGGGGCTTCGGCCCCCTTTTTTATTTTTACAAAAAAATCAAAAACATGCAGATGAACGGATTATGAAGCACGGGCTCAGGCACCGTTCAGGGCCGGGCGGCTAATCTCCTTTTAACGATCAGACGGGGAACAAAAACTCCGCAAGCTGATCGGGCAACCGGCCCTGAATGTTCAGGCCACACTAAGGAGAGAGTACCATGACAAAGTCCCTGACCCGTCTCGTTTCGACCGTTACCCTGATCAGTGCTCTTGGCCTTGGCGCCGCTTTCGCGCAGACGCCCGCCCCGACCACCGGCAATTCCTCAACAACCCCTGCCATCACGGCTCCGGCCTCCGGCAAGGTTGTCGACAGCAAGGCAAAATCGGCCGAGCACAAAGCGACCAAGGATCATGTTGCAAAAGATCAGGCAACCGCCAAAACCCACGCGCTGAAGCCCGATGCTGCAAAGACCGATAAAAAGGCGGTTGTTGATGCTCCCCAGACTTCAGCCAAAACAGGATCGGCAAGCCCGACAGTTGCGCCAAAATCCTGATGCTTCGCAAAGCAAGGACAGGAGTTATCCCCGCTCCTGTTCTTGCCCCGCTCTCCCGCTTTGATCCGATTGCAACAGGCGCTGGCTGCAAAGCCGGCGTCTTTTGTCTGGGGAATGAGATTTTCCATGCCGGATCGATCAAATGTGCGACGGGGCGTTGACAAGTGGGTGATCAAAGGCAAAATACGAAAATTCGTCATCATTTGACGTGACATTGAGGAGATTCAAATGAAAAAGATCGTCGCAGCCGCTGTTTTGGGCTTGGCATTGATGGGTTCTGCGCAGGCGCAGACCGCTCGTGATACGCGTGAAGTCGGCGCGGCCGGTATTTCCGGCGGTGCTGCTTCCGTGATCTTCTGGAACACGATGGCTTCGACCACCGCTCTGGCCACTGCCGGTGTCGGTGTTGGTGTCGCCGCCGGCGTCTATGCCATCTACAAGATCTATGACAGCTATACCGCGCCTGCTCCTGCACCTGTTGCAGCGGCTCCGGCCAAAAAATCCAAGAAGTAAGCTGTTAGATCCCCATAGGATCACAGCGAGACAAGGACGCTTTGGCAACAAAGCGTCCTTTTTGATTCCGGATCGTGACCGGTCAGGCCGCCGCTTTCCATTCTTCGGTCACGGTGTTTCTAAAGCGCAACATCACGCTGAAACCGTCATTGCGCGACAGGAAACGGATGTGACCGGCCAGCAGGCGGGCGCGCTTGCGCATGTTTTTGAGCCCGCGCCCCAGTTCCATCCGGTCGATCGGCGCCAAACCCTCGCCATTGTCGCGAATGACCACCATCAGATGATCGCGATATTGGCGCAAATGCACGGTGATGGTGCTGCATTGGGCATGTTTGATTGCATTGGCAATGCATTCCTGCACGATGCGGCTGGCATGGAGGCATTGGGCGTCAGAAATATCGTGATTGGCGGCATTTCGCTTTTTGTCGGGGATGAAGTCGAGCGTGATGCCCAACCCTTTCAAACGGGGGCGTTGGCGTTCGAGCAGCGCGCCGATCATCTTTGCCGCATTGGCCGGTTTGCCGAGAGAGATGCAATCAATAATCACGCGCACGTCATCCATGCAGACCTGGAACATGTCGAGCACCGCGGCCTGACTGAGATCCTGCTTCTTGGCCAGCAACATGCCCGAAATCAGTTGCGAGCCGACCCCGTCGTGGATTTCCATCAGCAACCGTTCGCGCTCGGACTGGATCAACCGGATATTGTTGATGGCATGCTGTTTTTGCAGCACCTCGCGCAAGCGTTCCTCGCTGTGTTGGAGGGCTTTGGTGATGCGGGTGGCTTCGGCCATCTGGTAATTTTGCGAGATGCGGTAGCGTTTGAAGACGATAATACCCATCACCATCAGCAAGACCGTCATACCGAATTGCATCAGATAGATTTCTTCAAACCAGATAGACGGCAGGATGCCGCCGAGCAATTGATAGGCATATTTGATCTGCCCCGATGCCACCAGATAATCATGGGCCCCCAATATAATGGTCAGCGAGGATTGGAAGATCAGCATGCGTCCTTCTTTTTTGACGAAAATATTTTCGAACAGAACGCAGCGCACCAACACCTATACGAAATAGAAAAAGGCACCGCCGATCCAGTAGATATTGATGTAATAGACGCTGTCGCTGCCGAAATAGAGGCATATGATGGGGGCCGAAATGCCAAACAGATTGCGTAATTTCGAGCGTACTGGATTGGACTTGACCTCGGCTATGATTTTGATGAAATCGGCAAACGAAAAAATCGTCCAGGCGATAAAGCCGTACATCAAAGCCTGCCAAAGCACATAATATTCGGCTGGCACCGACACCATCATCAGCATGTTGAGAAAAATAGCCCAAAAGAACATGGTTCTCCCGGCCAGACCGATCAGCCGCTCCCGCTTGAACAGGATGCTGAAGCTGATCAAAAATGCCCCCAAAATACCGAACAGCACATTCGAGCCATTGATGGTAATTTTGGAAATGAACATAACCTGCCGCATCATGTTTTCGATGACCGGTTCGCTGCCGATATGCAAAAATCCGAGCTGGAACATCGGCTGGTAATTGTAATGTTCGAATGTCAGCACATTGCTGTCACGCACCAGATGCGGGGGAATAGCCACTGCATAGGGTTTAAACCACAACACCCGTTGCCGGACATCCGAATGCAGGATGTCGTCGATCTTCTCGCCGTTCAGCCAGACCGTGCCCAGACTGCTGAGCGCATTGATCATCAATTTGGACGGACCATAGTCGGACATCAATTGTGCGCGGGTCAGGGTCGTTGCCATCCGCATGCACCGCACGGGTGTTTCCAGCCCGGTCTCCCAATGGGGCAAGGTGATTTTGGTCCATTCGGTCAGAGGCTTGTGCGCATCATTGCACTGGAATTGCTGGACGCTGCCTTGATTGACAATCAGGGGTTTGGGTCCGCCGCCACCCAACGAAAAGTAGAATACACACAGCAATAAACCGATGCCCGTCACAACGAGGCTGGAGACGAGGAAGGAATTTCTGAGGCGGTTCATCAATGTCTCCCATTGGGGAATACGCAACAACGAATGAGACAAAAAACGCGGAGAACGGGAAACGGCAATCTTGGCGGTGGCCCTGTTATTGTTTGTTCTTGGGCGGGGTTTTTCCCATGCGGGCCATGATGCCTGCCACGCGCTCCAGCGTGATGCCTTCGGCAACGGGCTTTGGTTCCCTTACGGTGCGGTCAACCAGCCTTTGCGCAGCCCGTGCGGTTTGCGGCTTTTCGGCCAGGAATTTTTTAATCTTGTCCACGAAACAAAGGCTCCGCCACCCAAGGGGTCAAACACACAAGGAACAATCAAACCTGAAAGCCATTATACCGTGCGAAAGCCTTTTGGTCCATTCACCCCGAAGGACGGGTGCTGACTGGTCCAAACCGGATCAAGTCCCGTATGAAAAACATGAAGCAAATCACTACTCCCCCGCAAGCGTGCAGCACGGTCTATTTCGACGGAAGCTGCCCGCTGTGTAGCATCGAGATCGCGCATTATCAGGCCTGTCTGGGCGCGCAAGAGATTGCCTTTGTCGACGTCTCCGATGCCGGTGCATCGATGGCCGCCGATCTTGACCGTGCGCAGGCAATGGCGCGCTTTCATGTGCGCCTGCCCGATGGTTCTCTGCAATCGGGTGCAGCGGGTTTTGTGGCTTTATGGAGTGCTCTGCCACGCTGGCGCTGGTTGGCGCGACTGGCGGGACATCGGCGGGTCTTGCCGGTTCTGGAGCGGCTTTATGTGCGTTTTCTGCCGTGGCGAGCTCGGATTGCGCGTCTTGTGTTCAGGCAGGCCAGATCCGCCCGCCCGTCATCGGCACTTTGACGCCCGTGGTGCCGGGCAGGCTGAGCGGCAGGCCCAATTTGGAGCGCACCGCCAGATAGCCGAAACATTGGGCCTCCAGAAAATCGCCATCCCAGCCGATGCTTTCGACGGGGGCGACATGCACGGCGAGGCGTTGCGCCAGCCCCTGCATGAAATGCATATTGTTGCGTCCGCCACCGGCCACAAACCATTGCAGCGGCGGGGTCGGCACATGGTCGAGCGCGCGGCATGTGGCCTCGATGGTGAAGGCGGCAAGGGTGGCCAAACCATCATGCGGGGACAGGCTGTCGACGATTTTTGCGCGCTGGTGGAAGTCGTTGCGGTCCAGTGACTTCGGCGGGCGCGTGGCAAAAAACGGGTTGTCGAGCAAGCGGGCCAGCACCGTGCGGTTGACCTGTCCGAGCTGGCTCAAACGTCCGCCCTCGTCAAAGGGAAGGCCGAAATGCCTGCGCACCCAATCATCGCACAATGCCGAGGCCGGACCCGTATCGAAAGCCAGTATGGTCGAGCCGTCGAGATAGGTGACATTGCCGACCCCGCCCCAATTCAGAATCATCACAGGCTGTTGCAGGCGGCTTGCCAGGGCATGATGGTAAACGGGCACCAGCGGCGCGCCTTGCCCGCCTGCTTTCACATCGGCGAGCCGGAATTGGTCAACGACCGAAATGCCGAGCTGTGCCGCCATGCGCCGTCCGTCGCCCAACTGGCGGGTAAAGCCCAATTCGGGCCGGTGATAAACCGTCTGGCCATGCAGGCCGATCAGCTCGATCTCTGTGCGGTTGATGTTGTGATGCTGGAGGAACTGGTCGATGGCCGCGCTGAAGGCGTCGGTCACATCCTGCTCCAATCCGGTCAAGGGGTCCGACATCGCGCGGCTGGGGTCTTGCAGAAAATCCAGCAAACGGTTCCGCAAGGGTTCGGGATAGGGGAGTGTGGCCCCGAAGCCTGCTTCGACAAGGGTTTGGCCATCGGTGCGCAACAGGGCAATGTCGATGCCATCCATCGATGTGCCGCTGATGGTGCCGATGACGGTTCTGATCTTGCTGCTGAACATGCCTGTTATCCGCCCCTGTCGTGTCCGCTCTAGCGATAAACCACTGCGCCAAATGGTGCAATTTCTATGTCCGGTTTCATTGCTCCATGCCTGCTCCACGGGTTTGCTTGTCGGGGTGTCTTGCGTCTGCGGGCGCGGGCTGGCATGATCAAAGCTGAAAAATTTGGAGGAATGCCGTTGCGTATCGATCATCCCGAGCTGACCACTGTCATCGACATCCCGTTGAAACTCGGTGAAGGTCCGTGCTGGTCGGCCGCAGAAAACGCGCTGTATTTTGTCGATATTCTGGCCCCCAAACTCTACCGCCTCGATCTTGCGGGCAAAGCCTTGCGCGAATGGGCCATGCCGAGCGACATCGGCAGTTTCGGTCTGGCCAAAGACGGCCGCATGGTGGTAGCGCTGCGTGACGGCGTTTACTGGTTCGATCCGGCCACCGAACAATTGAGCCTGCTGGCGTGCCCCGAACCCGGCAATACAAGCAATCGCCTGAACGACGGCAAAGTCGGCCCCGATGGCCGTTTCTGGGTCGGCTCGATGGATGACCGCCCGACCAAGGAGCCGATTGCAGCCCTCTACCGCATCGATACCGAAGGACGCTGCGACAAGATGGTTGATGGACTGATCATTTCCAATGGTCTGGCCTGGTCGCCCGATCACCGCACGATGTATCACTCCGACAGTCGCGGTCCTTTTGCGCAAGCGTTCGATTTCGATGTGAAAACCGGTGATCTTTCGCGCCAGCGTATCCTGCGGATGCTGCCCGAGGCCGAAGGCCGTCCCGATGGTGCGGCGTGCGATGCCGAGGGCTATTACTGGGTTGCAGGTGTCACCGCGGGCTGTCTGAACCGCATTGCCCCCGATGGCACGCTGGATCGCAAGGTGATCTTGCCGTTTCCGGCGCCGACCATGCCCTGCTTTGCCGGTCCCGACATGAAAACCCTCTATGTGACCTCGCTGTCCAAGCAGGTCGACGGGCATGATTACACCGGCACGATTGTCTCGTTCGCGGTGGATGTGCCCGGTGCGCCGGTGGCGCGCTTCGGCGAGCCTTTGGCCTGACCGGCTACCTGATTGAAGTGGAGTAACGCGTTCACATGTCTGACGATCTATCCGTCAATGGTGCCTTGCAGATTGACACGATAGCTCTGCCCAAGGGGGGCAGACTGGGTTTGGTGCATTGTCCGGGACGCTGTGGCTGGGATAGCCACAGCCGCCTCTGGGCCCGTAATCTCGATGAAGACCTGCATGCGATCAAGGCTTTCGGGGCGTCGCATCTGGTCACGCTGATCGAGGAAAGCGAATTCGCGCTGTATGGCGTCGAAGACCTGCCCGATCGTGTCGCAGAGCACGGCCTGATCTGGCATCACTGGCCGGTGGCCGATATGGCCGTGGCAGGCAGTGTGACGCGCCAGCGCATGGCACTGGAAGTGCCCGATCTGTTGCGCGATCTGCGCAATGACGGGGTGGCGGTGGTGCATTGCGCAGCGGGTCTGGGGCGCACCGGCACCTTTGCCGCCCAATTATTGGTGACCTCCGGTCTGACCCCGCAAAAGGCCATTGCGGCGGTGCGGCAGGCGCGTCCGGGAA
>Ga0114968_10004248_pt1 | contig 10693 bp, 16 predicted proteins | sample M_130807_EF_Meta_FD_87020 | JGI IMG/M metagenome (GOLD analysis project Ga0114968, IMG submission 87020) | Freshwater microbial communities from Lake Montjoie, Canada to study carbon cycling - M_130807_EF_MetaG | ecosystem: Environmental > Aquatic > Freshwater > Lake | place: Lake Montjoie... | reverse complement strand
TTCCTAATGTAATAGGAAAACCGTTAGCAACAGCGGCAGAGCCGTTAGCAGCAGCCGTGATGCGGCCTTGGGCATCAATAGTTACGTTTGCGCTGGTATAGCTGCCAGCAGATACAGCAGTGTTAGCAAGAGAGATAGTGCCAGTAGTAGTGATGGGGCCGCCGGTCAACCCTGTGCCGGTTGCTACGTTTGTAACGGTTCCGCTACCGCCACCACCACCAGTTCCTGTCTGTACTGTTTTTAACATGGTTATAGTCCATCGCCGGGAGTGATATAAATAGCAGCCGTACTACTACCAGTTATGCCTGTGAAATAAGCATTAGGCACAAACGAAAGAATCTCATCTGTACCCGCAAGCAAAGGATAAGCAGGGCCGGTAGACGTAATTACAGCAGCATTGTTAGCAGCCTCAGAAGAAATAGTACCGTAGCCAAGAAACACAGTCACGCTACCGCTGTTAATAATGCGGTATTGGTTGCCACCAAGCGTAGTAGAAAGTGCTTGTACAGGTGTAGGAGCAGACGTAGCAGCCGTGAAGACTACCGTGTTTCCTGTTCTGGTAAATGCGTTGGTACTCATATCACTTCCTTAATTTATGATGGCTGTTGATGTTTCTTTGTCTATGGTCATTACACCGTGACACACCACATTCCAATCTTCACTGTCTGCTGCTTTCTCGCTCTTTGATGGCACGTTAATTTGAAAGTTCTTAAACAAGTATTCTTTGTCGTTTTCAAACACACGCCAGCAATGTTCTAAAGTTCCTCTTCCTTCCATGCCACGGCTTTTGTTAAAGCGTATGGCGTACTTGTTCATATTACCTCCGCAGCCGGGGCTGGGCAAGCCTGTTGCGGGGCTGGTATTACAGTCAAGTTGAAGTGAACAAATTTTATTGGCTTGTCAGCCGCATGTCGAGTAAATGAGTGCATTAGCCAAGAATTAGCAAAAATCATCATGCCCGGTTTTGGCGTAAAGTTAATCATCTTGCTGGCTGGCGTTGCCGCATTCATGTCTTGCTCTGGCAAATCAATCTGCACCTTGGCTGCACGGGGGTCATGGAACACCACATGAGAACAGTCCTCTGGCGTTTCAAGGAAGTAAAACCCAACAATCTGAGAACCAAAGCCATGAACGTGCGCGTCCATAGCTGAATGTTTATGGTGTTCCTGCGTCCACATTTCTGTGAACTGCACCGCCTTGTCCTGCATGGCGTAGCCCTGCTCATTAAGGATGTTCCAAGCAGTGGAACCTACAAACTCAGAAAACTTAGCCAGCCGTAAGTCAGCGTAATAGTTGTTGCTCATGTACACCGGGTAGAGTTCGTTAAGCGTTTGTTCCTTGCGGGATTCTGCCAGCGACTCCTCTGACACTTGGTTAACCGTCTCTAAAAAGTCAGGCCGCTCAATAATGTAAATCGGGCAAGGAAAATGGTATGCAACTTGTAATTGCGTATTTGCTACGACTTCAGCCACCGATTCAGCGGCTTTGCATACAATTTCGGTCATTGTGTTACCTCTACCCATGATGATGTATAAAAGTCCAGTTTATAGTTTTTGCCGTCATCTGGGCGTTGAGGCTTGTCAACCCAACCGTTATTAGCGCCACTCCAAATCACTTCTCTGTCAGTTGGGCGGGGAATTGGCGGCTCATATTTTATAATTTCTTCGTTAAATGTCCAAGCAGAAAAATTATCCCGTTGTGGAAGTTTTTCCCACGCCAATTTATAAGCTTCAATTTCACGTTGTTTTTTTGCTTGTACTATTGCAATTTTTTCTTCTTCAGATACTTGTATGATTTGGTGTATGTCTGTCCACACACCATCTAGTTTTTCATAAGTAACGTGTGGGTCATTAAATATTTCGTAGTCGCCTAATACAGGGGGCACAACACGAACAAACGGCTCCCAATTTAATGGAATGCCATCAGGAAAAGCTTGCAAAAGATTTTCTTCAGTAGCCGGATGTTCAACAGGCTGACCATCTTCAACTCTAATATACAAGTTCATGGTGACCCCGCGCAAGTTGATGGAAACGACCGAGAACATCCGGGCCAAATAATACGAACTGCGCCGCTAGCGCCAGCGCCACTAACACCTAGGCCGCCTCCACCGCCGCCTCCATAACTGCCGCCTTTGCCTTGATTTGGGGGGGTAATATAGTTATTACCAGAATTTCCACCTGAGCCTCCAACGCCGCCATACCCACCGCAAACACTTCCCCCAGTAGCGCCTTTTCCGTTAACATCCACTCCACCGCCACCACCGCCTCTAGTGCCACCAACCCCGCCGCCACCGCCTCCAGCGCCGCCGCTATTTGTAAAAGCAGCATATCCTCCTCCACCTGCGTTGCCACCACAACCGCCGTTTCCGTTTATATAGCCTGCCGCACCACCACCGCCGCCACCATTAGAACTAGCAGGATTACTAGTAAATCCTCCGCTAGAACCGCCATAGCCTCCGCTTTGACCGCCTGTACGAGCACCTGCTGCAATGCCTCGGCAACCAATACCGCCGCACGATGCACCATTGCCTCCACCGCCGCCAATCGTATTGCATCCAGTAGGCCAATTAATTGATGAACTACCTCCAGCAGCACCTACAACTATAGTTCTATTGCTAGTGACTGGACGATTGTTGTAATAAGCAAGCCCACCACCGCCACCACCGCCACCAGATACATAAAAAGTAGTGGGAATGCCGCAAATACAACAAACAAAGGTATACCCTGAACCACCGTTACCGCCGCCTCCAATTGCAACAACAGAAATGTTAGTTACTCCCGCAGGGACAACCCATGTGTATGTTCCCGGCGTTGAATATAGTTGAGAACCCGGCGCTGCGCTGGCTGCGCTACTCATAAAGCCAAAGGCTTGTTGAATACCACTCATGTCAAGCCACTCCCTGCAATAATCCAAGTTGTGTTTGCAACTTTAACGGCAGTTGCTGTACCGTATTGAGCTAATGTGCGTGAACCTGTTGTACCAGCACTAGACAAATACATAGTATCAGTAGTGATTGCAATTGTTACTGCGTTTGCAGATAAGTTAACAAAACTAACTGCTGTTCCAGTTGTGTAAGAAACAGAACTGTTTGCTGGTATTGTGTAACTAGCATTAGCAGAACCAGAAGCGTGATAAATGTGTTTCCCAGCGTCTGTTGCAACAAGTGTGTAATTTCCTGTTTGTGGGTTTTGTGGAATTCCTAAAAAACCAACACTGTTTGTTCCATCAACAGTACAGTTTGCTAAATTTCCAGACGAAGGTGTGCCAAGAGCAGGTGTCGTAAAGTTTGGTGATGTGGTTAACGCTACTACCGTACCAGAACCGTTAGTGGTGTAAGACGTACCCCATGCAGTGCCGGTAGAGTTGGCAATACCAGCGCCGGGATAAACCTGTGCTGTACTGGCTGCTGCGTTAGACACCCAAGTAGTGCCGTTAGACACCAATACATTTCCGGTAGTACCGGGAGCCACTAACTGAACATTGTTAGTTCCGTTGCCAAGCACCACGTTGTTAGCAGTCAATGTTGTAAGGCCTGTACCGCCTTGTGCAGCATTAATAGGCGCAGACAAAGAACTGACGGTGGCATTAACTAGCGTCACGTTAGCAAGACTGGTAATGGTATTGCCAAGTTGTACTGCTGCATTACCTATCGTAATTGCGGTGGCAAAGTTGCTGTCAAGCTGAGACAACGGAATAGCTGCTGTAGCTGTGCCAAAGGTATAGGGAACTGCCATTTTAGAACCTCACTCTTAATTCATGTTCAAATTCAAACGTGTTGTACACAAAAGATGAACTGTTACTGGTTATTGTTAAACCTAAATACTTACCGTATTGCTGTGCGTCACTCTTGTACAGTGCATACCCGTTAGACGTTATCCAGCCAATAGTGACGTTGCTGTTGTTCTTCCACGGGATATTTGTTCCCGAATTGTTATACCAAATGACCGAGTTGTCTAGTGTGTAGACGGGGCTAGAACCAGCTTCACTGTCTACTGTCACATTTAGGGTTGCCGCATTGGACAAAGTAGCCTCAATACCAAATTTGAGGGCTTGTTTTGTCCGTATCGGGTCACCCATAGGCATCAGGGCGGTGCGGATTGTGCTGGCTATTCCTGCCGTAGCGTTGCCGTACAGACGAGACAGGTCTGTGCCGGTAGTGCCATACAGGTTTATCAGGCCGGACAGGGGGACTGACGTAATGTAGGTCAAGCTACCTTGGCTAGTGACAAACCACTTCTTCTCAAAAAAAACACACTGAATTTGCCGAGGAGAGGACAGCGGGTCATTGTAGGTAAATGAGAATGCCGCGCATAGGATGTTGTTGAGCAGCACCTGACCGCCGGACACTGGCTTGGTGAAATCAATGTACGGGAATATGCCGTCCAACTGGTCAGAAATCTTGCTGGTGGTAGAGCCAACAAGGGCGTACATACCGTAGTCGTTCATAAACAGAACAGAACGGAAGTACGGGAATATGGAATAAATACGTTTTGTACCTACGCTGGCGCTGACGTTAGTGTTGGTAAACAGGGTTGCGCCCGTGCTAGTAACCCGTAAGTCTGAGAACACGTTAATGCTGTCATCACCAAACACATACAAAAAGTTATTGGCAGATAACAAACCTTGAATGTTGCCGTGCAGCGTAGAGTCTGTCAGGGTAAAAGAACCGGCAGACACGGATGTGAAGTCACTGTAACTTCCAGCAGCCGAGTAGTACACAGTACGTCCAGCCGCTACCCATGCCCTGCCGGAGAAGGTGGCAACGTCAACAATTTGGTCAAGATTAATAATACCAGTTGCGGTAGCACCAGAGCCGGGAGTAGGACTGCTATCAGCTAATATAACTTTGACGTTGGAAGTAGATGTATACCCAGCCCCCGGATTGGACATGATGACTTGGGTCAGTTGACCGCCACTGACAATAGCATTGCCTGTAGCCCGTGTTGTCCATCCTGTACCATCTCCAATAGTCACTGTGATGTTGGACGAGTTGTTGTAACCCGTACCAAACGTGTTCATCACCACAGACACTGTGCCTGTCTTAAAAGTAATTAGTGAAGCTAGGGCCGTAGCGTTGACAGTGGCATTGCCGCCAGCAACAGTAACAGTGGGAGGTGATGTATATCCTTGACCAGCGTTTGTCAGAGTAATGCTAGTAATAACATTGCTACCACCAACATTACCAATTGTGGCTTCAGCAGTTGCTTGTACGTTGCCAGTTAATTCTTGTGGCGCAGACAACGTGACAGAAGGGGTGGTTACATAGCCATTACCCGCATTCCTAATGCCAATAATGCCTACAGAACCAATGCTAGACAGGTTTGCCCCATCCCAAGTAAACAAACCGTTGCTAGGGTCACCAATGATGACGCGCTGATTCTTGTATTGGGCGGCAGATACACCAGAAACAGAGAATGTCCCTGCGTTGGCTACATTGCCAACATTAGCAGTTCCGCTGCTGTCTAACTTGGCGTATTGCGCCCTACCGTTGGCCTCAAAAGCAACAATGTAATCACTAACATCAATGTTGGCAGATGTAAGGTAGCTAACAGTATTGCCAAACGCAATAGCGTTGCCACTCAAGTCTTTCACGCTAGACTGCGCCGGAACAATCTTAATATTGCCGTGACCAATCGGCATGGCATTTTCAATCCACGCAAACTCTTCTTCTTTGATTGCCGTCCTATTAGCCTTGGTGTTTAGGCTAGTGAAGTTTTTAACGACAGCATAAGACTTTTTTTGTTCTGCCGCTGCCATGATTAGTACGCTGAAGAATAAGGGTCTGGAATACGCCGTGTAAACACCGAGTTCAGCACTGCATTAACATGCTTGCCGTACTCTTGTTTGTAAATTTCAGCTTCACCGTAGCTTTGTTCTTTGTACTTGGCTTTGTAGGCCGCATAGAAAGCAACAGGGGTGGTGTATGGGGAAACAATAGAGTCTGTAACGCTTGGGTCTGTTGCAACTAGAGCAGTTGGCATAACCACCGTGTCTAACTCTATGTAATAGCTTTGGTCTGGAACTGGCGAGATGTAAATCTGCCCCTGACCATAAACGCTGTAGCAAATTGGCCTACCAACGTAGTTTTGCCAGTAACGCAACTGAGCATTAAAGTTAGACCACGGCAAATAGCGCAGGGGAATTCGGCTGTTACCCCAATACAGATTGACGTTGATGATGTCTAGCGTGTACTGAGCGTTAGGCATTGCCGCATAGGTAATGATTTCCGCATTGCTAGAGTATTGCAGGGTAGCTGTTCCGTCTGTAAAAGGCGTAGACGGGGGGAATGTGCTACCAGATGCCGGGTAAGGCGGAGGAGTTGATGCAGTTGTGCCGCTTGCGGTAACTGCGTAGATGAAAATGTTGCTAAATATGAACTGTCCTGCTGTTACAGCAAGGTTAGCAGACCAAGGTATAGCTACAACCCCTGTCGTAGACAAAGGTGTTTGGGTAATTTGTAACGTGCGAAGGCAACCAGTGTCCCTTACTACGCGAGTACGGGCATCGTTAATGTAGTCCGTTAACTCAGCGTCAGACCAGAAGTTCCCGTTAGCATCGTGTAAAAGCCGCCGGACTTCCGTAATGTAGGAAGAAAGTGTTGCCATGTGGCTTCCATTTTAGGCTGCCCTTTGATTAACTTTTCCCCCCACGTGTTTTTCAACACGCAGAGGTACTACGCTAACCGCCGAGGGTAGGGAGCGGTCTTGTTGGGCCGACTGAGAAGTTATCTCAAACTTGTTCAGTCTCTCAATCCCAGAATCTAAATCGGCATGAGAACGTATCCAACCCAGACGGGCCAGATACGGTTCTTTGTCCGCTGCACCGTAACCAAATACATGTTGTGCAACATGCAGAGGAACTTCTACGGGTTTACCCCTAAGAAACTCATAAAAGACACCACCGTACCCGTCTGTGAGTGCGGAGTCGCTTCTATTGGTTACAAATACAGTTTCTGTCATAGGTTCACAACGTCACCGTAAACTATAACTTCACAAGTTGCATCATTAGCAGTGGTTACTTTTACCCACAAAGCACCTGACGAATACACGTTAGAAACGGCATTCGCGGTAGGTGCAACGTCTTGGAAAGTAGTTGTGCTTGTAATGTTTGCGAGTTTAGTAGTTGCAAATATAGCATTAGCTTGGTTGCCATCGCTTGACGTAAGAATACTTACATTAGCGGTGGCAGCACTTGCGTTTGCGTTAGCAAAAGTGACACGGCGAACTATGTAGTTTGTACCAACCACAGACATCACAGCCGCAGCATTGCTTACCGCATTTAACGGAACAGGTTGCGAAGTAGCAATAACAAAATTGCCAAATGAGTCTGGGAACTTAGCGCCTACATGGTTTGCGTTCATGTCTGCTCCTTAACTATTGTAAGTACCGGGAGCGTTGTTGCCGCCGTTAGACGTATACAGAGTCAACGACTGAGTGCTGGTAGTTGCGTTTGCACGCACGTTCCAACCGTCAGAAATAACTGTACCGCCAGTATTGGCTGCAATGTACGTTGTCCAAGCGTTTGCATTCGCAGCAGTGTAAGCATTCACTTCAATGGTCACGTTGTTCGTGGTTTGAGGAAGAATGTATGCACCAGCGGGAACAAACTGAGCAGACGATGTACCAGCGTTCATTAAGGTTGCGTTACCAATACCAATAGCGGTAATGGTGATGCCTTGCAGATACGCACCAGCCGTGTTGGTAGATGCGTTAGCAAGTAAGATTTTATTTAGAGACAATGACATGTTCTATGCTCCTTACAGCGAGAGATAGTTGTAACCTGTCACCTTGGTCATCGACTTAGGCTTGACGTTCACCAGTTCGGCAATCATCAAAACTGCACCGACATAACCAATCTGCCAGTTCGGGAGTGTGGATTCAAATCCTGTAAACACAAACGAACCTTGCTCATGAATGTAGAGCGACAGATAGTTAGTGTTGAGGAAGTAAACCGTACCTTCTGGGCAGTAGGGGTCAGGATAGATTGGCACACCGGCAACCATCAAAGCGCGGAAAGCTGCTTGAGGGCCGTTGTTGTCGCCATCAAAGCCCGAACCGGGAGTGATGACATATTGCTCTTGACCTACGAAGTCTTGAGCCAACAATGTCCATGTACCAAAGCCGCAAACACCAAAGCTAGGCATCTCAGCACCGTTTTTCACAGTACCAGAAATGTATTGCAGAATGTTTTGACGGGTAGGGTTAACAGAACCGGCAGCGTACTGCTTGGATTTCCACCATGTGTAGGTAGAACGGTTGATGTTACCGTAGGTTTGCAGAGTTGTACCGTCATCCACAGCACCGGGCAGTCCAATGAACTGTTGAGTGTTAGTAGTGTTGTTGTACAAAGCCGTAGCCATTGCGTCCATCATCACGTTGGTGGCATCGTTCATACGAGCCTCAATCAACGGAATAATTGCTGCATCTTGTTGAACTGCGCCTTCCATACCGAGGAACGGTACGGGAGAAATCATCAGTTTCAAGTCAAATTCAGCGTTGTAAGCACCCTGTTGAACTGACGGCTGGGCAAAAGAACCGCTGTAGTCAGACCACTGAGCATTCACAAACTGTGCGCCTTGTACGGGAACAGTTACGGAAGAAACACCGCCAGAGGCTTGCTGACTATTGCTAATCAGTGCTGCCAACAAAGGTGTTGAGTTATAAAGCTGGACAACCAGCTTGGGAATAAAGGCTCTACGAGTTACATAGGTCAGTTCAGTAAACTGATTCGACCCTGTAGCTGGTAGGATGCCGCCGCCAATAGCCATAAGGCCTCCTTACGTCTCGATAGACAAACAATACCCTCTTATAAACCGATTGGGCGAGTGGGCTTACGCAAATCACTCAATGCCCGTGCTGCTTCTTCACGCGCTGCACCTACCGGGTTCTTCCAATACTTGTTGAGGTCAAACTGTTTAACAGGTGACGGGTTGTATCCAGAAGAGGTAGGCACTGCGGCTTGTTTCATCCAGTTGTGATACTGGGCTGCTGTTTCATGGTTAGTAATACCTTGTTCCAGCATAATCTTTTCTACGTCCCTGACTTCCTCTTCAGAAGAGATAAGTCCCTTCTTCACAAGAGAATTACGGCGGCTCTGCAATTCTGCAATTGCATCACGCTCACGCAACTTTGCTTCTAAGGCTTGTACACGCTGCTCTGACTGATTGACAGCATTGCGCGTAAAGTCTTCCATCTCAAGTTCTGGAATAGGAAGGTCTGGTTTAACCTTCTTGGTCATCCGCAAGAACTCTTTACGAGTCTCAGGATTCTCAGCCAGCATTTGCGACAGGGAAGCCAGTTCATCACGGGCTTCTAAAGATACGTTTTCAAGTGACATAGTGTTACCCTCTTAATGTCTTAGATTACTTTTTTGCCGTCAGCAGGTTTCTGGACAGCCATTCCAGCTTTACCAACTTTAGCGGGGTTGCTTAGACCACCAAGTTGAGCAAAGCGGGGAGTGTTGACCATTACGCCGTTGTTCTGATTGTTGTCAGTAGGACGGCGGGGGGCTGCTGCGCCACGAGGTTTGAATAAATCCATGATGGACTCCTTACATTGGGGGGGGTTGTGGTGCGCCGGGTGAGGGCATACCGGGAATCGGCGCGCTTGCCATTGCTTTTCCCTCTGGGCTTGCGCCACCAGCTTGAGGTAGAGTTTGCAGCATTTGCAGAATCTCTGATTGCTGCAACTCATTGGTTTTGTTCTTGCGTGGCCCCATGAGGCCTGTCAAGGAGCGAATAGCAGCCAATGCTTTTTGGCCTTCTTCAGATTCTGAACCAAGTGCGGGAAGGGACTGCTCTAGCAAGTCCATTGCCATGCCAACATTAATCATGGCAGCTTCTTTGCTGCCCATCTTAGGTTCTGGCGTAGACATCGGCGAGGACATTGGCGGGGTTTCCGCATCCGACATCGCACCAGCGCCGCCGGGTACTTCACCGGGAGGTGGGGCTGGAACAGGCGCGGGAGCGCCAGCACTACGATTGCCTCGCATCAACTCCATCAACTTATCTGACGGTACACCCATAACTAACTCCTTTGTGGCGTTTGTACCACATACAAACACTTTGTCAATAGGTGGCGGTTATTTATCATCCAACCGCCAATGATGTGCTGCTCTAGGCAATCAAGGTTTGACCCCTGATTACTTGCGAGACTTACGTCCTTTACGACCTTTACGCATAATGCGCTCCTTCATAGAGGCGGCCACTTACTTTACAGGGGAAGCAGCCATACCCTTTCCTGACGGAACTTTACCGGCGTGTTTTACGACCGCGCTTGTGTGACTTGTACATGTTTAACTCCAGTTAATTAACTACGAGCGTAGTCACGTTGACTGCGCCCACCACTATTTTTATACCCAACCTGACGGTATGTCAAGCTAGGACTTCCTTCTCGCTTCTGCAAGTTGGGGGTTCCCACCCTTGGCTGGTCTGCGCGGGGCTGGACAACTCCACTCTTAGGGGTTCCACTTGTAGCCATTATTGCTCCTTTTGGGGTGCTTTTTCCTTGGGTGGGGGCTGCTGGGCGGCTTTTTGCGCTGCCTTTTCCTCCATCACCTTCAATCTATCCTTGAGCAATTGTTTCATTGGTGGCTCAAGTAAGTCAAGCAGGGATTCTTTGTCAATGACCTGTGCTTTGAACAAATTGAAGGCCAACTGGCGCAAATCTTCCATAAAGATGGGCGAATTGCTGTG
>Ga0114968_10004246_pt1 | contig 10694 bp, 8 predicted proteins | sample M_130807_EF_Meta_FD_87020 | JGI IMG/M metagenome (GOLD analysis project Ga0114968, IMG submission 87020) | Freshwater microbial communities from Lake Montjoie, Canada to study carbon cycling - M_130807_EF_MetaG | ecosystem: Environmental > Aquatic > Freshwater > Lake | place: Lake Montjoie... | reverse complement strand
CCTAAAAAAGCAGGCGAATCCATTTTTAACATTCCAATTTATGGGACCGTTAAAGAGGCTGCTCAGCAAACTGGCGCAACCACTTCGGTTATCTATGTTCCACCTCCAGGTGCTGCTGCTGCCATTTGGGAGGCTGTTGAAGCTGACCTCGACTTTGTAATCTGTATTACTGAAGGTATTCCAGTTCGTGACATGCTTGAAGTTCGCAACAAGATGCATGCCAAAGAAGCAGCGGGCGGCAAAAAAACATTATTGCTTGGTCCTAATTGCCCAGGAATTATTACTCCTGACGAAATCAAGATCGGCATCATGCCTGGCCATATTCACAAGAAAGGCCGTATCGGTGTTGTTAGCCGTTCCGGTACATTAACTTACGAAGCCGTTGGTCAGTTGACAGCAATTGGTTTGGGTCAGTCCACAGCGGTAGGTATTGGTGGCGACCCAATTAATGGTTTGAAGCACATCGACATCATGAGAATGTTCAATGAAGATCCAGAAACTGATGCAGTGATCATGATCGGTGAAATCGGTGGCCCAGACGAAGCTGAAGCAGCTCGTTGGTGCAAAGACAATATGAAGAAGCCAGTAGTTGGCTTTATTGCTGGTGTTACTGCGCCTCCAGGCAAGCGCATGGGTCACGCAGGTGCGTTGATCTCTGGTGGAGCTGATACTGCCGATGCGAAATTGGCGGTCATGGAAGAATGTGGCTTCAAAGTCACAAAAAACCCATCAGAAATGGCTGCTTTGCTAAAAGCCATGTTGTAATGGTGTGTTAAGAAAAGGATGCTGCTTAAACAGCATCCTTTTTTATAGTAGTTATAAAAACAGTAGTTAAAACATAAAAAACGTAGGGAGACATAATGGATTTATCAGCATTTTCAGACGCTACCTTTTGGGCAGCGCTCTTATCAATTATCGTGGCTAACATTTTGTTATCAGGTGACAACGCAGTTGTGATTGCCTTGGCATCACGTAATTTGCCGCCTGCTCAGCAAAAGAAGGCGATTTTTTGGGGTAGTGCCGCAGCGATTATTTTGCGTGTTGTGCTCACTATTACAGCAGTAGCATTGCTCACTTTGCCTTATTTAAAAATTGTTGGCGGACTACTGTTGCTCTACATTGGCATTCAGCTTTTATCCGATAGCGGTGGTGAAGAGCATATGGAAGCTAAGACTAGTATTTGGGCTGCCATTCGAACTATTCTGATTGCTGACTTGGTAATGAGCTTGGATAACGTTTTGGCTGTTGCAGCAGCGGCACAAAAAGGCCCTGAAGAGACTCGCCTCCTCCTCTTGATTATCGGCCTGGGAATGTCTATACCTTTGATTATTTTTGGTAGCGCGATGCTATTAAAGGTAATGGAGCGCTTCCCAATCATCATTACATTGGGCGCTGGCTTATTGGGCTTGTTGGCTGGTGGTATGTTGGTTGATGATCCTGCAATCAAGGATAGCATCCAGGCTGCAATGGGTGATGCGAAGCTGGCCTTTGAAATTATTGGCGTTGCTATTGTGATTTTGGTGGGAACCTATTTTAAGAAAAAGAATGCTGCAAAAGAGCATTGATGTTCTTGCAGTGAAATCAGAAAAGCCGGCATTAATTGCCGGCTTTTTCATTTCCCTTCTTGCTTGAATAGAAAAGGCGTAGACTGGATGATGAGGTATTTAACCTCAGGAGCGATAAAGTATGCGGAGTATTAACAAGCAATTGAAGAATCAAAATTCCACCCAAGATCACACTTCAGAATCGGGATTTACTTTGATTGAGGTCATGGTAGTAGTGGCTATTATTGGAATTCTGGTGGCTGTAGCTGTGCCACAGTATCAGGACTATATTGCGCGAAGTCGTGTTGTGGAGGGATTGAATTTATCCTCTAGCGCTAAGCTTGCGGTGACCGAGGCCTTTGCCAGCAGAGGTACGGTTGCAATGGATGAGGCAACCAGTGGAGCTTTTACATTTAGCCCGACACGGAGTGTTAAGTTAATTGAAATCACTCCATCTGGCGCTATCGCAATTGACTATCAAGTGAGCGTAGCGCCTGAAGGTAAAAATACCCTACATCTAGTCCCCACAAATGAGCCTGATGCCAACTCACCTAAGGCCATTGATTTATCTAAGTCTGAGGGCTCGACTTGGTCAGGAGGATGGTCTTGTAGATCCTCTGAAACAAACTTGATATCTCAGCTATTGCCTTCAGAATGTCGGATACCAAAGTAAGACAAACCCTCTTAAGAGTTTAGTGTGAGATAAGCTGCCATAGGCAGCTTATTATGGTTTAAATACTCAGAGCTACTAGTCATTGATGCTGTAGCCGATTCACCTTTATTCTTGTATATTCTGATGGTACTTACTGTACTCATAAGACCCATTTTGATGGGGCTATCTTCAACGGAATGAAAGCCATTAAGCAATGTTAAAAGAAAAATTGATTATTTTTTTTCGTCGCATTTCAGAGGCCACTCCTTCTTGCCTATTTGTCATGGCTCAGGGCAACCTTAAAGTCATTACCTTGGCTCACTGGGAAATTGCTCTAAGAACCGGCGCGATCACTGGTGCGGTAATGGTTTTTTTGTCTTTCATTGAGCCTAGAAGATGGCTGCATAACCGATATACCACTGGAGCGTTAACGGGTGCAGCTACTGCTGGGTCTGATTTTGTCGCTCACCCCGCTGGAATTTCTGGGGAAGCAATTTTGACTGGCATAGTTGCTGCAGCTTTATGCATTGTTTATTCTTTCATTGTGAAAGATTCAAAAAGTTCATGACTGAATTTGAGTTGGCAAAGCAACATTTTTTAGAAGGCTGCGCTTATTTGGACGATGAAAATTATGTGCAAGCAGAGCATAGTTTTAAGTTATCCCTCCAGCATCTCCCTGATAGATCATCAACGCTCACTAATCTTTCCGTAAGTCAATTAAAGCTAAAAAATTACGTTGATGCAAAAGTATCTGCTCAAAAAGATATCTTATTAGAACCTAGTAATAGTGAGGCATATCTGAATTTGGGTTTAATTGAGGGGGAGTTGAAGCAATTTAATATTGCGATAAATTTCTTTGACAAAGCACTCAGTCTGAATGCTTCTTATGCTGAAGCTCACTCTAACAAAGGTAACATACTACATGAGCTCAAACGCTATGAAGAAGCCATTACTCATTACGATAAAGCGCTGAGCCTCAGTCCTAACTATGCTCAGGGCTGGTCAAACAAAGGAGTTACGCTACATGAGCTCAAACGTTATGAAGAGGCAATTGATCATTATGAAAAGGCTCTAAGCTTAAAGCCCGAAATTGATTGGGTACATGGAGATTTATTACATACTAAGATGAGAATTTCTAGTTGGTCTAGCTTGCAGCATGATTTGGAGAGCATTGCCCACTTGGTGACCCAAGGATCAAAAGCTACTGGCCCATTCCCACTACTTGCATCATTTGATAATCCATTGCTGCACAAACAGGCATCAAAAATTTATGCGAAAGAAAAGTATCCCCCCAATACCATTTTGGGGACAATCGCTAAGCGCCCAAAGAGGGAGAAGATTCGGATTGCTTACTTTTCTGCTGATTATCGTCATCATCCGGTAGCTTATTTAACTGCTGAACTTTTTGAAATGCACGATAGAAGTCGGTTTGAGGTGATGGCATTCTCACTGGTGAAGACTTCCCCTATCGATGAAATGAGTGCGCGCCTCAAGAATTGCTTTGATCGATTTATTGAAGTTGAAGATTTATCAGACCAGGCGGTTGCCAAATTGGCTAGAGAATTAGGTGTTGATATAGCGATTGATTTATCGGGGCTAACACAAGGTTCTAGGACCGGAATTTTTTCGTATCGCGCCGCACCGATCCAGGTCAATTGGCTCGGTTACCCCGGCACAATCGGCGCTGAGTTTATTGATTACATTATTGCTGATAGCACGATCATCCCTAATTCACACCGCCAGTTTTATATAGAAAAGGTGGTATGTCTACCCAATACTTATTTGGTTGATGACTCTAAGAGAGTAGTTTCTTCACGGATATTTTCAAGAAACGAATGTGGTCTACCAGATGATTCTTTTGTGTTTTGTTGCTTTAATAACGACTATAAATTTAATGCTGCAGTATTGGATAGTTGGTCGAATATTTTGCATGGTGCAAAACAGAGTGTTTTATGGATCTCAGAAAATAATCCATCCTTCAGAAATAATATAGTTGTTGAATTTGAAAATCGTGGAGTAGATGCCAATAGAATTATTTTTGCCAAACGGATAGATCTGATGGCAGACCATTTGGCAAGATACCGCTTAGCAGATTTGTTTTTAGATACATACCCATACAATGCACACACTACGGCAATCGACTCTTTAAAAGCGGGCGTACCAGTTCTTACCTTGCCGGGCGAATCATTTGCCAGCCGAGTTGCTGCCAGCCTTTTAAACACCATCGGTTTGCCTGAGTTGATTGCAAGTAGCCCAGAGAAATACGAGGCCTTAGCGATAGATTTAGCTTCCAATCCAGATAAGCTTGGCGCCTTGAAGGCATCTTTAATGGCCCAGCGAACCACTTCCCCCTTGTTTGATACAAAAGGCTTCACAAAAAATCTAGAAGCTGCTTTCCTAAAGATGTATGAAAGGTATCAAGCTGATTTGCAACCTGAGCACCTAATCCTTCTCGATTAGGCTGATTAACTTGGTAGTCAAAATTAATTTATCTTGCCGTGACAATCTTTAAATCTCTTTTTGCTACCACATGGACAGGGTTGCAACCTTCCAATGTATGCTGGGTTATCTGGCAAAACAGTCACATGCTTTTTCGGGAGAAGGCTGGAAAATTCCGCTCTATATGCTGATGCCGCTGCTAATCTATCTAGAAAATCACTTGCAAGCCAATTTTTTCCATGAAACCCAAAGCTTAAGCCTAAGTTCTCGGTATGCTCTTTAATTAATGATTCAATTGAGAACTTCTTGGCTATTTCAAATGGAGCAAATTTAATACCTGAATTAATCATCTCATCGTATAAATAATGACAAATAATTAAATCTTCTGACTTGATTGGAAAGTCTAGCTGATCAAACTTAATTTGAGAGCAGATATCTAATAGTTTTTTACTTCGCAGTGAAAAGCCTCCATTGCCAACGCGATTCTTTCCAAGTTCTATGCTACTGAAAGAGGCGTTATAAACGCTAACTGCATGAGGCCACGGGGCACCAATATAGTCATATTCTAAAAATTTATTGGTCCAGATACTTGGGCTAATTACAAAGCCATCCGCTTGAACAATTAGACAAAATTCTGTATCAACGAATCGATGCAATTCCTCGATCATAAATTTGCTGTAGCCAATAAAATCCATTGGCAGTATTGCTGTATGCTCAATTGAAGAATGTAATTTTTCGGGTTTATTGGGAGATAAAAGTTTAATTGCAGCAAAATCGCAGTGTTCACTTGAAATGAGAAGTGCATTGGCTGCAGAATCAACATCAACGGATGTAATAGAAATCAGAGTTACATTTTCTAGTTTTTGATGGTCTGACATTAGATTTTCAATTTTAAAGACTTATCATCATCAGGATAACATTCCATAAGATGAGTATAGATGTGATTACCGGAAAGTCAGAGATACTCAAGATTGTGCGCCCAATTTATATATTTTTTGAAGATTTGCATCACTGCAATAAAATAATTAGATGAACCCTCAACTTCAAATAATGCTTCAACAAGCTATGCAGGCCTTTCAAGGTGGAAATTTTGAACGGGCTAATTCGATTTTAATGAAAATCTTACAAAACGATTCAAAATGCTTGCCTGCTCTACATGTTCTTGGATTGATTAAAGCAACACAAGAAAACTATAAAGAGGCTGCAGATTATTTGGGTAGGGCAGTTCGACTTAATCCCAATGATGCATCGCTTCAATACAACTTAGCAAAAGCCCTCGTTGATTGCGGACTCAATAAAGAGTCAATAACTCATCATAAAAAAGCTGCTGAATTAGCTCCCGACAATCCCGAGATCTTATTAAATTATGCCAAAGCCTTGGCATCTTTAGAGTATTTTGAAGAGGCCTTGGATTTATTGAGCAGGGCAGATTCTATTGCTCCAAATCATGCGGGGATCTGGGTTAATAAAGGTAATATTCTTCATGCTCTTAATAATTATGAGGAAGCTAATGCAACCTTTGGAAGGGCTCTCGAAATTAACCCAGAAAACGCAGTTGCTTGGACTAATAAAGCGATTAGTTTAGAGGCACTAGGCCGCCTCGATGAAGCCCTTTTTGCTTACGATTGTGCGACTAAGGTTGATCACGAATATATCAGCGCGCATTGGAATAAGTCCAATTTGAAATTATCACTTGGTGATTATTTATCGGGCTGGGAATTATTTGAATGGAGATGGAAAACCAAAGCTCAAAAAAATTCCTTCAGGCAGTATCCACAGCCACTTTGGCTTGGTGGCGAGTCGCTTAAAGATAAGAGGATTCTCATTTGGTCAGAGCAGGGTCTGGGAGACTCCATTCAATTTTGTCGTTATATAAAAATGGTGTCTAATTTAGGAGCAAAAGTTATCTTTGAGGTGCAGGAGTCTCTACTCAGTTTATTTAGTAGCCTAGATGGAGTGCATCAAGTTATTGCGATGGGAAGCAAGTCGCCTGATTTTGATTTTCATTGTCCTTTAATGAGTCTTCCATTGGCTTTCAAAACGTCTATTGATACGATTCCCAATCAAGTCCCCTATATAAGACCTGATAAAAATAAAACTTTATTTTGGGAGGGGCGATTAGATACTACGAAAAAATTTCGGGTTGGCCTAGTATGGTCTAGCGGGTTTAGACCTGACCATCCTGAGCTTTGGAAGGCTAATGCAAAGAGAGATGTGCCCCTCTCCTTATTGGCTAAAATTAATCTTCCTGATGTTGCATTTTATAGTCTTCAAAAAGGTGATAATGGGGAAAAACAGTTGGCAGTTTTGAAAGAGTCCCCAGAAAATTTAATGAATATCATCGATTTCACTCAAGAGTTGCTAGACTTTTCAGATACTGCTGCTTTGATTGCTGCTTTAGATTTAATTATTTCAGTAGATACATCTGTTGCTCATATGGCTGGTGCACTTGGTAAGCCGGTATGGCTTTTGAATCACCATGATTCATGTTGGCGCTGGTTGCGCAATAAAAGTCCAAACCCCTGGTACCCTACTGCAAAAATATTTAATCAGCTAACCCGTGGTGACTGGAACCCCGTGGTAGAGGAAGTTAAGAGATGTTTGAAGAGTTTGACTTTATCCGCTCACTAAATATGTTTTCAGGCACAAGTGGTTTGGCTTCTTTTCCAATCCTCAGTGCTACCTAGGGGAATGACACCCACCACTACCGAGCCTCAAACCACCATCTTAAACATGTTATAAAACTCATGAATCCCCAACTTCAATTGATGCTTCAAGAGGCTTACCAAGCGTTTCAGATCGGAAACTTGGTCCAGGCGGATGAAATCCTAAAACGCCTTCTGAAAATAACCCCTCAAAATTTTGATGCACTTCATCTCTTGGCCATTATTTCTGCATCTCAATCCAAACATGATGAGGCACTTCATTACTACAGAGCAGCAGCTAAACTTTCTCCTCAAGACGATTTAGTTTTAAGTAATTGGGGATCATCTTTAAATGCAGTTGGTCAAAATGAAGAGGCTCTCTTTGTATTTAAAAAAGCTTTAGAGATCAATCCTAGTGCGCCTGAAATTTGGTACAACGCTGCGAATACACTTTGTGATTTAGAGAGACATGAAGAGGCTATTTTTTATTATAAGAAGTCAATTCAGCTTAATTTAAGCTATTTTCAAGCACACAATAATTGTGGAAAAGCCCTATTTGATTTAAGGCGATATTCCGAAGCGTTGACATATTACGACAACGCGCTATCAATCAACCCCTTTTTTCTTGATAGTCTAATAAATAGAGGTGAGGCTTTAAGAATGCTAAAGCGTCTTGATGAGGCAATTGCTTGCTACGATAAAGCAATAAGCCTGCAGTCTGATTGCCATCAGGCTTGGTCTAACAAGGGTGTGGTTTTGCATGATCTTGAGAGGTTTTATGAGGCAATCTCTTGCTACGATAAAGCGATAAGCTTGCAACCAGAGTATTACGAAGCATGGTCAAGCAAGGGGGTAACTCTGCATGACCTCAAGTGTTTTAACGAGGCAATCGCTTGCTACGATAAGGCATTAAGTCTACGGCCTGGTGATCAGGATGCTTCTTGGAACAAATGTCTATCTTTACTCATACAGGGTAATTTTGAAGATGGTTTTCCGCTCTACGAGAGTAGATGGAATGTGAAGAAAGTTAGTGAAATTGTAGGTAAACGCTCCTTTAGTGAGCCTACCTGGCTTGGGGTCGAGCCCCTTCAAGGGAAAACAATTCTGATTTATGGGGAGCAGGGCCTTGGCGACTTCATTCACTTTTGTAGATATGTAAAGTTGGTTTCAGATTTAGGCGCTGAAGTGATTTTGGAGGCGCCTAAGCCACTTGCAGAACTGGTGAGAGATTTAGAGGGTGTTACTCGCTTGATAATTAAGGGGGAGAGCTTTCCGTATTTCGATTATCAATGCCCACTGTTGAGTTTGCCGCTTGCGCTAAAAACTAACATATCTAATATCCCTAGTGCAATTCAATATATTAATTTTGATAGACATCTCGATAAAGTTGCGGAGTGGAAATCAAGGCTAGGGTTTCAAACAAAAAGGCGTATTGGTTTGGTGTGGAGTGGGAATCCTCGTCAAAGAAATGACCATAATCGCAGCTTACTATTGGGCGACATTCTCCCATTCCTTCCCGATCAATTTGAATACATAAGCCTGCAAAAAGAGCTTCGTGAAGTCGATCAATTGACGCTCGACTCAAACTCACAAATCCTCAGCTTTACTAACTACTTAAATGATTTTGTTGATACTGCTGCATTAATTGAAAATTTAGATTTGGTTATAAGTGTTGATACAAGTGTGGCCCATCTAAGCGGCGCCCTGGGAAAGAAAACATTGGTCCTTTTGTCAAGTATTCATTGTTGGCGATGGTTGCTAGAAAGAGATGACACCCCTTGGTATCCTTCTATGCGGCTATACAGGCAAGAAACAATTGGTGATTGGGAAGGGGTGTTCAATAAGATCAAATTGGATTTAAATACTGGCCTGGATTTTCAATATCTTAAAGACTAGTTTTGCAGTTTTTCATTGCATCCTGCAAAAAATCAGTTCCGTATTAACTTCTTTGCTAATAACGCATTTGGACAGAATTTAGACATGGTGTCTGAATAAATTTTTACAGTACATCACTGGAGAGGATTTTCTAACCCGCCTTCCATTTCCCACTATTTCCACCACTTTTCTCGAGCAGTTTGACATCACCCATCACCATGCCACGGTCTACTGCTTTGCACATATCGTAGATTGTGAGAAGGGCGACTTGGACTGCGGTCAGAGCTTCCATTTCAACCCCTGTTGGCCCTGTTGTTTCAGTTTTAACTATGCAGGTAATGCTGCTAGTTTTTGGGTTTGACTGAAATTCAAGGTTGACGTGAGTTAAAGCCAGCGGGTGACAGAGGGGGATAAGGTCTGATGTTTTTTTGGATGCCTGAATGCCTGCGATTCTGGCGATGCCAAGAACATCACCTTTTTTGTGGTTTCCTGCTTCAACCATGGAATAGGTTTCAGGAAGCATTGCAATAGTGCCTGTAGCGATGGCCACACGATGGGTGCTGAGTTTATCCCCCACATTCACCATATGGGCTTGTCCGCTAGAATCGAAATGAGTTAGTTTATTCATAGGTTTAGTTTTACCATATAGCTATGCAGGATATAAACCCTATCAAAAAAACCTCTTTTCTGCGGCGCAGTCTTGCGATGCAACTAATGCTTGCAATGACTTTTTCGGGCTATCCAGCTCATGCTGCTACCCCTGTTGGGGATGTGTCTGTAGAAGGTAATTCGGCGGCAATTCAGAATATTGATCGCGCCATGCAGTCACCGGATGCACGCTCTGCCAATTTACCATCTCGCAATACCCTGCAAACCCAACCAAATATTGTTTTGCCTGATATGGGGGATCCGGGGGGGGATTCATTAAGCAGAATAGACGAGCGTAAGTATGGCGAAATGATCATGCGTCAGATTCGACCGGATCCAGACTATTCAAATGATTTGGTTATTTATGATTTTCTGAATCAAATGGAGCGCCGCCTATTGCAGGCTGCTAAAAAATTACAACTTGGCGGCGCTAATGAACAGGGTAGTGGTGCTTACAACTTTGAGGTTTTTGCCGTAAAAGATAGCAGCATTAATGCGTTTGCCTTACCTGGTGGTTTTATTGGATTTCATACTGGCTTGATAGTGAGCGCAGACTCTGAATCAGAGGTAGCTTCAGTAATGGGGCATGAAACGGGGCATGTGCTTCAAAGACATCTCGCTCGTCAGATGGATAAGCAGGCAACAAACACGATGATTGCCTTAGCGGGTATGGTTTTGGGTGCTTTAGCTATGGCGCGTAACCCACAGGCTGGCGCCGGCCTTATTCAGGGTAGTCAAGCTGTAGCAGTGAATAATCAATTATCTTATTCAAGAGATGCAGAGCGCGAGGCTGATCGTATCGGGTTTCAGATTTTAGATGCAAGCGGCTATGACGTGAATGGGGCACCAGGGTTCTTTCAGCGTTTACAAAAAATTACCGGAATTATGGAT
>Ga0114968_10004245_pt1 | contig 10695 bp, 8 predicted proteins | sample M_130807_EF_Meta_FD_87020 | JGI IMG/M metagenome (GOLD analysis project Ga0114968, IMG submission 87020) | Freshwater microbial communities from Lake Montjoie, Canada to study carbon cycling - M_130807_EF_MetaG | ecosystem: Environmental > Aquatic > Freshwater > Lake | place: Lake Montjoie... | reverse complement strand
CTCTTCAGACCAAGGGAAAATGCCAGGAGATTAAACCGATCCGCTGAAAGAATGGTCATGCCAAGCGTTCCAGAAGACCTATTTATAGACGGATTAAAAAAGCTCATTTCCATTGATTCTGCATGGATTCCTAATACCGAAGGGGGTTCGTTGTATATCAGGCCTTTTATGTTTGCCACTGACGATTTTATTGGTGTAAAACCCTCTGAGCATTACATTTTCGCCATCTTTTGTTGCCCAGTTGGCCCATACTATACCAAGGCTCTTAAAATTAAAGTAGAAGAAGAATTCTCTCGAGCGGCTCCTGGCGGTGTCGGTTTTACCAAATGCGCAGGAAATTATGGCGGTGCGATGTACCCTACCCTTCAAGCTCAAAAGGAAGGTTACGATCAAGTTCTTTGGACCGATCCATTAACCCACACCTTGGTTGAAGAAACCGGAACCACCAATCTTTTCGCAGTGTTCGAAAACGAGATCGTCACGCCAGCATTGGGCAGCACACTGCTTTCGGGTATTACTAGAGACAGTGTCATCAAAGGATTGACGCATTTAGGCCATCGGGTAACAGAGCGAAATCTATCGGTTAATGAACTCAAAGAGCAATTGACTGCAGGGACCTTAAAAGAAATATTTATTACCGGAACGGCGGCGACTCTAATAAAGATTCAAGGTTTTGGACATCAAGGCACCTATTTCGAAGTACTCGACCAAGGTGATTCTGAAGTATCAGACAGCATAAAAAACTGGCTCGATGCAGTTCGATTGGGTGAGTCAGAAGATGTTTTTGAATGGAACGAATCGGTTTAATCCGATTTATACCAATCACTTAACCCTGAATCAATCGGGTGTTAGTTTGATAATTTAAAACTTACGGACAACCGTCATACCGAAACCAGTTAGTATCTTACTGTACGATCGCTTTCCTGATTTATCGTAAAACGAATGCAACATCGCATTGGGCTCTAAAACCAATGTCCAATCTGAAGTAACTGCGAAACTCGGCCCAAATGCCAACTTAGCATCCATGCAAATCATTCGTTGTTCGATGATTGGATGATATTCTGTTTTCGTAAAGAAATCACCGCTGGTTTTTGTTGTGATTCCAGGATTAACTTGAGCTGCCAAACGCCAAGCCACCTTTCCCAACATCAAATTGTATCGTATCGCCAAAGGCAAACTCACCTTATCGATTTTATAATGAATCTCACCCGTAGTAACCTTTGAATCAATCACATGGGTTGTGTCATATACTCTCACTGTTTGAACCGGCGGAATCATCACCACCAAATCATAGGAATCAATAAATGTCTTATGCTCTATCTGTGTTAACTGCCACTCCCCATTCCCTATCCACTCTCCGTAACTAATTCCTGCACCCAACATGATTCCATTGCCCATATCCCTTAAGATTAAGCCTTGGTAATTTGCGTGATACATAGTCCCCAAAACACTCAACGCATTTTTATTGTCAAAGTCTACAATCACCTTACTACCAGTGGTTGCGCCCATTTCACCATACCACTTAGAGCGATATCTTGCAGGGTCCCAAGCCTTTTCGTATTCTCCCTCAGGAATTTCGATGAATTCTTCTTTCATCTTACTCATCCCAATCGAAACAGGATAAATGCCACGCGGATCGCAGAATATCAATTGATTCTCGGTGTTATGAATCATGTCGACCAAGTTCGCAGCAGCGGCTTCTTCAACTACATTAACCGGAGCATTAACAAATGGTAGTTCAGCCTTCAGGAAATTCCCTAACAACGTATTGTCTATAAGGGCTTTATTGTTGACTATACGATTTTGATTATTGACAGGACTGGATACTTTAAGCGATTTAGAACTGGTGTTATTCGATGAAATATCTGCACGAGAAATTCCTGCGCCTTGAATCGACTCAGAATTCACGTTTTGATTCTTGGCAAATGACTTTTTATTTGGCTTAACAACCACATTTTTCAATGCAACCTGAGGTGATTTAACCGCTGAATTTGAATTAGAAAGGAACATGTAACCCAAGCCAGCCGACAAAAACAATCCAGCAACAACCGCAACCGATGGCAACCAGAAAATGACGCGGCGTTTTTTCTTCTCACGCTTCTTCATTACAGCCTCGAAAGTTACGCGATCATTGAAAGGCGATTCCAGATCCTGAAATTTATCTCTCAACGTTTGATTGAAACGATTTTCTTCCATAACGATTAGGCCTGAGCCCCTCCTTCTGATTTGTCAATTTGAATCTGTAATGCTTTGCGGGCTTTTGCAAACTGTGAACGACTTGTGCCCTCATCAATCCCCAACATCTCACCAATATCTTTGTGGGTATACCCCTCAATCGCATATAAATTAAACACGGTTCGATACCCTACCGGCAAAGCCTCAACCATTTTCATGATATGCTGAACCTGTAAATTATCAAATGCATCGTCCTTAAATCCTATTCGATATTCATCGTCAGAGATCGACGTCCAAATGTGCTTTCGTGCCCTGATTTTATTGATACATAAATTTACCGAAACCCTACGCATCCAAGTTTCCAATGAACTTTGGAACCGGAAATTCTTAAGATTGTCGTATATTTTTACGTAGGCTTCCATGAGGGCGTCTTCAGCTTCTTCTTGGCTATTACAATATCGCACGCACAACGACATGAGTTTTTTTGAGTATCGATCCCAAAGTTCGCGCTGGCAAATACGATCCTCGCGAATACATCCTTCTACCAGTTCTAGCTCCGTCATTCGATATCCATAAACACATTGTCAATTGCTTGATGCCCCCTTTAGACATATTAAAAATCTATTTCGTGGCTTGGCAATTACTTTTTTTATCGATGCGCAATATCGCAAAGTAAACCGTTGTTTTCCACAACCCTCGGGAGAAATTAATAAAATACAATGGTTTCGATTTCGTTGATTTGTAAGATGGTAAGGAATTGGTTGATGGCATTGCTTTGTTTCGTTGGAATTAATCCCCTTGAAATCCATGCGCAATCAACAACAGATTTCCGAAATGGATTTTACCACAGCGCTGAAGGACTTGCCTACGCTGAAAAACTTACGGCCTCCCTTACATTCAAGCAACAATTGGCTCAAACCCTCATGGTTCCCGCCTGGTCGAGAGAGGCACTGATCGATGAACCCCTTGACTCGGCCAAGTTTCAAAAATCACTATTGTATCAAATTAAAGCGTTGGGCGTTGGAGGCATCATTTTCTTCCAAGGCAATCCACTTAACGAATTATATCAAACAAATTATTACCAACAGGAATCTGCCATACCCTTGTTGATCGGGATCGATGGTGAATGGGGGCCGGCGATGCGGTTGACAGGAATGGAGAAGTTCCCTTTCCAACTGACCCTCGGCGCAACGCGAAACCGTCAATTAGCCTACCAAATGGGCCTGTCGATGGCTGCGCAATGCAAACGATTGGGCATTCACATCAATTTCACCCCTTCCGTGGATGTAAATACCGAACTCAACAACCCCATTATCGGTTTCCGCAGTTTTGGATCAAACGCCGAAGAAGTATCAAACATTGCTAGCGGACTAACCGAAGGACTTCAAACCGGCGGCGTGCTTGCATCGGCCAAACACTTTCCCGGACATGGCGATACAAAAACTGATTCTCACTTGGATTTGCCCGTTGTATTGAAAAGTAAATCAGAGATTGAACAGGTCGACCTACCGCCTTTCGTCAAACAAATCAGGCAAGGAGTTGCTTCGGTGATGGTTGCGCACCTAAGGATTCCGAGCATCGACACATCTAAATTGCCCTGTTCCATTTCGCCGTATTTTGTCAAAAAGTGGCTGCGTCAGGATTTAGGATTTCAAGGATTAATTATCACCGACGCCTTAAACATGAAGGGCGTGGCTAAAATGGGAAGCGCTGCGGATGTCGCCTTGTTGGCACTCAAAGCCGGAAACGATATCATTTTATTCCCCGAAGATGTAAATGGATTTTTGGACTCCGCGGTTAAGGCTAAATCCAACGGCGAGATTGACAGTGCGGAGATAGCATCGCGTGTAATTCGCTTACTTGCAACCAAATACGATTTAGGTCTTTTCGATAATCGATTTGTAAACCCGAATAATTTGCTTAGCGATTTAGAGCAAATCAAATCGAAATTTAATAATTTATACGGACAGGAAATCGCCGATGAATCGATGATTTATTGTCGGCATTCAAATTTGGAGTGTGATGTAAAAAATAGTCCATACAAACCCCAATTTTTGGACGGTGGGACTTCGAACGACACCCTTCAACTGATTGTGATTGGCGATAGTATCCCTTTTCGACTTCAAATTCAATTGCAGCAATTTCGATTGGGTAGCATTCAAACGACTTTGCTGCCTTGGAACTCAGACAGCGCTCGCATCGATTCAACATTGGCAAAGCTGGCGAAGACGCAGAGATTATTAGTAGGATTAGACTGGCCCATATGGAAATTGAAGTCGCGCGCGATTCCTCAACCTTGGATTCACATCTTAGCGAAAGGCGATTTCTACATTCATTTTGGACATCAATATGCCTTACAACCCTTATTAAACGTGCACAACAACTGCAATATCGTTATTGCGCATGAATACAATCAATACACCGTAAACAGTGCTTTGAGAATGGTTTTTGGGAAATCGCATCATTATGGTGCAAACAACATTGGCCTTGCTCATTTGCAGGAGAACTGGAATGCCAATCAGAACAACAACGTAGACGATATCGACTATGCGCATGGCAACATTCATGGATATGATCCTGATTTGCATGCCGTTTTGGATTCCATGATGCGCGAAGGCATTGCGAGGGAGATTTTCCCATCGGCTCAATTGGTGGTTCTAAAGGACGGTCAGATTGCGGCCAATATTAATGTCGGCTCTGTTAAGGATTTGAACGGGAACGACATCCCAACGACCCAAGACCACGTGTATGACGTTGCTTCCATTACCAAAATCGCGGCGACTACTTTGGCTTTCATGAAGCAATACGAGAGTACCAAAGGATTCAATTTGGATGCATCCATTGGGAAAACTTGGCCTGAATTAGCCTCACAAAACAAATCACTATCGGCCATTACTTTCCGCGAATTACTGACCCATCAAAGTGGCTTGCCCCCTTTCCTGCCGATGCAACAAAGAGCCATTAAAATGGGCGCAAAATCCGTTGGATGTCAACTTCATGAGTCGGAAAAAACTACACCCTCGCTTGTGGCCGGAGAAAATAACAATCCCAATACCCAATTCGAAATTTCCATGGGTCAGTGCCTAGAAAATCGATGGTCGGATTCGGCTTGGAAATGGATCACGGCAACGCAGCCATCGAACGACAAATCCTATGTTTACAGCGATTTAAATATGATTTTGTTGGCGAAGTGGGTTGAGCAAAAAAACCCTGTGCTTTGGGGGGCGATTGTGAATGGGGATTTTTATCGATCCATTGGAATGACAAATACCACTTTCAAACCGCTCGACCATGGCATTTCACCCAATAGAATTGCACCTACGTTGATTGATTCTTTGTGGCCTCGAGGCGAAGTGCGCGGCATCGTTCACGATCCAAGTGCGATGATGCTTGGCGGAGTTGCTGGCAATGCAGGTCTGTTCTCTACGGCAATTGACATGTCAAAACTCATGTATATGTTACAGGAACGAGGCCATTCCAATAAAACGGGAAGTTTTGTATTGAAGCCGACCACGGTTGATTTGTTCTCTAAAATTCACGTTGGACCGACAAAAAAAGGGTATCGCGGACTTGGATTCGATAAACCCAATGGCAAAGAAGGAAACAAGGCCAATGTATTTGATGGCGCACCCAATTCTCTATTTGGACATAGCGGCTATACTGGAACTTGGGCTTGGTGCGATCCAGCCAACGGAATCACCTTCGTATTTTTATCGAACAGAACCTACCCCACTGAGTTGAATAAGAAAATCACCCAACAAGGGTTTAGGGGCGAGCTATTGAAAGCCGTTTACGAGAGATTGGATTTGGTGAAGTAATTCAAGTCCAAACCTGCCAAATTTCCGCTACTCATCAAGAGCAAAACCACGGGTTGATCCGTTTCCATGGCGGAGGATAACCACAATTGCAATTCATCCAAACGATTAACTGCTTTGCCTTTACCAAAACGAAGCTCTACGGTTTCTTTGGACGGAACTTCCATTCGTTTGAGTTCAAAAACATGGGGATCGAAGAGGATACAAACATCGTCGGCAGGATCTAGGGTGCCCTTGTATCGACCCATAAATTCGGGATTTAGGCTACTGTAGGTGTGCACTTCAAAAACCGCGATAAATTTATGATTGGGAAATTGCTCACGAACGGCAAATACAGACGCCTCCACTTTTGATGGTGCATGGGCAAAATCGCGGATTACGGTGAGTTTTTCTGTTTCTACGATGGGCTCTAAGCGTTTGGCAGTTCCGGGGAAGGTTTCCAAGGCCGACCAAGACTCGGCTTCAGTGATTCCGATGGTCGCTGCCATTTTAACAACACCTGCCGCGTTCTGCAAATTGTGTCGGCCATAGAATGGCAATCTATACACCTCATTATTCACTGTCACTTCTGTCCCACCCTTCACATTTTGATACTGGGGCGCATCGTAACTTTCTTGTTGAGGAAATCCACTTTTCTGTACGATGTTTTGCAATGCCGCATCGCCTTCAAACCAGAATAGATGTCCACCAGGCTGCAGCGTATCGATCAACAATGAAAACTGGTTGTGGTAAATTTCTTCGGTAGGAAAAACGTTCACGTGATCCCAAGCGATACCGGTGATCATGGCTGCATGGGCTTTATAATGAACAAACTTGGGCCTGAGATCCAAGGGGGATGTGAGATATTCATCGCCTTCGATCACAATCAATGGCGCATCGGACAATTTCACCATCCGCTCAAACCCTGGCAATTGGGAACCCACGAGGTAGTCGAAATCGCGGTAGGACTTCAGAATATGCATCAGCATGCCAGTGCAGGTCGTTTTTCCATGGCTTCCAGCCATCACCAATCGGGTTTTATTTCTGCTATGGTGGTAGATGAACTCGGGGAAGCTGTAGGTAGGAATTCCGAGATCTATGGCGCGCAACAGTTCTGGGTTGTCTTGCTTGGCATGCATCCCCACGATTACTCCATCCAAATCGGTTGTGATTTTTTCGGGAAACCAACCGTGTGATTCGGGAAGTAATCCCGCGGCTGATAAACGGGATTTTGCGGGCTCAAAAATCTCATCGTCGCTCCCGGAGACCTTATGTTTGTTGTGTTGTAGCTCTAAAGCCAAATTGTGCATCACTGCCCCACCGATCGCGATAAAATGATAATTCATGTGTTGAAAGAACGAAACTACCAACTTGGGGACTTCTTTCAAACAAAGCCGCGGAAAATTTGCTATTTTTGTAAAATATTTAATAGACCGGAATGAAAATCCTTGCTTGCATCAGTGTGGTTCCGGATACCACTACAAAAATCACTTTCACCGAAAACAATTCGCAGTTTAATACTGCCGGTGTTCAGTACATTTTAAATCCCTACGACGAATTGGCGGTTACCCGCGGATTAGAAATTGCCGAAGCCAATAGCGGCACGTTAACCATTGTACATGTGGGCAAAGCGGAAGCGGAGCCAGTGATTCGGAAAGCCTTGAGTATGGGGGCCAACGAAGCCATTCGCATCGATGCAGATCCAACGGACGCACAGTATGTGGCGGAAGAGATCGCGAAAATTGCGGTGGGTTACGACTTGATTTTGACAGGCAGAGAGAGCATCGACTATAATGGCGGTGTGGTTTGTGGCATGTTGGGATCGTTGTTGGGAATCACTTCGATTAATGTGGTCACTCGCATTGATTATGCAGATGGCAAGTTCTCATTCGACCGCGACATTGATGGCGGCAGAGAGACGGTTAGTTGCGCTGGACCTTGTGTAGCGAGTGCTCAGAAAGAATTGTGCGAACCTAGGATTCCAAATATGCGAGGCATTATGGCTGCGCGGACAAAGCCTTTGCAGGTATTGGCTCCTCAGGCTGCTGCAAACTTCGCCAATTACGCATCCTACGAATTGCCGGTAGCAAAAACGGGTGTACGCTTGATTGATGCGAGCGAAGCAGGAAAACTCATCGACATTTTAAGAAACGAAGCCAAAGTCATTTAATATGTCAGTATTAGTATTTGCTGAAATCAGCGACGGAAAATTCAAGAAGGCCACCTACGAGGCGGTATCTTACGGCAGACAGGTTGCCGATATGTTGGGAAGCAAGGTTGTTGCGATTGTCATTGGCAATGGCGCGGATGCTTCGGAGTTGGGACAATATGGTGCACATGTGGTGAAGACGATTCAAACATCGGATTCGTTCACGGCTGACGCGTATGCGGCGGCGGTGAATGCGAGCGCGAACGAAGTGAGCGCGAGCACTGTGATCATCAGCAACACCTACACCGGAAAATCACTTGCCCCTCGCCTAGCCCAATTGATGGGCGCTTCGTTGGCTACCAACGTGGTGAGCATGCCCGATACAAGCAACGGATTCCAAGTAAAACGCAGCGTATTCTCAGGAAAAGCCTTTGCTTTCGTGAATCTACAACGTGATAAAAAAGTGATTGCCATCACCCCTAACTCATTTGAAATCAAATCGTTTGGTGAAACGGCTGTTGTGGAAGCGGCATCAACCCAATTGGGTTCAACCGGATTAAGCATCGACGCAGTCAACAAGGTAACAGGCAAAATTCCTTTGACCGAAGCCGAAGTCGTGGTGAGTGGCGGTCGTGGAATGAAAGGCCCAGAAAATTGGCATATGATTGAAGATTTGGCAACCGCTTTAGGCGCTGCCACCGCTTGCTCTAAACCCGTAAGCGATATGGATTGGAGACCCCACAGTGAACACGTAGGTCAGACCGGTATCACCATCAAACCAAACTTGTATATCGCCATTGGAATCTCTGGTGCTATTCAACATTTGGCCGGTGTTAGCTCTTCTAAAGTGATCGTAGCCATCAACAAAGACCCTGAAGCTCCTTTCTTCAAAGCCGCTGATTATGGCATTGTAGGTGATGCGTTTGAAATATTGCCTCAACTGATTGCGGCAGCCAAAAACTAATTAAAGGATCTAAGAATGAGCGCCCGCGTTGAAATGGTAATTCGGAACATCGTTCCCGCCCATTCTCACGGTGCCTATACACTTTATCTCAAGGAACTAAACGGGAATCGCATCCTGCCGATCATCATTGGTGGCTTTGAAGCACAAGCCATTTCGATGGAACTGGAAGGCATGAAACCCAGTAGGCCCCTCACCCACGATTTATTTACCTCCGCCCTCAAAGAGTTTGATATCACCGTTACGGAAATCAATATCGAACGACTTGACGAAGGCATCTACTTCGCCGGAATCACTTGTCTTTTTGTAAACGATGGTACCAGCAAATTGGTTGTCCTCGATGCGAGAACTAGCGACGCTATCGCCCTAGGAATCAAGTTTAGAGCACCCATTTTCTGTATGGAAGCCATCTTGTTGGAAGCCGCTTACAATGATGAGCACATTGATGACGACGATATAGAATTGCCAGGTCAGCAAATGGATGATCTCGTTGAACCGACAGAAAAGACGTCTATCCCCAGTGGTTATGCAAAATTGTCGTTGGAAGAATTAGAGCAGATGCTCGACGATGCGATTAACGATGAGGATTATTCCAAGGCGGCAAAAATCCGCGATGAGATAAAAAGACGACAATAATCACTGAATATTATTAACTTTACTTCACTCGATTGAAGTTTTCATTATGGCAATTTACATCATCAACAATACAATAGTCGACGAAAACGCACCGTTTTTCTCACCCAAAAGTCGCGGTTACCGCTACGGCGATGGTTTCTTTGAAAGCTGTAAACTCTCTAACGGAAGAATTCTTCAGCTGCCCTTACATGGCGATAGAATCAGGAAATCGGCGCTGTTGCTTAAGTTGAACCTGCCCACCTGGTGGGATGAGATTTCTTGGGAAACCACAGTTCTAAAGGCTTGTAAGGAGGCCAATATCGCTTCGGCTAGGATCAGACTCACAATTTTCAGAGACGCGGATGGTTTATATACGCCCAACGACTCAAACGTTTGTTTGGTGACCGAAATCAATGAAGCTGCTGGTGTTGGACCCTACCAATGGAATGAAGAAGGCCTCAACATCGGCACCTACAAAGAGTTGGTAAAAAACAGCAACTATACCTCTACATTAAAGACTTGCTCAGCAATCATTTACACTTTGGCTGGACTCTATGCAAAAGAGCATGGGCTCGACGATGTCGTGATTTTTAACGAATACGGACGACCCTGCGAAAGCGTATCGTCGAACATTTTTGTGGTAAAAGGAGAATTCCTCCTTACCCCGCCCATTTCTGAATATTGCATCGATGGCGTGATGCGCAAAGTGATTATGCAATTGGCCGATGCTTACGGTTACTCGTTGCAAGAACGACCCATCAGCGAAATCGACTTGAGTGCTTCCGAAGAAATCTTCACCACTTCCGCCACGCGCGGAATCAACTGGGTAGCTGATTACCAAGGCAAGAAGTTGAAAAATACCGTGTCGCGCGTTTTATTCGAGCAACTCGTTAAATCGATTTGATTTAATCCGCCTGCAAAAACGGATAACGATAGTCGGTTGGTGGCACAAACGTCTCCTTGATGGTACGCTGACTCACCCAACGCAACAAATTCACCTT
>Ga0114968_10004243_pt1 | contig 10696 bp, 12 predicted proteins | sample M_130807_EF_Meta_FD_87020 | JGI IMG/M metagenome (GOLD analysis project Ga0114968, IMG submission 87020) | Freshwater microbial communities from Lake Montjoie, Canada to study carbon cycling - M_130807_EF_MetaG | ecosystem: Environmental > Aquatic > Freshwater > Lake | place: Lake Montjoie... | reverse complement strand
TTTTCAACCAAGACGGGTTGGCCCAGCAGGGCGCTGAGGTTGTTGCTGATTTGACGGATGTCAATGTCCGGGCCGGATCCTGCGGGTGCCGGGACCACCAGACGAATCGCTTTCGAGGGAAAGTTTTGCGCCCGGGCCAGCATCGGAAAGGCTGAGATGCAGGCGATGGCGGTCAAGGCTGTGCGCCTGTCGAATTGGTTTCGGTTTGCTTTTTTTGATGTCAGATCCGTTAACATGACAATGAGACTTTCATCACGGCAAAGGTTGAAAGGCGAGTTTGACTTCGGTCAAGCCCTGAGATTTTTGAGTGAGCTTATCGATCACATGCTGGTGCGTCTAATGAATGTTTTTGGAGTTTGTCTTGCATAGAACTGAACAATGACCAAACGTCAACAGCGTATTTCTTTGGAAAGCTTGCGACTCCTCGATGCCATTGACAGGCAGGGGTCCTTTTCCAATGCCGCACAAGAACTGTGTGTTGTCACCTCGTCGATTACCCATGCGATACGCAATCTCGAAGAAAATTTGGGACTGACCTTGTTTGACCGTTCCGGCCAGCGAGCCCGTTTCACGAGCAAAGGACGCACCCTTTTGGAAAGTGGCCGCCATTTGCTGGCCAGGGCCGATGCTTTTGATGACGAAGTGCAAAGCATTGCAACGGGTTGGGAGCCCCGATTGACGATTACCGTCGATCAGGTGGTGCCCATGCCCCCCTTGATGCAACAGGTGCAGCATTTTTTGGAAGTCGCACCCCAAACTTCGTTGAATATCCGCCGCGAAGCGGCCGCGGGTTCTTGGGACGCGTTGGCCTCAGGCCGTGCTGATTTGATTGTGGGCGCCCCGGTGGCCGTCCATTTCGGGGAGGGCTTTGATTCGACTTTGATGTTTGAAACCAGTTATGTTTTGGCGGTTGCGGTCCAGCATCCTTTGGCTTTTCTGCAAGGTCCTGTTTCCAACGAGCAACTGGCTTTGCATCGGGCCATCCTGGTTGGCGACACCACCCGCGCCATGCCCCTGCTGCCTTATGGCCTTCAGGAGAACAGGCAGCGTTTGTTGGTGCCAGATCCTGCGACCAAACTCGACGCCATTCTCATGGGCCTGGGCTGTGGATTTTTATCGACCCATGTAGCATCCCCGCTGGTGCGCAAAGGCTTGATCACCTTACTCGATGTAAAAACACCACGGCCACCAAGTCAAAGCAGTCTGGCCTGGCGTTCGGGGGAAAACGGTCGAGCCTTAAAGTGGTGGGTTGAGCGCCTGACTTCGAAAGCGTTCATTGATGCTTTGTTGAATGACAGTGAATCATGATCCATGCCAGTGTTAACTGGGCGTAACTGTTTCAGGCAAATCAACCCGATATTCCAATGCGCTTTGCAGGGCTCACACTTTAACGGTGATTGACCGCCATCCAAAGATCCATTTTGCCTAAGATGAACTAAATCAGCCCAACAGCTTTTACAGCCAAAGGAAAAAAATGCGTAAACCTTTGAACTGCGATTCGCTGCAGACACTGCATCACCCTGTGGGCGAACCATTAGCGCGTCCAAGCTATGCACGAACCAACGTGATACCCGGCGTGGTCCATCTCGGGCTGGGTGCCTTTCACCGAGCGCACCAGGCCATGGTGTTCGATACGCTGATGCAACAAGGCGATAGTCGCTGGGGTGTGCTGGGTGTGGCGATGCATTCAACCCAGGTAGCGGACAACTTGGCCACGCAGGATGGTTTGTATTCAGTTCAAATCAACGACTACACGGGGCGCTCGTGGGCTGTGGTGGGTTCCGTTTTGCATACCTGCGTCGCCGCGCGGGAACGCCAGCAGGTGGTGGCGGCACTGGCTTCGCCGGCGACACGCTGGGTGACTCTCACCGTCACCGAAAAGGGCTATGGACCTGAGCTGGCAGACTTGCTGGTGGCGGGTTTTGCCGCTCGCCGCGCCGCAGATGCCGGTGCAATCACTGTGGCTTCGTGTGACAATCTCAATGACAACGGCCGCAAGTTGCAGGCGCTCTGTGCAGAACATGCCCAGCAGGTCGATGCTTCGTTGCCAGAATGGATTCGTACCTGGTGTTTTTTCCCCAACAGCATGGTCGACCGAATTGTTCCGGCAGCCACATCCGAACGGCTTCAAGAGGCTGCTGAGGCGCTAGGTGTAAGCGACAGGTGCGCCCTTGGCACCGAAGGCTTTTGGGAGTGGGTGATTGAGAACCATTTTGCTGACCCGTCGGATTCAGCCGTCTTGGCGGGGGTAGGCGTCAAGGTTGTGACTGAAGTGCAGCCCTTCGAGCAGGCCAAGCTCTGCATGCTCAATGGCAGCCATTCCGCCTTGGCCTGCATTGGCGCTGTCATGGGCCTCTCTACGATCAGTGACTGCGTGGCAAAGCCAAACCTACGCGCTTATGTCCACGCGCTCATCACCAAGGAAATCATGCTGGGACTTGCGCGCCCCCATATCACAGCCTACCGCGACGCCCTTATCGACCGCTTTGCCAACCCGGCGCTCAAGCACAGCGTTCATCAAATTGCGACAGACAACTCGCTGAAAATCCCACAGCGCTGGCCGCCATCGATCAAGGCGCAATTGTCACGCGGTGGCGAAGTCGACCATTTGGCGCTGGCAACTGCAGCGTGGATGCGTTACTGCCAAGGTGAGGACGAGCAAGGCAAAACTTATGTACTCAAAGATCCGAACCGTGCCGAGCTGCAGTCGACTGCGCTGCTGCACCGCCATGATGCCAGCGCAACAGTGAAGGCATTTTTAGGAATGCCCGCAATCTGGGGAAACGAACTGCCTAACAATTCGATCTGGACCTCGCGAGTGACCCACTGGCTTCAGCGCATTCTGGCGATCGGCCTGGGGCAAGCGATGACAGAGTTGACAGGCAGTTAAGGTCGGCGACGTGCTTTACACACCACCCTGCGGGTGCGTCGGATCGATCCACAGCACGGTTTCCGGTTTTTCAACCGGATCAATGTCCAGGTTGACAGCGACTGCTTGACCATCACTGCGGCACAAAACACATTCCAGCATTTCATCGGCGCTGGCGTTGATTTCTTGGTGCGGTACATAGGGCGGAACGTAAATAAAGTCCCCGGGGCCAGCTTCTGCGGTGAACTCGAGCGCATCGCCCCAGCGCATGCGGGCACGCCCCTTGATCACATAAATCATACTTTCCAAGGGGCCGTGGTGGTGGGCTCCCGTCTTGGCATTGGGATGGATGTGTACGGTGCCAGCCCATAACTTTTCAGCACCTACGCGGGCAAAGTTAATAGCGGCTTTTCGGTCCATGCCGGGGGTTGAAGGGACGTTGCCATCAAGTTGGTCGCCGGGAACGACCCTCACACCATCGTGTTTCCAGTCGGTGTGCGTATGCGTCGTGTTGTGGTCGTGGGGCATCGGGGCTTTCAAAACACTTGAAGAGGGAATGACTTTAGCATCCCTGAAGGGTCAGCAGGTGCGACACGGCAAGGGAAACATGCTGGCCTTCATGCAAACCGTGCACTCGCGCAATAGCATTGACAGCGCTGATCACGCCGTGGTGCCAGCCATCTTCGGCGTCTCCAATGCGTGCACTGGTGTGCGCATAGGTCACGGCCATGACGCCAACTGTTTGCAGTAAGCCCAAAGCAACGCGCCCCGCATCGTCTTTGCCACCTCCAGCGTCATTGAACATGACCGCAAAAGGTTTGCTGTCCAAGGCCAATACAAACTGTGCAGCAGAATTTCCACCGTGTGAACCAGTCACCACCACGGTACCCGCCTGCGCCTGCGTGACCAAGGCGATAGAGTCCAGTAATTCCGGAGTGGTCTTCATTGAAGTTAAGAATACTGCATTGGTAAGGGCTTCTCGTTAGAATAAACCCGTGCATGTCAGAAGATAACCAAATATTCATCCCCGAGTCCTTCATGACGCTGTTTATTCAGCCGGGACGCTACAAACCCAGCGCATCACGTGCCGAGGTTTCTAACCGCTATGAACTCTGTGAAGATATGGCCAACATGCTGACGGAAACCGCACAAAACATGCAATTCACCTTGGGTATTACCGAGCAAGACGTGCTGATACAGTGCCTCATTGGATTGCAAGCGGAGGGGTCGGTGGTGACCTTGCCCGAATCCCAATGGGTTGTGCACCGTTTGGCGGAGTTGCTCAATTGGCCTTTTCCAGAGGCTGACCCCGCACAACGGATCTGCCTGTAGCGCGGATTCACGCTTTTCAGAAATCCATTCCGAAGGGGCCTTATTACAAATCGATCCTTTTACTCAACAAAGTCTTTCACTATTTACAACGAGAATCCTATGTTCAATACGCTTGCAAAAAATGGTCTTTCAGGGGCAGTCACTATGGCAATTTTGATTTCAACAGCGCTGGCGCAAACGCCTTCGGATGGGCGCCGTTTCCCGCTTTTGTCGGACAGTGAAATGACGGCCGCTCAAAAGGAACTGGCCAACAATATTCGTTCTGGTCCACGCGCCTCTGTGCCTGGCTCTGCGGCCAATAGCGCATCGTTAGGCAGTCCATTCAATGTCTTTTTGCGCAGCCCGGAACTGGGTGATCACTTGCAAAAAGTGGGCACCTATATCCGCTTCAAAAGCACCATGGGCGCGCGTTTGAATGAATTTGCTATTTTGATCACGGCCCGTCAATGGACCTCTCAATACGAGTGGTTTGCACACCACCGGTTGGCGTTGCAAGCGGGTCTGAGTCCCGATGTGGCCGCCGCAGTGGCTGAAGGCAAGCGGCCCACAGGTATGAAAGAAGATGAAGAAATTGTCTACAACTTTTGCCACGAATTGCATACCCAGAAAAAAGTAAGCGATGCAAGCTACAAAGCCGTCGTGGATAAATTTGGTGAACAAGGCGTGATGGATCTGATTGCCGTCAATGGCTATTACGTGCTGGTGTCGATGGTGCTGAATGTGGACCGGACGCCGATCCCCGGTGGCGGAGAGTTGCCTTTGAAAGAATTGAAATAATCCTTTCACACAGCAGGTCCAATCAAGCATGACAGAGCCCGATCCACTGGTGACGCCGCAGATCACACAAGCACGAAACCCGCTTCATGGCATCAAATTAGAAGGCATCATCACTGCGTTGGTGGACTGCTACGGGTGGGAAGGTCTGGGGGTTCGCATTCCCGTGCGTTGCTTCACGCATGATCCGAGTATGGGGTCCAGTCTTAAATTTTTACGCAAAACCCCTTGGGCACGAGAAAAAGTCGAGGGACTTTACCTGTTTATGCTGCGCGATGCGAGGCGCTCGCAAACCACTGGAACAAACACATGAACGCCTTCGACGCCATTGAGGTCATGCCTCGCGACCTGAGCGCCTACCGCCAAGGCAATACCGGTGTGGATTACGTGCACCGCTTTGAATCAGGCCGTCCCGGCCCCCACGTGTTGATCAATGCTTTGACGCATGGCAACGAGTTTTGTGGCATGACGGTTGTCACGCATTTGCTCGATACGCAGGTGAGGCCCTTGAGGGGCACTTTGACTTTGAGCTTTGCGAATATCGAGGCCTATGAAAGCTTTGACCCGGTCAACCCCTTTGACAGCCGACAAATCGTACACAACATGAACCGCATCTGGTCGGCTGAGTTGTTGGATGGGGTCGATGACAGTCCCGAGTTGCGACGTGCACGGGCCATGCGCGGCGTGGTAACCGCCGCTGACCATGTGCTGGACATCCATTCAACGGCACAGGACGTTGAACCTTTTTGGGTCTACCCCGCTGATGAACGCAATGGCCAGGTGGCCTTGAGCGTGGGCACGCCGCAAATTCATTTGGTCATGCCCAATGGCTTGGGCTCGGGCACGCCATTGATTCAGTATGGTGCATGGGGCACGCCGCACCATCATGGCGCGGCCATGGTGGTGGAGTGTGGTCAGCACTTCAAGAAAGCGACTGGTGATGTGGCGCTGGCCTCAACGCTGGGTTTTCTCGCCCACTTTGGGCTGATCGCTGCGCCCAATCCAGCACCTGCCTTGCCTGCGAAGCGCTTTGAGTTGCTTCAGACCTGCATGATCACTTCGGATGATTTCCGATTTGTCAAACCGGTGAAAGGCTTTGAAGTTTTTCAAAAAGATGAATTGATCGCCACCCAAGGAGGGCAGGAGATTCGGGCCTTGTGTGATGAGTGCACCATTCTGATGCCCGCACGCGAAGCCATTGTGGGCCGTGAAGCGGTCTACCTGGCCAAGCCTATCTAAAGACAAGTAGCTTGAATTCAAGGAGCGAACATGCGCATTGAATCACTCCCTCTCGATCCAGTCACAGTGCAAAAACTTTCGGGTGTTACCACGGCAACTTTGACCACAGTTTTGCTTAAGAAAGGCTTACGCAATGTCTGGATAAGAGGCGCAAAACCTTTGAAGCCCGGACAAGCGCGTGTGGTGGGCCGCGCTTTTACTTTGCGATTTGTACCCGCGCGTGAAGATCTGGCCACCCCTGCCTCTTGGGGCGCACCCATTTCGACCCGCGCAGCGGTCGAGGCCATGCCAGTGGGTTGTATCGCCGTGGTCGATGCCATGGGCGTGACAGACGCCGGCATCTTTGGCGATATTTTGTGCGCACGCATGCGAAAGCGCGGCGTTGCCGGTTTGGTAACCGACGGCGTGATCCGTGACATGGACGGCGTAGTGGGCATAGGCCTGCCGGTGTGGTGCCAAGGCTCAGCGTCGCCGGCGTCGGTCGCCAGTTTGACTTTTGTCAATTGGCAGGAGCCCATTGCTTGCGGCGGTGTGGCCGTGTTCCCCAACGACATCGTGGTGGTGGACACGGATGGCGCCGTGCTGATCCCGGCCGGCTTGCTGGATGCGGTGGTGGAGGCGGCGGTGGAGCAAGAGCGGCTTGAGGGCTGGATCATGAACGAGGTCAACAACGGCGCTGAGCTGCCTGGTTTGTACCCGCCTGACGAGGCTAATAAGGCGCGTTACGAGGCTTGGGCGAAACCGCAGCGTTGATTCTGAGCACTCAGCCCTTCAGCACTGAGCCTCCAACGCCCGATTCAGAGCACGGTTTTCTGAACAGCATGCTCCCACTGGGCCATCAATTCCTGCGCATAGGCGGGCGGCTTTTCGGGGGAGAAGCGACGTTCAACCCGCCACAATTCACTCAAGGCTTGCGTGCTGCTGTAAATCCCCGTGGACAGTCCCGCCAAGTAGGCAGCACCCAGAGCCGTGGTTTCGATCACCTCGGGACGAACCACCTCGATACCCAGTAAATCGGCCTGGAACTGCATCAGTAAATTGTTAACGCAAGCGCCGCCATCTACACGCATTTCTTTTACCCGCGCCTGACCGGCCGAGGCCAAGTCACGGCCCATGGCCTGCAGCAGGGCTGCGCTTTGGAAGGCAATGCTCTCTAAGGCTGCACGCGCAATGTGGGCCACAGTGCTGCCGCGCGTCAGGCCGGTGATGGAGCCTCGGGCATCGGGCTTCCAATATGGTGCGCCCAGGCCAGTGAAGGCGGGTACGACCATCACGCCGCCAGAGTCAGGCACGCTTTCGGCCAGGGCTTGAACTTCGCTGCTGCTTTTGATGGCGTGCAAGCCGTCGCGCAGCCACTGCACCACCGCGCCGCCGACAAACACGCTGCCTTCCAATGCGAATTGGGCCTGGGCGTTGATTTGCGCTGCACTGGTGGCGATGAGTCCGTTGTGAGAATGCATGGCCTGATCTCCGGTGTGCATCAGCATGAAGCAGCCGGTGCCATAGGTGTTTTTGACCATGCCCGCGCCGAAGCAGGCTTGACCGAACAAGGCGCTTTGCTGGTCACCTGCCACCCCGCCGATGGGGATGGCATGACCCAGTAAATCAGTCTTGACGTGACCGAATAGGCTGCTTGATGGCAGAACTTGAGACATCATCTTGGCCGGAATCCGCAGCGCCTGGAGCAAATCGGCATCCCATTGGTTGGTGTGGATGTTGAACAGCATGGTGCGCGAGGCATTGCTCACATCGGTGGCATGAACAGCGCCGCCAGTGAGTTGCCACATCAACCAACTGTCGATGGTGCCAAACAACAGATCTCCCCGCTCGGCCATGGCGCGGGCGCCGTCCACATTGTCCAACAGCCATTGTAATTTGGTGCCTGAAAAATACGCATCTATCCGCAATCCAGTTTTGGCTTGGATGGCATCGGTCAGTCCCTGCTCACGCAGCAGGGTGCAGGCCGGTTCGGTGCGTCGGTCTTGCCAGACAATGGCGTTGTGGATGGGCAGACCCGTCTGCCGGTTCCAAATCACGGTGGTTTCACGTTGATTGGTGATGCCCAGGGCCGCCACGTCCCGCGCCTGAATGCCTGCTAAAGCCAGGGCTTGTTTCAGGGTGCTCAGTTGAGCGCGCCAAATTTCCATCGGCTCGTGCTCCACCCAACCGGGCTGAGGGAAGATCTGCGGCAACTCCTGCTGGGACTGGGCCACAATAAGACCTTGTTCAGAGAAAACAATGGCGCGGGTGCTCGAGGTGCCTTGGTCCAAGGCCAGGATATAAGTCATGCTTCAAACTCGTGTGGTCGGTGGATTGGATTTTGCCGTCAAATGGACTGAAAGGGATCTGCTTTTTTAAAGCAAAATAGCAGATCTGCATCGTACGGCCTTTCATGAACTTGCTTCCGCCTCTTTTGACCCCTCGTCACCAGCTGACCCTTGCACTGCATGAGTCGCAAACAAAACAGGAGGTTTATGACTTGGCGGTGGTCGGTGGTGGCGCGACAGGATTGGGCGTGGCCCTAGACGCGGCTGCGCGCGGCTTGCGTGTGGTGCTGGTGGAGGCTGATGATTTTGCCAAAGGCACTTCATCGCGCTCGACCAAATTGGTTCATGGCGGCGTGCGTTACTTGGCCCAAGGCAATATTGCGCTCGTGCGTGAGGCTTTGCATGAGCGCATTACTTTACTGCGCAATGCGCCGCACATAGCCCAGCCCTTGGCTTTTGTGGTGCCTGTTTACACATGGTGGGAGTCTGCTTTTTATGGCATCGGTCTGAAAATCTACGATGCCTTGGCCGGAAAAGCGGGCCTGGGCCCCACGACTTTTTTGTCTCGCAACGAAACACGAAGCGCCTTGACTTCGATTCAGCCAAAGGGTCTGCGTGGCGGCGTCCAGTATTGGGATGGTCAGTTTAACGATGCGCAGTTGGCGGTTGCCCTGGCGCGAACAGCTGCCCGCGAGGGGGCGCTGTTGCTCAACTACATGAAGGTGTCGCGATTGCTATTCACAGAGGGCCAGGTCTCAGGGGTAGCCTGCGATGACGTACTAACTGGAAAAGCCTATTCGATTTACGCACGCTGCGTAGTCAATGCCACCGGCGTGTGGGTCGATGCACTGCGGGCGCAGGACGGTCAGCATCAGAACATCGTTGCGCCCAGCCAAGGCGTGCACATCGTTGTGGATGCTCATTTTTTGCCTGGCGCTAAGGCATTGATGATTCCCAAAACGGACGACGGTAGGGTGCTGTTTGCGGTGCCTTGGTTAGGCAAAGTGATTTTGGGCACGACGGATACACCGCGCGAAGATTTGGCGACGGAGCCCTTGGCTTTTGAAGAAGAAGTCGATTTCATCTTGCGTGAAACGGCGCGTTATTTACGTGTGGCCCCTCAGCGCAGTGATGTGAAAAGCATTTGGGTAGGTTTGCGACCTTTGGTCAAGCCGCCAGATGACGAGGGTGAAAACACAAAAGGTTTGAGCCGTGAGCACACCGTGTTGGTCAGTCGCTCGGGGCTGGTCACGGTGACGGGCGGCAAATGGACCACCTACCGCGCCATGGCCGTAGACGTCTTACAAAAATGTGCGGACAGTGGTTTACTCCCATCTCGCCAAGCTCATACAGATCACTTGCCCCTGGTCGGTGCTGAGACAATGTCCATTGCGCCGCAGCCTTTAAGTGCACCGCAGGGCTTGCATTCATATGGTTCAGAGCAGATATGGGTACAGCAATTGCCAGGTCACGACGTGTTCTTGACTCAGGGATTGACTGAGGCGATGGTTCGTTTTGCGGCACGGTATGAATATGCAGTGCATGTTGAAGATGTGCTGGCGCGTCGTTCGCGTCTGTTGTTTTTAGATGCCGCTTTGGCTGCGCAATTGGCCGAACCGGTGGGCCGTATACTGCGCGAAGAAACCGGTTTGGATCCGGATGTGAACGGGTTTTTGAAGCTGGCTGCGCAATACCAACTTTAATCTGCGTTATGCTGAAGTTATCACAGGAGTTTCGATGAACGCTCGCGCCCAATTTTCCCGTATGGAAGACAGCACCCAAGCCGATTGGGCCCTTATTTCGTCTGAGTTCATGCACTTCAGTCAATCTTTGCCTGACCGCGTGCTGGCGCACTTGAAGTTGTTGGATGGCGATTACGGTGGATTCCCGGTCGATCGCTATACCCATTGCCTGCAAACTGCAACCCGCGCTTTACGAGACGGACGGGATGAGGAGTATGTGGTTTGTGCCTTGCTGCATGACATTGGCGATACCTTGGGCACCTTTAACCACCCCGACATCGCTGCCGCCATCCTGAAACCCTTTGTTTCAGAAGCCAACTTGTGGATGGTGCAAAACCATGGCATTTTTCAGGGCTATCACTTTTTTCACCACCTGGGCATGGACCGCAACATGCGCGATATGTTCCAAGGCCATGAACACTACGCACGCACTGAGGAGTTCATTGCGCTGTATGACGAACCTGCCTTTGATG
>Ga0114968_10004240_pt1 | contig 10698 bp, 8 predicted proteins | sample M_130807_EF_Meta_FD_87020 | JGI IMG/M metagenome (GOLD analysis project Ga0114968, IMG submission 87020) | Freshwater microbial communities from Lake Montjoie, Canada to study carbon cycling - M_130807_EF_MetaG | ecosystem: Environmental > Aquatic > Freshwater > Lake | place: Lake Montjoie... | reverse complement strand
TGTCCCTCGAATGCGATTCCCGAGGTGCGCGCGATTGTTGAAAAAGCCGGCGGCCATCTGGCCTCGAAACCAGCCGCCGAGGGTGTGGCCGAGTCCTGGCATTTTTTCCAAGCGAGCCGCCAGCCATGAACGCCGCGCTTCTTCGCAAACTCCGCAAAAAACTCGGCGCCGACCGTGTGCTGGATGATGCCGCGGCGGCCTATGCCTCCGACAAATGGTTCGCCAAGGGCACACCGGCCGCAGTGGTTTTTCCTGCCGATACCGAGGAGACGGCATTCGTTCTCCGCGAGGCTTATTGTGCGGGCATACCGGTCACGCCGCGCGGTGCCGGCTATGGGTATGTCGGCGGCTGCACCCCCGTGCAGGGCGGCATCGTGCTTTGCATGGACCGCATGAACCGTATTCTTGAAATCAACACGCGCGATTTCGTAGCAGTGGTCGAGCCGGGGGTCATCACGGGAAAACTCCAGGAAGCCGCCCGTAAAAAAAATCTCTTCTATCCACCCGACCCCGCCAGCCTTAAGAACTGCAGCATCGGCGGCAACATCTCCACCAACGCCGGTGGTCCGCGCTGCCTGAAATACGGCGTGACCCGCAGCTACATTCTTGGTCTCACGGTTGTGTTGCCGGACGGTAAAGTGGTGACCTGTGGCGGTCGCACCCACAAAAACAAAACCGGCTTCGACTTGGTTGGACTTTTCACGGGATCCGAGGGGCTTCTGGGGGTTGTCACTCAAGCCACGCTCCGCCTGCTCCCGCTCCCGCCGGCGCGTGCCGTGCTTTCGGCCGGATTTGCATCCATCGAGGCGGCATCGCGCGCGATCCAGGATGTCTTTGCGGCGGGTTTTCTCCCAGCGGCTTTGGAAGTGGCCGATGAATTCACCTTAAATGCCGCCCGAGCCTACAGCCCCTCGGCCAAATTCCCGCCCGGCAAGGCGCAGGTGATTATCGAAGTGGACGGCCAGCCAGCCAGTGTGCGCTCCGAGGCAGCAGATCTCGAAAAACTTCTCAAAAAATCCGGCGCCGCTGGCATTCAAAAAGCCACCACGCCCGACGCCTGCGAAGCCCTCTGGGGACTGCGACGCCTCTACTCGCAATCCCTCAAAGCGACTGGTCTCAAGAAACTCAACGAGGATATCGTTGTGCCGCGCGGGCGTTTGGTGGACCTCATGAAATTCGCGGCCCGACTCCAGAAGCAATACGGCTTCCCTCTCGCATGTTTCGGCCATGCGGGGGATGGGAATATCCATGTGAACATCATGGTTGAGGATCCAGATGATCCAGCGGTTCAAAAAAAATCGGCGGCTGCGCTGGATGCACTTTTTACCCAAGTCCTCGCTTGGCAGGGAGCGATCACCGGCGAGCACGGCATCGGCCTCGCCAAAAAGCCCTGGTGGAAGCAGGCCCTATCCGAAGAAACGCGTGCTCTCCACCAAACGCTGAAAAAAGCCCCCGATCCGGCCGGCCTTCTGAATCCCGGGAAATTTGTGTAAAGGCTGGCTTGGGCGACGCCTTTCGCGAACTCAGGATGCAACCTGCGGCTTCGCTGGCGGCGGATGCATGATGATCTTCTGCGTTTGCTCTATCCCGTCTTGGCTATCCCTGTTTTCTTGAAGCCAGCGGTCAAAGACCGTGACAGCTTCCACGCGCGACATGATGTCTTGGGAATTGAGCAAAAGAATGCGCTCTGTGATGTCGCGGAAATCGACACGCACTTTGCCGTCCGTCAACAATTGAATGACAATATTCAAGCAGAGGCTGTTGGAATCACCGATCCGAATGAGATACTCAGAGATTTTATCAGCGAGGCTGAGCGGTGGACCCCCAGAGGAGTCCCACTCCTCGATCACATTCAGCCCATCAAATCTCCTAACTCCAACGCGAACGAAAATCTGCGAAGCTGACTTGATGGGTGCAGGCATGATTTTCAAGAAAACAGGTTTCTTTTACCCCAAAAGCAAAGGTCTTTAAGTCAGGATTTTGATGTAGGCTTTTTGGCGCAGCGTATCGAGCCAGCGCTGCTGGACTTTCATGCGTTCCTGCTGCATGAGGTTGCGCTCGATTTCTTCACGAACTTCGCCCAGTGGCTTGACCGAGGAGTTTTTACGAGCTTCCACATAGAGGATGTAGTAGGAGTCGCCGATGTGAATGACCGGGCTGATGCCTCCCGCTTTGAGAGAGAATGCGGTTTTTGTGAGTTGTTCATTCAGTGTATTCTGCTCGATCCATCCCCAGTCGCCGCCGGTGTCGCTTGTGCTTTCGTCCTCGGAATACATCTGGGCCATGCGCTCGAATTCCGCACCGCCAACGAGTTTCTGGCGAATTTCCTCGGCTGTCTGCTTCTTGTCGCCGCCTGAGCCGATGTCATCTTTGTTGCCTTCGCGAAGAACGATCATGCGAAGTTTGACCTGTTCCGGCAGGGAATAGGCTGCGCGGTTTTTATCGTAGAAATCCTGAACTTGCTTTGGAGAGACGACAAAGTTGTCTGTGATCTTGGCCTGGCGCATTGCCTGCACGATGATCTTTTCTTTTTCGATCTCCTTGAAGCGCGTGAGCGTGTAGCCCTGCGCTTGGAGGGTTCTGACGAAGGCGGCGCGGTCCCCGCCGAATTCCTCGCGGATGATTGTCTGCACGCGGTCGTCCACGACATAGTCGGGGATGTTCGCTCCCTTTTCCTGCATTTTGCGGAACTCCTGCAAGATGAGTTGGCGGTCGACGAGGTCCTTGAGGGCAGCGAGTCGCATTTCCTTGACCTTGTCGGCGAGGTCGGGACCACGGTAAGACTCGCGCAGGGCGCGCTCGCGGGCGCCGATGAGCTCACGCACTTGTGAAATCGTGACCACATCATTGTTCACGATGGCAGCCACGCCGTCGATGACCTCGGCTTGCTGGCAGCGAGCGGTAGGCATTGATAGGACAGCAGCAAGGCAGGTTGCAAAAATTGCGAAAAATCGTCTCATCGGCTCTGCATCGTTTCCAGGAAGCTCAACACGCCGCGAAGCCTAAAATCGGGGTCGGGAACCGTCAAGCGGGGAAACCGACCGCCGATCAATACATAGCTGCTGCCACGGGTGAGCATGAGCTTTTCATCCTTCACCTCGACCTGGCTGATGCGGCGCTGCGAGGCCTCGATGCGGATAGCTGCGCAAAGCAGGGCATTCTCAAGCGCGAGCGGCAGAGGACCGAACCGATCCCGCCACACAACTCGGAGAGCGTCGACTTCTTCGTGCGTGCCTACCTCCGCCAAGCGCCGGTAGGCTTCAATCCTCAATTTCGGCTCGCCCATGTAGGCATTTGGAACAAAAGAGGGAATACCGCCAGACTTGATGAACTCGCCCTCCTCGGTGACCAAAAAATCAAATCGCAACACGGTGGTGGCACCGAAGGATTTCTGGCCCTTCACGGAATCCACTGCGCGGCGGAGCATCTTGCAGTAGAGGTCGAAGCCGACGGAGATGATGTGCCCGCTCTGCTCGGTGCCGAGCAGATTGCCCGCACCGCGAATCTCCAGGTCGCGCATCGCGATTTTAAAACCAGAGCCCAGTTCCGAGTATTGCTTGATCGCTGAAACCCGTTTGCGCGCCGAGCCGACGGACATCAATTCGCGTGGCAGGAGCAGATAGGCGTAGGCTTTTGTTCCGGAGCGCCCGACGCGTCCTCGCAGTTGATAAAGATCCGCGAGGCCGAACCGGTCGGCGCGGTCGATGATAATCGTGTTCGCATTGGGAATATCCAACCCGCTCTCAATGATGGTCGTCGAAACGAGAATATCCGCCTTGCCTGCCACGAAGCTCTGCATGACGCCTTCGAGTTCCTTTTCCTCCATCTGCCCGTGGCCGACGATGACGCGCGCGCCCTCGCAGAGTTCGCGAATCCTCGCCGCCACGCGTTCGATCGTTTGAACCCGGTTGTGCAGGAAGTAAATCTGCCCGCCGCGCGCGAGTTCGCGATTGATTGCGTCGCGGATGACGCGTTCATCGTAGGCGCAGACGATGGTTTCGACAGGTTGACGATTCGGCGGCGGGGTTTCGATCACGGACATGTCCCTCGCGCCCATGAGCGAGAGGTAAAGCGTGCGCGGAATCGGAGTCGCGGAGAGCGTGAGCACATCGACAAGGCGGAATTTTTCCTTCAGCGCATCCTTGTGCTTCACGCCGAAGCGTTGCTCCTCATCGACGACGACTAGGCCGAGATCTTTGAAAATGACATCCTGCGAAATGACGCGGTGCGTTCCGACTACGATATCAACACTTCCTTCACCAAGCGCCTTTATCACTTTTTTCTGTTCTGCTGCGGAGCGGTAGCGGCTGAGGAGTTCGATCGTGACCGGATACTCACTCATACGCTCACGGAAATTCTGCCAGTGCTGCTGAGCCAGCACAGTCGTCGGGGCGATGATCACAGCCTGTTTGCCGCTCGTCACCGCTTTGAACGCAGCCCGGATGGCCACTTCGGTTTTTCCAAACCCCACATCGCCACAAATCAAGCGATCCATCGCGCGGTTTGACTCCATGTCCGTCTTGGCATCTCGGATCGCCTTGATCTGGTCTGGCGTCTCGGTGAAATGAAACGAACGCTCAAATTCCTGCTGCCAGTGCGAGTCCGGCGGGAACGGGTGCCCCTCCGCCGTCTCGCGCTCGGCCTGCACCTTGAGCATGCGGGCGGCGTATTGGTAGATGCCTTGAGTGGCTTTTTCCTTCGCTTTTTTCCATCGCGCACCGCCGAGTTCGGAAAGTTCGGGGTATTTGCGGCCGAGCCCAACATAGCGTGCGACCTGCCAGGCCTGATCAAGCGGCACATAGAGGCGGGCGCTGTTGGCGAATTCCAGCACCAGCACCTCGCCTTCGCCGTCGGGCGATTTTTCGAGTCCCTCGTAGCGACCGATGCCATGGTCGAGATGCACCACGAGGTCGCCCGCCTCGAATTCCGAAAAATCCATAACCGCCCGGCCCGCCCGAACCCGCTCGCGCCGCAATGCCGCCCGGTGCGCGCGCTGGCTCGCCGAGCGCCCGAGCACCTCGGACTCCGCAAGGAGCGCCAACTTCGCTTGCGGGCAAACGAATCCCCGAGTCGCCCGCGATGTGAGGAAGATCAGATTCGAGGTGTCGAAATCGAAGTCCGACGCCATCTCGCGAAACCGCTCGCCTTCGCCTTCGTTCACGCACGCGAAAGCAATCGTCCACCGATCCGCAGCCCAGCTGTGGAGCTGGTTAAAAAAACGGTCGCGCTTAGTTTCATTGAGCACCAAGTCGCCAGCTCCAAGATCGCCAAAGGGTGGGGGATAAAACACCGCGCTGCTCTTTAAAGCCTCGCCCCCGCTTCCTATGCCGAGGCCTTCGAACTCTCCATCTGGCTCGATCGTGATGACGCGATCTTTTGCTCCCAGATAATCCCGCAGTGTCCCCTCGGAGGCGTCTGTGCGTCCGATGTAGATTTCCGTTTGCGGGACCTCACCGACCGAGCCCTGTGTATCGAGGTCGAATTCGCGGAGGGAATCGATTTCCAGATCGAACCACTCCAGCCTCACTGGACGCTGCTGCTGCCAGGAAAACACATCCAGAATTCCGCCGCGCCGTGCATACTGCCCGCGCGCCGTCACCTGCGGCGCAGAGATGTAGCCTGCTGCTGCCAGGCGCGAAATCACCTCCTCCAGTGGAATGCTCTGCCCTTTCTCCAAGATGAAAATCTCGTGTTTCACCGAGCCCAGCGCGGGCGTGGCGGAGTCCCATTGTCCGGCATGGATCACCACCACCTCATCGCCGCCACTGCGGGCAAGTGTCCGCAACAAATCCAAACGCTCGGACTCGGTCTCCGCATCAGGCAGTGCCTCAGCGTTCGGGATCTCCAAATCGGGAAAAAGCCGCACCCGCGCGCACCATGCCGCAAGCTCGGCGGCGCATTCCTCCTGGCTTTTCACATCCCGGCACACGACCCACACGCGACCCTTCATTTTTCCAATCAGCAACGCCGTGACGAACGGTTGCGCGGCCTCGGCGATCTCGGGAACAAGCGACCCCGGCTTGGCCTTCAGAAGCTTGGCTATCGCAGAATCCGATTCCGCTTGTTTTAAAAAGGACTCAAGCGGCGAATATTTCATCGAAGTATTTCTGCTGAATGCCGCTGACTTCATCGGCCAGAGGACGGCCATCTAGCTCCTGCACCGAGCGAATCCCAATGCGGCTGTTTGTGAGGAAAGCGGAGCTGCATCGCGCCACATACCTGCTTTCTAAAATTCCTTCGTCCGCGCCGAAGTGGCTCAGCACCCATGAGCGCACAGCGCCGTTTCGCGCCCCACTTTCCAGCGCCGGAGTGACCCATGTTCCGTCGATTTGCAAAAACACATTCGCCATGGCCGCTCCGACGAGCATGCCCGCCGGATTGAATAGCAATGCCTCGTCGCAATCCGCGCGTTTTGCCAGCCCCATTGCATCGATATTTTGCCAGTAGTTGCCGGACTTCCACCCTCCTGGTCTTGGCAGATACGGCGCGGCGCAGGACATAACCCGCAATGCCGGCAAATTCCATCCCACTTCCGCTTGATCGAAAAGCGCGTAGACATTTCCCAAAAATGGATCGCAAGGCCCGCCCGGTCCCGCCGTGACATAGAAGCGCAACAAGCCTGTCCAAAGACTCGAAAAATCGAAGTCCGGCAGCGGTGGCAACTCCAGCCCGCAAGTCCCGGCTGCCCGCCGCAAACGCTCCAAATGCTCCCCCAAAAGCAGAGGTCGTCCAGCCACGACCGTGATCGTCTCGAACACGCTCATCCCGTAGCGAAATCCACGGTCAGCAAGCGGCACCGATTCCACTGTTTCCCAAGCGCTCCCTCTTTGTTTCCAAGTCAACATTCACTCCTCCTCTTCCTCAATCACACTGTTGCGGTCGAGGCGTTTTCGGAGGGTGGCGCGGGTGATACCTAGGAGTTTGGCGGCGCGCACTTGGTTGTCGCCGGTTTTTTGCATGGCGCGGAGAGTGAACTCGCGCTCGATCCAGGGTAGGAGTGGCAGGGACGAATCTTCAGCGGCGGCTTGGAAGAGAACTTCCACGGCGCGATCCTTCGGCATGAGATCGAGCGAAGCGCCATCGCGTTTCGCCGCCTCGGGAGCGGCGGCACCGAGCGGGATGTCCTTCGGCAAAAGGATATCTGCAGTGGAAAGCACGGAAGCGCGTTGAAGGGTGTTCTCGAGTTCGCGCACATTGCCTGGCCAAGGATAGGACTCCAGCACGCGCATGGCCTCCTCCGAGAGCTTCAACGGGGGCGTGTGGGTGCGATTGGCGATTTTTTGAAGGAAATATTCCGCCAGTAAACGGATGTCATCGACGCGCTGGCGAAGGGGTGGAATATGGATTCGCACCACATTGAGGCGATAGAAAAGATCTTCACGGAAGGTGCGCTTGGTCACCTCTTCTTCGAGGTTGCGGTTCGTCGCGCAGACGATTCGGACATCCGTCTGCAGCGTTTCGTTGCCGCCGACACGGGAGAAGGTGCCCTCCTGCAGAACGCGGAGGATTTTGCTCTGCACTTGCAAAGGCATTTCACCGATCTCATCCAAAAAAAGCGTGCCCTTGTTGCACTGCTCGAAACGGCCGATGCGCTGAGTCGCTGCGCCCGTGAATGCGCCCTTCTCGTGGCCGAAAAGTTCGCTCTCGAGCAGGTTTTCCGGGATCGCGGCGCAATTGATCGCAAGAAAGCTGCGGTTGCTGCGGGCACTGTAGTTGTGGATCGCGCAGGCCACGAGCTCCTTGCCCGCACCACTCTCGCCTGTGACCATCACAGCTGCGTCGCTGCCCGCCACGCGGCCCACCATTTTGAAGACCTGCTGCATGGCCTCGGATCGACCGACGATTTCATCCCGGTGCTGCTCGACGGTGAGCTGGGGCTTGAAGGCATTTGCGGTGCGGAGTTCCGCCGCGGCCAAGAGGGCCGCATCAGCTACGACCTTGAGGTTGAAGGGGAGTTGCTCCTTCCGCACGAAATCGAAGGCCCCCATTTTCATGGCCTCAATCACCGATTGGGTGGTGCCGAATGCACTGGTAAGGATGACCATCGCATTCGGCGAGTGCTTGCGAATCCTTGCCAGCAACTCCATGCCGGTGAAGGGATGTAAATTCATCTCGGCGAGCACGAGCTCAGGCTCTTCGAGACAGAAGGTCTTGTAGCCTGCATCGGATGACTCTTCTGTAAGAACGCGTGCGGTTTTGCTTTGGAGTTGGTTTTTTGCCCAATCCAAAAAGTCGGTGTCCCTGTCCACCAAAAGAATCGTCTGCTGCTTTGCCATTGCCCTTGTGACTGTGAATTCAACATCAGCTTGGCCGAGCACGAAAGCGATTTTTGTCATCGCGGCCTTGATTGCAGGCCCGCTCCCGCTTTCTATGAGCACTGATGACTCGTGTCCGACTGTATTTTCTATGTTTGGCAGCGTGCGTTGCAGCATTGCCTGCCGCGACCGCAGGCTTGCTTGAGGATTTGTCACGCGATCAACAATTGGAGTTGGAAAAGGGCGATCTCATCGTGCTGGAGCAGGATATTCCCGGGAAGCCCTGGCCGAGGGTGCGAATCTACAAACGAATCAAGGCGACCCCGGAGGAGGTTGCGGCTGTTTTTTTTGACTACGACCAAGCCAAGACATACATCCCCGATGTGCTGGAGTCTAAAATCTCAAAAAGAATAGCACCCTGTGTTGTGGAGGTGGATTACGAGGTGAATGTGCCGATTCTTAGTGACGAGGCCTACACCGCACTCAACGAAATGAAGGCGCTCGGTGAAAGCTATCAAGTCTCATGGACTCTCCTCCGCGCTCTTCAGACAAAAGCCGCCGAAGGCAACTTGCTTATCGAACCTTTTGAGAACGGTTCATCTGTGATTCGCTACACGAATCTGGTGACTCCAAGCTCCGGCATGGCAAAAATCCTCAAAGGCCCAGCGCTTTTTCGAATGCAAAAGACTGTTCTCGCAATAGGCGAAAAGGTTGAAAAACAAAAATCCAGCTATCCGCTGGAACTTGCCGCGCAAGTCGCACGATTGCAAGAGGCTCTGGAATCGCCAATAGAGGCAGACACAAAATAACCCTGATGCAACAATCCAACCGCGCCGCACTCGGCATTATTTTTCTCACAATTTTCATCAACATGGTTGGATTCGGAGTTGTTATTCCCGTCCTGCCTTTTTACGCCGAGCGTTTCGGCGCGACGCCTTGGGAGATCGGTTGGCTTTTCGGGATTTTCTCGCTCGTTCAATTCCTCGCCGCACCGGTCTTCGGGCAGATATCCGATCGCTTCGGCCGCAGACCTGTTCTCATCATCAGCACACTTGGAACCGCTCTGGGCTTTACCATCATGGGCGTGGGCCACTCGCTCGCGATGCTGTTCGTCGGGCGGATTATCGACGGCATTTCAGGCGGCAGCATCGGCACCGCGCAGGCCTATGTCGCCGACATCACCGCCCCCGAAAACCGCTCAAAGGCGATGGGCCTCATTGGCGCGGCATTTGGACTGGGTTTTGTTTTCGGTCCCGCGCTCGGTGGCGCGACGGCCGCTTGGCTTGGTGAATCCGCCCCGCTTTATCTCGCCGGGGCGCTGGCTCTCGCGAATGCCGTGCTCATCTTTTTCGTGCTTCCCGAGTCCTTGCCGAAAGAAAAGCGCGGGCTCAAAAAAGAGCCCCTCTTCCCAGCCATCCTGCAGCATGTCCGCACTGGCCCTTACTTCACGACTGTGGCGACCTATTTTATTTTGATCGCAGGATTTTCCATCATGACAGCCGTCTTCGCGCTTTTCGTCGCCCACCGCTACGAATTCAACACCGCTCAGACCGGCTATGTCTTCGCCATGTTGGGAGTCATCGGCGTGGTCATCCAGGGCGGACTCATCGGCCGCTTGGTGAAAAAATTCGGCGAAGCGCGCCTGGCCACGGCGGGAGCGGCCATCCTCACTGCCAGCCTCTTCGCGATGCCCTTCACCGCCAGCATTCCCATGCTCCTACTTGCCTGCGCCGGAATCGCCACCGGCAACAGCCTGCTCAGCCCAACCCTCTCCGGCATCGCCTCACGCAATGTGGACGCCGAATGGCAAGGCCGAGCTCTCGGCATCCTACAATCCGCCGGTAGCCTCGCCCGCTGGATCGGACCTGTCCTCGGCGGCTGGCTCCTGACATTCGACTTGGACAAAAACATCGCCGCCTATGCGCAGACCCCCTTCTGGGCCGCTTCCGGACTTCTGCTCCTGACTTTTCTTCTCTGCCTGCGGCTCCCGCAGAAATCTTAAATCCCGCGTCGGTTGATGATTTCGTTGTCGTCGTTGAGAACGATGACCTTCGGCGTGTGGGATTTGATCTGCTCCGGAGTGAGATGAACAAATGTCATAATCGTCAGGCGATCTCCCGTCTTCCCGAGATGCGCCACCGCACCATTGAGCACGATGCTCCGGCTCCCGCGCGGAGCGCGAATGGCATAGGTCTCGAAGCGTTTGCCATTGGTCTGATTGCCCACGAGAATTTTTTCGTAAGGCGTAATGCCCGCCTCCTCCAGGAAGTCCTCATCAATGGCCATGCTGCCTTCGTAATTCACATCCGCATCCGTAACGATGGCGCGGTGGATTTTCGAACCGAGAATGACTTTCAACATGTCCGAGACTTTAGAGCGGTGGCGGGGAGGATCAATCCCGATGGAGAATTTCGAGGCCATCCCATATCCACGCATGGAGGAG
>Ga0114968_10004239_pt1 | contig 10700 bp, 4 predicted proteins | sample M_130807_EF_Meta_FD_87020 | JGI IMG/M metagenome (GOLD analysis project Ga0114968, IMG submission 87020) | Freshwater microbial communities from Lake Montjoie, Canada to study carbon cycling - M_130807_EF_MetaG | ecosystem: Environmental > Aquatic > Freshwater > Lake | place: Lake Montjoie... | reverse complement strand
GAGCGCGGCTGGGGCTATTACATGTTCAAGTCCGTGCGGGATGCGATGACTGCTTGAGCCCGAAAAGAAAACTGCCGCGCCCGTCTTGAAACGAAGCGCGGCAGTGCGGTGAAACCTCAGATGGCCAGGGTGCTTACTGGCGCCAGGAGACCACGTCGTCCGCTGTGTTGGGCTTCTTGTCTTCGCCCAGGCTGTAAACGATCACGCCCAGCGGCAGGTTCGGCGGAGCGCCCTGCATGACCGAGGAGTCTTCATTGCGCAGGTCCGGGTTGGCGATCTTGTTGTCGTAGTTCGCGTCCATGACCACTTCGTAAGCGGAGCCCCAGGTGTCAACGAGGCCATAGCTGCCTTCGGAGCCGGTGAGACCGCCGACGCCGCCCTTGGCGATCGGGGGCTCGATGTAAACGATCGCGCGTGGATTCAGCTTGTCCTTGTTCTCGCCCAGCAGCACAGCCAGGAGCACTGCGCCTTCGCTGAGCTGCACGGGATTCTCCGTCGTGTTGCCAGCCTTCACCGGGTAGCGGCCATACTCCACCTGGTAGTTCTTGATGCCCAGCTGCACGTCTTTGAGGGCAGCCGAGGTGCGGACTTTCTTGGCACGCTTCATCACCCCGGTCGCCGCAGGCACGGCGAGCGCGGCGAGAATGCCGATGATGCCGATGACCACGAGCAGTTCGATCAAGGTGAACGCCCGGCGTGCTGCCGAACGATGAGGGGTGTTTAACGTGAGTGTCATATGGGTCGTGTGTGCATTCATCAGCGCCTGTTGGTTCATTTGCGCCGATGACAAAAAGCAGTGTAGCAAGAATGCGCGCTCAGCGTCAATCGTGGACTTGCTTGCGCAGAGAAGTTGCCAGCGTGGAAGCACGCGTTGAAAACGCGGACGCGCATGGTTCACAAGCATGTTGACAGCTTGTAGCGACTACATACTCTTGCGCTTTATATTACCTCTCGGTAAAACATCAACACACCACTCCAGCGGCACTAAAAATATCAGGCCGCTAACAAACTCATCTATGGCGAAGAAAGCATCGAAAGCGGGCGCAGCGAGCCCAAGCAAAGTGAAATACGTTTACACTTGGGGCGCCGGCAAAGCAGACGGCGACGGATCAATGAAGCCCCTGCTGGGCGGCAAAGGAGCAAACCTCGCTGAGATGAGCCGCATCGGCCTGCCCGTGCCTCCTGGATTCACCGTCACCACAGAAGTTTGCACTTACTTCTACGCCAACAAGAGAACCTATCCCGCCTCTCTGCAGGCGCAGATGGAAACGGGCGTGAAGAACATGGAGAACATCATGAAGGCCAAGTTCGGTGCCACCACTGGCATGCCGCTGCTGGTCGCCGTGCGTTCCGGCGCGCGTGATTCCATGCCAGGCATGATGGACACCATCCTCAACCTCGGCCTCAACGACGAAACTGTGAAGGCCCTGGTCACCGCGACGAAGAACGAGCGCTTCGCCTGGGACTGCTACCGCCGCTTCATTCAGATGTATGGCGACGTGGTGCTCGGCGTGCAGAAGCGCGAAGGTGAAGACCATGAGCCCTTCGAAGTCGTGATCGAAGGCTTCAAGCATGAGAAGTATCACAAGGACATCGTCGACTCCGAACTGACCGCTGAAGACCAGAAAGAACTGGTGAAGCGTTTCAAGGCGCTGGTCAAAGAGCGCACCGGCAAGGGCTTCCCCACGGACGTGTGGGACCAGCTGCGCGGCGCAGCTGGCGCTGTGTTCGGCTCCTGGATGAACGACCGCGCGATCGTGTATCGCCGCAAGTATAACATCCCTGCCGAGTGGGGCACCGCCGTCAACGTGCAGGCCATGGTCTATGGCAACACGGGCGACACCTCCGGCTCCGGCGTCGCGTTCACGCGCAACCCAGCCAATGGCGTCAACGAATTCTACGGAGAGTTCCTCATCAACGCCCAGGGTGAAGACGTCGTCGCCGGCGTGCGCACGCCTGATCCGGTGCTGAAGATGAAGGACGCGATGCCGAAGCCCTACGCTGAGCTGCTGAAGGTCCGCAAGATCCTTGAATCGCACTTCAAGGACGTGCAGGACATCGAGTTCACCATTCAGGAAGGCCAGCTGTTCATGCTGCAGACCCGCAATGGCAAGCGCACCGCCGCCGCCGCGCTGAAGTTCTCCATGGACATGGTGAAGGAAAAGCTCATCGACTGGGAAACCGCCATCCTGCGCAACCCTGCCGATCAGCTTGAGCAGTTGCTCGCTCCTGACTTCGACCTTGCTGAAATCAAGAAGGCCAAGGCGCTCGCCACGGGTCTTCCTGCCGGTCCTGGTGCCGCCTCCGGCATCATCTACCTCAATGCCGACCGCGCCGCCGCTGCCGCTGACAAGGGCCAGACCGTGCTGCTCGTGCGCAATGAGACCTCGCCAGAAGATCTTCGCGGCATGATCGCCGCCGCTGGCATTCTCACCGCCAAGGGCGGTGTGTCCTCGCACGCAGCGCTTGTTGCCCGCCAGATGGGCAAGGTCTGTATCTGCGGCGCCAGCGCCGTAGAGATCGATTACGACAAGAAGACCGTCACCATCGCCGGCCAAACCTTCCATGAAGGCAAGGACAGCCTCAGTATCGACGGCACCGCCGGCACGATCTATGGCGGCAGCATCAAGACCGGTCCTTCCTCCATCGTGACCGGCATGCTGCACGGCGACAAGGCCGCGCAGGGCACTGAGAAGTTCAAAGCCTTCCAGCAGCTGATGGCCTGGTGCTCCAAGGCCACGCGCCTGCAAGTCCGCACCAATGCCGACAATCCTGAGCAGACCCAGAACGCGATCGCGTTCGGTGCCCAGGGCATCGGCCTCACCCGCACGGAACACATGTTCTTTGAAGGTGACCGCATCGACGCCATGCGTGAGATGATCCTCGCGGACAACCTCACGGACCGTAAGGCCGCGCTTGCCAAGCTGCTGCCTTACCAGCGCGAAGACTTCACCGGTATCTTTGAATCGTTGAAGGGCCTGCCTGCGACTATCCGTCTGCTCGATCCTCCTCTGCATGAGTTCCTGCCGCATGAAGATGCCGCCGTGAACGACCTTGCGAAGAAGACCGGCATGAGCGCTGAGAAGATTCATGCACGCGTCAAAGCCTTGCATGAGTTCAACCCGATGCTTGGTCATCGCGGCTGCCGGCTCGGCATTGCGTATCCAGAGATTACTGAGATGCAGGCACGCGCCATCTTCGAAGCCGCAGCCACCGTTGCGAAGAAGAAGATCAAGGTGAAGCCTGAAGTCATGATCCCGCTTGTTGGGTTCAAAAAAGAACTCGACCTACAAACGGAAATTGTGCATCGTGTGGCGAAAGAAGTCATGGCAGAGCACAAAGTGAAGCTCGACTACCTCGTGGGCACGATGATTGAAGTGCCCCGTGGTGCACTGACGGCTGATGAGATCGCGCAAACCGCGCAGTTCTTCAGCTTCGGCACGAACGACCTCACGCAGACCGCGCTCGGCATCAGCCGCGACGACATGGGCAACTTCTTGATGCCCTATACAGAGAACGAGATCTTCAAGAAGAACCCGTTCGCCACGCTGGACACCGTGGGTGTCGGCCAGCTGATTCAAACCGCCATCACCAAAGGCCGCAGCACCAACCCGGACATCAAGCTGGGCATCTGCGGTGAACACGGTGGCGATCCTGATTCCGTCAAGTTCTGCCACAAGGTGGGCCTCACATATGTGAGTTGCAGTCCTTTCCGCGTCCCTGTCGCCCGTCTTGCCGCCGCGCAAGCCGCGATCGAAGAAAAGCGCGCCGCCTCCAAGGCAGCGCCCGCGAAGATTGTCCGTAGCGTCACGGTGGCCTCCAAAGCCGCCGCCGCTGCGGGTAAACCAAAACAAGCAACCAACAAACAGAAGACAAACACCATGGCTAAGAAAGCTGCAAAGAAAGCCGCCAAGAAGGCTGCCCCTGCCAAGAAGGCCGCCAAGAAGGCCGCCCCTGCTAAGAAGGCCGCCAAGAAGGCCGCTAAGAAGGCTGCCAAGAAGTAAGGCCCAGGCCCTCGCGGCCTGAACTCGGACGAAAGAAATTTCGTCTCCCAAAAAACCCTGTGGGGAGCGATCCTCACAGGGTTTTTCTTTGGCTGCGCCTTGCTTTCCTTCAAAGCCGGGGAACGCGGGGCACGTTGTCATGCGTATCTTCGGACACCTTATTTCCTATGCGCGTTCTTCTCTCCGCCTTGCTCTTCACGACCGGCTCCTTGCCGGCTCAGAACGAAGCCTCGTATCTCTCAGGCATCCGCCAGCTCACCTTTGAGGGCAAGCGCAGCGGCGAAGGCTACTTCAGTGCTGATGGCGCGAAGATGGTCTTCCAATCCGAGCGCGAGGAGGGTAACCCCTTCTACCAAATCTATCTCATGGACCTGGAGACCGGCGACCAGGAACGCATCTCCCCCGGCATGGGCAAGACGACGTGTGCCTGGATTCATCCCGATGGAAAGAACATCATGTTCGCTAGCACACACTTGGATGCCGAAGCGAAAGCCAAGCAGAAAGCCGAGTATGATGAGCGCGCCACCAATCGCGTGCGCAAATATTCCTGGGACTATGACGAGCACTTCGATCTGTTCGCGTATTCGATGGCTGACAAGTCGATGAAGCAAATCACCACGGCGAAGGGCTACGATGCCGAGGGCTGCTACTCACCGGATGGCAAGAAGATCGTCTTTGCCAGCAACCGTGCCGCTTATGCACAGGAGTTGAGCAAGGCCGACGCGGAGCGCCTGAAGATCGACAAGCAATACTTTATGGACCTCTATCTTTGCGATGCCGACGGCAGCAACGTGAAGCGCCTCACGGATGTGCCCGGCTACGATGGCGGCCCTTTCTTCAGCGCCGATGGCAAGAGCATCTGCTGGCGGCGCTTCGATGAGAAAGGCATGATCGCTGAGATTCATGTCATGGATGCCGATGGCAAGAACCAGCGGCAGATCACCAAGGTGGGTGCCATGAGCTGGGCTCCGTATTTTCATCCCACCGGTGACTACCTCATCTTCACCAACAACACCCAGGGCTTCACCAATTTCGAGCTGTTCATTGTCGATGCCGCAGGTAAGCGAGATCCGGCGCGTGTGACTTTCACCGATGGCTTCGACGGACTGCCCGTGTTCACGCCCGATGGCAAAAAGCTGTCCTGGACCAGTGGCCGCACGGCTGGCGGGCAATCACAGATCTTCATCGCAGATTGGAACGATGCTGCTGCGCGCGCCTCGCTGGGGCTTGATGGCAACGCGCAGCCCGAAACAAAGAAAGGCAACGAACCCGATTTCACCAAGACTGGTGCCGAGATCACACCTGAAGACATGCGCCAGCAGATCACCTATCTGGCGAGCGATGAACTCGACGGCCGTCTCACCGGCACCGAAGGAGAGAAGTTGGCCACGCAGTATGTCGCCGATGTGTTTGCGAAGATCGGCCTGACGCCCATCGGCGACAAGGACACCTGGTTCAGCAACTTCGAGTTCACTGCAGGCGTGGCTCTGGGCGAGGGCAATGCCTTGAAGCTCGGGGGCCAGGCTTACAAGGCCGATCTGGACTGGCGGCCCTTGAGCTTCTCGCAGACGGGCGAAGTGAAGCCCAGCGCGATCGTCTTCGCGGGCTACGGCATCGAAACGCCAGATGAAGCCACGGACAGCCAGGGCAAGAAGCTGGAGGCTTACAGCAGCTACGCGCATCTCGATGTGAAGGACAAGTGGGTGCTGGTTCTGCGCTATCTGCCGGAAGGCATCAGTCAGGAACGGCGCAATGAGTTGAGCCGTTATTCCAGCCTGAGGCACAAGGCGCTGACAGCCCGCCAGAAAGGCGCGCGTGGCATTGTCATCGCCAGCGGACCCAATAGTAAAGTGGTGGACCAGTTGGTGCCGATGGCCTTCGATGCCTCGCTCGCCACTTCAGGCATCGCCGCGATCAGCGTGACGGATGCCGTGGCCGACACGCTGCTCAAAAGCGCTGGCAAGATCTTGAAAGACCTGCAAACCAAGCTCGACAGCGGCGATCTGATGGGCGGCATTGACTGCACCGGGCTGGCTTTGTCAGCGACCATCGACATACAGCAGGAGAAAAAGACCGGCCGCAACGTGCTCGGCGTGCTGACCAAGGGAACGGAGCCCGACTTCCACACACCGCCGCTGATCATCGGCGCGCATGTGGACCACCTGGGCAGCAAAGGTGGCAGCAACTCACGCGCCAAAGGCGACGAGGCTAACAAGATTCATCATGGCGCGGATGACAATGCCAGCGGCACTTCCGCCGTGCTGGAGATCGCCCAGTGGCTGGCCGATCAAAAGAAGCAGGGCAAGATCAAGCTTGCCCGGGATGTCATCTTTGCCGCCTGGAGCGGCGAAGAGCTGGGCCTGCTGGGCAGCAACCACTTCGTGGAAGACATCGCCAAGCTGGTGACCGGCAAGCCGGACTCCAGCTTGAAGGGCATGTTCGCCGCCGCGCTGAACATGGACATGATCGGCCGCTTCAATAGAACCCTCGTGCTGCAAGGTGTGGGCAGCAGCACCTGGTGGCCGAGGGAGATCGAGAAACGCAACGCCCCGATTGGCCTGCCGATCACCACGCAGAACGACGCGCATCTGCCCACCGACAGCACCGCGTTTTATCTGCGCGGCATCCCCACGCTGAACGCTTTCACCGGCGCGCATGAAGATTATCACGCCCCGACCGACACGGCGGACAAGATCAACTATGACAAGGCCGCGCAGATCACCAAGCTCATGGGCCTCATCGCGCGCGGCATTGCCACCTCGGCGGCGGCACCCGACTACGTGGCCATGGAAGCGCCGAAGAACCAGAACGCGCGCGGCGGCTTCCGCGTTTATCTCGGCACCATCCCCGATTATGCCCAGGGCGACATCAAGGGCGTGAAGCTCAGCGGCGTGTCCCCCGTCGGCCCCGCCGCCAAGGCAGGGGTGAAATCGGGCGACATCATCATCAAGCTCGGCCACAAGGACGTGCTCAACATTTATGACTACACCTCCCTGATGGGGGAACTGAAGGTCGGCAAAGAGACGACCATCGTGGTTCAGCGTGAAGGCAAGGAGGTCGAGTTGAAGATCACACCGGGCTCACGAGATTAATTTTGTGGAGCGTTGAGAGCATCAAGCAGCTGGGCAGAATGACCCATCCGAGAACGGTCTTTCTCGCTCTCAACTTCTTTACTGGCAACTCTCGACTTCGCCCATGAAACCTCCCCACAGCTGGAAGACGCGCCTGTCCTTCATCACGCGCGACCGGCGCTGGCTGGCGACGACGGCGGTGATGATGATGTCAGCGGGCTACGCCGTGGCCTGCGCAATCGTCTGGCAGCCGGGCAGCACAGGTGAGAACTCTTTGCGGCACCGCCTGCAAGAGCAGTTGCTGGAGCTCCCTGCGACCAGCGAGAATGGCGACCGAGAACTGGCGTTATGGCTGCATGACGTGACGAACGACATGCCTGCGCTTGCGGAGATGCTGGAGATGGAGAGGCCCGCGCTGAACGGCTACCTGGCGAGCGGCCGCCTCTGGGATATGCCCGTGAAGGCGGCCATCCAGAAGCACGCCGGGCCTCTTGACCAGCAGGGCTTGTTTCATGACTACATTGTGGCCAGGCTCGATGATATCCAGGGTGAAGCGGGCCGTGCAGCGTGGAAGCGCCTCGAAGCGGCCGCCGCGCGAGTGCCTCCGGCTCCTCTGGCCAACGAGTTCCTCGGCTATCTGCTGGATGCTGCGGACATGCCTATGGAAGCTTTGCACGCCTTCCAACGCGAGGCGGCCATGCCCGATGCCACGCACGCACGCGAGTATGCCCTGGAGCTGGCGATTGATTTAGAGGAGCGCGCCGCTCTGCGCGAGATGCTGAATTCGCCTTTGTATCAGAACGAAGTGGCCGGCTGGCTGGAGACCGAGGCCGGCGTGGTGCTTGGCGATCTGCTCATGCAGTGGCGCGGCATCATTCGCTCCCAGTGGCAGAGCTCGGAGCTGCACGTGTCGCTCATCGCGCTGCTCGCCGCCTTGCTATGGTATTCCGTCTTCGTCCGCTGCGGACTGCGCGAGCCCTGGCGCTGGGTGCGGCCGCTGCCAGCCTTGCTGCTGGGCGTGCTGAGCGTCTGGCCCACCTTGCTGATTCTTCACTATCAAGAAAGCAACCTGGGGCTGACCGGCGAAGGCGGTTTTCCCCACGACCTGATCTACTACCTGCTTGGCGTGGGCTTGCGGGAGGAGCTGGCCAAGCTGTTGCTCTTTGCCCTGCTGCTGCCCCGGCTGCTCAAGAAACGCAGCGGCGCGGCAGCCCTGCTCTCCGGTGCCTTTCTAGGCCTCGGGTTCGCCCTGGAAGAAAACACCGGCTACTACCAGAGTGAGGGCTTCGGTGCCGCCGCTGCGCGTCTGCTCACCGCCAACTTCATGCACGCGGGCTGGACCGCCCTGGCTGGTCACGCCCTGTATGAGATGGTCCGCACCCGTTTCGCGCGCGCCGAGCATTTCCTGCTGACCTTCGTCGGCGTGGTGGTCGCGCATGGCCTTTATGACTGGGTGCTCGTCGCGGGCGATTCATTGCCCGCCATCGGAGACCTCAGCCTCATCTCAATCTTCATCCTCGCCCTGCTGGCGCACCGGTTCTTTGACCAGCTCGGCTCTCTGGTGCGGCCCTCCCGGAGCATCGTGTCACTGCTCTGCATCTTCGTGCTCGGCACCTCCTTGCTGATCGCGCTCAGCTTCATCATCGAAGCTTTCGTGATGCGTGATCTGCTGGCCGTGAACGCCGTCGGAGCCGGAGCTCTGGGCCTGGCTCCGATTGCGGTGTTTTACATCCGGAAGTTTGGGGAGCTGTGACCGCGGAGCGGAGCTTCATTTCACGGCTGGGACGGACAATACGCCTCAAGGTCGGGTTCACAGCGTTTGGCTCAGTGTCTCTCGCCAAGCCAAGCCGCTACCGCCCGTGCTGCTGGATTAGCTTCAAGAACTCCGGCAAATATGAGTTCACCTTGCCGTCGCCGATGCCGCGAATTCTCTTGGCGGCTTCGATGGTGGTGGGTTTCAAGCGCGTGAGGAACTCCAGCGTAGCGTTGCTGAAGATGACATAGGCGGGTTTGCCTTCGGATTGGGCGAGGGCGCTGCGCAGGCGTTTCATCTTGTCGAACAGGGCTTCGTCGAAGCCGAGTTCTTGCGCGGCGAGTCCGGGATCGCTGGCACCCGGTTTGAGCGGGCTTTGTTTCTCATGCAAATTGGGCCAGCGCAGGCGCACGTTCGCCCCTGACTTCATGATCTCGGCACCTTTGGCGGTAAGGGTGACGAGGGGATACTCGCCTAAACTGACTTCAATGAGTTGCAGCTTCTCCAGTTCGATGAACAGGGCATGGAGCACGTTGCTGCCCACGCTTTTCAGCAAGCCATAGGTGGTGAGTTGATCAAGGTCTGCATCCAGCACTTCGCGCGACTTGCTGCCGGTGAGCATGGCAATCACGCGGCCCTTGCCGAAGCGTCCTTCCCAGGTGCCATCGCTGTGCTTGGTGCTCATGCGCGCGATGCCGCTCAAGGCCTTGCGCAGGATCGTGACCTCTTCTGCGGTGCCTTCGCGCTCGGTGACCACACCATTGCCGCGACAACCGTCGCAGGTGCCGCAGACCTCGGCATTGGCCTCGCCGAAGTATTCGAGGATCATCTGCTGGCGGCACTTGTCGGCGTAGCAGAACTCGATCATCGACTTCAGCTTCGAGCGATCACGACGCGCTTTTTCCTCCAGTGCGGCGCGGTCGACTTTCAAGTCGCGAGCAAGTTTCGTGGGTTGCAGCAGCCTCGTGCCACGGATGCGTTTGCCGGGAATGTCGAAACGCTCGATGAAGCCTGCGCGTGCCAAGTGACTGATCGCGCTGCTGACGCACATGCTGTTCTTAAATCCGGCGCGGTCGGCGATGTCTTCAATGCTGGACTGCACTTCATGATTCGCATCGGCCCAGTTGAGCAGCGACTGATACACGTCGCGGATTTGCTCATAGCTCGGGTTGCTGCCGTCGATGAAAAACTCCTGCGTCTTGGTGTCGGCAAAGTTGAAGAACAGCTCGCACCAACCCGGCTCGCCATCGCGTCCGGCGCGTCCGGCTTCCTGGTAGTAGGCCTCAATGCTGCCGGGCACGTCGAAGTGTGCGACGAAGCGCACGTCCGAGCGGTCGATGCCCATGCCGAAGGCGTTGGTGGCGATGGCGACGTCTTTGTCTTTGCTGATGAACTTGTTCTGCGCTTGCTCGCGCCCCTTTTCATCCATGCCGCCGTGGTAGGCGATTGCACTGACATTCCATTCATCGAGCAGCGCGGTGACTTCCTCCACTCGCTTGCGTGTGGCGCAGTAGATGATGCCGGTCTTGTGGTCGTTGATGATCGAGCGCAGGCGCGCATACTTTTCGTCCTGCTTCTTCGTGTGCGTGATGTTGAGCGAGAGATTCGGGCGAGAGAAGCCGCTGATGCTGACGAAGGGCTCGCGCAGCTTCAGGTGCTTCAGGATGTCGTCGCGCACCTCGGCGGTCGCGGTCGCGGTGAGGGCAATGACCTGCGGGCGGCCCAGCGGCTCCAGCACTTCATGCAGGCGCATGTAGTCGGGGCGGAAGTCGTGACCCCACTGGCTGAGGCAGTGCGCTTCATCGACGGCGAAGAGGCCGATCTCCACGCTGCGCAAGGCATTGACGAAGGCCGTGCTGCGAAAGCGCTCGG
>Ga0114968_10004238_pt1 | contig 10700 bp, 17 predicted proteins | sample M_130807_EF_Meta_FD_87020 | JGI IMG/M metagenome (GOLD analysis project Ga0114968, IMG submission 87020) | Freshwater microbial communities from Lake Montjoie, Canada to study carbon cycling - M_130807_EF_MetaG | ecosystem: Environmental > Aquatic > Freshwater > Lake | place: Lake Montjoie... | reverse complement strand
CCCCAAAACCCCAAAACCCCGCAATTTTGAATAAGTTTAAACAATATTAAAAATAAATAAAATGAAAACTGTGATAAATACAATTGTTCATGAAGATTGGTTATGTAGTAGCTGTCAATCTTAAAATTTTTCAAAAAGGACTTCATGCTTTAAATGCCTTACGATTAAACCGAAAGAGCCTGAAATTATTCCTGTAATTAAAAACATAAAAAAAGAGATAATGCCTTCCGTATCTTGAGAATAATAATAGCAGGAATTAGAGTAATCGGCTGTAAATTTTTATTTGGAAAATTAATAATATCAAAATTTTTATCAAGTTTGCAAACATTACAAACTTTTGTAATTGTATTCATATTTTTGTCTCCTATTTAGACTTTTTTAGAGAGTATGGTAATTCCGTAAAATAGGTACGGAAAACATTTGGCCGATGCTGTCCCAATACTCAATAATAAATAGGAGACAAGATAAAATTTATTCTCCTTCTCCAAAAAACATTTTAGACTTCTTCTCATTAGTGAAGAAGATAACAGACATTCTATTTTCGTTCTTTACCTTGAAATAATAAGGCATAAGGTCGCCAAAACGCTTGAGCTTATTCTTGCTTTGATTCTTAGTTAGATAAGAAATGCAACCAGTATAGATCTCCTTATCCGTATGACCCTCAGAACGAAGCTTATCAATATTTACATTGATGTGTGCAACGATAGGATAAATAGGACGGTTAGAAACTACTGGAAATCTGCAAGTAGAATAACACCCAAACTTCTGCTTTTCATCATCTTTTGGAGGTACAATTCCAGCCCACTCATACATAGGCTCAAATTCACATTCAAAAGTATGATTGATACCAGCAAAAGGATTCACATAGTTTTCTTGGGAATTTAGCTTCTCATTTACTTCTACCGAGCTTTTTGCATCTTCTTCGGCAGTAATAATTTGAATCTTTCCCTTCTTAGCTACGGTACGAATAAGCGTAGGTGTAGTTTGCTTTGCTGTGTTCTTTGAGCCTGGTGGCCGACCTCTGCGCTTTGGCACATCTGATACTTGTGTAGTTGTTTCTACAGCTTGAACAACAATAGGCTCAGAAACTGCAATCTTTGGCTTATTCTTAGAACCCTTTGGGCGACCCATTTATTACTCCTTGATGTAAGTTGAAGTTACGTGATTTCCAGCAATTACAGCTACAACTTGGATGCCAGGAAATAGCTTATATGCATCATTAATTGCATCTTTTCCACTCTGCGTGCCGTGAAAGCTATGCACTACTGTCTTAGTATCCTTACGACCGATTACTGTCCAGATCATTGTTTCACCCCTTTAGAAGAGAGCGGCGAGTATTGATGCTCTCATAAATTTCACTTACACTACCTACAACTGTGGTTTCATAAGTAGAAGAACCACGATTTATAACAAGCTTAGTATGTTTGCCACCCCTTACGGAAGAATAATGTGTATCTTCACGAACCATTACAATATGCTCTGGATTGATATAAACGTCCCTCATTTCATAGTTTTCTGCACTTGAAGCAGTATTAGTAATATGACCTCCACGACGTTCAATAACTTCTGTGAATCTAATCATTTGTTCTCCTTTTATATTTGTAGATATTGTCATTTGTTACGGCCCAATATTCTCCATCAACATAGACTTTACTATGTGATGAATTAATAGAGCCTAAAAATACACCAACACTAGGTTTCTCCATCGTTTTATATTTACGAGGAGAATCTAAGTTAGTATCATATAAATAAATTCCCGATGGTATATGAGCGAGATCCCCCTCTACAAGCTCATTATTCTCCATCGGTTTGTTCATTTGTTGACTCTTGTTGACTAACGCTTTAGTATAACCCGTTAGAATAGACTGGCAATCGTTTAGTACCATATCAATTGCACTAAGTTTTTTACGAACAAGATCAATATTATCTATAGCAACCAAATAGTTTTTTTGACTTAGTGATTCATACACATTATTCATCATATCGTCATATTTCAAATTGGTTTTTAAATTTAGGATTGTGTTCACTTCATTTGGAACATCATCCAAATCAACAGTATATGAGAGTTTTACTTTCATTCTAATATCCTTTCTACTATCATACTAACAGTTTCTGCATCAACTGGCAAGTTTTCAACATTTCTTCTGTTCAAGTATTTGATAATTTCTTTGGAATATCTTTTTATTGGAGATATGTCTGATAGTTTTTCCAGATAAGTTGGATGAACAAATACAACATTACCAGAAACTTTCACAGAAATTGGTATTTCATCAATAAATAAAATATTATTTATTGTCCACATATTGCCAGATCTATTTTTATATGGTTTGAGTCTTCGTAGACCATCTTTATTTACAAAAGCAAAAATAACAGTTTCATTTGTATCTGTTCTGAATTCTTCTTTATGTTCTATATACCAATTATATAGTGTTTTGGCTTTTGACATTATAGCTCCACATTAAGAGTATAACTCACCTATGCTATGCTATCAAGTCCCAAAGTTGTTTTGCTATAACAACTAAAATGGTAGAAAAGAAAACCCATGTAACTTTGGAATATGTTTCTTTCCAAGATTCAAGGGCTTTCATTCTAACGTAAAGACCACTTTCTGGGTCTTTTATATGTGTCATATCTATATTTAGACCACTTGTAACATGTTTTTGTGAATCTAAATCTCGTACTTTAGTAAACAGCCCGTCATTTGGATCATATAAGTTATCTTTTATTCTAGAGATATCTTTACCTATGTCGTCGTTTCTTTCTTTTAAGTTGTTGATAAGATTCATCATTCTATCAACTTTCTTATCTATGTTAGCTATAGAATCCTTAAGTTCGGTAAACTCAGACATAGGTATAGCCCTCCTAAATCGAAAAGATAGCGCGTACTATAAATAGTTTGCTTATTTGATTACGGCATAGTTGGTTGTAATTAAAGTGCTCGCTGCTGAGACAGAATTTTGAACAGCACAACGAGTTACTTTTGCGGGGTCTATAATGCCAGCTTTTACCATTTGCTTGATAGTATCGGTTGAAAAGTCATAACCTTCAAACCAATCCTCTTGTTGTTGAATCTTCTGGATAATAAGATCTGGAGATAGACCAGCATTTAGTGCCATTTGTCTGATTGGTTCTTGACAAGCTCTAACCACAATAGCTGCACCAAGTTTTTCATTTTCACTAAGCGTATCAGTCTTTACGAGTTCTGAAATACGTAATAGTGCAACTCCTCCGCCTGGCAAAATACCTTCTTGTTGTGCGGACTTTACGGCTTCCAAAGCATCTTCAATACGATGTTTCTTCTCGATCATTTCAACTTCTGTAGCAGCACCAACACGAATAATAGCAATGCCAGAAGCTAAACGTGTGATTCTCTCTTGGATTCTGGTAGCTTCATTCATATTATCGGTAGCAAGAAGTTCTGCTTTTAGAGCTTCAATTCTTTTATCTACTTCTTCATATGAACCTTTAGCGCCTGCAATTGTTGTTAGGCTTTTTGCTACTTCTACAGTTTTAGCACGACCGAAATCCTTGAGTTTTACATCGCCTAACTTCATTCCAGCAGTTGTGGATACGTAAGTTGCTCCTACAGCAATTGCAAGGTCACGAAGAATGTTTCTGCGCTCTTCTCCGTATCTTGGAGCTTTGACGCCAACAACCTTCATAGTACCACGAACACAATTCATAATAAGAGCGGCAAGTGCTTGACCCTCGATATCATCTGCAACGATAACAAGTGGTCTGCCTTCTCTTGCAACAACCTCAAGAACAGGCAGCATTTCCGTTACAGTTTCTAGCTTGAAGTCTGTAACCAAAATATATGGATCATCATATTTTGCAACACCACGACGCTCATCATTGATAAAGGCAGTTGCAAGGTAGCCAGAATCGAATCTAAAACCTTCAACAACATCAAGAGAGGTATCTACTGAACGGGCTTCTTCGATACTAATAGCTCCATCTTTGCCTGCTTTGTCTACAGCAGTTGCAATAAGTTTACCAATGCCTCTATCATTATTTGCAGAGATAGTAGCGATATCCTCAATTTCTTGTTCTGAGGAAATAGATACTGCTATATCGCTAATGCCCTTCGTAATCTGCTCTGCGGCCTTATCCATGCCACGCTTCAATTCGATAGGGGAAACACCAGCACTAACGTACTTCTGTGCCTCACGGAGCATTGCACGGGCTAGAACGATGCTTGTAGTAGTACCATCGCCAGCTTGTGCAGCGGTTTGTTGTGAGGCTTGTTTGATAATTTGTGCCCCTACATTTTGGAAAGGATTTTCTAACGAAATAAAATTCGCTACACTAACTCCATCCTTGGTAACCACAGGTGTTTTTCCTTGTTCATGCAAAATAACACATCTACCTTTTGGCCCAATAGTACTGGCAACCGCATCAGCTATAATATTTACACCATCTAAAATATCAGTTTGTAATGAATTTTGACAATTAATCTTCATTCTTTTCCTCTTTATATGATTTGTTTTTTATAATTCTTCTTATTGTAGTATAATGAACATTATACTTGATAGCCATTTCTTTTGTAAATTGTGATTTATCATCAGCTTCTTCAAATTTCTTTCTTATAATATTTGCAATTTCAAAAGTCATTTTAGCTTTCAGATGATTTTCACCATTTTGGAAAAGTGATTTGGATATAATTTTATTTTTTATTTCTTCCGAAAGTCTAACACCTTTTTTAGCAATACTTATTTTTTCTTTTGTTTCTATAGAATGATGCTTGCCATAAAAACTATTATTTTTACCAATTTTAGCTTTTTTCATTTTTTCAATTGATTCTGACGAATGTGTTCTGCTTCTCATAGGTGCTGTAGTATCTTGACAAATATTATATCCTTTTTCTCTGTTGATGGAAGAATAATAATTAATATAATACACTTCTTTATCGGCTAATAAATTTTTATCACTTATTAATTCTAATATTTCAAACGTAAAATTATCACCACCATACAAATCCCAAGCAGTTTGTAGGTGAATATTTGCATGTTGTTTTTTGTTCAAATAATGTTTATGAAGATAAAATCTTCTTTTTATATCTTGTGAACTTCCAACATAAACTTTATTATTGATAGTGTTTTTTATTATATAAATTCCGCAATTCATATAATAAATAGTTGATTAGCTATAGAAACGCCACTATGACGAACAAATTAATATATATTTTATACTAAAACAGAAATACCTTTGCGTAGTTCTTCGTGTGAAGTAATTAACATAAAAACCTCATAAGTGAATGTAGTATTATAATCTTGTTTATAATAAAGTCAAGTTATTTTTGTTTTTCTAAGTTCTTTTTTAGATTATTGACAGATTCTAAAGCGTCTTTAGCTGTAACCTTTCTTTGTTGTGGTTTAGATAATAAGAAGTTATTTACTTTATATTGAACTAATTTAGATTCTTCAATTATTTTTGTAATACTTTCATCAAATATTGATTGGTTATCTGCAATTATTTGTGCTTCTTCTTGGCTTGTCATACCAAGAACATCCTCTGCACGACCTTTTAAAATTTTATTTGCACTATTTGAAGTAATTGCACTAACTTGTGCCATATTAAATTTAAATTGTGTTACTGACTCGGCAGATAATAATTTTTTTCTTATTGATAAATCTTCTAGCCTTTTAGCTTGTGATATGATTTTTTTATATATTTGTTCAAGTTCATCTTTTTCTTTTTGTAAATCTTCAACTTTAGAAGGTTCACTATCCATAGCAAAATTGATATCTTTGTCATAGTCTTCTAATTGTTTTGTCATATTAATAATTAAATTATTATACTCTTCAGCATCTGCTCTAGGATTTAGATTAGCAGATGCTATGATTGTTTTTATTTGTTCATCAATATTTATTTTTTCAATATATTTTTCATACGCTTCTGTTTGCTTAATTGCATTTAAAAACTCTACACCATCAAATCTACAAGAATAAAAACGTAAACTTGATTGTTTTACGTTTTTTATTGCAATAATATATATTATTTGTTTTGTTGGTTGTGGATTTGGGTCTAAAGGATCAACTTCAAGAAAACTCAACATATTTGGAATTGAACCAGTAATTTTAAATTCTGATAATAGTTTTAATGAAATGAAATACTGATTACCAATTGAAATATCATAAATTGTTTTTTTAGAAGCATCAAATGTACCACCCAACAAAAATGCAATAAACTTCTCAAAATAGTTACCTGCTGCTGCTGGCTCATCTGGTGCGATATTCCAAATCATATTATTCAATGAAGCAACAAATAGAATAATTGAAAATGCGTCAGATAGTGATTTTGTTGTTTGTTTATTAGTTTTTAAGTCATTAACTGCTTGAATAAGCAATTTTATTTTTTCTTCTGGCTCTTTAGCACTATCAATATTTATATTCTTAGAAAGAACGTCTTGAAATAGCTTATAAAAAAGCTCTACTGATATTGCTTCTCTTTCAAATTCTTTTCTTTCACTAGAAATTAAAACAGGCCCAACTGTTGCTGTTGCTGTTGGAGTTTGTTGTTCATTTATTGTTTGTTGTATTTTTTCAACTTCCTCGACAAGAGAAAGCAAAGAAGCCAAGCTAAAAGAAGCATTATCTTCTAGCTTGGTCTTTGGTTTTAGGAATGATTCAACAAGTTTATCGAATTCTTTATTTTGCATGTTTATAAATAGTTATGTATTAGAATACTTCGTCAGCAATTCCAAGTTTTACTGCTTCTTCTGCTGAAAGGTATACGTTTACCTTCTTGTTGATCATTCGTTTTAGTTGTGAAACCGTCATATTTGTTTCATCAGCAAGAAGCTTGATATATGTCTCTTGAACATGACGAATCTCTGCCATTTCGTTTTCAAGGCTATGGAAAGAACCTGCACTACCACCAATAACAGAATGAATCATAACGCGGCAGTTCTTACCAATACGACGCTTTCCTTTTGTACCTGCTGCTAGAATTAGTACACCAGCAGACATTACCTTACCGATTCCAACTGTATGAATCTCACAAATCTCTTTTGTGACTCGCATCATATCGTAAAGAGAAAGCATATCATCTGCATTTCCGCCTGGGGTTGAAATATAGAGTTCAATAGGATCTACTACCGTTCTCTTCTCTCCATCTGGCTTGTCTGGGTCTACTGGCTCTTCAACTTCTTCTGAGGCTAAAGTAATAAGACCAGCGATTACCTCTGCTACTTTCTTCTCTTCAATTTCGCCATAAAGACCGATTGAACGAATATCGTTTTCTGGTGGTGCTTGCATTGCCATAGTAAAGGAAGTTATACCTTTAGGTTTCTCGCTTTCGCTTTCGTCTACACCATCAGAATCCTCAGACTCTCCTGCATCTTCAACTTTCTTCTTACCAAACATTCTAAAACCCATGTTCGCTCCATTGTTGTTTATAGTATAACCATTACGTATTGTACTGTCAAATGAAATGAGCCACACTTTTTTAGGGTGTGGCTCAAGTTATACAATAAGGGCTTATATTATTTTATTTACTTTCTTAGTCTTCTAATAACTCTTTTGAGGGTTTCGTTGATTATTTCGTCGTTTGTTACAACTTCAACTTCTTGAATTGGAGGAGCTTCTTCCTCACCCTCTTCACCGGGTTCAGCAGATAGTGCATCACCTCCCCCTTCTGCCTCTTCGCCTTCGGTGTCTTCTTCTTCGGTTTCCATTTCCATATCTTCCATCTCGCCGCCTGCCTCGTCCATAAGACCAGCATCTTCTAATACTTTTCTAACTGCATCTTGAATCATATTCATCAATTTATCATCATCAACGGACATTTCCATATCTTCTGCGGCGGCTTCTTCTGCACCCATACCTAAATCTAAATCGCCCATATCTTCGCCGCCCATATCAGCTTCGGCGTCCATACCCATATCGGCCATATCGCCAGCTTCGTCGCCAGCAGCCATTGGGTCTTCATCTTCACGGGCATAAGCAGGTTTTCCACTCATACCCATACCCATACCCATTTCATTTAGAACTTTTCTGTCACTCTTAATATTGGCTAATTTGTGCCAACGTGTAACTTGACTCTCTGATAAAAGTTTTTTGCTCATTATTGTATAACTCCTACAAAACTAAATAGTAACTTAAATTACAAAATACTATATTTCAATATCATTTTGTTCTAAAATATCAAAAATATTTTCTATTTCTTCTTGATCTAATCCAAAGTCTTTCATAACTAGTTTACCATCTTCAATAAGTTTCCTATTTTTTGGAATTCTTTTCTTATTGAATTTACTTTTTCGTAATTTCACAGAATCAACGAAATAAAGAAACAAAGGATCATTGTTTAGGTAAGCATAGATAATTTCCCGAAAGAAAGCAGTTTGATTTGGAAAATCATCATTCTTTAGTCTGATGATAAAATCAAGATGCGTCTTTTCGGGAAACATTATGAAAAGCTTTTTTAATTTATCTTCGCACATTATCTTCTATGTAAAATATGTGTATCTGACTCTCGTTGTGCAGAAGCTGATTGTTTTACAAATCTTGCTTTTTGCCAAAGTTCTCCAATTGTCCTAGAACCAGAATAAGAAAAACCAGAACGAATACCATTATCTAACTGCTCAATTACTTCTTTGGTTGTTCCTTTGTATTGAACAGTTGCTGAGATACCTTCAAGAGAAGAAGTTTTCCCTCTCCAATCCATTTGTGCATCTTTGGAGGCCATACCACGATAGACTTTATATCTTGCTCCATTTTCGTGAGTAATGATTTCGCCTGGCGTGTCTGATGTTCCAGCCAAAAGTGAGCCAAGCATGGCAAAATCACCGCCCACAGCAAGAGCTTTGACAATATCACCACTATTTTTAATGCCACCGTCCGCAATAATTGCCACATTATGTTGAGTCCTTGCACATTCTACAACTGAATCTAATGAAGGAACACCATGACCAGTTTGTATGCGAGTAGAACAAATGCTGCCCCCACCAATACCGACACGAATAGAATTAGCTCCCCAAGAAGCCAGATTATCAAATCCGACAAATGTTGCCACATTTCCTGCCATGATATGCGGCCCATTACCCAATGCGTCCCTTATAGACTTTATGGCATATTGAACAAGTACATGATCTCCATGAGCTACATCTAGGCATAAAATACGTGCTCCTAAACTAACTAGTTCCTTTGCACGTTCTAAGTAATCGCCCGTGATACCAATTGCAAAACCAACCTTACTTGGCTCAATATTCTCAAATAAGGTTTCTGCCATTTGGGCTTGTTGTGATACCGAATTATATCTATGAATAATACCAAGACCTCCCATTCTAGCCAAAGTAATAGCCATAGGGATTTCAGTTACTGTATCCATAGGAGCAGAGATAATTGGTAGTTCAAACCTAAGACCTCTACCTTGATCTAACCAATTTCCAATATTTACTTCTTTTCGTGATTGAATGTCAGAATATTGCGGAATTAAAAGAACATCATCGTATGTAAGACTCTCACGCTCAATTCTCATATTACCTCTCAAAATTGTCTAAGTGCTGAACAATGTACTCGTAACTATAACCCGATTTTGGGTCTGGGTCATCTTCTGGATACTTTATGTTGTGTACTTTACCATTATGAACAATAAAAAGCTCTGGCACACCATCAATCTCAAAAGCATCTGTAAGCTTCTTTTGACTTACTACGTTTATTGTACCAAAGTTGAATTTATCTTTATACTTTTCGGATATGTCATTGTAAATTGGAGCCAAAGCTTTGCATAAATGACAAGATGGACTGTATAGTTTTATTACAAATGGCTTATCAGAATTTGCTACGATATCGAAATCATTTATAGTTATCTGCTTTATTGCAGGTTTACTTGTTAGTCTTATTTTCATAATAGGAAATCAACCTTTCCACATACCATTTTGCTTTTTGCAAATCTTGAAGTGGCTTGTCTTTATACTTATACCTTGAAATGTATTTTATCGCATTTCCAGCACAAAAATCTTCACCCATGCCAATATCCTCAATATAATCAATAACTTCAATTTGTCCTTGATTATAATGAGAAGGATGGTCTACACGTTCTTTTTCATCAACTATAAGTCTTGCAAGCTCTAAAAGTTGATTCTTATCCATATCAGACATTGCCGTTATCCTTTTGAAAGTCCTGTGCCCATGCTTGAACGTCTTTCCAACAATCTGGGCAATATACACAAACCTTTTCTGATTCTCTATAGACGTTTACAGCCCATTCAGTAGCAGCTTCTTTGCTATTCTTATCGAAAGGTTTGGTGCAACCTGTGCATTTATTTGGAAGCTTATCAAACAAGAATGTTGCTTGTTTGATAGCTTGTTGCATTTTTCTTTGTTTTCGTTCGCTCATATCTCTTCTCCTTTATTGTTCATTGCTGCAAATTCTTGAGAAGAGGCTTTAGAACCTTTCCATCTGTTGAATACTACAACAATAGATGGGAATGGGGCAGAGTTGACTGAGCCACCAAACTTTAGTCTGCCTTTGATAAAGAATACTTTATCCGCTTTCATACAATACTCATGGAAAAATTTAGTATCTGTACGTGCAGCTACAAGCATTACTACGGTTGTATTTAGCTTTTTAGACTCCTCATAACCTTTCTTTACCCATTCTTTTGCTTTTGAATAAGGAGGGTTACAAAATACTGTATGTCCTCCCCAATCTTGAGAAAGACCATCCTGTGCTTCTGTAAAAAATGTAGAACATTT
>Ga0114968_10004236_pt1 | contig 10703 bp, 13 predicted proteins | sample M_130807_EF_Meta_FD_87020 | JGI IMG/M metagenome (GOLD analysis project Ga0114968, IMG submission 87020) | Freshwater microbial communities from Lake Montjoie, Canada to study carbon cycling - M_130807_EF_MetaG | ecosystem: Environmental > Aquatic > Freshwater > Lake | place: Lake Montjoie... | reverse complement strand
GTGTCAAGAGCTGCTTTGAATGCTTCTGGTTGCACAACTGGCACATCAGAGCCGATCACCACGGTCGCCCCTTTCGGAGGCTCTGTATTCGTGAAGTGCGTCACGCCTTGGGCGTCCACGTAAGTCCACACCGCCGCCTGCCCAGTCAGCGCCCAGCCCAGCCCAGCGATCAAAGCGCCTTTTAAAAGGCGCTTTGCCGCGAATTGCGTCAACTGTGCAAACAAATAGAAACTACTCAACAACATGAAGTGAACATTTATAATGATTCAGCCTGGATTCGGTATTTTTTAACACAACCCAGTACATTCCCTGATATCTCAACCATGACATCTCGCCAACAAACGCTGATCTTTGCCTTGGGGCTGAGCGTCTGTGTTGCCTGTCTTTATGGCGTGGGTCTGAACAACCAACTGGTTTTCGACGACACCCGATTGACCGACGGGTCTATCTTCGGCCGCTATGGCAGCCTTCTTGAACCCCAGGTGCGGATGCTGTCCTACGGTACTTTCGTGTGGATGCAAAGCATTTTAGGCGAAGGTTGGAAAGCGCAACGCCTTTTCAACATCGCCCTGCACATCACCACGGCCTTGTTGCTGTACCAACTGGTCTTGGCATTGCTGGAGCAAACGCAATGGAGTGAGGAAACGCTCGCCGACAAGGCCCATGCTGACAAGCTTGTGACCAGCGCACAAATCGGTACCGCTTTATGGGCACTCAACCCCGTTGCAGTCTATGCCGTTGCTTATTTAGTGCAACGTTCCATCCTCATGGCCACCTTGTTTGTGGTGCTGGCCGCTTTGTGCTTTGTCCGTGGTTTGACGCGTCAACAACCCGTTTGGTTTGCTGCGGCCTTTGGCAGCTATGTGCTGGCCATCGCCTCCAAGGAGTACGCCATTTCGTCTGTGGCCCTAATGGCTCCACTGTATGTGTATGTGAAGCAACCCAGCCTTGGCCGGTCCCTGTTGGTACTTGGGGCTTCAGGGCTTGTGGCTTTAGCGGGTGGGGCCGTTTTTTATGTTCGCTATGCCAGCGTTTTCGGTACTTTATTTGACGAAAACTCCCGCGCCTTTGCCCTGCAACTGGAGCAAATCTCGCCAGGCATCAGTCAACGCCTGTTTGTGCTGAGCATACAAAACCAGACCAGTTTGTTCTTTCACTATGGTGCGGTTTGGCTACTGCCCTATGTGGGATGGATGTCGATTGACTTGAGGCCTACGTTTCCGACCCACCTGTGGAGTTGGCACACATTCGGTCTGCTCGCTTACATCGGCTCCTTAGGCATGGCTGCGTGGGCAGTATTGCGCCGTCGTGATGCTTGGGCCCTGTTGGGTCTGTGCTTGCTGATCCCCGGGTTGATGTTCATCACCGAATTTGCCACCATTTGGCTGCAAGACCCCTTTGTGCTGTACCGCAGTTATTTGTGGTCCATCAGCGTCCCCCTCATTTTGGCCCTGATGTGGATGTCTGTGTCAGCGGGCTTGACCCGCAAGACCATGTACATCGCCGGTGGCTTGGTGGCTTTGGTGTGGTGCGCCTTCACCTTTGAACGCATCGACAGCCTGAGCACCCCTCGGGATGCCTGGGCCGATGCCACCCGTAAAATCAACCTCAATGCACCTGCCAGTGCTGTGGGTCGCTGGCGCCCCATGATCAACCTGGGCAGTGAACTCATGGAACGCGGCGTGTACGACGAAGCTCTGCGCCAATTCAGCCATGCCGACAGTTTGGGCGAGCCCATGGGCTCTGCACGCATGAACATGGGGGTCGCGCTACAGCAACTCCGACAACACCCGCAAGCCATTGACAGCTTTGACAAAGCCGAGGCCAAAGGCTTCACCGAAGGCGCTTTGTATTACCACCGCGGCGAATCCCAATTTGCCCTGCGCCGACTGGACGACGCCTACCAAAGCTTGACCCAGGCCCTGAGCAAAACATTGACGCCCGAAATGCGCTTGGCCAGCTTGGCCCGGCGGGCTGAAGCCGCAGTGGCTCAACAAAAACCCACATTGGCCATCACGGACTACCAAGAACTGCTCAAACTGCGACCCGATGGTCAACGCTACCAAATCGGGCTGGCCATGGCCCTCATGGGCCAAAAAGACTTTGCCGGCGCTTTGGCTGTGCTGAACAAGGCCATCGATGTCCGCCCCACCGTGCAGTTGTATTACGCCAGAGCCTTGACCTACTTCAATCAAGGCAATGCCAACGCCAGCCGTCAGGATCTGGCTCAGGTCTTGAAAGCTGAACCCCAAAACCCCGTGTACCTGGGGCTTGCGCAACGACTCCAAACCCCGCCCGGTGCACCTGCTAAAGTGGCTAAACCATGATGAATTTAACCACCACCACGGGCTTGATTGGCGTGGGCCTGGCCATGGTCATCTTGCTGTTGTTACGCCGGGACCATATTTTCATATTGCAAGCCCTGTTCTGGATGGCGGCAGCCCTTATGGCGGCACTGCTGGGCTTATGGCCTGGCCTGATTACCGAAGTGGCCACGTTGCTGGGCATTGTGTACCCGCCAGCGGCCTTGCTCTTGGGCGCTGTCGTCGTGCTGTTCATCAAAGCACTCGTTTCGGACATCAGCCAAACGCGACTGGAACGCCAGGTGCGCCGACTCAATCAACGTATTGCGCTGTTAGAAGCGCACAAATCGGACCCTACGCCATGACCTCTTTGGTACCCGTCATCTTGTGTGGAGGCTCTGGCACCCGCCTGTGGCCTTTGTCACGCACCAGCCAGCCCAAACAGTTTTTGACGCTCACGGGGGGCGAACACAGCCTGCTGCAAGACACCGCCTTGCGTTTAAAAGGCTTGCCCACTTCACTCCACTTGACCCCAAGCCCGATTTTGGTCACGCACAATGACCACCGTTTTTTGGTGGCCGGGCAAATCGCTGCCGCGCAGTTGCCCACAGGCCAAATTGTGTTGGAGCCTGTGGGCCGCAACACCGCGCCCGCCCTGACTTTGGCCGCCCTGCAAGCACAAGCTGAAAGCGCCAAATCTGGCGCCGATGACCCGGTGCTTTTGGCCATGCCCGCCGATCACATCATTCTGGATCAAGCGGCTTTTCACGCGGCCGTAGTGCAAGCGCATGCCTGTGCATTGAAGGGCGATGTCGTGACCTTTGGCATCGTGCCAGAGCGCGCAGAAACCGGTTACGGCTACATCCAGCATGCGGGGCAACCCACAGACACGGCCCCGCAAACCATTGTGGCCTTTGTAGAAAAACCTGACGCCGCCACAGCAGAGTCTTACCTGAAGTCCGGCCATTATTTGTGGAATTCGGGTTTGTTCATGATGCGCGCGAGCGTCTGGCTGCGAGCCATTGGCCACTACCGCCCCGACATCTTGCAGGCCTGCCAAGCGGCCATGGCTGCGGCCACGCACGACATGGACTTTGTGCGGCCCGATGCCGCCTTGTTCACTGCCGGCCCCAGCGACTCAATTGACTTTGCTGTGATGGAACACCTGCCCAAAGATCCAGGTCTGGGTATTCCTACGAAAGTGGTTCCCTTAAAAGCCGGCTGGAGCGACGTGGGCGCTTGGGACGCTTTGCATGGCGTCTTGCCGCACGATGCGCAGGGCAATGCGGTGGTGGGTGAAGCCTTGATGCACAACACCGAAGACAGCCTAGTTTTTGCCACCAGCCGACTGGTGGCTACAGCGGGGCTGAAACACATTGCCGTGGTTGAAACGCCTGACGCAGTTTTGGTCGTCGACTTGCGCCAAACGCAAGACGTGAAAAACATTGTGGCCCGCCTGCAAAGCGAAGGCCATGCCCTTGCCGGGAGCCACCGCAAAGTCCACCGCCCTTGGGGATGGTATGACAGTATTGACAGTGGTGAGCGCTTTCAAGTCAAACGCATTGTGGTCAACCCTGGGGCATCGCTGAGCCTGCAAATGCACCATCACCGCGCCGAGCATTGGATCGTGGTCAAAGGCACCGCCGAAGTCACCAATGGGGATCAAGTGCTCATCTTGAGCGAAAACCAATCGACCTACATTCCCTTGGGGCAGACACACCGATTGGCCAACCCAGGCAAGGTGCCGCTCGAGATCATCGAAGTTCAATCGGGCAGTTATTTGGGAGAGGACGACATCGTCCGTTTTAACGACACCTACGGCCGCAGTTAGCCAATAGATCAGGCCGGGCCGTATTTCCCGATTTGTTGCGCTACTTTTTGGGTAAACACAGCTTCGTCAAACTGGGCGGCGCGGGCTTCACAGGCTGACCTCAGGACGAGTGGATTTAAAGCTTCCAGTGCGTCCACAGCCACGATGATTTTTTCAGGCGTCAGTTCACCCTTGATTAAGCAACCGGTTTGGCCATCGACCACGGTTTCCAGCAAGCCACCCTGGGCCACGCCGATCACGGGTTTGCCTGCCGCCATGGCCTCGACCGGTGACATGCCAAAGTCCTCGTCCACTGGCACATAAATCGCTGCGCGCGCGTGCCCCACATGCTCACACAATTGCGCTTCTGAAGTCCACCCCAAAAAGGTGATGTTCTGAGCGCCAGCGGCCAACTGCTGCAATACCGCCAATTGTGAGCCCCCCGAAGCCACCACCAAGCGGCGATGCGGCATTTTTATAAAAGCTTTCACCACCGCATCGATCCGCTTGAGCGGTTCCAGCCTTGCCAATGAAATGTAGTAGTCGCCGTGCGACAGCCAAGCAAAACGGTGTGTCTCAACAGGGGGGTAAATCACTCTGGCATCCATGCCAAGATAACGCTTCAACCGCTGGCGCACATTCTCTGAGTTAACCCACACCTCATCCATTCGCTGGATCGCTCGTTCGTACCTCCAACGCAAAAGTGCCGTAAACACGTCAAACAATGGCCGCAAATACCATGCAAACCCGGCGCGCGATTCTCCCTTCAAGTCGTAAGCAAATCTTGGGATCGTATGGCAGTAGTAAATGCGTCGCCCCGCGCGTTGAAAATCCACTGCCAAGGGCGCATAAAACCCGCTGTAAATCACAGTCTCCGCATTTGCAATGCGGCCGGCACATAAACTGAAATTCAGTATCGCTTCCAAAACACGGCCCATCCAACGCGTCCAAGAAAACGACAGGGATTGAACCAGGACACTCTTCGATTTCAAAAGCGCATCACAAGCAGGCTCTACACGCGAAACAATAACTTCCGAACCGAGTACTTTGGCCAATGCCAACGTCACGCGCTCCGCGCCGCCAGGCACCTGCATGCAGTCATAAAGCACATAGTTCATAAGCCCAGATTATGCGTGCAGGCTAAGTACTCATCGCCAGCAGGCTGGCTCCTACACAATCGCAGGGCAAAATGAACACAGACAACCGCACATGATTCAACTCAACTTAGCGATACGATTTCCGCAACACAGCCACCACGTTAGACGCACTGAAATCGATGGGTGCACCCCCCAAAAAGAACACACGCACGAACAGGTTCAGCAGCTTGCGCACAGGCCACACCGCCAAACGATAAATCGCCAACACAGGCCCCACACCCATCACCGGTTGGGCTTGACCACGCAGTGCCAACACATCGGTCTTCAAGGCCTGCGCCCAGTAAAGCATCTTCCCCCGGCCAATGGCATTCACATGCGTCACATCTGCGTTTTGGTGCACCAAACCAAAAGGCGAATCGCCATTTGGAAAGCGCAGCACCGCACGCGCCCCGGGCTTGAGCACCCGCATCACATCGCGCAAAAAACCCAAAGCCTCAGCTTGCGGCACATGCTCCAGCACATCCAACGCCACCACCAAATCAAACGACCCGTCGGGCCACGCTGACAAATCGTGCGCGCCATGCACATCGAGCCCCCGCGCCTGACCCATCGTCACCAAGTGCGGATTGACCTCCGTCCCAGTCACCTGCCACTGCCGCGACTGCGCAAAAGTCAAAAAACACCCTTGGCCAAAACCAACCTCCAAAACCCGCGCCCCTTGTGGCAAGTCCAAAGCACCGGAACGCCCAAGCTCGGCCTCAAAATACCGCGCCTGTTCAGCCGTTAAAACGCAAAAGGCCTGGTCATCCCAAGCCTTCCATTCCAAATAATCGTTGTCGTATTTAGCCATGACACTATTGTGAATGAAGGAATGATATAAAACTGAAACCCCGGACAAATGCACGAAGCCCATCCCCCTGCCTGTTACCCCGCACTGGATGCGGGGTCCATCCCCCCGCAAACCATGGATCCCGGATCAGGTACGGGATGACAAATCAATTGGGTTCTGACCTCAACTCTTCGAAAAAAAGGCCGCTACAAACACGGCAGCAAATGCGGTGACTTGAATTACAAACGTTCGACAACCTTACTTTGCGACACACTCACCAGATGACCACTGACAAATTTATGCAACAAACTCGCAGCGAAGGTTTGATAAGGAACACCCTCCTCTAGAGCACGTGCCTGCAAATTTTTTAAATCTCTGCTCGAGATTCGAATATTCAACCGTTGATCTTTTTTGAACGTCGCCTGCGCTGCGGCGCGGTGCGTTTTAATCTGCTCAGCCGAATCTGCCACGGGTTGAAGTGTTCCTGCCTCCAAGGCATTGAGGATCTCCAACTCTTCTTCATCGTATTTAACTTTGGTTGCCATCACAGACTCCTGTATTTTCGGGTCGCCTTGCGGCTTGGAATAATCGTTTTCAGAAAGATCTCGGTTTCGGTTTCTACGAATGGTACGGCGTACACATAGTCGTCCACTTGCACAATTAAAATCTTTTGTCCCGGATACTTTTCCTGATTGGGGTGCTCAAGCACGGCCAACTCATTTCCAATACTGATTTCAAAAATCACTCGTTCAAACGAAATGCCGCGTTCCAGCACCAACAACTGGTTTTTATCGGCATTCCAATTGTAAATCTTTGCGCTACTCATGTGTGCATTTTAAGCACACATGAGTCATTGTGCAAGTTCTACATGTGCAAATTAAAACGAAGCCAAGTGATCCGGAAAACCCATAAAAAAAACTTGGTCACCCAGGCTTTAAGTCCATCGCCAGCAGGCTGGCTCCTACATTTCTGGAGTCCATCGCCAGCAAGCTGGCTCCTAAGGTTTTGTGGAGGCTCCAGGTGCATCAGCCGGGCAAAACACGAAGCCCAAGAAAATGAAGCCCCAGTACATGGGCAGGTTCAGGTCGGGGATGCCTAGGCCCATGGCGATGGTGGCGGTGAACAGGGCCACGCCTACAAACAATTGTGCATCCGTCAAGCGCGGGGACCTGAAGTAGCGCCACAGCAAGGTGCCCAGCATCGCGGCAAAAAGCAGTGCGCCGGGCACGCCGGTGTTGCTCAGCAAGCTGGCGTAAAAGCTGGATGCGCGGTTGCTGCCCATGCCCACGCCCAAGCCGTGGGTTTCTTGTACGATCTCCATCGCCCGCACATTGGTCACAGCCCGCTCTTCTTGGTTGCCGGGTTGCGCCTTGTTCAACAGCAATTCATTGAGCGTCTTGTCAATGTCTTGCGAATAACGGGTGGACTGCGCGGCCCACAAGGTGGCCACCAGCACCGCAGACAACACCAGCCAAATCCAAGCCTCACGCGCTCGAATGTGGTTGTTGTCGTCCAGCACCGAGGCGCGGGCGCCCATCCAGAACACCATCGCCAGCGCGGCCAACCCCGCAGCCGCCCAGCCGGTTGACCCCAAGGTATTGAACAAACCCAAAGCCGACAACACGCCCAAGGCCAAAGCCCGGCGCGTGCGCCGCCCAAAGGCCGCCACCGCCATCAAACCCAAAGTCGTCGTGGCCAAATACGAGCTGGTGTAAGAAGGCTCCGAAAACGGCGACGACACCCGCATGAGGTCACCCGCCGTCACCTGCCCGCCCAGCAAGGCATAGCCCGGGTTGTTGAGCCAAAACGCCACAGCCGTTGGCCAATTCAGCGTCCACGCCAAGCGCTCGTACAAACCCACGCCCAACACCAACGCCAACGCGGCCAAGGCGCCCCACACCATGCGGCGCACAAAACCCACGTCTTGCACACACTGCAGCACATACAGCAGCACCACGCCGTGCACAAGCAAATTGGCCGCCTGCACCATGTTCGACAAAGACGCCTGCACCGGCACTGGCGGCTTGCTCATGCCATACAGCGACAGCATCTCGTGCACCCGTGTGCCCTCAAACACACGCGGCAGCGCCCACGCCCCCACCACAGCCACCAAGGCATAAGCCAGCCACAAACCAGCAGACCTGCGCACCTGCAGCGGCAACACCCAGCCCACCGTCACACCGCGCCCCAACAGCAGCACACCCATGCACAAAGCCACCGCGTTGTAAGGCGTGATGCCATATATCCCCAAGCCCGATGTTGGTAACCAAGCGGCCAAGTCCACATTCACCACCGATGCGGCTTGCAAGGTGGTGGCCACCAACAACAAAGCAGGCAGCCACGGGCGAGCTAAAAGCAGCACAGTCAGCAGCAGGGGCAAGAAAACTGAGCCAAAAAGAGTCATGAATGTATGGGCAAGGCCATCAAGCCCGCCAGAAGCTGGACGAACTTTTGCATTTAACCGGCACTCATAGGAAGTGCGTGAAGCTTGATTCCCAATGCGGCCGTGACTTTCAAAATGGTGGCAAAGCTCGGGTTGCCCTCGCCAGACAAGGCCTTGTAGAGACTTTCCCGGCCCAAGCCTGTATCCCGCGCAAGTTGTGACATTCCCTTGGCGCGAGCAATGGTGCCCAATGCCTTGGCAATAAAAGCTGCGTCGTCCCCTGCCTCTTGCAAGCAAGCCTCCAAATAAAGCGCCATGTCCTCTTCGGTTTTGAGGTGCTCGGCGCTGTCCCATTTTTTCAGCTTGAGAGCAGTCATCTGTTACTCCTTGAGTTGACGCGCTAGATCCTGCGCGGCTTGAATATCTTTGGTCTGACTCGATTTATCACCTCCAGCCAGAAGGATGACGATCTCCAGACCTCGAAACGTGAAATACACCCTATAACCAGGTCCGTGATGAATCCGCATTTCTGATACGCCATCACCTACGGACTTGTGGTCACCAAAATTTCCTTCTTCCACTCGATCAATGCGCGCTTGAATTCGACGAGCAGCTTGTTTGTCCCGAAGGGCTTCAAACCAACCATCAAAGATTTCAGTCGTATAGATCGTCTTCATGACTCATTGTATAAAATGGGATACAGTGTTGTCAACCACTGCACAAAATAAGCCCGCAGAAGATTCAGGGCCCATCCCCCTCCCCCTCACCCCCACCTGAACCGAACCATCCGCGCATATACCAAGTCGTCCCTGAGAAACCCCTGAAACCCGCATGAATGCTAGCTTTCAGGGGTTTCTCAGGCACGAATCATTACCCTAGCGCAATTGATGCATTGATTGAAATTGTGGTTGCGACAGGCGAGACGATTTTTTTCTGGCCGTGGCCAGCGTTTTGCACCATCACCACCTTGACCAAGCCCAATTTGCTCAAACGGCTTACATCCTTGGACACAGCACTGGGGTCACGGTGGGCAGCTGCAGCCAAATCTGCGATAGACCGCCCGCCCTTGCTCGCCAAACGCAGCAGCTCAAACCGCTTAGGCGTGAGTTGACTCAAAAAATCTTCAAATTCATAGCTAGTCAACACACGCGAATATGGGAGCGCATCTGCATTGACATCTAAAGCGCGAGCAACCTCCTTGCTTTTGCGTGTATGCGCTTGCAGCAACGCATCTTGCTTAAAGTCATTGACAGAAATTTTTTGCTTGCTCATTACAACTCTCCGTTGACAAACTTGATGGCTATCTCCTGCCACTCCAATTCAAACCGCTCATAAAGGGCTTCATAGCCCGCAAAGTCCTCTGCAGTCAATTGGCCCAGATAGTGTCGGTGCGAAAACCCATGACTGTTGTCATAACCCAAAACCCTGCCGTTGTCGCCTGTGTAAATCAAGGGGTTGATATAAGCCAAGGCATAACTGACTACCTTTTTGGAGGGTAACTCCCGAATCACCCTCTCCTTCAAGACACCGCCACCCAGCCGTGCGGGGATCGACACATCTTTAGGCGCATAGATTTCTTGGATACTGCTCGCGCTCTTCTTTGCAGCCATGATCTAACAATACCTACCTGATGTCAAGTACAACCTCACCCCCACTTGAACCGCACCAACCGCGCATACACCAAGCTATAAGCCACAGCACAAGCCACAGAGCTGGCCATCAAAGCCCACTGGTGGTTGCGAAACACCAAGGCCAGCAGCGCAGGCCCAGCGGCAAAGCACCAAATCAAAGGGGAAACGGCCGCGTTTTGGATCACGCCAGGCCAATTCGGAAAGCGCTTGTTGACGATGCGCGACTTGACCAAACTGTGCAAATCTAAACGGTTCGGGTGGCCTGGGTCCACTCCTCTGCCTGTCACCCCAGAAAGCAAAAAGCCTGGTCACCCAGGCTTTAAGTCCATCGCCAGCAGGCTGGCTCCTACGGTTTTGTGGTGTCCATGGGGGTATCGTCTGGGCAAAACACAAAGCCTAAGAAGATAAAGCCCCAGTACATGGGCAGGTTCAGGTCGGGGATGCCTAGGCCCATGGCCAGGGTGGCGGTGGGCAGGGATGCGGCAACAAAGATTTGCGTGTCTGTAAGTTGGGGCGCTTTGAAGTAGCGCCACAGCAAGGTCAGCAGCATGCCACTGAAGAGCAATGCGCCCAGCACACCGGTGTTGCTCACCAAGCTTGCAAAAAAACTGGATGCGCGGTTGCTGCCCAGGCCCACGCCCAGGCCATAG
>Ga0114968_10004235_pt1 | contig 10703 bp, 7 predicted proteins | sample M_130807_EF_Meta_FD_87020 | JGI IMG/M metagenome (GOLD analysis project Ga0114968, IMG submission 87020) | Freshwater microbial communities from Lake Montjoie, Canada to study carbon cycling - M_130807_EF_MetaG | ecosystem: Environmental > Aquatic > Freshwater > Lake | place: Lake Montjoie... | reverse complement strand
TCTGCAGCTCCAGTTAAATCATTGATAATACCAATATCAGCTATTTTTTGATATAAATCACCTGGTTCACCACCTATAGAAAATCGACCAAATCGGGTCCCACCTGCACCAAGTGCCCAACTAGGAATGGCTACTTGAAACTGTTGTATTTGAGCCATAACAGATTCTACATCAATGCCTTTATCAGTTAGTTCCCTCCGAAGAAACTGGAAGGATTCCTGATGCTTTGAGGAAAATGAGTCATTATGACTTAAAATTTGGTTTGAATCAAGTCGCATAGGTAAGAAATTATAGGTAGAAGACCGTAAAATGTGGGTTAACGAACAAATGCCTCAGGAATACCACCATCAACATTTAAGGTAATTCCTGTAGATTTGTTTAGTATGGCTAACAAGGCGTAAACACCATTGGCTATATCTTCAGGTAAAATAATCTGGCCCAGTAAATTTCTTTTAGCATAATGAGCAGGTAAATCAGAAACAGCAATGCCATAAGCTTTAGCTCTACCTTCGGCCCATTCTCCTTCCCATATCTTACTTCCAACGATAACTCCGTCTGGATTTACGGTATTTACCCGAATATTTTCTTTGGCCAATTCTGCAGCTAGCAATCTTGTCATGTGTTGTTGGGCTGCTTTTGCAGTACCATAAGCCACATTGTTTGGACCGGAAACTAATCCATTCTTACTGGCAATAGCTATGAGATTGCCTCCTAAATTTTGCTTTTTAAGTATATTTACTCCCAGCTTGTAAAGTTGAAATTGTGCTTTTACTAAAACATTTTGTAAAATATCCCAATCTGATTCCAGCGTTTCTGTTAAAGATTTAGAAATAGCAAGTCCTGCACTGTGAACGATTATATCCAGACCACCAAATTGCAGACAAGTAAAATCTATTAATTTCGCAATCTCTGCTTCTTTAGTAATATCTGCCGCAAAATAACGAGCTGAATCTTTATTGTAAGTAGAAATAGCAGTCGTTAATCTTTCTTCTGAAAGATCCGTAATAACAATATGAGCACCTTCAGCTGCTAATTTTTTCGAAATGGCACCTCCAATTCCGCCGCCGCCGCCTGTAATGAGGGCAATACGACGCGAAAGTGGTTTTTCAGGAGGCATACGTTGAAGTTTTGCCTCTTCCAGTAACCAATATTCTATATTAAAAGCTTCTTGTCTTGGAAGGGCAGTATAACTTGAAACCGCTTCCGCACCGCGCATAACCTGAATGGCATTCTGGTAAAACTCTGCCGCTACTCTGGCGGTCTGTTTGTCCTTAGCAAAAGTAAACAATCCAATTCCAGGATAAATAATAACTACGGGATTAGGATCCCTCATTGCTGGACTGTCCACGTGTTTACATTCCAGGTAATAAGCAGCGTATTCTGCTCTGTATTGTTCAAAAGTTGGCAGTAATACTTGTTTGGTTGTTAAACTATCCGATAAATCGTCATTAACACCCAGCGATAAAACTAAGGGTTTAATTTTTGTTCGTAGAAAATGATCTGGACAAGAAGTTCCAAGGGGAGCAAGCCGGTCTAAATCATGGCTATTTATAAAGGACAAAACAACAGTGTCATCGGAAAAATGACCTATCATTTGGTTTTTTTCAGAGCAAAGACCTCTTATTATAGGCATTAACTGTGTAGCCTGATGATGTCTTTTAGATGTATCCGGACTTTCTATTTTAATACCTCCAAAAATGTGGCCTTTTTTATCTTGTGCTTTTTCCAGAAAAATGGAGGCTTCCTCAATGACATTAAGACTGTTAAAATAACATTCCCTGGAAGTATTTCCCCAAGTAAAAAGTCCGTGACTTCCCAGGATGATCCCTTTAATATTTGGATTTTCCTTGTAGCACTTCTCCAATTGGAGGCCCAAATCAAATCCAGGTCTCTGCCAGGGAATCCAGGCTAATTTATCTCCCCAGATTTCCTTCATGATAGATTCTCCATTTTCTGCTGCAGCGATTGCTATCAGCATATCAGGATGAAGATGATCAATATGTGGAAAGGGAAGCAAGCCGTGAAGGGGCGTGTCGATAGAGGGCGCTGCACTATTTAAATCATACAGACAGTGTTGAAGGAGCGGTACTATTTCGTCCTCAAAAGGAAGACCTTTGTAAATATTTTTAAGATCGTGAATTTTAGAGGTGTATAATCCTGCTATTCCCTTTCGGGTAAGGGTTCCGATATCACCACCGGAACCCTTAATCCACATTACTTCAACAGATTTACCCGTTAAAGGATCAGCCTGTATTATTTTACAAGAGGTGTTACCTCCACCATAATTGGTTATTCGTAAATCAGACCCCAGCAAATTAGATCGGTAAAGAAATAAAGCGAGTTGGTCTTCATTTAGAGAAGCCTCTTTTTGATCATCCCAAAGATTTAAAACATGACGAAAAGAATGCATCTTTTTATAAAATTAGCTGGCTCTTAAAAGTTAAATTTCTTAAGCACTTCTGCTGGAGGCCCCTCCCAGTTATTTGGTCTGTTACCTACATAACCTAAATCCTCGAATCCAGCTTCGGTGGTGTAAAATCCAGTCAAGGTTAAATCTCTCATTAGGTTGAAGAACGATACCCCTGCAGAAACGGCAGGCGTTGCTAATTCTGGATAAGCGATAGTATCAACGATCGTAATTTGATTTGCTGGTGTTATAGCAACAAACGATTTACCAAACAATTTTCGAGAATAGTTTTCCAACCACATAATTCCACCTCTTAGTGGAACTTGCTGATAAGGCATATCCTTGGCAACGAACTCAATGAAAGCCGGAACACCCACTTGAACTGCGGAAGGTGAGGAACCTTTGGCAGGCAAAATGATATCACATAAGCGAGTGATGACAGCCATTTCTCCTGGAGTAAAAAAGGTTTCCGAAGTTAATTTTTCATCTCTTTTTTCCTCATCTGGCGTTCTACCGTAATTAGATTTTTGCTTTTTTGGTTTACCCGCATTCACAGCATCTGTTTGTGCTGGTAAAACCTGTGATGTAGCTAGCCCTACAGTTGTAAGGGTTATATTTTTTATAAGATCTCTGCGTTTCATGGCAATTAGATTTTATTTGCTTTAACTTGATCAATGATGTACTCTGAGGTACGCATAGCGGAGGCCAGGATAGTCCAGGTTACGTTTTTATCACCTTGAGTAACAAAAGGCCCTGCATCAACTACAAATAAATTTTTAACATCATGTGCTTGCTGGTATTTATTTAAGGCAGAACGATTTGGATTATCTCCCATACGCACTGTACCAACCTCATGGATAATTTTACCAGGAGCTTCAAGACCATAATTTGTTTCAGGTCCAGGTTTATTTCCTAAAGGAATACCACCCATTTCAATAATCATTTCTTCAAAAGTATCTTGCATGTGTTTAGCCTGCTTAATCTCTTGTTCAGACCATTTGTAATGGAAACGCAAGGTTGGAATACCAAATTTATCGACTTTACCCGGATCTATTTCGCAGTAATTGGTCTCTAATGGAATAGGTTCCCCTCTTCCTGCCATACCAATATGAGCACCATAGAACCGATTGACATCATCTCTTAATCTTGAGCCATAACCTCCTGCTGGAAGTGATTCGCCATTAGGATAAGGATATTTTCCATTGTTACCTTGCATACCCATACCAAAACCATAACCTGGCATACCCATACCACCACCATATTCGATATGATAACCACGCGCAAAATCTAATTTATTGTTGTCTAGCCACCAAGGAGAATAGATATGACTTCCGCCAACTCCATCTTCGTTATAACGGTCTCTGTTCATCAAGGAAGGAACAAATCCACTTCTGCTTGCACCTGTGGAGTCATTCAAATATTTACCAATTACCCCACTGGTATTGGCTAATCCTTGAGGGAAACGACCTGATTTAGAATTTAATAATAATCTGGCTGATTCACATGCAGAGGCTCCTAAAACGACTCTTTTTGCACGTACTGAAACTTCAGCCATTGTCTTCGTATCGACATAAGAAACTCCCGTTGCTAAACCTGTTGCTTGATCTGTTAAAACTTCACGAACCATAGCATGATTGATCAGGGTAAGGTTTCCAGTTTTCATTGCAGGAATAACCAAGACAGAAGAAGAAGAGAAATCGGCATATTTATTACAACCTCTGCTACATTGGCTGCAATAAAAACAAGATCCTCTTTCGTTATTGATGGGTTTTGTTAATATAGATAATCGAGACGGAATTACCGGTATTTTTAAATTAGTTCCCGCCTTTTTGATAAAATGTTCATGCAAACGCATGGGAGGGGGAGGTAGAAAAATACCATCTGGTTCGTTGTACATATTTTCTACAGACCCAAAAATACCAATTAATTTATCTGTCTTATCATAGAATGGTTTTAAATCATCATAGCCGATAGGCCAATCGTCTCCAATACCAGTTAATGAACCCCTTTTGAAGTCATTTGGACCAAAACGAAGAGATATTCTACCCCAATGGTTTGTTCTTCCCCCTAACATTCTGGATCTAAACCAATGAAATTCCGTACCTTTTACTGCAGAATAGGGTTCACCATCGATTTGCCAACCCCCGTAGGCTGCATCAAAATCTCCGAATGGTCTCGTACTTGAAGCTCCACGGCGAGGTGACTCCCATGGATTTTTCATCTGCGTAATATATTGGGGATCAGCAGGATCATAATAACTTCCAGCTTCCAAAAGGCAAACTTTAGCGCCTGCTTTTGTCAAGGTATAAGCAGCCATACCACCGCCTGCACCTGAACCAACAATAACTACATCAAAAATCTCTGGCGTTTCTTTAACTTGAAATGTCATATCGGTTTTTAGGTTTAAGATTTCAAATAGAAAATTTGGAATTATTTCCTTTTGTAAATATAATTAAATTTAAATGAGTTTATTCAAGTAATTTAATTAATGTGCTCTCAATTTCTTGAGATCCCCGGACACTTGTGGAAACAATTACCCCATTCTTATCAAGCATGAAAGCTCTTGGTATAGAGTTTACCCCATAAAGTGCTGCTGCTGCCGAAGACCATTTTTTCAAATCACTTACATGGTGGGGCCATGTCAGTTTATCCATGGCTATGGCTTCAATCCAGGCTTGTTTTCCTTGAGCAATATAAGTACTTGCCATGGAAGGGTCTTCCAATCGTGCCATAGTCCGGTCATCAAGTCCGTCTAAACTTACACTGAAAATGGTAAAACCTTTGTTTTTATATTTTTCATAAACCGCTACTACATTTGGATTTTCTCTGCGGCAAGGGCCACACCAGCTAGCCCAAAAATCTAATAACACCACATTACCTTTAAGATCAGAAAGTTTTCTGATTTTGCCTGTTGGATCGGGCAGTGCAATATCTGGTGCAGGCTGACCAATCTGTATTCTTTCCTGAGACATAGCCGCGGCAAATTCTTGCTCTTTTAAAGAAATAAATTCTCCAAAAGCAGCAGTTAGCTCGTTATTTGGATATTTGGCCAATAATTTAGTGTGTGCCTTTTTTTGAAGGGGAATATAATCAGCGCTTTGACCAAAAACCATATTGGCAACTAAAGCGCCTAAAATAGGATTTTCAACTTGATCTATGAAAGTAACCACATCATTAGCCGTTTTTTGCTGGCTTTGAAGACCTTGAATTAAGTCTTTTAATTGATTCGTTTCCTCAGAACCAGTAATATTGAAAATATATTGATCTAAGGTCTCCAGATTACCTTCAATTTCAACTTCCTTTTCTGAACCATTTAAGACCATTAACATCCGTTTAGCACCAATGCGAACATTATAAATGCCTGCTTCCAGTCCTTTTGGGAAATTAAGTTTAAAAGATCCAGTGCCGTCAATTTCTGTTTTATCAAGCACGACATTTACTTTTCCAATGATCGTTTTGTCAATAAAGGCCTGAAGGTTTTCAGCACCACTGATTTTTCCTTTGATAGTGACTCCTCCTTTTAAAGCATCACAACTAAGGGATAAAAATAAAATACCGGCAAAACCGACCAACAATGATATCGTTCTCATGTTATATTAATTTTGTACACCAGCCATTTTCTGACCCAGTGTTTGATTATAAATATGTGTATATTCCTCTATTTTACCAAATGATTCGGAATCAATTTTAATATCTTGCTTAATGACCTCTCCGATGCGGGAAAAGGGTACATTATGGGTGTTAAGGAAATTTACCAAAGTATCTTCTTTCTGCGGATTAATGGTTATCACACAACGAGATTGACTTTCCCCAAAAAGATAAGCATCTTTCCTGAAATTATTGTCTGTTTCAATATCGAAACCCAGATTACCTGTGATAGCTGATTCGAGTAAGCAGTGAAATAGGCCTCCTTCGCTTATGTCATGAACTGATTCTACAAATCGCTTGCGAATAAGTTGCGTTATATTTTGTTGTAGATGCAACTCCTCATCCATGTCAAAGGAGGGAGGAGCAGAAAGAGGTATGCCTAAAACAGTTCTACAATATTCTGAACTTCCCAGATCATTCACCGGCGTTCCGAGCATATATATAATGTGACCTTCTTTTTTAAAATTTAAAGTGGCATGCCAGGAAACATCATCCATAATCCCTAACATGCCAATCGTTGGCGTTGGGAAAACGGGTTCTGTACCGTCTTTAAAAACGGATTGATTATAAAAGCTTACATTTCCACCGGTTACAGGGGTATTGAACTTTCTACAGGCATCGCCCATTCCCTTTATTGCTTGTACGAATTGCCAGTAAACCCCTTGATTATAGGGGTTGCCAAAATTTAGGCAATTGGTAATAGCTACAGGAACTCCTCCGGTACAAACGATGTTTCGCGCCGCTTCCGCAACGGCAATCATGGCACCTTGATAAGGATCTGCATGCACGTAAGAACTGTTGCAATCGGTTGTCAATACCAGTGCTTTTTTGGTGTCTTTTACCCAAACAACCGCAGCATCGGAATGCTTATTGGTCGTCATGGTACCCGTCCTGACCATAGAATCATACTGCTCATATATCCAACGTTTAGAAACCAGATTCGGGCTTGCAGCTAATTTTTTAGCTGAGGCCACATAATTGGTATTCATGGGTATAGATTTAGTATTTATTTTTCGAATTTCTTCTACGTAAGCGGGTCTTTTATAATCTCTTTGATAAACTGGCGCCCCACCACCAAGTACCAAAGAATGGGCATTGACTTCTGCCACTGTTACACCAGAAGTATGAAAAACGAGTGTTCCAGTATCTGTAACTTCGCCAATTTCTTCACATTCTAAATCCCATTTTTCAAAAACATCTAACAATAGCTGCTCCTGACCTTTATGACAAACAATCAACATGCGTTCCTGACTTTCGGAAAGTAATATTTCGAAAGGTTTCATGTTTTTTTGTCTTGTAGGCACTTTATCGAGGTCAATAATCATGCCGACACCACCTTTTGCACTCATCTCAGAGGTAGAACAGGTAATTCCCGCTGCCCCCATGTCTTGCATCCCAACAATGGCTCCTGTTTTAATGGCTTCAAGCGTAGCTTCCAATAATAATTTTTCCTGAAAAGGGTCACCAACTTGAACCGCAGGTAAATCTTCAGCAGAATCTTCTGTCAAATCGGCTGAAGCAAAAGTAGCCCCGTGGATACCGTCTTTGCCCGTGGCTGAACCCACAATAAAAACTGGATTTCCAATACCCTCAGCAATAGCTGAAACGGTTTTACCCACTTCAACAATGCCTACAGACATGGCATTTACCAATATATTTTGGTTGTAACAGTCGTTAAAATAAACCTCTCCACCTACAGTAGGTACACCAAAACAGTTTCCATAGTGGCTTATTCCAGCAACAACCCCTTCTACAAGTCTTCGCGTTTGCGGTAAATCGATATTACCAAAACGCAGTGAATTAAGAGAAGCGATGGGTCTTGCACCCATGGTGAAAATATCTCTGTGTATGCCCCCAACACCTGTGGCAGCACCCTGAAAGGGCTCAATGGCAGAAGGGTGATTATGAGATTCAATTTTAAAAGCACAGGCTAACCCATCCCCAATATCCACTAATCCTGCATTCTCTTCGCCAGCACCCACCAAAAGACGTTTTCCCTCTCGGGGCAATGTTTTTAGCCAGTGAATGGAGTTCTTGTAACTGCAATGTTCAGACCACATCACAGCGTAAATACTCAGTTCAGTGAAATTAGGCGTTCTGCCCATTATGCTAACAATATGTTCAAATTCTGCTTCAGTTAAGCCTAATTTTTTCGCCGTTTCGGCCGTTACCAATGATTCGCCTTGTTGTTGCATAAGCTCCCCCTAATCTTTTTGTTTAAGCAAATATAATACGATTTGCAAAAAAATCAGGTTTTTAAAATTACTTTGATTCAGGCAATCATTTTATTGATGAGGAAAAATATCATGAGGTAAATCCATAATATATCAAGGAAGTGCCAGTAAATACTGATTAATCTTAAATTCAATCGTTTATGAGGATCGGAAAAATAAACAAGTACACTAACAGGTTCAACCATATATTTCTTAGCCTGAATACTAAAATAAACCAGGAAAGGTAATCCAGCCACCACGTGAAAAAAATGAAGGCCAGAGATGACATAAAGGTAACCAGCAGAATTGTCACTCTGTATCATAATGTTTTTGCTAAAAAGACTATACCAGGCAAATCCTTGCAGAACTAAAAAGGTCAAAGAAAGAAAAATAGTGATATATAAGGTTTGCTGATATTTGTCTGTTCTGTCTTCTAAGTAGGCTTTCTTACTTTGCCATAAAGTATAACTTGATCCTAAAAGGACTAATGTATTGACGTAAAACAACAAAGGTAGTTGTAAAGGGGGCAATTTTGAAAGGGTTCTTGTGTAAACATAAGAAAAAGAAAGGGACAGAAATAGCATGGTTAGTCCTGCAAGTGTTAAAAATAAAATGATACTTTTGGGATGAAAAATTAAGGCTCCATCCTGATTGTTTTCCCCGTTATCTATGTTTATAGTCATCTGCTTTATTTTGTCGACTAACAATGGGTTTAATTATTTGTTCAATATATATAAATTTTGCTTTTTAACCTATTTTTACGATCTTTCATTTTATTTTTAACGTAAGTTTATTAAATGATTAAAAGTTGTATTTTCTGTCGAAAAGAAATGCCCAAAGAAGCACTTTTTTGTCCTCACTGTGGTGAAAGACAACCTTTTAAATCAGAAATTCCTAAAATCAATACCTATTTAGACCTTGCATTGCCTTTATTGCCTCAAATTAGGGAACAATTTTTTTTGAGCCTTAAAATTAGGATGGAAAGGGAACACCCGTCGCTTGCATTTAATGTAGTTGCAGAACGTGTTTATACTTCTGGATTTAGGGATGATTTATCTTTGAAATTTGAAAAATTGGCCGCTTCCATTGAAGATGATTTGAAAATGGATATACTTTCTATCCCTTTCCTGAATCTTAAAGTGGAGGATCTTTTTGAAAATCTAATTGATTTTTTTCTGCTGAAATTTTGCCAGGATCTTATTTTAGATGCTTTTCCCATTGATATTTTAAAATTTCAGAACTTATTGCCTGGTGAAATTGATTGGGTGCAATTGATAGCTGTTTACCTTCAGCCCGAAAAATCGGGCATTCGTTATTATATGAATTTCAATACCTTGGATCCAATTAAAATCAAACAATTTACTTCCTATTTCTTATACCCTGAACCTTTAGAAAGAATATTTCTAGTTGTAGATTTAAGTTTATTAGCTAACGGTAGTGAAGGTTTTGCCTTGTCAGATAAAGCAATTTATTGGCGGTCCCCTTTTAAAAAAGAAAAATCGATTCCTTACCACCTCTTGAAAGATGTAAGAATTGAAAAATCATGGCTGTTGATCAATGATCATTATTTTAATGTAAATGCTTTTATAAATTCCAGACTTATTCGATTGTTAAGTAAAATAATCCGATTAAATCGCTAATTTTTAATCATGTTATTGAAATTGTTCCGCTTCTTCTTTGTTATTTTTCCTTTTATTTTATGGGGACAAACTTTCAAAGAAATAAGTTTTCCAGTGTATGAGGGTTCCCAGTTGATTCCACAACCTTTTACCGGCGGCTGGAAATGTCCCCAGTTTTCTGAAACCGATTTTAACAAGGATGGGATTTCCGATATCTATGTGTTTGATAGAGTAGGGAATATTCATGGTGCGTATATTGGTAAAAAGAAAGTTACAGGTTTAGATAAAGTTGAATATGTTCTCGCTCCTGAATTTGTGGCTCATTTTCCGAATGCGGAAAGTTGGGTTTTATTAAAAGATTATGATAAAGACGGAATATCTGATTTTTTTGCTTATTCCGATGTGCCTGGTGTCGACGGTATTCAGGTCTGGAAGGGTTTTTATGACTTAAATAATAAGCTATCTTTTAAACGAATAAATTTTAAAGCGCCTTATAATATTATTTTTTTTCCTCTTTATGTGGGCGGTCAGTCTAATCTTTATGTAACTAGAATTGATATTCCAGCCTTAGATGATATCGACTGCGATGGCGATCTCGATATCATTACTTTTAATATCAATGGAGGCTTCGCTGAGTTTTACAGAAATGAATCAGTAGAGAAAAATTTCAAATCCGATTCTCTTCTTTTTAGACTGGAAGACCAATGTTGGGGAGGTTTTTATGAATCTGGGTTTTCAACAAAAATTAATCTTTCTCCAGCTCAAGGCATTTGTTTTAAAATCACACCTGGGGAACTGGCAGGAAATTTAAGACAT
>Ga0114968_10004225_pt1 | contig 10715 bp, 9 predicted proteins | sample M_130807_EF_Meta_FD_87020 | JGI IMG/M metagenome (GOLD analysis project Ga0114968, IMG submission 87020) | Freshwater microbial communities from Lake Montjoie, Canada to study carbon cycling - M_130807_EF_MetaG | ecosystem: Environmental > Aquatic > Freshwater > Lake | place: Lake Montjoie... | reverse complement strand
GAGATTGACTTCGTCGAAACTGCGTTTTCGAACTCGCGACCAACGGATTAAAAGATAGGTTTAGACTCCGACAGACTCAACTTGGCACACAAAAACACATTAGAAATTGTTTGTTGGGCAACTACTTCCAGCCAATAGTAGTCGGTAGAGCGGGAGATCCTTTATACCTAAGTCCGCCAAGAATTACTAAAGCAACTGCGCCCTTTATCAGAACTTAAGGTATTACATTAAAGTTCTATAGAACCGTTGCTCCTGTTCGCCTAATGACCGCATACGGCCAATAGCGGTCGGCAGAGGAGGGGATTGAAAATCCTTGTGTCAGTGATTCGATTCCGCCCCGGGCCACCAAGAAACACCCAAACCACCTTCGGGTGGTTTTTTCTTAGGCTACTGTTAGAAATCATGCCCGAAAGTATCTGCTACTTTGCTGGCTCCATACCTTTTGCTTTAAGTATTGGAGCGACTGATGGCGATACAAGGTATTGCATCAGAGCGCTAGTAGTCTGAGGATCGGCGGCGGTGCTATGAAGCCCTCCAGCAAATACGGTGACATGCCCGACATCGACCGGAAGCGGCCCAAGAAAGTCTATCCCTTTCACCGGTAGAAGTTCGCTTACTTGTTGAAAGCAGAGCTCAGCTTCACCACGTGCCACTAATGTACCAGTTTGTACCCCTGGTTTGGCTTGAATGTATTGGTCGCGTGGGATACCCATACGCTCAAATAGACTAAGCATATAAGCGCCACTTGGCCCACTGGATACTACGATAGATTTAGTAGCAAGTAAGGAACGCCTTAGCGCATCACCTGAGGAGATATCTGGTCGTGGCATTCCCGCCCGCACTGCAGCCCCCACAAGTGAGCGTGCGATATCTTTGCGACTATCTTTGACAACTATACCCTCTGATACCAGTTCATCAATTGAGCTTACCTGCAATACTATTAGGTCAACATTCTTGTCGCCCTCCCTAAGGCGCTTGAGGATATCAACAGAGCCAACGAAACTCATTGATACTTTATGCCCGCTTATCTTCTCAAAATTTGATGCCGCATCAAGCAGCACTTCGCGCATTGCATTTGAAGACAAAACCCGAACTTCTGCGCCAACAGCATTGCTTATAAAGTTCATGCAAACTAATAATAGAGCTCCCAATCCAATTCGAATCGATGTCATTTTTCCATCTCCTTTTAATGCCATTGAGCTTGTTTACAAATCACGCGACACTGGGTTATCAGTTCAATTTGGCTTATGTAGTCCTAAGAATATTATAGGATGTTAGTTATATGCTTCAAGTGGGCTAACTATCCTCAGGCCTCGGTCGATTCAGCCTCGGGCTACCAAACTCAAATAATGCCCTGCTTCGTGCGGGGCATTTTCTTTTGGTAAGATAGGTTTAGTTTCGTGCCTCGGGCTTTTAGAGCCATAAAAATTAAAAAGACCTTGACATCAATTTTGAGTGTCGAGATACTCAGTAATCAATTTCCATAGAGAATATCAATATATGCCTCATATGCCTGCTTCCGATGCTTTATCCCGTTTTCGTGTGATTGATTTAACTCAAGTGCGTGCAGGCCCAACAGCATGTCGTCAGTTGGCGGACTGGGGCGCAGATGTAGTGCAAGTACAGATGCCAGAGCATATGCGTGGCGACGATACTCTAGGCGGACAGGACGGGTCTGATTATCAGCACACTCATCGCAATAAGCGCTCTATTACCCTCAATCTCAAGGTACCTGAGGGCATCGAAATACTGAAACGCTTAATTGCAAATGCAGATGTTTTGGTGGAAAACTTTCGCCCAGATGTGAAATTTAGGTTGGGTATTGATTATGAAACCCTGAGCAAAAAAAATCCCAAATTAGTGTATGCAAGTATTTCTGGGTTTGGCCAAAGAGGTCCGATGGCGCAGCGTCCAGGGTTTGATCAAATTGCTCAAGGAATGGGGGGTCTTATGTCGGTTACGGGCACTCCTGGGGATGGCCCTATGCGAGTAGGCATCCCAATTGCCGATTTATGCGCGGGCATCTTTGCTGCGCAAGGCGTATTAGTGGCCTTACTGGAGAGAGAGGCCTCTGGTAAGGGTCAGTGGCTCCATACATCTTTACTGGAGTCCATGGTTTACATGATGGATTTCCAAAATTCTCGTTGGTTAATAGATGGCGACATACCTACTCAGGCCGGGAACTATCACCCCACAAGTATTCCAACTGGGGTTTATAAGGCGCGCGATGGTTATATGAATATAGCTGTATTTGGCTCCAAAATTTGGGAGCGCTTTTGCGATATCTTGGGTGCACCAGAGTGGGTAACAGACGAGCGCTTTAAGGACAAAATGGGCCGATCTATTAACCGAGATGCCATTAATGCAGAAATTAATCGTCACTTAGCATCTCATGATTGCGCATATTGGGTAGAGCGATTTAATGCTGGGGGAGTAGCGTGCGGCTTGATTAATGATGTCAAAGGTGTTTTTGAAGAGGAGCAGATTAAACATCTTGGAATGGTTAAAGAAGTTGTTTCTGCTCATCACGGTGCGCAACGCTTGGTTGGCCAACCGGTTCAATTGGAGCGAACTCCAGGCACTATTGCGCGTGCTGCGCCAAAGCGCGGGGAGCATAGTGAAGAGATCTTAAAAGAAATTGGTATTGATGCTGAAGAGTTATTAAGGCTAAAGGCTAAAGGCGTTTATTAATTAGATCTCTTATTAAGTGCCTTAGCTTAACAATGACTCCAGGATGTATTAAAACTCATTGCTGATAAAAAAGAAATGATGCATTTTTGTACTTACAAATCTTTAGTTTAATTTTCACCTACAAATAAGAGAATCAGATGGCACAGTTAATCGTTACAAAAAATGGCTCCATTGGCAGTATTCTAATTTCAAATCCTGAGAAAATGAATGCCATGACTATGGATATGTGGAGCGATATTCCAAAGGCATTAAATGATTTTGCTGCCGATCCCGAGGTGCGAGTAATCGTTATTCGTGGGGATGGAGAAAAGGCCTTTATTTCGGGAGCGGATATTAGCCAGTTTGAAAAGCTAAGAAGTACCGCCGATGCACAAGAGCTTTATAACAGTGCAGTTTCATTGGCTTACGCGGCGCCAGGTAAGTGCACTAAGCCAGTTATTGCGAGCATCAGAGGCTATTGTTTTGGAGGTGGCCTCGGATTTGCTGCCGCTTGTGATATTCGCATTTGCTCTGAAGATGCTCAATTCAGAATGCCGGCTGCTCGTTTAGGGCTCGGGTATGCACCAGATGGCATTAATCGTTTTATTAATATTATTGGTTCCGCAAATACGGCAGATATTTTTTATTCTGCAAGGCGCTTTGATGCTGCCGATGCCCTACACATGGGCTATGTTTCACAAGTGCACCCTACTGATAAATTAGTAGAAGCGACCGATGCTTATGTGAAGATGCTTTCTGAAAATGCACCCATGACCATGGCAGCCACTAAGTTCGCTATCAAGCAGTGCTTGGCATCTCCAGCTGAGCGTGATTTTGCTAAGGCAACGCAAATGGTGAAAGATTGTTTTGCCAGTAACGATTACAAAGAAGGTAGAAAAGCATTCATTGAAAAACGAACGCCTGTATTTAAGGGAGCGTAGTTCAGATTCATATTTCAGGCATCAACTCGCAAATTCAAATTGATAAATAAGCTGATCAAAATCAGCAAAAAAGGAGACAAAATGAAAATTGCAAATATTAAGGCAACACTTCATAGAACAGAGATTCAGTTACCGGGCATTAATGAGTCCGTTGAAAGTCGGATGTTTGTATTTGTTGAGGTTGAAACCGAGTCTGGTTTAACGGGATTTGGTGTAACGGGGCAGTTCCTGCCCTGGGCGACTATTGCGGCAATCGAAAATCATTTTCTCCCAATTTTGAAGGGAATGGATGTTCGCAATACCGAGGCGATCCATTCCGCAGTCTGGAAGCGAATGAACATTCGGGCTTATACCGGAGTGATATCTAATGCCCTATCTGCTATTGATATTGCTCTTTGGGATATACGCGGTAAGTCTGAGGGTCGCACTGTCGCTGAATTGCTTGGGGGCTATCAGGATTGGCAAAATACTTATGCAACATTTGGCTACCCATTTTTTGACGAAGCTCAACTTGCAGAATGGGGAAAAAAATTCGTTGCCGATGGTCATCGAATGTTAAAGATGGTTGTTGGTGGTGAGCCATCGCGCACATGGCGCGATGATGTGCGGCGCGTTCATGCGGCACGTGAAGCGATCGGTCCTAATATTGATTTAATGATTGATGCAAATTGCTGGTTTAATCCTCACGATGCACGTTTGTTGGCTGACCATATACAGGATTGCGGCGTAATGTGGTTTGAAGAACCCTTGCATCAGAATGACGCAAGGGCTTTAGCAGATCTGCGTCGGATTACTGGTATACCTGTTGCTGCTGGACAAATGGAAGGGCATCGTTGGCGCTATCGCGAGTTAATCGTTAACCAATCTGTAGATGTCATTCAGCCAAACGTTTGTTACAACGGTGGTTTTACTGAGTCACTGAAGGTTGCTCATATGGCACAAGCATTTAATATGCCAATGGCAAACGGTGGTGGTTGGCCCATCTTTAATATGCATTTGTTATGCGGTCTCATGAATGGAGGACCTGTTGAATTCCACTACGGAATGTGGTTAGCAGGCAAACAATTCTTTAATGGCACACCTGATCCGAAAGATGGCAAGGTGCATTTACCTAAAGATCCGGGCTTGGGCTTCACGCCAAACTACGATGCCTTAAAAGATGCTCGTATTGTTGAGACCAAAGATAGCCAATTTGAGGGTCGAGATGCACATGGCTACCTTCTAAGATAAGAGCTGTTAAACAAGGCGCTGTTACGAAACTATTAAAGATGGGGGCACTTCATGCTGAATAATAATATGTGTAAATGCTTTATAAAAGTGGTGTTTTTTTATGCAGCAATTTTGACTTCATTTTTTTCCACTTCTGTGAACGCACAGACTTATCCTAGTCACAACTTTACGATGATTGTTCCCTTTGGGCCGGGCGGTGGAAGCGACGTGATGGCGCGCACTATGGCTAATGTGATTACAGAACTCAATTTATTGCCAGTCAAAATGCTAGTAGAAAATCAGCCTGGATCTCAATCTGCTAAGGGCTATGGGATGGTTGCTGGACGCAAGGGAGATGATTACACGCTAGCTACAGTAAGCGTCAGCTTCTTTACAACACCACTACGAGGCGGTACCACTTTTAACTATAAGAGCTTTACGCCTATTGCCGGCATTGCAACTTCTCCATACATTCTGGTTGTGGGTTCACAGTCTAAATACAAGACAGTCAATAATTTTAAGAATGCAGGCAGCCTAACAACCGGTTCTACTGGCGCAGTTTCTGACCCCGCAATTCTTTCCAACATTATGAAGAAATCTTTAAACGTTAACATTCGGGTGATTCCATTTGACGGCGAGGGGGAGATCATGACTGAGCTATTGGGCGGTCGAATCGATTTCGCATTCTTAAATCCAAGTGAGGCCATTGGGATGATTCAGGCCGGAACAGTTCGTCCTCTTGCGGTGAGCACTAGTAAGCGTTTAGCTAAGTTTCCCAATGTTCCCACTTTTAAGGAGCAGGGATTTGATATTGATTACGTACAGGTTCGTGGGGTCGTTATGCCTCAGGGAGTGTCGCCAAAAACTGTTGCCTACTGGGAAGGCGTATTGAAAAAAGTTGCAGAGAGCGATAACTGGCGCAAGCAATACATTGATCGCTTTAATGAGGAGCCAGCTTTTATACCAGCCAAAGAATTTGCTACCCTTCTTGATACAACCAATACTCGCTATGAGACGATCATGAAAGAGCTTGGAATGATTAAGTAGCTAGCTTTGTAATTATTTTTAAAGCGAGATATAGATGCTAAAAAAAATTGATTTTGGTTTCGCTATTGCCACAATCATGCTAGGAGCTTACGTAGTTCTAGAGGGCTTTTCATATGGGTTCACGGCAGCAGATGGCCAGCCCGGATCGGGCTTATTCCCCATCATTATTGGCTCTTTCTTAATTTTTTTCGGCGCCATCAATATGGTGCGTAGTCGCATTGATTATTTAAGTATGAAGGAAGAATTTAGCCTGTTGGTTACCAAGCGAATGCTCGTTATTTTGCTAATTAACGGTTTAATAATTGGCCTTATGGGTTTTTTGGGAATCATTGTCAGCACGTTTCTCTCAATTATGCTGACTGGTCTCGCGATTGCATGGGGTGAGATTGATAAACGTTTTGTCATTCAGGTAACTATCGTCTCGATTGTTACCACTTTAGTCTTACACGTGTTGTTTGTGAAGGTCCTCAAGATACAGGCCTTGGTTGGTGTTTTTGGAATTTAATTCCGTCTTTATTGAATATTGGGGTTGGTAATGGACTCATTTGAACTTCTACTTGGCGGAATACAGTCGGCCCTTACTATCAAAGTATTAACTGCAACTTTGATTGGTGTTTTAGTGGGGCTAGTTATTGGTGTTCTACCTGGATTAGGACCTTCAGCAGGAGTAGCTATCCTGCTACCCTTTGCGGTTAGTCTTGGAGGAAGCGCAGCCATTGCCGCTTTAGCTGGAGTTTATTACGGCGCAATGTATGGCGGCGCTGTAACTTCAATACTGTTAGGCATTCCAGGCGATGCACCATCTATTATGACGGTGCTTGATGGTCATGCTATGGCTAAGAGGGGAGAGGCTGGGCGTGCTTTAGGAATTACTGTTTTTGCGTCTTTTACTGGCGGTTTAATCGGCCTTCTTTTTCTGACATTTTTGGCGCCATTTATTTCAAAATGGGCGCTTCATTTTGGTACGGCTGAAATGGCCTCCCTTATGCTCTTGTCGCTCTCATTTGTCGCCGTTCTCAGTGGGCGCAATATTACCAAGGGATTTGCCGCTTTATGTATTGGTCTTATTCTTGGAATGGTCGGCTTAGACCCAATTGCAGGACCCTCCCGGATTAACTTTGGTATCTACGGATTGATTGACGGCTTAGATTTTGCTGTAGTGGCAATTGGATTATTCGGATTCAGTGAAATTTTTAATACTATGCTCGATAAGAATTCGGATCTAGAATCGCCCGATATGCGCCCCACATTCAAGTCGCTGATGCCGCGATTAAGTGATTTTATGGCAACTAAATGGTCCCAGTTATCGGGGAGCGTTATTGGATGTTTTGTTGGAATCTTGCCAGGTGTTGGTGCAACTACTGCAACCATCATGGCCTATGCGGCGGCAAAGAAATTTTCTAAGAATTCTCAAGAATTTGGTAAAGGCTCGATTGATGGTGTTGCTTCTCCAGAGGCGGCAAATAATAGCTCCTCTTATTCATCAATGATTCCTTTGTTTACTTTAGGAATCCCTGGCTCTGCTACTACTGCCGTGATATTGGGTGGCCTTTTAATGATTGGTTTACAACCAGGACCGATGCTTTTTATTAACAATCCAGACTTTGTTTGGACTGTTTTTGGTAGTTTCTATATTGGCAACTTAATGCTTGTCTTTATAACAATCCTAGCAATTCCTGCTCTAGCAAGCATCATGCTGGTGAAAATGAGAATTTTGTACCCAATTATTTTTGGAATCATTATCTACGGCGTGTATTCAATCAACTTATCGCCCTTTGATATTGGGGTTGCATTATTTTTTGGATTGATTGGTTATCTATTTATGAAGTTGGAGTACCCTATGGTTCCTTTGATTTTAGGAATGGTTCTAGGGCCTATGCTGGAGCGGGGCATTCGCCGCACTTTAATAGCCTCTGATGGAAGTTTTGCGGCATTTTTTGATCGCCCCATCTCTTTAACATTGCTAATCATTACTGCTGTAATGATCATAGCTCAGGTCTTTTTAAAATACAGAAAAAGGTAGCTTTCAATAGGCGCACAATTCTAATAGAGCTAATTTGCTGCTTAGTCTTAAGATATCCTAGATTAGAAAATAGCTTATTTGTTTGGTTGTTTAATGAAGAGATAGGATTTGCTATCCTAGGTTCTGATCGATTTCGCCCCAGGCCACCAAGATTTTATAAATCACCTAAGGGTGGTTTTTTGGGTGTCTGTTATGGGTCGATAGCGGACATTTAAAGACCAACGGATCGTTGGTCCGATACACAGCAATTAGCAAGGACGGACATGTAGACCGTTGCTCTGAATAGTTCACTTCTTAAAATGAAAAAGCCCTTGAACATACATTCAAGGGCTTTATTTTTGGTGGGTCGGGCGAGATTCGAACTCGCGACCAACGGATTAAAAGTCCGCTGCTCTACCGACTGAGCTACCGACCCAGTAAGAAGAAGATTATAGCAAGAAGTTTATGAGTGCTTCCGGGTCTGTAGGCGTCTGCCTTAAAGCCCTTGTACTTACAAGAGCGCTATGCGTTTGCGCGTCTGGCAACCGGTGGATTTTTAGAGAAATAGTCCTTAATTCCTCTCATAATCGCTTCAGCAATACGATCTTGGTAAGCATCGTCATTTAGGCGCGCCTCTTCCTGTGGGTTGCTGATAAAGGCGGTCTCTACCAAGATGGATGGAATATCGGGAGCCTTAAGAACAGCAAAGCTGGCTTGCTCAACCTTCCCTTTGTGCAGAGGGGCGAATCCACTAATTTGCTTGAGGATGGAAGTGCCTACTTGAAGTGAATCTTTAATTTGGGCAGTAGTCGACATATCTAGCAATAGATTAGCTACCTGTTTGTCTTGCGTCTTGATATTGATGCCACCGATTAAATCTGAAGAATTTTCTTTATTGGCCATCCAGCGTGCAGTAGTACTACTGGCACCCATTTGTGAGAGTGCAAAAACAGAAGCACCTTTTGCCCTCGGCTCTATAAAAGCATCTGCATGAATCGAGATAAATAAATCGGCTTCAACGCGACGTGCTTTTTGTACTCGCGTATGTAGGGGCACAAAGTAATCGCCATCTCGTGTGAGAAACGGACGCATATAAGGATCACTCTCGATTTTGTCACGTAAGCGCTTAGCAATCGAGAGCACGACGTGCTTTTCTTTAGAGCCCATAGTGCCAATAGCGCCTGGATCTTCTCCGCCATGACCTGCATCGATTGCAATGGTAATGAGGCGTTTCTGTTTGGCTTTTGCGGAAGCTTCTTTTACGTCTGGAATAGCTTGGGCCACTGGCGCTCTCGGAGCCTCTTTCTCTTTCTTAGTTGCGAACTGCGCAATCAAGTCAATTTCTTCATTGGCTTTTTCTAGGGCACTTTCTTTGCGCGCACTATTCTTGACCAGTTCCATTAAGGGATCTGGTGGTGTAGCAGGGTAGAGATCGAGCACCATACGATATTGATACTCTGCAATAGGATCTAGTGTGAAAAGCTGTGGCTTCACCGGCTCTTTCAGATCAAATACCAAACGGACCATACCGGGTTGAAATTGCCCCACCCGAATTTGTGAAACATAGGGATCATTTGACTTCACTTTGGCGACTAAATCTTTCAGGGTGGAATTGAGTTCCATGCCTTGTATATCTACTACCAAGCGATCGGGGTTGGTCAATAATTGCTGGGTAATAGGTAACGCTTTATCAGACTCAAGCGTAATGCGTGTGTAATCTTCTGCAGGCCAAATGCGTACACCTAAGATCTTGGCTCCCCAAGCAATCTCTGCCTCACCAAAAAAGAGAATAAAGCCCAGCATCTTTGCTGAAGTTTTGAGATGCCTTCTTCTAGAGAAATTAATGAGGGGTTGATTCATTGCTATTCGATGCGCATCTTCTCAAGAATAGCCATGCCCTGACTTGAACTTGCTTGAAGGATGATATTTCTTTCATTTTCATCCGCACCAGCTATCAGATGAATTTCAATATCAAAAGCAGGAAGCGTGCCCTCAGCTTTTTCTGACCACTCCAGTAAACAGAATCCGGGCTCATCAAAATGCTCTGCAAAGCCAGCTTCTTGCCATTCCAAGGGATCTCGCATGCGATAGAGGTCAAAGTGGTTCATCGCTAAAGTCTTGCCATGGATGATGAGCGGATAGGGCTCGCATAAGGTGTATGTTGGACTCTTCACTCGGCTCTTATATCCCAAGCCTTGTATGAGATGGCGGGCAAAGGTGGTCTTGCCGGCTCCAAGATCACCCTTTAGGGAGATATTAAGGTGAGCGCTGTGATCAGCTTGAAAAAGATGGCCAAGACTTAAGGCAAGCTTTTGCGCTAAAGCAGCCGTATCTGCTTCTTGCCTACAATGTTGAGTAAATGAATTCTGAGCCATTTGCCTAGTTTATTCAATTATTAAGCTACATTCTGTATTCCTGATGACTTCTTCTCAAATGCTCAGCTCCGTTGACTATGCCAATCTGCGCGAATGGCTGGGTGAGCAGTCCCGAAAATTGGGTTTTGATGACTTGCGCATTACTGACACCCATCTTGGTGTCGCAACTGAGCGTCTTAATGATTGGCTCGCACAAGGGCGGCACGGCCAAATGGAGTACATGGCACGGCATGCTCACTTGCGCTCAGATCCGAGTTTGCTAGTGCCGGGTACGGTCAGGGTGATTTGCGTCACTATGAATTACCTGCCTCCCAAAATTGATTTTGATGGCGAGTGGCAACGTTTAGCTGATCCAGCCCAAGCTGTAGTGTCGGTATATGCCCGTGGGCGTGACTATCACAAGGTGATGCGCAATCGTTTGCAAGAGTTTGCTCAGTTGATCGAGAAACAGATTGGAACATTTGGCTATCG
>Ga0114968_10004224_pt1 | contig 10715 bp, 16 predicted proteins | sample M_130807_EF_Meta_FD_87020 | JGI IMG/M metagenome (GOLD analysis project Ga0114968, IMG submission 87020) | Freshwater microbial communities from Lake Montjoie, Canada to study carbon cycling - M_130807_EF_MetaG | ecosystem: Environmental > Aquatic > Freshwater > Lake | place: Lake Montjoie... | reverse complement strand
ATCTACCAAAATTGAAGAGATAGTTGAAGCATAGATTTATGTAAATGATTATTTAAGTGCCCACTTGTGTGGGCATTTTTCATAAGACATAAAACAGTTGGGAAATTGGTCTAGTAGTAATAGTCGTAGTTCATTCCTAAAAAATCAAGAGAGAACGAAATGAAAATAATTAATAATACTATTTACATATTAATAATATTTTTGATCATGGCAAATGCGAGCGCTCAAAACAAAAATCTTACTTGTACAAATAGTGAGACAAATTTCATTACCAATTTCAAAATTGATAATGTAGAAAGAAAAATTACGCATCTATCGTCAATGAATTCAAAAACAAATCAAAAATACTATGTTGATCGAGACTTAAAAATACTAAATTTTGATGAAAATATTGCAATTACACTTTCATATTCAAATAGTGGAAAGATTTTAAATCTACTTGTATTCAATTTAAAAGAGCAAACATATACTCAGAGTGGGCATTACTTAGACATCAAGCAAAAACCAAATTCCCAATTATTTGAATGTGTCATGAATAATTAAATTATAAAAAATAATTACTAGGATCTGTTGTGAATCTTGAACTGTTCTATGTTCTGGTTGCACTCATCATGGTGTTTTTCTTTTACAGACGGCATTTGCTATACCTACTGCAAGATAAAAAACAAACAATGCAAATGCTACTAATATTTGCTTTGATTGCGTGTCTTGTTTATTTGATTAGTGACTATGTTCTTGATGTGATTCCGAACAACATCAGAAGTTGATTCAATGAAAAGACTGCTCGTTATCTTTATCGCTGCAATTCCATTTGCATCATTTGCAAACGACTCGCATTGCTACTCAATAAAGAATTCTGACCAAAAGAACTACTGCCTTGCACTTGCGAAACATCAAGACTCATACTGTTATTCAATACAAGAGTCTGACTCTAAAAATATTTGTCTTGCACAAGTAAAGAATCAGAAGAGTTACTGCTACAGCATCAAAGCAAGCGATTCAAAGAATCAATGTCTTGCGATGGTGAAGTAGAGTCTATTAGGGAAACTTGCCCTGACATACATTGTCCAAATACGATTCTGCTAATTTCAAATATCTGCTAACTTTCCGTTGAACATCTTGTTTGTCTAGTCGGTTTAGATATGCATCACTATTCGTATCAAATTTATTGCTAGATTTGCCCCCATCCCATCGATAGTTATTTCTACTTTCTTCATCGTATTTTCTCTTCCTAACATTGTTGCCTGTTAGTCTAGTTTTAATATTTTTTGTTTCGTCAATCTTGCCAAAGAAATCTAAAAAATACATTCTCCGTTCGTTCTTTTTGAACCAAAGTGCAATTTCCCAAGTTGAACCACGATGCCTGTTCTCGTAGAGGCGAAGTGCATATCGCATTGCATCTGTCTTAGGTCTTTTGGTAGTTAATGGAAATCTAGGATCATCTCCTTCATTTTTGACACCGAACAGATGCATCCAATGCGATTCCCACCAGTCATCGAACTTCTGACCTAGAACTGCTTTTGAACTACCCCAACCTTGATACTTTGACCAATCAACATTTCTAGTTGGATCTTGTTCTGCTAGTTGAAGAAATTTAAACCAGTAAAGGTATGTTATTTTTCGTGAAGAAATCCATAGTTGAACATCTTTTCTATATTTTGATGTCCATCTACTTGGTGCGGTATATCTTTTCGTTTGAGAAGGCACAGAAACCACCCTTTACTGGTCACCAAATTATATTGATACTGTGTTTACTGTAAATAGAGTATTCAAATGTGCACCACCTATTACTGGTCATAGAAAAAAGCACCTACAGATTTATATTACATATAGAGATTAGAAAAAATCTAATCTTATTAACTATGCATGAAGAGTGCGAGAAAGAGTAAGTTATGGGAAATATAGTGAAAAGTAATCAATTTAAAAAACCTGAATTGACTGTCAGAAATGAAAATGAATTGAAAGACGCAATCTACATCTATGCAAGATTGGGATATTCAAAATCTAACATATTTGATTCAAATTATAAAAATATATACGGGTATCGCTAATATGAATTCTTGTGATTTTTATGTAAAACGAATTTCATCACTAAAGACGAATACTGCTGAAAATATTCTCAGCATTGGTCTAGTGATGAAAGAAGCAAAGACAAATCTATCAAAAGATGATTTTCAATCGTTTCTGAAATCAACACACTATGAAGAGAAGTCTTCATCAGTCAGAAAGTGGATTCAGATTGGCGATGCGTATCAGAGACTAAGACCTATTGCGAACAAACTGCCAGTCGCTTGGTCAACGATATACAAACTCGCAAAGATTGATTCAAACAAATTTGATTTGCTAGAAAGAATGAATATTCTTCATTCTGAGATTACTGCAAGAGAAATTGATGAACATCTCTCTGTCAAAAATCGTGCAAATGCAAAAAAGATTCAACTGACACTTAAGTTTGAATTAAATGTAAGTCCTGCTTTGTTCAAAAGATTGCATGACTCAATTTCAAAATTAATTTCAAATTCCATCTGTGAAGTAACTTTGACAGATGAAGCAGAAGCATTGCTTAACGCTGCTAACAGCAATCCTTCTTTACTTAAACAAGCAGCATAGGAAAATTATTATGAACTTAATATCTGAAACTTTACGACCTACAAATTTTGATGAACTCGTTCTTGATGCCTTCATTAAGACTAAATTGAAAAAGATGTATGACTCAAGAAATGTAATGAATATGATTTTTTATGGAAAACCAGGATCTGGCAAAACATCTGCTGCAAAGATATTTGCAGATTCTGATGTATTTGATTCATTAACAATTAACGGATCTTTAGACACTAGTATTGATATTGTCAGAACAAAGATTTTAAATTTTGCAACTTCAATGTCAATGTATGAACAACATAAGATTTGTTTCATTGACGAAGCAGACTATCTTTCAAAGAGTTCTCAAGCAAGTCTTCGTGGCGTAATTGAAGATACATCAAAAATATGTAGATACATCTTTACTGCGAATGACATTTCAAAGATGCATCCTGCTCTATGTTCACGATTAATGCCAATTTGTTTTGATATGACTCCTACGCAGATTGCAGTTGAACTTGAGAAATACAAGATTCGTATTATTTCGTTGCTGAAGAAACAATCGCCTGATACAGATGAGAAACGAATTAGTCGATTGATTGATATGAACTATCCTGATTACCGCACTATTGCCAATAAGATTGAATTTGAGATGATGTAAATTGTTCAAATTTTGAACAAATGTTTACAAGAAGTTTCAAAATTTCTTTAAATAGGCAAACTTTCGCAAAATTCGGTAATTATTTCTAGATTTAATCATTTCGAACTTCAAAAACTTATAAATATTGGTGTTCCGCTTTCAGAATAAACCATACCAATAAGTATTAAATCAAACCAGTAACAGCGAAGCATCATCTGAACGAGTTTACGAGTGAAGATGATTAGGTTGAGACCAATACCTTTACCAATTCCTATGGTTAATCCTTACCTAGGCATTTACCAAATCAGTATCATTTGAATTCAGTTTCTATCTAGGATCAACCAATGAGATTTATTGCTTTATTCCTGTTGCTGATTACTTCATATGTTCATGCTGAAGTATTTCCAATACAACCACTTGAGTCTTGCTTTAGTTGTAGTTCCAAACCATCAATGACGATGTATTGGAAAGGTAAAGACTCCAAGGCAGTTGTTATATTCATTCCAGGTGGTGAAGGTTACATCGGTCTAAGAGAAGGACAAACCGACCACGGTTACTACTTCTTCAACATGTTGAGAAGACTATCCAGTCCTTATCTATCTAAAGGTAACTTCGATGTGGTTCTACTGGACAGTCCATCAGAACTATCACCGAGACAGTCATATCCTTCCGACAGAGGATCCTTTGACCACATGATTCGCATTGAGAGTGCAATCAGGTACTACAAAGAGAAGACAGGTCTTACTGTCTGGTTGATGGGTCACAGTAACGGTGGTATCTCAATTACTGAATTCTTCAAATATGCCAAGAAGAACAATAAAACTGATTTGATTGCTGGTCTCATAGCAAGTGGCATTCGTGATGAGTCTTACTTTGATGCACCAATATCATTTCCGATGCTGTTCATTCACCATGAGAAAGATGGATGTTTTCATACAAAACCAACTGCTTCTCAGAAGAACTTCCAAAAAGTGAAAGAGATAAGCAAGTTCCCTACTGAATACATTTATGTAACTAGTGGATCAGCAGAACCGAAAGATCCGTGTAGAAGTGGTTATCACATGTATTTCGATGCGAGCGAAGAAGCAGCAAAAGGCATTGAGTCGTTCTTGTTGAAAATTTATCCATAAGAGTTTGCTAGATATAAATAGTCATGTGCGTAACTGTGAGTCGCAACCTAGCAGTAGTGCAAATACGGATTCCATGACCATCAAAGAGACAACAATGAAACAACTAACTCCAAAATTAACCAAAGACCTTCACCTTAGACTTGATGAAGATTTCCAGAATGAATTAATCAAGATTGCTAATGAAAATAATTTGAAACCTAGTACCTTTGCCAGAATTGTTTTGCAAAGAACAGTTCCTCAATACTCAAGAGTTAACAGGACATTCGTATGAGTAACGCAAAAGAACTTGAAACGATCCGCAAAAACTCAATCTTCAATCAAGAGTTCTCACATACAACTAAATCAACAGTAGTGAATTCTGATATCAACAAACTTGTAACAAAAATTCGTAGGCAACTTGTTCAGAAAAAATCAATCACCGTAATTGTCTTGGAGTCTGATAAATGAAATCATTTTTTGAGTTCATCAGAGACGCAGATGCCTCCCTAGAGTTGAAGTTATCTTTACCAATCGACAATAAAGGGATGGAAACATTTTTAAGACAAAAAGTGATTGCAAATAATCAATTGAGAACTGCATCACTCAAGAAGAGAACTGCACGACCAGTTAAAAGGTAAGTACTACTCTCGTGGAGGTTCAGGAACACCTAAATGAACCCCTACGCAGGGCAACGGTTCCCAGACTAGATTTTCAAGTTTTTATAGGGTTCTCGAAATTGATGGTTTTAAAAATTCTTTTTTGGTGCTTCTTTAGGTGCAGATTCAATTAATTCATTTGCCATAATCAAACACAAACCTCTATTATCTTTATTTATATTTTGAGGATTAATTTTATTTGCCTCTAAAGAAACGCCTACTAATGAAGATTTATATTGAGTAACTGCATCTTGCCAAATTTTATCTGTATTTATATTGGAAACATCTTTCTTAATTTTATTTTCAAATATTTTCATAGATGATCGAGCATTTTCATACACGCCACTGTCGATGTATTTGACGACATAATTTTTACGAAGTTCATGGCAATCATTAACCGCCATCATCGCTACATATTTATCTTTCAGGGAGGCGATTTTCCCTTGAGGTGAAGCATCAAATTTTGCTTTCTGTTGATTTTCTGATTCGGTCTTATAGATACTCTCGATGCGTTGTCCAACTGCAATTTTATTAAAAATACTACCAGAAACCAAAATTTCTTGATTTGGGGTAGTTATCTTCATCCCCATCCAATTAACCACAAAATTTAAGTCAGTCTCACTTAAACCCCATGGACAACTTCCGCCTGCTTTTGCAGCAATAAACCATTGATAAATTCGAGGAAAATCTTTCCATGCGGCATCAAATTGACGCCGGAATGGAAAATGGTCATCTAATGCTGCATCTCTAAATTTCGTATCATTCGCTAAACGATTGACAATTACATCTGGTTTATCAACCGTTTGACTGGAAAGGGAATTTAATGCTACTAGACCATCGTTAGTAGTATTTAACTCTTTACCGTCAAGATATGTAACTCTCTCTCCATGCTTAACGAAATGAGCGGCAGTGATTGTTTTAAATTTCTCGCATGTCGCGGATGAAGGTTGTTGCCCACTTTTCGCTTGTTGTTGCATTTGTGCTTGAGGTTGATTCGGTTTATCCATCTCCCTTTGCATTCCTTGCATAACATTACCTAATTGCGCAACGGGATTGGCATTTTGTGTAGGTGCAACTTGCGCGGAATTATTGCTCGTGTTTTGAGTCCCTATACCCACTGCCAGTGTTTTAGCATCTCCAGCACAAGGAAACATGCTGCTTAATCCACGCATTATCATTTTGCCATTAACTGCTATTGCAAAGTTACCTTCCTTTGCGTAGGTGTGATCAATAACAAGGGGGAATTTCTCTACTCGAACATCACGAGTGGTTCCGTCACCAAGATTAATTTGTATTCCACAGGAAGGTGTTTCACCGTTACTACTAATCGTGATCTTAAAAGGTTGATTCAAAGATGGACTCTTTGGTTCAATAGAAATATCACCAATGCCTTGAGCAAGTGATAGAGAACTTTGAAGTAAAGTTATTGCAAATATTGAATGTATTTTTTTCATAATTTTGTAATGTTGGTAAAGATATAAAAAAATTTAATGATTTCAGACTTATTCGTCAATTGGCAGTCTTTTTTATCAAGTCCTAATTGTTCAGAACATTTATGAACTTTACATTAATTTTTTATAAGATTGTTTTTTCTAAGTTTAATTTTCACTATGTAAATATAACTACATTAAACACATTTCGCTAATAAATTAATAACTTTTAACTCCTTTAGAGACTTTTCATTCATTTTCACGAATACAGTCCTTTTTATTGAGTCGAAATAAAAGATCCCATCAGTAGTGTCAAATCTGTCACAGTAAGGCAGTGAAGGAATTCCTACTGTTATGGGTGCATATTTGTAGTTATTGATTAAACGATTGAAGTCACCGTCATTTGTCTTGATGTAGACCCTGTTGTCTAACCATCCCGTTGGTGCCCATTGGATGTATGAGTCTTGTCTTTCGTCATAGTCTTTAAAACTACCACCAGTGTCTTTTTCTAGTCTTTGTAAAAACTCAATAATCATGTTTCTGAAATCTTTATCCCACTTAACTTCGTAATCAATCTGAACAGTTGCAAAATTATCGGTTGTCGGAATAGTTTTGACAGAAATAACTTTGTAGATGAGTCCCTCACTACGAATTTTTTGAAACAAATACTCTGTTAACTTTTTGCGTTGAAGTATTGCGTCTTTGTTAGTGAGATGCTGACTGTAAAGATTTTCGCCATCTACTTTTGCTGAACTATCTTTACTTAACAAGTTCTTTTGCAAACTCCAAGGCGATACTTTTGCCGTAATACGACAGTTGTAGACATCTGTCTTGTTGCACTCCACAACCTTGTATTCATTTACTACACCAGATGCGTATTGAATTGCAATATCGTTTAAGACTTTGTCAGATTGAACGCTTGTTTCAGAGACCATGAGAACACCGACTGCCTCTTGAACAGAACGAATCAATGCAGAGTCAATTGCCTTTTCTTTAGTAGATCCGCTACCTATCGCAGTGACAGAGATTTCTTTAGGAACAATTGTCGAAAAATAGAGTCTTACACCTTGCACCACGACTGATGCAGTATTTACGGGATTAGTTTGTATGCTCTGACAACTTGCAAGAATCAGACTGATAAAAAATATTACAGTCTTTTTCAATTACTTACTTACAGACTGTTTGATTGACTTTGCGAGATCCGATTCCTTACGACCCGCACGAACAGAAACAACAATAAGACCAGTATTTGTATCTAATTGTTCATTTTCAACGAAAGTGCCTTGAAGTATTGCAGTGCTCTTTTGTTTAATATTTTCTCTAACTTCGTAAGCAATTTTTGAATTGTTAGATGAGTTTGTATTTTTAGAATCTACTTCAGAGTTCTGCAAACTATTTGAAACTGAATTTATAAATCTTTCTGATTGAACTTCTGTTGAGATGAATTCAGAGATTTGTCTGCGTGCCTTAATCGTTGCAACTGTGACTGCTTCATCCCTTGCACTTGGCAACTGACTCGTCACTGGTGCATTTGCAGTCGAAGTCAGAAAATCAAATTGCCCATCCTTTGTGTATGAGACTTTGATGCTGCCACCTAGAAAAGTTGAAGATACCTTATTCGCCCCATCTTCATCTTTTTTAGTTGTAGAACATCCAACTGATAGTGCGATGAGAAGTATTAAAAGATATTTCATAATTTAAATCCTTGTTATTCCTAGTTTCTGCCGTGCCTCTTCATTGACTTCTTCTGTGTCATTGAGAACATAACCCTTCTCTAATAGTCTTGTTGTGTATTGTTTGTTATAGAGAAACGCAAAGATGATTTGCCATAACCCAATTGTGATGACAGTGATTGTGAAGTGAAGAAGTGCAATCATTAACTCACCACGAAACAATGGCACGAACCAACCAAAGAACAAAAAAGTCCAACTAAATCCATAGAACCCAGACTTCAAGAGTCCAGTCTGAGGATGAATGAGTGCTACTCGTTTTGCCATGTGGGTTTGAAGATATAAATTAATTTATTTCTGATAGAGGTACGAATGTTCCTGCTACACCAAGAACTTTTAAGTTTTTCTCTTTGATGCCAAAGTCTCTTGCAAGTTTCATGTCCACTTCAAATACTGACAATATCCAATAGTCTTTTCGGGTTGTTGATTCTGTAAGGAAATTTGTAATCATCGTATTACCAAGACCAGAAATTATTTTCTCTAAATCTGTCGCATTACTTTCAGGTTTGAAATTCAAATCAGGATATTTTTTCTTAATATGCGTTGATGCAAATTCAATGAAATCAGTTTTTGAAGGATTGGTTACATTCAAACCTATACACAAGAGTGCTATTAAAAAATATTTCACAATGCTCTCCTGATGTTTAATTCAAAGAAAATTTAGTAATGACTAGAAAAAGTATCCTTCAATACTGATTCACATCATTTTCAGTCGACACACTTTGATCCGACTTCCGTCTGAAAATCTTTCGACTTGCAAGAATTACGACTGCAGAAACAATTGCAAAAATCATCAAATCACGATTGAAACTCATTCCATCAAATAAGTATTGAACAAGTGCAACTGCAAAAGATGCAATGCCCATTCCTAAGAAGATGTATGTCAGAGTAAACATCTCAATGATGACAAAAGAGATGCCAACAATTATTGAGATTTGATAGAACTCCATGCTCATATCTTTTCTATAATTTTTCCAATAGTGCCACTAAGTGATGACAACACATCACTTGGAAGCATGATTAACTTCGTGTTGTTGCCCTGTGCAAGTTCTTTGACTGCTGCTGCTTGAATTTTTCTAATCTCAAACTCAACTGCACTTGCACCACCATTTGATATTGCTTTAGCGACTGCATTTACTGCATATGCCTCTGCATCTGCTAGAACCATAGTTGCTTCTGCCTTCTTCTGTGCCGTATAGAGTTCTGCATCTGCTCTGAGTTGTGCTGCTTGCTTTTTACCTTCTGCCTCAGTAACAGTGCCTCTTCTAACTCGTTCTGCATTGAGTTGAATTTGCATTGCTTGTTTAGTTGCTTCATCAACTTCAACTTCTGTGACTTCAACTCTAGTTAGTTTGATGCCCCATTCGGTTGCAATATGTTGTAACTCTGTTTCAATTTCATCTGCGATGTGTTTACGATTAGATTGAACACCATCTAAGTCAGTTTTACCGATAACACTTCTGACAGTTCCGTTGATGATTGTTTTAATGCCTAGTTCAAGATTTTCGATGCGATACATCGTTCTTGATGGATCAGTGATGCGATACAGAATTGCAAGTTGAACTGATATCGAAACATTGTCATGCGTGATTGCATTGATTGGATCAGGTGGTAACTGAATCTCTTGTGAAGAAACTTTATATCTGACTTTTTCTAGGAAAGGAATTGTTAGTTGAAATCCTGCATTCAAAGTTCTGTTGTATTTGCCAAGACTTTCAATGACCCAGTTTTGTGATTGTGGAACTATGTTTATTGACAACCAAAGGGCAACAATTACCAAAAGAAATATAAAAAGAAATACAAATGAAGAAAAATCCATACGAACCCTTAGTTTAGTAGTTAGGAAATGTAAAAATTAAAAGATAAAAAAATCTCATTTTCAATACTAATAATTAGAATACACTTTGGATCTGAGTTATTCAACAAAGGAGAAATCAGTTGGTTTTTGTTTAATAATTTTGCCTTTGATGTCCGAAATTGATATTAAAATTTGAAATTTTTCTGGTTCTGCATCTAATAATGCGACTCTCTTTTTACCTTGGAAAACCTGTAATCGAATATTTTGATCACCACAATGCATGCCACTGCATTCTGAGATTGCATAAGTAGTTGCACCCTTAGAAAAATATATGACATCAACCGAAGCACGAGGACTAATTGCTTCATCTGTTGAACTAAATAAACCATCTTTAGGCGCACTATACTCAAATTCAACTTTTCCAATTTGACCGAATCTGTATGTCAATGAATTCACTGGACTCTTTTTAGTGTCCGCACACAGTGATAGTGTTTTAGTACCAGTGAACTTATTGCTCTTTAGCGATCCGACTTTCCCATTCAGCATTGCGGTTTCACCTGCAAGGCAATGAGTCTCTTGCTGCGAATATGCATCGAGTGTTAGTAGAAAAAATAAAAGAAGAGTAACTATTTTTTTCATAAAAATTCCTAATTAATTAAATCACTGAATAAACAGTACCGATACCAACACCGCATTCTTTGGCGATTTGCTTGATACCCATTCCCTTTTGACGCAGAAGTTGAATTGCAGACTTCAACCCCTCATTCATCTT
>Ga0114968_10004217_pt1 | contig 10723 bp, 8 predicted proteins | sample M_130807_EF_Meta_FD_87020 | JGI IMG/M metagenome (GOLD analysis project Ga0114968, IMG submission 87020) | Freshwater microbial communities from Lake Montjoie, Canada to study carbon cycling - M_130807_EF_MetaG | ecosystem: Environmental > Aquatic > Freshwater > Lake | place: Lake Montjoie... | reverse complement strand
TTCCTGTGACCAGCGCGTCTGGAAGCCGCTTGGGTCGGTCCGCATTGTCCAGTTCATGGCCGGGTCCTTCATGTGAGGTCTGCATCATCCAGGATCGCGGCGATATTTTCCGCCGCACGTTTCAACCCGGCATCAACGCCCTCCGCCTGCAATCTGGGACCGATGATTTCAAGGTCAAATATTCCCCGAAATCCGGCGGAGACAGTGGCCAGCAACAATCGGTCGAGCGGGATGGCTCCGTCGCCCGGCACCGCGCGGCAAGGCAGCGCGCGGTCGCCATAGACATAGTCGCTAACCTGGACGAGCGCGGTGTGCGGGGCGGCGGCGGTGATGGCCGTTTCGATATTGGAATCGGTCCAGCAGGCAAACAGGTCGATCACAATCGCGATGTCGGCCAATTGCTCGAGCGTCACACAGTCGCTCAAACGGTGCGCGATCGAGGCGTCGGCGTAAAGATGCGAGGTAGGCTCGATGCCCAATTGGATGCCCGCCTTGCGCGCAATGGTGGTGCAGGGAGCCACGGCCTCGGCAAAGCGCTTGGCTGCTTCTTGCCAATCGAGTCCGCCGCGCCCGCCGGTTGTCATCACAATCGTTGTCGCACCTATTGCGCGCGCATAGTCGATGCTGCGTTCCAACCGCGCCCGCGCCGCTTGCGTTTCCGCAGCATCAGCAAAACCAAAGGCGCGGTGGGTGAGGGCGGCGGCGGTCAATCCAGCGTCGCCCAACAGGCGCGCGGCCTGTACGGCGGAGACATCCCCCAACTGCTCAATGTCCGGCGTGATCGCCCGCGCACCAATGCGCGCGACAATATCAACCTGCCGGTCAAAAGATGCCTGTGCAAGACTCAGGACATTGATCGAGATATTTGGATGCACGCGCTTGCCCCGATCAGGCCGCCATCGGCGTCGATTGGAATGCGACCATTAGCCAGGCGCCTTCGTTCAGGCTCCACACCGTCGTCACGCGGTTGACCAGCGCCTTGTCGACGCCCTCAACGCGGACATCGGTGTTCATGCGGCCGGTGAGGACAGCAGCCGTGTCGCCCAGCGAAATCACATTCTCTTCCGACCAATGGATTGCGACATATTGAATCCGCCCCGCCGCCATCTTGGCCAAATAAGCGTCCTTGTCATCCACTGCGCCCGTCGCATGATGGAATTGCAGGCGCGGATCGAGCAGGGCGGCCAGTGCCACATTGTCATTCGCCAGCATCGCGGCGCAGCGCTTTTGTTCGGCATCCTTGATGGCTGTGATGACGGCTTCGGTCATTCGAATAGTTCCTCGAGTCCATGATATATGGCCCGCTCATAGCGTTTTGCGCAGGCGGATAAAAGGAAATGCAACAGGGGCATTGACTTAATTTTGGCTATGCCCAAACCAACCTGAAAGAAGGAGTCGTCATGGGTAGATTTGCAGGAAAAGTCGCGATTGTCACAGGCGGGGCTGCTGGAATTGGCGCGGCGACGGTCGCCCGGCTGGCATCGGAAGGTGCCAAGGTGATGATCGCCGATATTCAGCCGCCCGCCGAAACCAGTGACGAAATCGCCTTTATGAAAACAGATGTCTCCTCTGCGACGGAGGTTGCTGCGCTGGTCAATACCACGGCGCAGAAATGGGGACGGATCGATATATTGGTCAACGATGCGGGGCTGGGCGCGCTCGCCGAAACGCCTGATATGGACGAAGATTTGTGGGACAAGGTGTTCGCGATCAACACAAAGGCTATCTACCTTTTCTGCAAATATGCCATTCCGGTGATGCGCGCGCAGGGTGGGGCGATTATCAATATTGCTTCGATTTCGGGGCTTGTTGGCGACTATGGCATGGGTGTTTACAATGCGTCGAAGGGCGCAGTGATCAACTACACCCGCTCGCTCGCGCTTGATTGCGCACGTGACGGCATCCGTGTGAATGCTCTCTGTCCTGGCCTGATTGAAACAGCGATGACTGCATTGACTGTCGCCCGACCCGAAGATCGTGAAGCATGGCTCGGGCCGATCCCGCTGGGGCGGATGGGGCAGCCTGAAGAGATGGCGAGCGTCATCGCCTTTCTCGCGTCAGACGAGGCCTCTTATATGACCGGGTCAATCATCACTGCCGATGGTGGCATTACCGCCCATACCGGCCAACCCAATGTACCGCATCGCCGCAAATTGCGGGAACTGTAAGCCGGAATCACATCTAAAGCTTGCACCAGCGAAAAATTGCATTACGCATGGCGATATGCATTAATTCGCATGAGGGCGGGGTCGGGGAACATCGATTGCTCTGTTAGCACAGGAGAGGAGGCCATCATGATAAAGTCCCGTAAATTCAGTGTTCTAAAGAGTATCCTAGTCGGCGGAACCGCATTGCTTTCGATTGCAGCCAGTCCCGCTTGGGCCCAAACAGATCCGGAAACCGCTGAAGCGAGTGATGAAAGCGAAATCATCGTTACCGCCCAACGTCGCGCGGAAAGACTCGAGGATGTACCGGTTTCGATTGTCGCTATAACTGGCGATGGATTGGAAAAAACCGGCGTGCAGCGGCTTTCAGACCTCGGTCAAGTCGCCGCGGGCGTTCAGCTCAATCGTGGTGGGTCATTCACCCAGCCTGCGATTCGCGGAATCACCACATTGACTCTCGGCTATGGCTTCGAGAACAACACCGCCGTCTACGTGGACGGTTTTTATCAGCCGGACATGGTCACCATCAACAGCGATCTGACTAATCTGGCCAATGTGCAGGTGCTTAAGGGGCCTCAAGGTGCGCTCTACGGACGCAATGCAATGGCTGGTGCGATTGTAATTGAAACACTGGCGCCCTCGCAGGAGGCTACAGGCAAGGCCCAGATTTCCTATGGCCGTTTCAATGACATTCGCGCGCAAGCCTATGCATCGGTGCCGTTAGGCAGCGACCTGGCGATCAGTCTGGCTGGCTCATACCGCCAAAACAATGGCTATATCCGTGATATTGACACTGGCGACAACACCGCGCCGCTGAAGAACGCATCGTTCCGCGCCAAGTTGCGCTATGCCCCCGGCGACGCGTTCAGCATTACACTCGGCTATAACCACGGCTTTGTCGAAGACGCGCGCGGCACAACTTACACCATCAATGCACGCGCAAACCCAAACTTTGGCGTCCCTCCATCGCCGCCACGCGCCAGCGCACGAGACACATCCTCACTCACCATCCCGGCAGATGCCAGTGCGTGGGCCGATGAAGTCACCGCCAAGATCGCACTCGAAACCGGGATCGGTACGTTGACGTCCTATACCGGCTATGCGCACCGTCTGTCGCATTCGACATTCGACTTTGACGCCAGCAGGCCAATCATTTCGCAATCGTTCGACGATTCGATCAATGAGCGCACTTTTCAGCAGACGCTCGACTATTCGATCAATGCGATCGATAATCTCGATCTGATCATTGGCGGTTTTTATTACCATGACAGATTGGATCATGGAAAAGGCGGTGCCAATACGGTCACCGCGGCTGGCATTTCACGAACCAGCTTCATTTTCCTCGGGTCCGATGCCTATGCAATTTACGCTGATGCCACCTACAAATTCAGCGACAGACTCTTTCTGACCGGCAGTCTGCGTTACAGCAGCGAAAAACGTCATATCAACTTTTACGAAGTTGACGGACCGGCTCCCGGAGTTGTCACGGTTGCAGCGCCAGTCAGCAAAGATGCCAGATTCAAATCAACAACGCCGCGTATTGTTTTACGTTATGAGCTGGCACCCAGAACTAGCGTTTACGCCTCTTGGGCAAAGGGATTCCGGGCCGGCGTATTCAACAATGTCGTGCAAACCAACGCCGCTCTGGTGTTCCCGGTCAGACCGGAAAAGCTGACGGCCTATGAAGTCGGCTTCAAGATGGCCAGCTCTGCTTTCCGCTTTGACATCGCAGCCTATTATTATGATTTCCGGGATCTCCAGGTCGGTCTTACCGGACTGGTGCCTGGTGGCGTGACACCCGTTCAGACCTTGAGCAACGCCAAGAAGGCCGAATCCTACGGCGTTGATGGCCAATTTACATGGACTCCGATGGACGGCTTAAGCCTGCGCGCGGGCGCTGCCTATACCCATGCCCGCTATACCGATTTCAACAATGCCGTCGGAACTGGGCTGAATGCTGTCACGGGACTCAACGTTGGCGGTCAGACCCAGAACTGGAATGGCCAACAGATGGCCCGCGCGCCCTCGTTCACCGCCAATGCAGGTTTCACCTTTGAGCAGGAACTCGCAGGCGGCACGCTGGCGATGTCTGGCAACGTCAATTACACATCATCCTATGTGGTGGCCAACGCCTCGCTCTATGGTCCGTCCGGACCGGCAGGTCTTCAGAACAAGCAGCGTTACCGTCAGGGAGCCTATGCGATCGCCAACGCCCAGATCAACTGGACCGATCCGAGCGATCATGTGACAGTGGGCTTATTTGCAGATAATTTGACCAACACGCGTTATAATTTTGTCCTTTCTGGCAGCGCGTTCGGCGATTATTCGCAAGGCAATGAACCTGCTACCTATGGCATCCGTGCCGGGTTTAAATTTTGATCAATGGGCGGGCCTTGTGTCCGCTCGTCAGCTGCCGCCGAACACAGAGGAAAGTGACTTTGAATGACTGAGCAAATTGATGGTGCGCCGCTTGAATCCTTCAAGGCCAAATATGAGGCCGAGCGGCAGAAGCGGCTGCGGGCCGATGGCAATGCGCAATATCGCGCTTTTGAAGGCATTTTTGCCGATTTTGATCGCGATCCCTATGCCGACCCCAATTTCACGCGTGACGCAATCATTGAGGAAACCGATGTCGCCATTATTGGCGGCGGGATCAGCGGCCTATTGACGGCGGTCAATCTGAAGAAACAGGGGATCAGCAATTTCCGCGTAATTGACCGTGCGGGGGATTTCGGCGGCACATGGTATTGGAACCGCTATCCGGGTGCGGCGTGCGATGTGGAATCCTACATCTACATGCCGATGCTCGAAGAAACCGGCACGATTCCGACCGAGAAATATGCCAAGGGTCCTGAAATTTTTGCGCATTTGCAGAACATTGCCAAGAAGTTCGATCTTTATCCGAATGCTCTGTTTCAGACGGTCGTAAAAGACCTGCGATGGAATGACGAGGCCAGTCGCTGGGTGGTGACAAACGACCGCGGCGATATTATCCGCGCTCGCTATGTTGTGACCGCGGGCGGCATTCTCCACAAAGCCAAGTTGCCCGGCATTCCCGGCATTGAGAGTTTCAAGGGCAAGAGCTTCCACACCGGTCGTTGGGATTATAGCTATACCGGCGGCAGCTCGACCGAGCCGCTCACTAAGCTCGCCGACAAGCGCGTGGCGATCATCGGCACGGGTGCCACAGGTGTGCAGATCATCCCCAAAGTCGGCGCGGCTGCCCAGCATCTCTATGTTTTTCAGCGGACTCCGACCAATGTCGGGGTGCGCGGCAATCGACCGACTGATCCCGAATGGGCCAAATCGCTCAAGCCAGGCTGGCAAAAGGAGCGGATCGAGAATTTTACCCGTATCGTCACTGGGCAAACTGCGGACGATGATATGGTGAACGACGGCTTCTCCAAAATTTTCCGCGAAAATCCGAATGCCATGGGGCTGGCGACCGACGAGGAAAAACTGCTCGATTTTCAGGCGATGGAAGTCATTCGCGCGCGCATCGACGAAGTGATCGAAGACCCCAAGACCGCCGAGCTGCTCAAGCCTTGGTACTATCAGATGTGCAAGCGCCCCTGCTTCCACGATGAATATCTGCCGACCTTTAACCGGCCCAATGTCACGCTGGTGGATACCAGCGGCAAGGGTGTCGAGCGCATAACTGAGGACGCCGTTGTCGTGGACGGCGTTTCCTATCCGGTTGACTGCATCATTTATGCCTCGGGCTATGACAATGGCGCTTTCTATACTGACCGGATGGGTTTCCCGATTCATGGCCGTGCCGGGATCAGCCTGAATGATGCTTGGGCAGAGGGGGCACGCACCCTCCACGGCATGACAGCGCGCAATTTCCCGAACTTGCTCAACATTCACTTGCTGCAGGGCGGGATTGCGATCAATTTTTCGCATTTGCTGAGCGAGTTGGCGGTCCATGCGGGTTGGCTGGTTGCACATTGTCTGCATGCTGGGATTACCGAGGTTGAACCGAGCGAAGAGGCTCAGGAAGCCTGGTTTCACACCTTGCTCGGCCATATTGGCACACAGCCGGAATTCTTCGCGGCCTGCACGCCTGCCTATCAGAATGCCGAGGGCAAAATGGATGCCTCGCCTGCAGCGATCCGCTCGATTCCTTATTTTGGCCCGACGCTCGACTTCCTCAAGATATTGGAAGACTGGCGGGAAGAAGGGGCGCTGGCTGGCTTGGAAGTCAAGAAGGGCTAGTCCCGGCATCTTATAGTTGAGAGGAATTGGCGTGGCTGAACGCGAGTTTGAAGACAAGATTGTCATTGTGACAGGAGCCGCTTCCGGTCTGGGCCGGGCGACGGCATATGCTTTCGCCGCGGAAGGAGCGAGCCTTTTGCTTGCCGATGTCGATGCAGAAGGCCTGGAGGCGACACGCGCAAAGATTGAAGGTGACGGAGGCAAAGCGATCACCATTCCTACCGATATCTCGGATGCGATGGCTTGCGGGGCTTTGGCCCCGCGGGCGGTGGAGACATTTGGCAAACTGGACGTCGTTTGCAATGTCGCGGGTGCATTCCGCTTTGATCTTGCCACAGCGATCACGCCCGAAGGTTGGGACCGGATCCACAGCGTCAATGTGCGCGGGCCATTTTTCATCATCCAGGGCGCGCTTCCGCATCTGCTGGCAACATCGGGTACGATCGTCAATGTCGCATCGGCCTCCGCCTTTCTCGGCCACGCCTATCTGGCGCATTATGCATCGAGCAAGGCGGCGCTGGTTAACCTGACCAAATCGCTGGCGATGGAATATATCAACTCCCCGATCCGCATCAACGCCATCGCGCCGGGTGGAATCAATACCGCGATGACTGCTTCAACCAGCCTGCCAGAGGGCTTGGATTTCTCATTGATCGGACGCTATAGTCCGCTTCGTGGTTCGTCCGAGCCTGAAGATCTAACCGACCTGATCCTGATGCTGGCAGGACCGCGCGGTCGTTCTATCCATGGTGCCTGCCTGAACTCCGATCGAGGCATAACTGCCGGGTAATTTGGAAGCCTGCAAAGCGGCGTTGCATCGATGCTGCCGTTGGTCTAACCGGCTGGTTGAATTAATGCACATAGGGCGTAGCATTCTATGTGATTCGAATTCAATCTCGCAGGTGCGATCAGGAAGAGGCAAGCAACCATGAAATTTACAATGGACATCCCCGTAGGTGTTATCACGCCTGGTGAGTTTCAGACCGCGAAAGCCGTCAAGGAGATGGCACAGGCGATGGAAAATGCGGGCGTCGACGCCTGTTATGTCACGGACCATCCGGCCCCTTCAGCGGAATGGCTGCATGCCAATGGCCATGACACGCTTGATCCATTCACTGCCTTGTCCTTTGTTGCGGCTTATACGAGCAAGCTGATGCTTCACACAAACATTGTCGTGATGGGTTATCGCAATCCGTTTTTGACAGCGAAAGCGGCAGCTTCGTTGCAAGTGCTTTCAGGTGGGCGATTCATTTTGGGCGCGGGTGCCGGCTATCAAAAGGTCGAATTCGACGCATTGGGCGTCGACTTTCACAAACGTGGCAAGCTGTTTGATGAAGCCCTCGAGATCATCCACTTGGCGTGGGATGGTGGTGTCGTGGTGAAGGAAGGCATGGGTTTTAACGCGACTGGCAACGAACCGCGTCCCGTGCCATCGCCAAAGCCGCCGATCTGGATTGGTGGCGGCAGTCCTGCGGCGGTAAAGCGTGCCGCGCGTGCTGGTGATGGGTGGAGCCCCTTCTTTGCGGCGCCAACTATGACGGCGGCCAATCAGGAATCGGGCATCCACACGATTGAACAGCTGGCCGAGAATATCGTTATTGCCCAAGGCATGCGTGCCGAAATTGGCCGCAATGGTCCTTTCGACGTGGTCATCGGTGCGCGCGCGAAGCTGGACTACAAGACGCGAGCCAGTGCGGATGCCTATATTGAGGAAGTCGGGAAGCTTCGCGACGTTGGCGTCACCTGGATCATGGTAGGGCCTCCGCATCCCAGTCGCAGCGCCTTTATCGACAATGTGGCCTGGTTTGGTGAAGAGGTTGTTGTCCGCCTGTAAAGGACTCGCAGCCTGAGAGGGTCGAAAGACGCCGAATGAAAAGTATCGCCGGGAATAGCGCTGATGAAATCCTGAAAGAGCTGGAAGCCGTGACGCTTTCAGACCTTATGGCGCGTGCAGAGGCGATGACGCTGTCACATCATGGCACGCTCGTCACCTATTCGCGCAAGGTTTTCATTCCGGTGACCCGATTATGCCGCGATGTCTGCCATTACTGCACCTTTGCCACTACGCCGGGGAAGATCGGCAAGGCCTATCTGAGCCGTGACGAAGTGTTCGCGATTGCGCGGGCAGGGGTGGCGGTGGGTTGCCGCGAAGCGCTGTTCACATTGGGAGATCGACCAGAGGATCGCTATGACGCGGCACGGTCTGCGCTCGCCGACATGGGTCAAGACTCGACCCTTTGCTATGTCCGTGAAATGGCCGCAGCAGTGCTCGAAGAAACCGGCTTGTTGCCGCATCTGAATCCCGGCCTGATGAACGACGCGGACTATGCGATGTTGCGCCCGGTTGCGGCATCGATGGGGATCATGCTGGAAACGACATCGGAGCGGCTGTCCGAAAAAGGTGGCCCGCATTTCGGGTCGCCGGACAAGCTGCCGGCAGTACGCTTGGAGGCATTGGAGGCCGCTGGGCGAGCGCATGTTCCGTTCACAACGGGCATCCTGATCGGCATTGGCGAGACGCGGCTTGAGCGCGTGGAGGCCTTACTCACGATCCGCGACAGCCACGCCCGGCACGGCCATGTGCAGGAAGTGATCATCCAGAATTTCAAGGCGAAGCCCGGCACGAAAATGGCCGATCATGCCGAACCTTCGCTCGATGATCATCTCTGGACGATTGCAGCGGCACGGCTGATCCTTGGTGCGGAGATGACCGTTCAGGTGCCGCCCAATCTCCATGCCCCCGACGAACTGGCAGCGCTGTTGGCGGCGGGTGCCAACGATTGGGGTGGTGTGTCGCCGGTTACACCCGACCATGTAAACCCCGAAGCGCCCTGGCCGCATTTGGATACCCTTGCCAAGGCCACGGCAGCAAGTGGCCGTGTGCTTGTGGAGCGGCTGGCAATTGGCCCTACCTTTGCGCGCGATGCTGACAAGTGGCTTGATCCAGCGCTGGCCGTCACCGTACGCAAGCAGGTGGATGCGCGCGGTTTGCCCATCATCGAAAGCTGGCGCGCTGGTGGCGAAGAACCGCCGCCATCGTTGCCATTGGCTGGCGCGACGCGGGCAAGCGAAACCATCAAGACAATCATTGCCCGCGCCGAACAGGGCGACCGGCTGGACGTCGCGGAGATTGAAATACTCTTTCGCGCCGATGGACCAGATGTAGCGCTGATTTGCGAAGCGGCAGACGCGCTGCGCCAAAAGGCGGTGGGTGAAACGGTCACCTATGTCGTCAACCGCAACATCAATTACACCAATATCTGTCTATACAGCTGCACCTTCTGCGCCTTTTCCAAGGGTAGCAACAAAGCGACACGCGGCCCCGCCTATCTTATCGATGAGGCCGAAGTGGGCCGCCGTGCCGCCGAGGCCGCGGAGCGAGGGGCGACCGAGGTGTGTTTGCAAGGCGGCATCCATCCCGACTTTGATGGCCATACCTATCACCGCATCCTCCGTGCGGTGCGGCAGGCCGCGCCCGATATCCATATCCACGCTTTTTCGCCGCTAGAAATCATGCACGGCGCACAAACCCTGGGAAAACCACTGGAGGATTATCTGGCGTGGCTGAAGGAAGCGGGCTTGTCCACGCTCCCTGGCACAGCAGCGGAAATTCTCGACGACGAAGTCCGCGCCATTATCTGCCCGGACAAAGTGACGACGGCGCAGTGGCTCGACGTGATGCGGACCGCCCATTCGATCGGCATCCGCTCTACCGCGACGATCATGTTCGGCCATGTGGACCGCTATGATCATTGGGCAAAGCATCTGCTCGCCATCCGCGATTTGCAGGAAGAAACCGGCGGCTTCACCGAATTTGTGCCCTTGCCTTTCGTCCATATGGAAGCGCCAATGTGGCGAAAGGGCAGGGCGCGTTCGGGCCCCAGTTTCCGCGAAGCCATTTTGATGCATGCTGTCGCACGGGTGGTGCTGCACCCGCTGATCCCCAATATACAGGCAAGCTGGGTAAAGCTCGGCCCGGATGGCGTGGTTGCGGCCTTGCGCGCCGGGGCCAATGATCTGGGCGGCATATTGATGGACGAATCAATCACGCGTGCGGCAGGCGGCCAGAATGGCCAAGTTTTCGGCCCAAACCGCATGGCAGATATTGCAGCCTCGGCAGGCCGGACGATCCGCCAGCGCATGACCACCTACGGAACCGTCGGAACCCCGGCCAAAGAGACATCAGGAGTTTGTCATGTCGAATGAAACCATCATTGCCGTGCTTGGCGGAACCGGTGATTTGGGGTCAGCCATCTCCCGTCGCCTCGCCAAAGCGGGCCGCAAGGTCATTATCGGTTCGCGCAAGGCGGAAAGCGGGCAGGAGGCCGCCGAACGGCTGG
>Ga0114968_10004211_pt1 | contig 10731 bp, 6 predicted proteins | sample M_130807_EF_Meta_FD_87020 | JGI IMG/M metagenome (GOLD analysis project Ga0114968, IMG submission 87020) | Freshwater microbial communities from Lake Montjoie, Canada to study carbon cycling - M_130807_EF_MetaG | ecosystem: Environmental > Aquatic > Freshwater > Lake | place: Lake Montjoie... | reverse complement strand
TTGAAGTGCCAGGGGCGGGCGTGGGGCCACAGGTGCAGGTACGCGATGTGGCTGTCCGGCTTGATCTGTATCGCCAGGTCACCCGTGCCGCGCGCCAGCGGCTTGAGCGAAGCGCCCGCGATTTGCCGGTAGGGCAGGTTCAGGGTCAGACCCAGCACCACACCGATGCGCATCACCACCCGCCGGTTGGTCAGGGTGTAGAGCGTGGTGCTGGACACCAGATACGCAAACCCACCCAGCAAGGCCCAGGCGCAGGTGGCAAAGGCGGCACTGATGCCCAGGTACTTGGTCATTTCCAGGGCGCTGCTGCCCTGGTCCCACAGGTGCGCGAACTGCAACAACCACATCACCAGCAGGTACATGGCCAGGGTGCGCAGTCCGAAGGTGGCCACGCCCAAGCTGCGCCATTCGGGCGCGCCCTGCCAGAGGATGTGTTCGCCGGCCGGCAGCTTCTCGGGCAAGCCCGGCGCTGCCTCGAACTCGTGTTCGTGCTGGCGGGTCATACCAGGGGTTCCTGGCGGTCCGGGTCGGCGTAGAGCAGGCCGGCGCCGTAATAGGCCATGATTTTTTCCTCTTCCAGGAAGGTCACTTGCGCGGGTGCGCGGGTCTTGGGCACGTTGGCGAACTGGTGTGCGTATAGCGCATGCACATGCACGCCATCCGCCCGGATCACAGCAAAGTTGATCGGCAGCAAAACCGGTGGCGCGCTGCCCAGCGGCTGGACCTCGATGTAGCGGAACAGCATCTCGGCGCGGTCCACCCACATGTCGATTACTGTGCCGGCCTGTTCGCCTGCGGCATCCAAAACGGGCAGACCACGTGGATCGGTGTCGCGCGTGGCAACGCCGTGGTCGGCAGCGACCCGCAGGGGAACAATTTTCACTTCGCCGTGGTGCGTCATGTCCGGCACATCCGCGCGCGCAGCCCAGGCACCAGGGCCGACGCCGGCCAGCAGCGGATCGCCCACCGGCTCCAGCGGTGCGCCGTTAAAGCGGTGCGCCGGCGCGGCGCTGTAGTCGCCATCCGGACGGTTCGCATCGGGCGATAAAAACACCTGGCCGTCGTGCATCTCGAAGCGCTTGGGCTCGGGCACATCGGGCCAGCCGTCCTGCTTGGGGCCGGGATCGCGACCCGCGTCCATGGGGTAGCCCTCACGGTGGTTTTCGCGCAAGAGGTAGTAAATCAAACCGGCAAAAAATGCCCAGAAAACGTAGAGCACCAATTGCGCCACGTCGACATACTGGGTAATCGCACCCGTCTCGGTAAAAGTAGTTCCCATGTTCTCGCTCCTTCAGACAGAAACAAATCGACCTTGCTGCATGCCGCTGCTGCGCCGCACGCGTCCCACCAACGGCCCCAATGCCACCAGTGCGGCAAAGACCAAATAAATCTCGCAGTGAAAAACAAAGCTGTAACCCGTGGCCACGTTGTCCATGACATCGCCCATGGCACCTTGCGCCGTCCAATGCCCCACGGCATCGCGCAGCAGTGCGGCCAGAATGGCGGCCACGCCCCCGGCGGTAGCGTGTACCGCGCCCCAGGCACCCAGGCCCAGGCCGACAAATTCTTTGTCCTGGTAGGACATGGCGGTCACCAGCGTACCCACCGAAAACAAGCCGGTGCCAAAGCCCAGCAAGCAGGCGCCGGCCTGGAAAAAGGCCACCGAATGCAAGGGGGCCGAAAAAATCAGCAAAGCCAGCGCAGGCAGCGCGAGCAGCAGGCCGCAACCTGCCAGGCGGCAGGCGTGTACGCCTTTGCGCAAGCAGAAGGCGGCCAGCGCAAAGGCCACAAACGCACCACCCGCTGACAAGGCATTGAGTGAGCTGGTGGCACCCACGCCCATGCCCAGCACTTGGCCGCCAAAAGGCTCAATCAGGATGTCCTGCATAGACAGTGCACAGGTGCCCAGGGCCACCGTCCACAGAAAGCGGACCATCTGCGGCTGCGCCAGCAAGCGCTTGAGGCTGCGCGCGAAGCCGCCTTGGCTGCGCGGGGCGCGCCGCTCCTGACGGGCCTCCTGCTTCCACAGCGATACCAGGTTGAACACCACCACAAGAACCGCGCTGCCCTGGATGACCTGGACCAGCACCTTGGGCGAGAAATCCTGCAGTAGCAGGCCGTAGACCAGGCTGCTACCCACCATGCCCAGCAGCAACATGCTGTGCAGCAAGGCCACCACACTGGGGCGTTTTTCCTCGGTGGCCAAATCGGTGGCCAGCGCCATGCCGGCGGTCTGGGTCACTTGCAGCCCGAGGCCCACGAGCATGAAGGTCAGCGTCATGCCCACGCGCCCTATCCACAGGGTGGCGGGCGTCGGGTCGGACAGCAGCAGCAGCGCAAACGGCATGATGGCCAGGCCGCCAAAGAGCAACAGCGTGCCTGTCCACAAATACGGCAGGCGCTTGAGCCCCAGCACCGAGGGGTGCGTGTCGCTGCGGTAACCCACCACGGTGCGCAAGGGCGCGAGGATCAGCGGCGCACCCACGGCAAACGCCACCCACCAGGCGGGAATGCCCAGCTCCAGAATCATCACCCGGTTCAGCGTGCCCACCAGCAGCGTGGTCACCATGCCAATGACCATCTGGAACAGCGACAGACGCAGCAGCCGCCCCATGGGCAATTCGGGGGAGGCCGCTTCGGCAAAAGGCATGAAGCGCATGCCGTAGGCCATGACCCATTGGGGCGGACGCAAAACGGCCTGCGCGCGACGCACCAGCAGGGCGGTGAGGGCGCGCAGGATGTTCATGTACGCGTCCACTCCCACGCGTGCGAGGTGTAGAAGCCGCTGCTGATGCGCTGCGAACGCCCTGCCTGCCACCCGGTGGTCGCCAGGGTGGAGCGAAAGCCCCATTTCAAATCCCAGGTGAGCACCGGCTGCAAGGACGGCGAGCGCTCACTGCGCGGGAATAGGCGCCCCACGCTGTGCAGCAGGCCCAGCCAGGGCGTGTGCGGCGCGAAGGTGAAGATGATGCTGCTGCGGGTGCGTGCGCTCAGGCGGTTGACCGCTTTGACGATGTCGGGGGTTTCGTAATGGATCAAGGAGTCCATGCATACCACATGGTCAAAGCTTCCCAGGCTGTCGGCCAGCATGTCCCCGGCGCTGAAATCAATCCGGCCGCCGCGCTCGCCCAGGCTGGGGTCCTGCTGCAACTCCGTGAGGTGGCGCTGGCGTGCCAGGTCCACCAGGGTGGGCGACAGATCAATGGCCACCACATGCGCGCCGCGCCGCATGGCCTCGGCCGCCAGGGCACCGGTTCCGCAACCGGCGTCGAGCAGGCGCAGGCCTTCCATGTTCTCGGGCAGCCAGGACAGCAGCGTGCCGCGCATGCGCTCACGCCCGGCACGCACCGTCGCGCGTATGCGGCCCACGGGCGCGTTGGAGGTGAGCACCTCCCAAGCCTTGGCTGCGGTGCGGTCGAAATAGTGTTCTATTTCGCCGCGGCGCGCGATGTAGCTGCTGTGGTCCATCAATCAAATCCCAGCAGGTCAAAAATGTCGCGGTCCTTCATGGGCACCGAGGGCAGGGGGTCGGTGCCTTCCCACAGGGCAGTGGCCAAACGCATGTATTCGTCCTGCACGGCCTTGACTTCGGGCGTGGGGTCGAGCTCGAACAAGGTGCATTTCTTCAGGCGGCTCTTGCGGATCTCGTCGAGCATGGGGAAATGCGCCATGGTTTTGAGGCCGGTGGCCGCGTTGAACTTGTCGACCTGGTCGGTGGCGTCGCTGCGGTTGACGATGACACCGCCTAAGCGCACGTTGTAGTTTTTGGACTTGGCCCCTATGGCCTGCACGATGCGGTTCATCGCGAAGATCGAATCGAAGTCATTGGCGGTCACGATGAGTGCGCGGTCCGCATGCTGCAAGGGCGCTGCAAAACCGCCGCAGACCACATCGCCCAGCACATCGAATATCACCACATCGGTGTCTTCGAGCAGGTGGTGCTCTTTCAGCAATTTGACCGTCTGGCCGACCACATAGCCGCCGCAACCGGTGCCTGCGGGTGGGCCACCGGCTTCCACGCACATCACGCCGTTGTAACCGGGGAAAACAAAGTCTTCCAGCCGCAGCTCTTCGGCATGGAAATCCACGGTTTCCAGCGCGTCGATTACCGTGGGATTGAGCTTCTTGGTCAGGGTAAAGGTGGAATCGTGCTTGGGGTCACAGCCGATTTGCAGCACGCGCTTGCCCAGCTTGCTGAAGGCCGCCGACAGGTTGGACGAGGTGGTGCTCTTGCCGATGCCGCCTTTGCCGTAAATCGCAAAAACTTTGGCAGTGCCGATTTTCACGCTGGGGTCCAGCTGGACCTGTACGCTGCCTTCGCCGTCCCCGCGTGGTTTACCTCCACGGGTGATTTGGGACGGGGCTATCAGGGTGGTTTCCATCATGCGGCTACTCCGGTTTGAACGCCTTCGAGGCGGTCTTCTAGCTCTTCGCCTGCTTGCTTCAAGGCTTCCAAGGTGGCCGCGTCGGGCTGCCAGTAGTTGCGCTCAGAGGCTTCGATCAGGCGGTTGGCCATCCGCAGGGATGCGGTTGGATTGAGTGCAGCCAGGCGTTCGCGCATGGCCGGGTCGAGGACAAAAGCCTCGGTCAATTGTTTGTAAACCCAGGGCTGGACCTGGCCGGTGGTGGCCGACCAGCCCATGGTGTTGGTGACGTGGACTTCGATCTGGCGAACGCCCTCGTAGCCGTGTTCCAGCATGCCCTCCAGCCATTTGGGGTTGAGCACACGCGTACGGGTTTCCAAGGCCACCTGCTCCTGCAGCGAGCGCACCGTGCCCGCGCTCTTGGTCTGGTCACCGATATAGACCGGCGGCGTTTTGCCACCCTGTACTGAGCGCACGGCTTGGGTGATGCCGCCCAGGGTGTCAAAGTAGTTGTCCACCGTGGTGACACCGAGCTCCAGGGAATCGAGGTTCTGGTAGGTGAGTTGCACATCGGCCAGCGCGGTTTGCAGCAAGGCGGTCTGCTGCTGGGCGACACCGTTGCGGCCGAAAGCGAAGCCTTTGCGGCGGGTGTAGGTGTCGGTGATTTCGCTTTCGTTGTCCCAGCGGCTGCTCTCCACCAGGTTGTTGACGTTGGCACCGTAGGCACCGTCGGCGTTGCCGTACACCCGCAGCGCGGCGACTTCCAGCGTGCAGCCGTGTTCTTGCTGGTAGGCCAGCGAATGCTTGCGGACCCAGTTCATCTCCAGCGGCTCATCCGCCGTGGCTGCCATGTAGGCTGCGTCGGCTAGCAGCTTGATTTGCAATGGCAGCAGATCGCGGAATATGCCCGACAAGGTGACGATCACATCGATGCGCGGGCGGCCCAGTTCTTCCAGGGGAATCAGGGTGGCACCGGCGATGCGGCCGTAGCTGTCAAAGCGCGGGCGTGCGCCCATGAGCGCCAGCACCTGGCAGATCGGCGAACCTTCGTTTTTCAGGTTGTCCGAGCCCCACAGCACCATGGCAATCGACTCGGGCAGCGGATTGCCGTCGGCGACATAGCGGTCAATCAGCCGCTGCGCCTGTCGGCTTCCGTCGCTCAAGGCGTAGGCGCTGGGAATCTTGAAGGGGTCAAAGCCGTGCACATTGCGCCCGGTGGGCAGCACTTCGCGTGTTTGCAGGATGTCGCCACCGGGGGCGGGCGCGATAAAGCGGCCTTCCAGAGCCCGCAAGAGCGCGGTAACTTCGTGGTCCGTGGCCATCTTGACGTTGCTGTCCACCAGGTCAGCGATCATGGACAGCGTGGTCTCGTCGCGCGGCAATTTGGCCTTGGCGACCACGGTTGCAGCATCCTCACCGGCCACGATGGATGCCAGGGCGGTAGCGCTCAACTGCGTATCGGAGGCGGCGCTGGCCATGGCTTTGAGCATCTCGCTGCGGGTGGCGGCGTCGGGTGCGCGGCCGGTCACGTGCAAGCCGCTGGGGATCAGGGTGTACTCCAGCTCCAGCAAATCGTCAGCCAGTTTTTGGATGCGTGCCTCCAGTTCGGCATCGACATGCCAACTGCTGGCTGCATCGCGCAAATCCAGGGCTTGCGCCTGCGCCTGGATCTGGGCGACAAGTTCCAGGGTCTCCGGCGAAACCGCCTGGGTTCCCGCCTTTTCCGCAGCGCTCAGGGGCGGCAGGCTGTTCCAGCGGTCCAGCGAGACCTTGAGGTCATTCAGGCCTTTGTACAAGCCGGCGTTGGTGACTGGCGGTGTCAGGTAACTCACCAGCGTCGCGCCCGAGCGCCGCTTGGCAATCGCGCCTTCGGCCGGGTTGTTGCAGGCGTACAGGTAGACGTTGGGCAGATCGTCGATCAGGCGGTCCGGCCAGCAGGAGCCGGACATGCCGCTTTGCTTCCCAGGCATGAATTCGAGCGCGCCGTGGGTGCCGAAATGCAGGACCGCGTGGGCTGCAAAATCTTCGCGCAGGTAGCGGTAAAAAGCCGAAAAGGCGTGGGTCGGTGCCAGGCCCTTTTCAAACAGCAGGCGCATAGGGTCGCCCTCGTAGCCGAACGAGGGTTGCACGCTGATCAGCACATTGCCGAACTGCCGCCCCAGCACCATTAGGCCGTCGCCGGTGCTGAGTTGGCGTCCCGGTGCCGGGCCCCATTGCGCCTCGATGTCCTGCAGCCAGCGCTCGCGCCGCACATGGTCCGCAGCCGGGATGACGGTGTGCACATTGGCGTTGGCGCAGTAGTTGGCGGCATTGCCCTTGAGCACGCTGTCCCGCAACACGTCCACGCTCGCAGGCATGTCTACGCTGTAACCCTGCTCCTGCATGGCGGCCATGGTGTGGAACAGGGACTCGAATACGGACAAATAGGCGGCTGATCCCACATTGCCCGCATTGGGCGGGAAGTTGAAGATCACGATGGCGACTTTGCGCTGCGCGCGCTCGCTGCGGCGCAAGGCCACCAGCTTGGCCACCCGGGCGGCCAGCATCCAGGCCCGCTCAGGGCAGGTATGCATGTCTTGCGAGCGGTCGCTGGCCGTGAAGGTGCAGCGCTGGTCGCAGCCGGTGCAGGTCACGCCAGGTGCGCCGGGGCGGCCGCCGAAGACCATGGGGTTGGTCGAGCCGTCCAGCTCGGGGATAGAGACCATGATGGTGCTCTCCACCGGCATCAGGCCGCGGTCGGAGCCGCCCCATCCGTCCAGTGTCTGGAATTCCACCGGGTGCGCGGCGACATAGGGAACGTCCAACTGGGCCAGCGCCTCCTGGGCGGCTTTGGCGTCGTTGTACGCGGGGCCGCCCACCAGGGAGAAGCCGGTGAGTGAGACGACTGCATCGACGCAGGGCTTGCCGTGTTCATAGAAAAATTGGTCTATGGCCGGGCGGCAGTCCAGGCCTGATGCAAAGGCCGGAATCACCCGCATACCTTTGGCCTCCAAGGCGGAGATCACGCCGTCGTAATGCCCGGCATTGTTGGACAGCAAGTAGGAGCGCAACACCAGAATGCCCACGGTGCCGGCCGGGGCTGCGCCACCGGTGGGTGGCAGCGGCAGCGCGTGCGCGCTCTCGGCAAAGCGACCCGCCATACGGGGGTGGTAAACGCCGACCTCGGGGTAATCCACAGGCGCTTGCGCCACGATGCGATCGCGCAAAACCTTGCGTGGCCCGGCCGCTCCGCGCGCCACGGCGTGGCGCAGCATGTTGAGCACGTTCTCGTCCGATCCGCCCAGCCAGTATTGCAGGGTCAAAAAGTACGCACGCACGTCTTGTGCGGTTCCGGGAACAAAGCGCAGCAGCTGCGGCAGGCGGCGCAGCATCTTCATTTGCGCTGCACCGGCGGGTACGGCTTTTTCTTTGGAGTTGCCGCCGCGCAGTTTCTTGAGCAATGCCATGGGGCCGCTGGCGGGCTTGCTCATGTCGAAGTTGCCCAGGCGCGTGAGCTTGACCACCTCAGCCGCCGAGGCCATGCAAATCATGGCGTCGCATTCCAGGCGACGTGCCTGCAACACATCGAGCACGGGCAGAAAGTGGTCTTCCAGGAACAACATCCCGGCGATCACGATGTCGGCGCTGGCCAGGTCGCTGCGGCAGCGCGCGAGTGCGGCTGCGTTGTTGGCGTACTCGGACGCGGCGTGCAGCGCAATGCTGAGTTGGGGCAGTTCACGGGCCAGACGCTGGCGGGCCCGCTCCACGCTGCTGGCCAGGTGCGTATCCATGGTCACGATAACCAGCTTCAGCGCACTGGCGCTGCGCGGGTCAGCGGCTGAAGTGGGCTTTTGCATCGTAAAGTGTCTCCACGGTGATGTTCTGAATTCCCTTTTCGGTCGCAAAGCGTTCGGTATTGCGGCGGGCCTTTCCGCGTACGAAGAAGGGAATTTTTCCTAGCTCTTTTTCGGCGTCTTTGGACCACAGGGCGATGCCCGGTTGGGTGTCGTTTGCAGGTGCAGCGGGTGCCACAGCGGCGAGGACTGGCGCGGCGGCGGTGGCTGCATCGGCATGCGCTGCGACATCGACCAGGGCTTGGGGCGCGGTCTGGGCGGCGGCCGCTTTGCCCGCACCCAGGTGCGAGGAGCCCGCGCCGTCATGGAACTCAAAATCTTCGCGGAACATGCCCAGCAGATGCTCCTCCAGCCCCATCATCAGCGGATGCACCCAGGTGTCAAACAGCACGTTGGCACCCTCAAAACCCATTTGCGGCGCGTAGCGCGCGGGGAAATCCTGCACATGGACCGGGGCCGAAATAACCGCGCAGGGAATCGCGTGGCGCTTGGCGATGTGGCGCTCCATTTGTGTGCCCAAAATCAGCTCGGGCTGGAGCTGGGTGATTTGCGTCTCTACGGCCAGGTAGTCGTCGCTGATCAGCGCCTCCACGCCGTAGCGCTTGGCGGCGTCGCGGACTTCGCGTGCAAATTCGCGACTGTAGGTGCCCATGCCCACCACTTCAAAGCCCATCTCGTCTTGCGCAAAACGCGCCGCGGCGATCACATGGGTGGCGTCGCCGAACACATACACGCGCTTGCCCGTCAGGTAAGTCGAATCGACCGAGCGCGCATACCAAACTGCATGCGCATCGGCCTCGATGTCGGCAGGGACCGTGATGCCGGCCAGTGTTGCGACTTCCTGCACAAATTCGCGGGTGGCGCTCATGCCGATGGGCACGGTTTTGGTAAAGGGCTGACCGAACTGGCGCTGCAACCACTGCGCCGTGGTCTGGGCTATTTCAGGGTAGAGCACGACATTGAAGTCGGCGTCCGGCAGGCTTTGCAAGTCGGCCGCGCTGGCACCCAGCGGTGCGACTACGGCGACATCCACGCCCAGGCGTGTCAACAGTTGGCGGATTTCCTTGACGTCGTCGCGGTGGCGAAAGCCCAGGGCGCTGGGGCCGAGGATGTTGCAACGCGGGCGGCGCGTACCGTCTGCGGGGCTTGCGACTTCGGACTTGCGTGCCAGGCGGCGTACCAGGTGGTAGAAGGTCTCGGACGCGCCCCAGTTTTCCTTGCGCTGGTAGGCCGGTAATTCCAGTGCCACCACCGGAATCGGCAGGTTCAGCGCCAGCGCCAGGCCGCCCGGGTCATCTTGAATCAGCTCGGCGGTGCACGAAGCACCCACCAGCATGGCATTGGGCGCAAAGCGGTCGTAGGCGTCTTTGACGGCGGTTTTGAACAGCTCGGCGGTGTCGCCACCGAGGTCGCGCGCCTGGAAGGTGGTGTAGGTCACCGGCGGCCGCCGGGGCAGGCGCTCGATCATGGTGAACAGCAGGTCGGCGTAGGTGTCGCCCTGGGGCGCGTGCATCACGTAATGCACGTCGGTCAGCGCCGTGGCCACGCGCATGGCACCGATGTGCGGCGGTCCTTCGTAGGTCCAGAGCGTGAGTTGCATAGCGGCTCGATTCCTTAAGCGACCAGCTTGAGCTTGCGCGCCAAGGGGCGGCTGAACAGGTTGGCCAGATCGCCGGCCTGCTCGTAGCCCTGGATGGGGGTGAAAACCAGCTCAATCGCCCACTTGGTACTCATGCCCTCGGCTTCCAGGGGATTTGCCAGGCCCAGACCGCAGACCACCAGATCGGGCTGGTCCTGGCGGCAGCGGTCGAGCTGCTTTTCCACGTCCTGGCCTTCGCTCAGCCGGGTGTTGGCGGGCAGCAGCGCCAGCTCGGGCTCCATGTGCTGGCGGTGTAAATAGGGCGTGCCGACTTCGCACAGGTCCATGCCGAGTTCACGCTGAACAAAGCGCGCCAGCGGGATTTCCAGTTGCGAGTCCGGAAAGAAAAAGACGCGCTTGCCGGTCAGCGCGGTGCGGTGGCGCCCCAGCGACTGTTCGGCGCGTGCGCGGGGTGCGGCGGTCACTTCCTCAAAGCGCGCTTGCGGAATGCCAAAAGCCTGCGCAGCGGCGTGCAGCCACAGCGTGGTGCCTTCGCTGCCCAGCGGAAAGGGCGCGCCCAGGCGGCGTGCGCCCATGGCGTCCAGTCCGCGCGCGGTATCGGCGAGGAAGGGCTGCGCCAGCAGGTAGACCGTGTCGGCCCCCACCTGCGGCATGGCGCGGCTTTTGCGCGGCGGGAAAAATGCCACCTGCGCAATACCCATGTCGTTGAGCAGCTTGCGCAGCTGGTCTTCCACCACGTCGGCCAGCGTGCCCACGATCAGCAGCTGCGCCGGGGCGGCACCTGGCGCTGGCGCTTGGGAGCGCGGCAGCACCGGCAGCAAGGAGGCCAGACAGGCGTCTTCGCCCTGGGTGAAGGTGGTTTCAATGCCGCTGCCCGAGTAGTTGAGCACCCGCACATCTGGCAGGTACTGCCGGCTCAGTCGCTCGGCTGCGC
>Ga0114968_10004210_pt1 | contig 10732 bp, 9 predicted proteins | sample M_130807_EF_Meta_FD_87020 | JGI IMG/M metagenome (GOLD analysis project Ga0114968, IMG submission 87020) | Freshwater microbial communities from Lake Montjoie, Canada to study carbon cycling - M_130807_EF_MetaG | ecosystem: Environmental > Aquatic > Freshwater > Lake | place: Lake Montjoie... | reverse complement strand
ATTTTTTTTTCAATGTTTTTAAAAATGGATGTTTTTTTAAAATGATCTTTTTTTGTTAACAAAATATTAACAAAAGGTTAACCTTTTGTTAATATTGTTAACAAAAGGTTAAAATGGCTTAAAATGGACGTACCGAAATGATCTTTTTCTGTTAACAGAATATTAACAAAAGGTTAACCTTTTGTTAACAAAATTAACAAAAGATACTTTCAAAATTATCTTCAAAAAATACAAATTCTGAAAAGTTCTTATTACATTTTTTGAAATGATAATATATATTTAATTCTTTCTATAAAAAATAATTCATATATTTATATTGAAAAATATATACTCTTTATTGAATAGATTATCTAATGTGTCATTTGTTCAGGGGAAGGGTTAAATGTTGCTATAACAATATATACAAAATTGATTACATAAATCATAATATATTATATTATATTATGGTTTATACATGCGAAAAATGCAAAGAAGAATTCAAACAGAAATTATTATATACAAAACATAAAAAACATTGTTTAGATATTTTTACAAACAATAATACATCCATTGAAGAAACCGAAACAAATAAGCAAACATTAGGACAATTTTATACAACAAATTACAACTATTGTTTACAAAATATGATTATACCTGCAGATATAACACATATTGTAGAACCATTCGCAGGGAATGGTGATTTATTGAAATTCATAAATGAAGAAAGAAAAAAGAACTACATTATAACATGCTACGATATAGAACCGAAACAACCCTATATTGTTCAACAAGATACGCTTTTAAATCCACCAGATATGATAAACAAATTTGTTTTAACAAATCCACCATATCTGGCAAGGAATAAATCGGCAAATAAGATTTTATTTGATAAATACAAAACAAATGATTTATATAAATGTTTTATACATATACTTATTCATTCTCAATGTTCAGGAGGGATTCTGATTGTTCCCTTAAATTTCTTGTGTTCAATTCGAAAGAGTGATATTGAACTTCGAGAAAAGTTTTTGAAAACATACAATATTATAATGCTCAATATTTTCGAAGAGCAAGTATTTGATGATACATCATATACTACATGCACATTTCAGTTTACAAAAACAACGTCAGTAGATGTTCAACCTATAAAATGTTATATTTATCCAGCGAAAAAACAAATAGATATTGTATTGGATGAAACAAATAACTATACAATCGGTGGTGAAATATATAAACTGAAACAGTCGAATTCATATAAAATAGATAGAGCAACAAGTCTTATAAAAGACTCTACTAAAATATCGAATATACTTATAAAATGTCTTGATGATAATATACATAAAAAAATCTCGGCGACAATTGTTAGAGATGAAGAAAAAATTGCATATATAGATACAACTCCAAATCTTTCAGCAAGATCATATGCAATTTTGGTTATAGAACCATTTTTAACTATCGATAAACAAGAAGAACTTGCACAAAAGTTCAACCAATTTTTGAATGAAAAACGTGAACAATATAATTCACTATTTTTGACAAATTATAGAGAAAGCAATACCATAGCTCGCAAACGTATTTCATTTGGACTTGTATATGAAATATGTAATTATTTACTATCTGCATCAGATAATATGCAAGTATAATTATCTATGAAATACTGCTGCACTTCAATATGATTTCCTATAACTATATTTGAAATTTCCGTATATTTTTGTTTTAGTTCATCTACTTTTGCAGTTAAATTCGTATCTATAAGAACAATGAATAATTCCGCCGGATTACCGAATTGTTTCACCCATTCGCAAAATGAATGGGCTTCTTCAAATACATTATCTTGATGTCCACCATCACCGATAACAACTTTTGCAAAAATCCACCCGTTTTTTTTACCAGTTATTTTCGCATCAAACGATTTCAAACAATCGTTCTTCAAAATTTTTTTTTCTTTGAATTCTTTACTACTTATGATTTCTCCGGTTTTTGTAGGGCGAAAATCAACCGCAGATAAGTTTTCTATTATAATACCAAATTTAGATGAAGTTATACCGCATGTAATGATTTGCAATTCTTCATCTTTCGCACCTTGTCGAGAAGCTTCTATGGCAATTCTACCACCTAATATTTGTGCAAAACATTTATCCGATACACATTTATCTAATAATTCCGATTCGGAAACATCTATATCTTTCAAAATTCGCTGATATTCCTTTGTATTTATATGTTTTGTTAAATCACGTGCTATAAGACGATCTACAGCAAGTTTATTGTTGTATTTCTGGCGCTCAGCTCTGAGATTGAAAATATCTAATTGAATTGGTTGCATTGTATTGACTATATTGTGCAATGTAAATAATATAAAAAAGTAAATCAATTTTATATTATTTTTATATTTTTATATTTTTTTATTATTGTATATTTTGATTGTATATTGTTCAGGGAAGAGTTAACTGTTTCCAATACAAATAATACATATATATGATGTTATTTATCTTTGGAAAAGTATACTCTTTATTACATAAAGACCAATTTGGTCGCTTGTTCAAGTAAAATGGTTAACAAATGCTCCCACTAAAACTTGCAGGCAATTCTTCCATCGAAATCCCATAATAATTTTCTATTTTTTTCATGGTTGGAATATCGTATTTTGTAACAAAATTAATAGCCATACCTTTTCGACCCCAACGACCGCTTCTACCAATACGATGTAAATATGTATGTGGATCTTTTGTAATATCAAAATTAATTACCGTGCTTACTTGTTGTATATCAATCCCGCGCGCAGTAACATTGGATGATATCAAAACACGATAAGAACCATTTCTAAAATTATGAAACTCGCGGTCTCTTTCCGTTTTATCCATTGAACTATGAATACAACATACTGAAAAGCCTTCTTCATTCATTGCTTTATGCAATTCGGAAACACGTTTTACACTATTACAATAAATAATACATTGAGATACACTGATTGTAGAAAATAGATCCTTCAATGTTTCATATTTATCAGTATCATTTTGCATTGCAATAAAATACTGTTTAATGCATTCCAAATTTAATCGTTCGACTTCCATTGTGATTTTTACCGGATTTCTCATAAATTTGGTAGTTAATGCCATAATATCTGGTGGTAAAGTTGCACTGAATAATGCAACTTGAATATTTTCATTCATATATTGAAAAATGTTGTATATTTGATCTTTAAAACCACTTGAAAGCATTTCGTCAGCTTCATCCAAAACCATAATTTTGATATCTTTCGGACTAATATATTTTCTGCGAAACATATCATATACTCTTCCAGCGCATCCGACGATTATATGTGGACAATTTTTCTTTATATCTTCAGCATCATTTTGAATAGATGTTCCTCCAATTAAATTTTTCACAACTAATTGCGGAAACATCGATCCTAATGATTTGATTACATTAAGAGTTTGTTTTACTAATTCGTGTGTAGGTGCTAATAATAATGCCTGCAATTTAGGTTTAGAACAATCGATTCGTTCTAATGTTCCGATTGAAAATGCACCTGTTTTCCCCATACCAGATTGTGCTTGAGCAATAATATCATTCCCTTTTATGATTTCAGGTATAGATCTTTTTTGAATTTCACTTGGTTTTTCAAACCCATATGAATAAATTCCGCGCAATAGTTCAGATTTTATATTTAATTCATCCCAATTTTCTATTGTAGATAGTTTTTGTTCTGTTTCAATGACATTTTCATTGTTATACTGTTCCATCTATTATCTAATAACATGTTCAATGTTTAACCCATTTTCAAATATAAATTATATGTTATAAACAAATATAAAATCATATCCGTAGTATAGTATAGAATAGAATAGAATGTCGATCATCCATTATAATTTGAATGACTATAATGAAATTTTATTTGGGACATATGGTCATTCTACAAAAGACGAAGAGATACCAATGAAATATGAATTACCAGAAACTGTTTTAAAAATAATTTCTATTTTAGCTAAAAAATTTGGGTCGAACCCTGTTTCTAAACCGCTATCAAGCGTAAATGAACATAGACTAAGAAAACAAAGACACCATTCATCACATAAATCATCAGACGAATCTTGGATAATATCACGCGATTTTAAAACAACTACCATTATAGAGAAAAAAGAGGGTCCTGATAAAATAATGAATGATATTCGCGCAGCATTAAATAAAATATCAAATAAAAATTATGATACAAACAAGGATATTATAGTGAATAACTTAAATGAATTGATATCACAATTACAAATTGAAAAAGAGAAACAATGTGATACTCCAGAAATCGATACGACACAAGAATTATCAAAAATAGCAAATAATATATTTGACATTGCAAGCACAAATAAATTTTTTTCAGAGATTTATGCAAAATTGTATAAAGATATAAGTGCACAATTTCCTGATGTATTTAATTCTATATTAACAACATTTTTGGAAGGATTTACAAATACAATGAAAACAATACAATATGTTGATCAAAAAGATAATTATGATGATTTTTGTAAATATAATAAAGGGAATGATAAGCGAAAAGCTACGAGTATTTTTATAACAAATTTAGTAAAGATGAATGTAATACATCGAGATGTTTTGATGAATATAATCAAAGAAATTCAAAATGTATTAAGTGATTATATGAATCAAGAAAATCGTGTTAATGAAGTTGAAGAAATCATTGAAAATATGTTCTTGCTATTGACAAATGATTCTGCGTTTTTGAAAACATGTATTGATAGTGAAATAATAGAGAATGTAAAATTAATTTCATGTTTTAAACCGAAAGAGAAACCAAGCATTTCCAGTCGTGCCATTTTCAAATGTTTAGATATCATTGATAAATGTAAATAAAATAGTAGTAAATAAAATAGTATGATATATGATAAATGGATATATAACGTTTACACCTTTTTGCTTATGATATGATATTCATATCATAAACATAAAATCGAATTCATATCTTCATTTTATATAATATTAAATAAACGACCGATCAACATCATGTCAACCGAACAAAATCACATGCAACCTACTAAGCAAAAACGAACAAAAAAAGAACTCCCCGTATGTCAAATATGTGATGAGAAACTAAACAAGTCTACACATTTATTGATCTCTTGTGAATATTGCAATTTTCAGGCATGTCGTAAGTGTTGTGAAACATATGCAACAAATGAGACAACAGTTAAATGTATGAACACATCTTGTGGGAGAGCATGGACACGCAAATTTATACGCGAGGTTTTTACACTTGTATTTATTAACGGCCAACTAAAACAACATCGTGAGCAGCTATTATTTGATAGAGAACGAGCTCTTCTTCCAGCTACACAACCAATAATCGAAGGTAAGATTGCTTGTGCCAAAATTGACAAAAATATTGAAGATATTCGACGCGAAGTTTCGCGTTTGCATTCTCAAATAACAGAATTATATAGAGAAAAAAATAATATTACCACGAATCCGAGACGTAATGCAGAACGAGCAGCTTTTATTCGAGCATGTCCAGATGAAGATTGCCGTGGATTCTTGAGTACTCAATGGAAATGCGGAATATGTGAAAAATGGACATGCCCGGATTGCCATATAATTAAGGGGTATACACGGGATGCCGACCATGTATGCAATCCAGACGATTTAGCGACAGCCCAATTACTTGCGAACGATACTAAACCTTGTCCTAAGTGTGCAACTGGTATATTTAAAATAGATGGATGCGACCAAATGTGGTGTACACAGTGCCATACTGCATTCAGTTGGAGAACAGGTGCTATTCAAAACAATATCCATAACCCCCATTATTATGAATGGCTGCGAAGAACAAACGGTGGTGAAGCACCACGGAATCCAGGAGATGTTCCATGTGGAAGAGAAGTGAATCATCATTTATTTGATACAATTTCAAGGACAATTCGCACAAAATATCGTGATTCTCCTATTGCAAAAAGATGTATTTCTAAATGTGATGATATCATAAGACGAACTGTCCATTTAAATTATGCAGAACGTCCGCAACCTGCAAATTATGAACGAGCGAATGAAGCACTACGTGTTAAATATCTTATGAAAGAAATAACTGAGGAAGCAATGAAAGAACAACTTCAACGAGACGATAAACGTCATAATAAAATACAAGAACTTGCGGATATATTTCAAGTAGTTTCAAATACTGTTGCTGATATTATGTATCGATTTTTGGATTACTTACAAAGTTCGATTGAGGGTTCAGAGTTGTCGATGGACATTTTGGATGAGATTCATCCGCTTATAAAATACGCAAATGAATGTTTATCTGATGTATCATATACATATTCTTGCAGTAAAATTGTATTCGGACCAAATATTCAGTTATATAGAGGAACTTCAGCAGAGCGCTATCTAAAAGAACAACATGCTACGTCTGATGAAACCCAACCTGTATAAAAAAAATATAACCAAAACAAAACAAATAAAAAGCTATTTATATAATATATTACCAACACAATATGAATAAAAATATGTATTATGAAGAAAATCGAAATTTAGAAGATGCAGATATAGGATATGAATCACCCATATATAAAATAACCATTTTTGATAAACATTTTTTAATTACGGTTGGGAAAGAACGAAAATTACTTACAAAAAAAAATCATTATTATTTTCCAGTATATTTGATGAATAAAATGAATGTTCAAAACCAAATAGGCGCTCTTGAATTTGAAAGCACCAAAGAAAGCCCAGAATTGAGAAGAAAACCTTTTTTAGAAACACAAAATGCTCTTCATGATATGGATTTGAATCGTTTAGGTGATATTATTTTTTATAGTTTTGCTGACTATGATTATTTTCAAAATATCAATGTGGACGTTTCTCCTGTTGAACTTGCAGATATGGAAACAAAATACGTGAAATTATTAACATCTGAACAAGATAATGTAGAAGAAACAGATGAAATTACAAGAGAAGAATTAGAGGTATTTGAATTAGATGAAAAAGACATACATATATCAAGAGCAATGGTTCATTCGGAAAAAGTGTTAAAAGAAGGAGTATTTGAAATCGACAAAACAGTTAAAAAACCATTTACACTTCCAGAGGAAACAAAAGTGCAATCGATTGCAGATAAGAAAGAATTCAGAGAGCGCAAAAATGCATCATGGATAGAATTATATATGAAAAATAATCATTATGATATTGTAGAGACGGATGATAATGGAGATTGTCTATTTGATACGATTCGTATAGCATATGAACAAATGGGATATAAGACAACTGTGAAAAAATTGCGTGCATTAGTAGCAAAAGAGGCTACTGAAGAAATGTATACAGAATATCGCGAATTATATCAAGGTGCACTTGGTGAAAAAGATGATATTGAAAAGGAGATGCGCAGATTAGTTGCTGTCAATAAAGAATTAAAGAAACGTTTAAAAACACTTGCTGCATCGGACAAAGAACAACGTAATAAAATCATAAAAGACGCAACTGAAATTTCAGAAAAACATAAGGATTTGAAAGAACAATCTGTTGATAATGCAAAACTATTATCTGAATTTTCATTTATGCAGAATGTAGATAGTTTGGATAAATTACAAGAATACATTCAAATGCCTGTTTTTTGGGCAGATAATTGGGCAATATCCGTTCTCGAACGTGAACTGAATATGAAGTTAATTATATTTTCAGAAAGCAGTTATGAACAAGATGATAAAAATAATGTGTTGCAATGTACCATGTCGAATTTATCAAGCAATGTCGATACATTTTCTCCAGATTTTTATATATTTACCACGTATAATGGCCTTCATTATCGTTTGATTACGTATAAAAATAAGAGAATTTTCAAGTTTCAAGAAATACCATATGATATAAAAATTATGGTGGTTATAAAATGTATGGAACGGAATTCTGGGATTTTTAATAAAATACAGGATTTTCGAAATTTTAAATCAAAATTAGGTGTAGTAGAAGGAGATATTGAAGAAACAGAAGAAGACATTGAATCAACCGTATCGAAAAATTCTGGCAGTTTAGATAAAGAAACAGTATTCACATTTTATAATAAATCGAATGGATTGGTAAAACCTGGAAAGGGTGCAAACGAAAAAATATCTACAAATAAAATTCGCGATTATACAGATCTTGGATTGAAGAAAAATTCTGATTGGCGCAGAAAGTTAGATGATGAATGGCCTACTGTATTTACTATCGATAATATGAAATGGAAAACAGTAGAACATTATTATCAAGCAGCGAAATTCAAAAAACATAATCCGCATTTTTATAAATTGTTCTCTATGGATAGTGATAATGATATTTCAAAAGATATCGAATTAGCAAAAGCTGCTGGGCAAAAAAAAGGTAGTTATAAGAAAGGGAAAACAGAAGTGCAATTAAGACCTCTTGATATAAAAATTGACCCTGATTTTTATGGTAATCGTAAATATGAAGAGCGAGAAAAGGCATTATATGCCAAGTTCTCACAAAATGAAGATTTAAAGACGATTCTAATATCTACAAATAATGCTGTTCTTCAAAAACATATTCCAAAATCAAAACCGGAAATCGATAATTTATTGATGAATGTTCGTAAAAAAATACAGACAGAAATGTAAAATATAAAATATAAAATATAACTATCTAATAATAGTAATTTGGTGAAGCATCCGATATTTTTGTATATATATTGTTCAATACTTGCATTTTTTCATTTGTATAATTGTGATTTTTAGATATAATTTGTATATTATTTTCAAGCTGTTCCAAAGTTGATACACCCATGATTATTTTGTCATTATTTTGTCGTATTTTAGAATGATGAAATAGCCATTGTAATGATTCAGAAATGCAATCTGGTGATTTAAAAAAATCGTGTAATGGATCTATTATTTCTGGTTTCCAGAAAATATTTTGATAAATTTGATTGTTTGTAAACCGAGTGCTTTCTGATGGAATACCATCTTTATATTTACCAGTCAAAAGACCACCGGCTAATGGATTGTATCCCCAAAAAATCATATCATGTTCTTCTACTATTGGAAATATTTCTTCCACTTTTCGGCAAATTATATTATACATACCTTGATAATATTTTGGTCTATTATACCCAGTTGATTCGCATATATGAAATAATTCTTTAACTTGATCTATTGAAAAATTCGATATTCCCAAATAATCAAATTTTTCTTTGCGCCATAATTCATCGGTGGTTTCCAATGTTTCTGAAAATGGTGTTTCGTAATCTGGACAATGTAAATAAAAAATATCCACTTTATCTTTTTTCAGATTACGTAAAGAAATTGTTAATTGCCTTTCAAGATTTGTTTTTGATAATTGTCCTAATTTTCCATTAGTGAAATCATTTTCAAACCATGGATTTGCTTTTGTAGCTATTTTTGGCTGCCGAGAAAGATACGGTAATATTTCACCCAGTATTTGTTCTGTTTTGGTATTCCCATAATAATATGCTGTATCTAATATAGGATCTTTGGTTTGTGATATGTATTTATCAATGATTGATTGATAGTATTCTGTAGTTGCATTTGTATTTGAACTATGTGGATAGTCAATATTCATTGTTCCTAAAATAAAATTATTCATAATGAATATTATATATATTATGAATAATGCATTTTTATTCAGATAACGATTGGTTATTGAAACCAAATGAAAAATATAGATGTATCATTATATTGGTGCATTTCCATCATTTTTAAAAAACCACCATACATCATAAAAATGAAAAATAGAGATTGCTATTAATAATATCTTTACAGTAATATGAATATTTTTTACACGTAAAGCTATAAATAGAATTAGAAGAGCTGCTAATAAATGATAAAGTGATTTTACGATTTGATTTTGTGTCATTATATATAATATAAAATATAATATATAATATATAAGAGATATATCCTTACTTATAAATAACGTAATTTTTGATTTTTTCATATACATAATAAATAATATTCTTCTTTTCTTGACATATATCACAAAATGTCATGGATAGTAATATGCGTCGTTCATTTTCGTCAATACTTGTTGATTTATGTAAAACTTCTGAACCTTTGAATATTATAATTGAATTTTCTTGAAGTTGAACAGGATACTCTTTCCCTTGATGAGTATAAACAAATTCGTTTTTAGATAATCCGGATTTTTCCGCATTTTCATTTACTATTGTTAATAATACTACAAAACGATCACCGTTATATAAAGAATAGTCTTTGTGCCAATCAATATGATCTCCTTTATTCGCATATATTAATAACGAACATGCATTCGTATCATTTAATGGTGGTTTTTGAATAGGTTTTTTCAAAATATGCGATAAAAAATCAACTAATTCAGTCGAATAATATAACTCTAAAAACCCTTTATAGTCATTATTATTATGCAAATCGAAAAAATTGATACCAGTTGCTTTTCTGAAATGAAAATTTGTGCTTTCAAATCTCTTGCTATTGAATTGATTTTTTAAAAATTTAAAATATTCTGGATTCAAAAAATTGTTTATTATATATGTTTCATTCTCATATCGTATTTCAGGTGTTTTATTTATAAATGGATTATATTTTTCATGCAATACTAATGTGTTTTCATAAATAGTATTCAGATATTTTTGTGCTTCGATATTTTTGGCATCAAATAAATAAAATAATACCATTAATAATATGATAATCGCTAATAGAAAAATAATAATAATATTTCGGTTTTTGATTCCATTTTCTAAACCAGTATTTATTTTCATTCTTTATAT
>Ga0114968_10004209_pt1 | contig 10733 bp, 5 predicted proteins | sample M_130807_EF_Meta_FD_87020 | JGI IMG/M metagenome (GOLD analysis project Ga0114968, IMG submission 87020) | Freshwater microbial communities from Lake Montjoie, Canada to study carbon cycling - M_130807_EF_MetaG | ecosystem: Environmental > Aquatic > Freshwater > Lake | place: Lake Montjoie... | reverse complement strand
CTTGACCGCGGTGCTCTGGAACGTCGCGCTCGGGAACTGCTTCACGTCGAAGAAGTCCGGCCCGCGCAGGTGCTCGTTGCGCTTGGCGTCATTCGTCTCGAGCGAGTCGACCTTGATCTCCAGCTTGACGCTGCTCTTCGACGCGTCCTTCTCGTCGATCGTGAACTCACCGGCGACGGTGTTGAAACGCCCCGCCGTCGTGCTGAATCCGAAGTGCTTCGCAAAGAAGAGCACGCTGGCGTGTGAGTTATCGATGGCGAACGTCTGGGCGAGGGCCGGCGCGGCGAGGCCGGTGAGCGCGAGGGCGAGGCCGAGGGAGGCGAACTTCATGGGGAGTCCTTTCTGAGCGCTGTGCGTGTTCTGTGAGAGCGCGAGAGGTGTAACCTCGCGCGGCCGAGTTTTATTCGAGCAATGTCAAATCGTTCAACATTAAATTAAATAGGAACGCCGAATGCCCAGCCAGCCCAGCCGAGACCTGCAGACTTTCCCCAACCCCAAGGCGGAGCGCGACTTTGAGGTCAAGTTCGACTGTCCGGAGTTCACGTGCCTGTGCCCCGCGACGGGCCAGCCGGACTTCGCGACGATTCGCATTCGCTATGTGCCGGACGCGCGCTGCGTCGAGTTGAAGTCGCTCAAGCTCTACCTGTGGAGCTTTCGCGACGTGGGCGCTTACCACGAGGCCGTGACCAACCAGATTCTCGATGACCTGGTCGCCGCGACGTCGCCCCGCTTCATGGAGGTCGAGGGGGACTTCTGGGTCCGCGGCGGCATTCACACGGTGGTCGTCGCGCGTCACGGTCAGCCGCGCTGAGGCGCGCCGTCAGGGGACCGTGGGCGCCTGACTCGCGGCCTCTGTCGGCCCGGCGCTCCCAGGGACGGCGTCGGCGCCCGGCCGCGCGTCGAGCTTGAGGAGAGCGACCCAACGGTTGCCCACCCGGACAAAGCCGTCCAAGCGAAAACCCAGCGCCTCGTTGGGCGCGTGCAGGCGCGCCGTGAACAGCGGCGTGCGCCGCGCGAACGCCGCCAGCAGGGCGTCGTCGCTGGGCTTTGTCCGCGCCGCGAACGCTGGGCCGACCTCTTCGAGGGTCACCTCGGTCTGGCCGGCGCGGGCGCGCTCCACGAGGGCGGGCCCCGCCTCGGCGCGCATCGGCGTCACGACCTGCGTGACATAGCGCGCGTGCAACGCCGCACCGCGCTCGGGTCCAAAAAGCGCGTCGAAGTCTTGTGGCGTCGCGACGAACACCTCGAGCGCGCGCGAGACCGCGGCAGCGTCGCCCGCGGCAGCGGCCTTGGCCACGCCCTCGAGCGCGCCCCGGAGCGCGGCCAGCTCAGGCGCCTCGGAGGCGGGGGCGCTGGCGCCCGAGCCGTTGGCGCTGTGGTCGCACGCGCCCTGCGCCCCTGCGAGGGCGAGCGCGATCAGGATTCGAAGTGTCAGGCGCATGGGCGCGGTCCCTTTCATCGGCGGCGTCGACGGCGCAAGCCGACCAGCAAGAGCGGCAGGAGCACGCCCACCGAGCCGCCTCGGCCGCCGCGCAGGTCGCAGGCGCAGCCGTCCGCGGGGGTCGCGCCGGTGTAGTTCGCGAGCGGCGCGCCTGCGTCCGGCTCGGTGGCGGGCCTGAGCGGGTCAGGGTCGATCCCGTCGTTCAGGCCGTCGCCGTCCGTGTCCGCGATGCGCGGGTCCGTCTCGCCTTCATCGACGCGCCCGTTCAGGTTGCGGTCCTCGCTGCCGTCCTTGAGACCGTCGCCGTCCGTGTCGTCCGAGGTGCCATTCGTGTTCGTGGCGTCCTCGAGGCCATCGTTGAGGCCGTCACCGTCGGTGTCGGCGATCCGGGGGTCAGTCTCGCCCGCGTCGACCGTGCCGTTGCGGTTGCGGTCCTCGGCGCCGTCGATCAGTCCATCGCCGTCGGTGTCAGCGACGCGGGGGTCCGTCTCACCCGCGTCGAAGGCGCCGTTGCGGTTCGCGTCCTCGAGGCCATCCGGCAAGCCGTCCGAGTCCGTGTCCGCGTTGCGCGGGTTGGTCTCGCCCGCGTCGAAGACGCCGTCTTGGTCCGTGTCTTCGATCACGTCCGGGATGCCGTCGAGGTCGCTGTCCGTCCGCACGTCGTCGCTCGGGTCGTCGACAGGGTTACGTCCGTTCGCCACCTCGCTCCCGTCGAGCTCGCCGCCGTCGTCTGAGTCGGGGTCACGCGGGTCCGTCTCGCCGACGTCGACGACGCCGTCCGCGTCGACGTCCTCGGCGCGGTCGGACAGGTCGTCGCGGTCGCTGTCGGTGAGGCGCGTGTTCGTCTCGCCCGCGTCGAAGGCGCCATTGCGGTTTGCGTCCTCGACGCCGTCGCTGATCCCGTCCGCGTCCGTATCCGCGTCGCGGGGGTCCGACTCGGCGGCGTCCACCTCGCCGTCGCGGTCGAGGTCTTCGACGCCGTCGTCAATGCCGTCGGCGTCCGAGTCGCGCAGGTTAGGGTTCGTCTCGCCGCCGTCCACGTCACCGTCGTGGTTCGCGTCCTCGAGTCCGTCGGAGAGGCCGTCTGCGTCGGAGTCGGGGTTGGTCGGGGACGTCGGGTTGCCGCCGTTGACCTCGACGCCGTCGAGCAGCAGGTCGCTGTCCGTGTCGGGGTTGTTCGGGTCGGTCTCGCCGGGGTCGACCATGCCGTTGCGGTTCGCGTCCTCGACGACATCGGGGATCCCGTCGAGGTCGGAGTCGCGGTTCTCGGTCAAGTCATCGCTCGGGTCGAGGGGGTCGCGGCCGCCGTCCACCTCGGAGCCGTCCGGCTCGCCCCCGTCGTCGGTGTCCGCGTCGAAGGTCGCCGTCTCGCCGTCATCCCGCGCGCCGTTCAAGTTCGTGTCTTCGACGCCGTCCCGCAGGCCGTCCGCGTCGGTGTCCGCCGTCCGCGGGTCGGACTCGCCGCCGTCGCGCGCTCCGCTCTGGTTGGCGTCCTCGACGCCGTCGACCAGGCCGTCGTCGTCCGTGTCGGGGTCGAGCGGATCGGTCTCTTGGCCGTCACGGCGACCGTTGCGGTTGGCGTCCTCGAGGCCGTCCGGCAGACCGTCCGCGTCGGAGTCGACGCGCGCGGCGTCTGTCTCTCCCTCGTCGCGTACGCCGTCGCGGTCGGCGTCCTCGAGGCCGTCGTCGAGGCCGTCGGCGTCCGTGTCGCGGGCGAGCGGGTTCGTCGGGTTCTGCCCGTTGACCTCGACGCCGTCGCTCAGGCCGTCGTCGTCGGAGTCGGCGTCGTTCGGGTTCGTCTCGCCGGGGCCCCGCAGGCCATCGCGGTTCGCGTCCTCGACGCCATCCGGCAGGCCGTCCGCGTCCGTATCCCCCCGGCGTGGATCACTCTCGTTCGGGTCGACGACGCCGTCTCGGTCGCGGTCCTCGTCGAAGTCGAAGATGCCGTCGTTGTCGGTGTCGAAGCGCTCATCGACGCCGCCGATGATGAGCGAGTCAAACGGCTCGCCGCACACATCGCACAGCGCCTCGCTCACCACGACGCGGTCGCCTTGAACCCAGGTGTCGTAGATGTGGGGCACGTCCTCGGGGCTCGGGTTGCCGTTGGCGTCGAGTCGGTCGGGGTTGCCGCGGGTGGGCTGTCGCCAGTAGCGACGCTGCTGGTTTCCAGCGTCCCCCGGGAGCGCGGAGCCGCCCGGCAGCGTCGTCAGGGCGTCATCGACGGCGAGCAGGTCTGCGGCGTCGCGCAGGCGGGCGTCATCCCAGAACATGCGCCGCGGCACCACGGGTGCGTTCGAGCCGGTCTGCTCGCCAATCACGAAGCCTTGGAGGTTCCGTTCGATGTCCACCAGCGGGATGTGCGTCTCCGCGGTCGTCACCTCGACGCGGAAGCGATATCGCCCATCGGGGATGGCGCGCCCGCTCTCGTCTCGGCCGTCCCACTGCACGCGGTTGTCACCGGCGATGGCGTCGCCCGTGAGCGTGAAGTCGGCGCTCGGGTCAAAGACGCCGTCGCGGTTGGTGTCGACGACCACGCGGTAGACCGCGTTGACATTGCTGGAGAATCGGAACGTGCCGGTGTCTTGTTCGCCGTCGCCATTCGGCGTGATCGAGTTCGTGCCCACGCTGTCATTGAAAGTCAGGTTGCCGACCTCGGGCGCCGGCGCAGGGGCGGGCGCGGGGTCAGGGTAGCTCAGGTAGATGTGGTGCTCGCTGAACGCCGCGTTGATGTCGCCGCCGTTGAAGAAGGGGCAGTCGAGCGTGGCGGGGTCGGGGTTGCCGAACTGGCACCAACTCTTGGACGGCTGGGACTCGATACCGAGCGAGTTCGCGACGACCTGGTACTGGAAGCCCTGGACGCCTTGGAGGTCGACCTTGAAGACGCGCGCGCCGGTCACCAGGGCCGAGCGCACCTGAGCGACGACGAAGAAGTCAGCGTCCGTGCCGTACTCAAAGCGGTGCGCGTTGATGCGCCATGCGGGCGTGTGCAGGCGACCCCCGGCCGCCGGCTGCCCATTGATCCGCAGGACGTCCGCCGCGAAGTACCGCGTGGACTCGTCGCTGGGGCTCAGCGTCTCCGGCTCCGCGACGAAGTTCACATGCCAGGCGCCGACCTCGTCCGCGATGTGCGTCTGCCAGTTACCGGGGCCCGTGCCAAAGTTGCAGTAGCCGGCGCCCTCGCGGGACACCGACAGCGGGATCGCGCAGACGCCGAAGCCACCGGCCACAGGCACGGGGAAGAGGTCGTTGGACCAGCAGCGCGCCGGGCCGTCACAGTCCGCGTCTGCGCGACAAAACGTGAGGGTCGGCGGGGCGAGCAGGATCTCAGCCCCGACGCGACGCGGCTCCGCGATCGGGTTCGCCGTGCCCGCCGGGTTCGACTCCAGCCGAAACCCGTCCGCGTCCGGCTCCTTGAAGCCGTCATCGCTGGAGCACAGGCGGATCGTCTCGCCGACCTGGGTGATGTCGAGCCGGAGCACGCTGAACCCCGCGAGGCCCTGTGTCGGGCCGAGCTGGGGAGAGCCTTCGGGGAGCGCGCGCGCGGCGCTGGGCGCGAGAGCGAGGAGCAGGCTGGCGCGCAGGGCGCTCTGACGATGACGCACGGTATCCCCCTGTCGGGTTCGAGAGGCCGAACTTAAGGCGCCCTATCCAATGTCAGGCGGCCCATCGAGTTCAAGAGCACGGTTTGACGATCTGTCGAGCCCGAGGCAAGGGCGATATGGCCGATCCCCGCGGGGATTTGGTCCCACAGCGCGTCGACGGGCACCCAGCCCTGCGCGCCGAGGACCTCGTTCCACGCGTGGTAGCGAAACCGGCCTCGCTGCCAGACCAGCCCGAAGGTCAGCCGCGTGGGCACGCCCTCGGCCCGGGCGAGCGCGGCGAAGAGGCCCGCCCACTCGTTGCAGTCGCCCCGCTTCGACGCCAGCGTCTCGAGCGCGCTCGGGGCCCCCGCGGCGCGCTCGACAGTCATCTCGGTCCGCATCCACGCGACGATGCGCCGCGCGGCCGTGAGCGTGTCGGCGGCGTCGCCCACGATCTCTCGCGCGGCGGCGCGGAGCTTCGGGTGGCTCGACTGCACCAGCGGCTCCGCACGCAGCGCCTCGACGACCTCGGGCGCGGCGGTCCGCGCGTCCACCGGTCGGGGCGCGCCTTCGCCCGTCGGCCCGCGCACCACGCGCAGCAGGTCGCCCTCAAGCGTCTGCCGGGGCGGCTGATGGAGCCCAGCGCGCGCGTCCGCCGGCCCGCCGACGCGCAGCCTCAGCTCGGGCTCGGCGTCCAGCGCCTCGGGCAGTCCCCGGACCACGATCTCAATCGAATCAAGGAGCGACGACCGCCCCGCCTTGTCGCCGGCCAGACCCCAACGCGCTTCTTCTTCGCTCTCGCGGCGCGCGACGAGCCCGAGCGGCAAGGCCTGCTCGAGCACTTCGCCCCGCGGGCTGATGAGGGCGTCAAAGGTCATGCCGTGAACGGTCTGGCGTACCCGAGTCACGGGCACGACCTGGCCGAGCGCGAGGGTGGTCTCGTGGCCGATGACCTCGACCTCGACGGGCACAGTCGCGGTGCTCCAAGGGTCGAAGCTCGGGAGCGTGAAGCGCTGACCCGGCTCAGGCGCGCGCGCGGCCAGGAGCGGGCCGAGCGCCTCACGCAGGACCGGCTGAGATGTGAGCGGGAGCGTGCGCTCGACGGACTGTCCGCCGGTGTTGAGGGTGACCTGCAGCGTCGCGCCGTCCACGCGCCCGTGGCCTGAGAGCGCCTGCGGACCTGCGCCCATCTCGAACGCGAAACGCTCGAGGGTCAGGTCGGGGCTCAGGTCGGCCGAGAGGGTCAGGTCGAGGCGCTGGGACGCACCGAGCACATCGAGTCGCAGGTGGGTCTCTTGCCGCAGCGTCAGGCCCGCACCCTCTGGCCGCGCGACCCGCTCGACGTGCGCGAAGCCGAGCTTCTCGTCCCTGAGGTACAGGCCGAGCCACTCCTGACCCTCGGTCAAGGCGCCCGCCTGTCCGGGGGACGCCAGGTCCGGCGTCTCCCTCGGTTGGTCGCCGCGGCGCGCGCTCAGCGTGGCGAGCGAGGCGGCGAAGAGGGTCAGCGATGTGGCCCCGAGGGCGTCCCAAAGTCGGGGCATGTGGGAGACTGTAGCACAGTCTCGCTGTTCAGGTGTCTACTGAACGCTTGTCTAGCCACGCGGCGTCGTGCTACGGGACGCGCCGCATTTTTGCGGGTGGGTCGAGGCCAGACGCCATGAAACAGATCGAGCTCTTCGGGAACGACGGCGGGGACGGCGGCCACGTGGAGGAGGTCTCGCTCGTCGAGGCCGCGCGGCACCGCTACCTGAACTACGCGCTCAGCGTGGTCACGAGCCGCGCCTTGCCGGATGTGCGCGACGGCCTCAAGCCGGTGCAGCGCCGCATCTTGTACGGGATGCAGCAGATGGGCCTGACGCCCGACGCCCGCTACCGCAAGTGCGCGGCCGTGGTCGGCGAGGTCATGGGTAAGTACCACCCGCACGGTGACACCGCGATCTACGACGCGATGGTGCGCTTGGCGCAGTCCTTCAGCCTGCGGTACCCGCTGGTGGACGGGCACGGCAACTTTGGCTCGCTCGACGGCGACGCGCCCGCGGCGATGCGATACACGGAGTGCAAGCTGCTGCCGCTCGCGGGCGAGCTGCTCTCGGAGCTCAAGCAGGACACGGTCGATTTTCGACCGAACTACGACGGTCAGCACGTCGAGCCGACCGTCTTGCCCGCGCAGTTCCCGAACCTGCTCGTCAACGGCACGACGGGCATCGCGGTCGGTCTGGCCACGAACATCCCGCCGCACAACCTGCGCGAGGTCGTGAGCGCGCTCGTGGCGATGGTGGACGACCCCGATATCGACGAGGCGACGCTCGCGCAGTACGTGCTCGCGCCCGACTTCCCGACGGGCGGCGAGATCCTGAACACCGCCGAGGAGCTCGCGAACATTTACGCGACCGGGCACGGCACGGTGAAGCTGCGGGGTCAGTACACGACCGAGGTCGTGCAGAAGAAGCGCTGCGTCATCATCACGAGCATCCCGTATGCCATCGAGAAGAGCGCGCTCATCGAGAAGATCGGGCACCTGATCGAGCAAAAGAAGGTGCCGCAGCTCGTCGATATTCGCGACGAGAGCACGGATGACGTGCGCGTCGTGATGGAGCTCAAGCGCGGCGAAGAGCCAGATGTCGCGATGGCGTACCTCTACAAGCACACGCCGCTGCAGCAGAACTTTCACGTCAACATGACGTGCTTGGTCCCGGACCCGGACCTGCAGGTGCTCCAGCCGCGGCGCGTCTCGTTGCATGAGATGCTGCGGCATTTTCTCGACTTCCGCTTCGAGGTCGTGACACGGCGCCTGACGCACCAGCTGCAGAAGCTCCGCGAGCGGATTCACATCCTCGAGGGCCTCGCGATTGTCTTCGACGCGGTCGATGAGACGATCCGCATCATTCGCAAGAGCGACGGCAAGGCGGACGCCGCCGCCAAGCTCATGGCGCGCTTCGCGTTGTCGGAGACGCAGACAGAGGCGATCCTCGAGCTGAAGCTCTATCGCCTCGCGCGCCTCGAGATCCTGGTCATTCAGGAGGAGCTCGCGGCCAAGATGGCCGAGGCTGCGCGCATCGAGGCGCTGCTCGAGAGCGAGGCGGGGCGCTGGGGCGTGGTGCGTGCCGAGCTGCTCGAGCTCGCCGACAGCTACGGCGACGCCCGCCGGAGCGCGCTGGTGGGGCCGCCGGCCGAGGTGAGCTTCGACCCCGAGGCCTACATCGTGCGCGAGAACACGTGGGTCATCGTGTCGCGGCAGGGCCGTGTGAAGCGCCAGAAGGGCTTCAGCGATGTGAGCGCGATCCGCGTGCCCGAGGGGGACGAGATCGGGTGGGTGATCCGCACGGACACGAAGCACACGGTCGCCTTTTACACGCAGAAGGGCTCGGCCTATGTCATGCGCGTGGACGCCATTCCCGCGACGACCGGCTACGGCGACCCTGTGCAGACACTGTTCTCGTTCGACGACGGCGAGCGCATCGTGGGGGTGACCTGCAGCGATCCGCGGCTGCACCCCGCGCCCGCGGAGGTCGATCTGGCGACCTTGGCCGAGGACGACCCGCGGCCGCCGTTCGCGGTGTGCATCACGCGTCAGGGCAAGGCCGTGCGGTTCCCGTTGACGTCGCACAAGGACGTGAGCACGCGGAGCGGCCGGCGCTTCGTGAGCTTGGGCGACGACGACAGCGCGATCGCGGTGGTCGTTTGCGCGGGCGACGAGATGGTCACGCTCGCGACCGAGGACGCGCACGTGCTGATTTTTGCGGTGAACGAGATCCCGCCGCGCGCGAACGCGGCGAAGGGCGTGAACGCGATCAAGCTCGAAGAGCTGGACCGCGTGCTCGGGTTCCAGCTCAGCACGCGCAAGCGCGACGGCCTGAAGGTCTGGACGAACCGCGGCGCCGAGATGATCGTGCGCGAGACGAGCTATCGGCCCGCGTCGCGCGGGGGCAAGGGCATCTGCGTGCTCAAGCGCGGGCGCCTGACGAAGTTCGAGTGGCCTGTCGAGGTGCTGATGCCCGCCGAGGGCGAGGACGAGGCGCCCCCGACGGGCGCCGCGAGCGACGAGGGGGAGGCATGAGCCGCGATACGCAAACGCCGCAGTCCTATGGCGCCAACGAGATCACGATCCTCGAGGGGCTCGAGCCGGTCCGCAAGCGGCCGGGTATGTATATCGGGGGGGTCGGCAAGGAGGGCTTGCACCACCTGGTGTGGGAGGTCGTCGACAACTCGGTGGACGAGGCCATCAACGGCCACGCGACGACGATTCAGGTCACGCTGCATGACGGCGGCAAGGCCGTGACCGTCGAGGACAACGGCCGCGGCATCCCGGTTGAGCGGCACCCGCGCGACAAGCAGGGGCGCAGCACGCTCGAGGTCGTGCTGACGACGCTGCACGCGGGCGGCAAGTTCGACGACAAGAGCTACAAGACCGCGGGCGGCCTGCACGGCGTGGGCTCGAGCGTGGTCAACGCGCTCAGCAAGAAGCTCGTGGCGCGCATCAAGCGCGACGGACGCACTTGGGAGCAAACCTACAAGCGGGGCAAGCCGACCGGGCCTGTGCAGGACATCGACGCTGCGCGCGGCACGGGCACGCGCATTTACTTCGAGCCGGATGATCAGATTTTCGGCGAGATCGAGCTCGACGCGGAGCTGATCGCGCGGCGCCTCGAGGTCAAGACCTATCTGCACAAGGGACTTCGGATCGTCTTTACGGACGAGACGGCGACAGACGCCGACAAGCGCCGGCGGGAGTTCAAGCACGAGGGCGGCGTCGTCGAGTATCTCGAGGACCTGCTCCGCGCGCGCGACCGGCGGGCGATCACGCCCGAGGCCTTCAGCATGGAGCGCGAGGACGACGCGCAGGGGCGGGTGGAGCTCGCGCTGTCGTGGACCGAGGCGACGGACGTCGTGGTGCATAGCTTCGTGAATGGCATCCCGACGGCGGACGGCGGCACCCATGAGGGCGGCTTGCGCGACGCCATCCAGCGCGCGCTGCGGGACTACATCGACGCGCATGAACTGGTGCCGCGCGGCGTGAGCGTGACACCCGAGGACATCCGCGAAGGGCTCACCGCGGCGCTCAATGTCTTTATTGGCGAGCCTCAGTTTCAGGGTCAGACCAAAGACAAGCTCAACAACCCAGAAGTGCGGGCCTTTATTGCGGGCGCGGTCAAGCCGGCACTCGAGACTTGGCTGCACGGCAAGAAGACGCAGGCGCAGGCCATCGTGACGCGCATCATTCAGGCGGCGCGGGCGCGTCAGGCCAGCCGCGCGGCGGTGGCCGAGGTGCGCCGCAAGTCGCCGGTGAGCCACCGGCTGAACCTGCCGGGCAAGCTCGCCGACTGCTCAAGCACAGACCCGCGGGAGTGCGAGCTGTTCCTGGTCGAGGGCGACAGCGCCGGCGGCTCGGCAAAGCAGGGGCGCGACCGCGAGACGCAGGCCATCCTGCCCCTGCGCGGCAAGGTGCTGAACACAGAGCAGGCGAATGACCGCAAGGTCCTCGCCAACGCCGAGCTCAGCGCGGTGGTGCAGTGCCTTGGGTGCGGCCTCGGCAAGGACTTCGACGTAGAGCGCCTGCGCTACCACAAGGTCATCCTGCTGATGGACGCCGACAGCGACGGCAATCACATCGCCACGCTGCTGCTCACCTTCTTTTACCGCTACCTGCGCCCTCTGATTGACGCAGGCCACGTCTATATCGCGCGCCCGCCGCTGTATCGCATTGACATCGG
>Ga0114968_10004206_pt1 | contig 10734 bp, 6 predicted proteins | sample M_130807_EF_Meta_FD_87020 | JGI IMG/M metagenome (GOLD analysis project Ga0114968, IMG submission 87020) | Freshwater microbial communities from Lake Montjoie, Canada to study carbon cycling - M_130807_EF_MetaG | ecosystem: Environmental > Aquatic > Freshwater > Lake | place: Lake Montjoie... | reverse complement strand
GGGCGGTCCACCACGGTCAGCATTTCCTTGGGGATGACCTTGGTGGCGGGCAGCACGCGGGTGCCAAGGCCCGCGACGGGGAAGACGGCTTTGCGGATTTTTTTCGTCATCATCAATCCAGATCATGGGGTCGAGGCTGGCAAGGGGACGAGATATGCACGGAAATTGGTAAAAAAACTGGCATCATTCGGGGCTCATCTCAAGATTGGATACAATTACCCCTTTTTACAGATTTCGCAAAAGGGTAGGCTCTGGCGCATATATCAACACAATGATCATTGGAAAAATGAGGTTCGCATGAGCGTGCTGGTGACTGGCGGGGCTGGCTATATCGGCAGCCATATGGTGCTTCAACTGCTCGAAGCAGGTGAGCGGGTGGTGGTGCTGGACAATCTGTCCACCGGCTTCCGCTGGGCCGTGGCCCCGCAAGCGACCCTGATCGAGGGGGATTTCGGCGACGCCGCGCTCGTGGGCGATCTGCTGTCCCGCTTCGAGGTGGACGCCATCATCCACTTTGCGGCGAAGATCGTGGTGCCCGAATCCGTCGCCGATCCCCTGGGCTACTACGAGAACAACACCGCCAAGGCCCGGACCCTGCTGGCGCAGGCGGTTGCGGCGGGCGTGCCGCATTTCATCTTCTCCTCCACGGCGGCGGTCTATGGAGAACCCAGGGAATCCCCCGTGAGCGAGGACACGCCCAAAGAGCCCATCAATCCCTATGGCCGCTCCAAGCTCATGGTGGAATGGATGCTGGCCGATGTGGCCGCCGCCCACAAGCTGACCTATACGGCCCTGCGCTATTTCAACGTGGCGGGCGCCGACCCACAGGGACGCACGGGCCAGAGCACCCCCAACGCCACCCATCTCATCAAGGTCGCCGTGCAGGCGGCGCTGGGCAAGCGCCCGGGAATGGAGATCTTCGGCACGGACTACCCGACCCCCGACGGCTCCTGCCTGCGCGACTATATCCATGTGACCGATCTCGTCCGCGCCCATATGGACGCGCTGCGCCGCCTGCGGGCGGGGGGCGCAAACATCACCTGCAACGTGGGCTATGGACGCGGCTATTCGGTGCTGGAAGTGATCGACACGGTGAAGCGCGTGTCAGGCGCCGACTTCGAGGTCAGGCGCTCGGCCCGCCGCCCGGGCGACCCCGCGAGCATCGTGGCCTCCAGTGAGCGCATCAGACGGGAACTGGGCTGGGAAGCCCGGCATGACGATCTTGAAGAGATCGTGCGGCAGGCGCTGGAGTGGGAGCGGGGGCTGGAGGCGCGGCTGGCAAGATGAGGGCGCGCCTGCCCCTGCGTCTCCCGTAAAGCCCACCAATGGGACCTTGAACGCTGGCGATGAGACTTGTGAAGCTGTGACCTGACTGTGGCCGCAACCTTTAGAAGCACCAATCGGGTTCGTTCCGCCAAAAGCACTCAACACATCGGAAGCCCCCTTAACAAGGCGGCCTTTTTTTATGAAGACGATCGGATCATGCGCCCTTGGGCTGGAGCACGATGTCAGCACAAACTGCGGCGCCCTGCCCGCAACCGGATTGGACGGACTGAGGGATGTTGCTTTCACCAACCATGCTCATCGTAAAAGAGCCTCGGCCGGCGGCGGCGGATCTTATGAAATGGATAAGAACAAACACATCAGCGCCCATCTCAGCAATGGAACACAGACCTTCCAGAAGGCCCCAGTGCTGTCGACCATGATCAGTTATCAAATGAGTTTTTGACGAGTGAACCATTTGGGGATGGTTGCGAATGGAGCGGAACTCCTTGTTGGAAACGACTTGAGGGACTGCGACGCGCTGATGACCCCTACTGTGAAGCATATGCTGTAAATTCGATTATGTTGCTCGACCTATTCACATTTTTGGAAACGCCGCATAGCGAACTTTCGCCTGGACAGTGCGCGCTTTTCGTAGCGGTCAAGTTTTTTGAAGCTGGCGACGACCTGGCCGATTTTGTCGTGAAGTTGGGGCTCGACTTTGGGCAGAAGGTCCTCAACGGCCTTATCAACGATATCCATTTGGTCCCACATATCCGGAATTGAGGCTTCAACCGATTTGATGAGGGTCCTGAGACCAGTAAGGGTCAAGGGCTTTTTAACAAGGCTGGGATGTAAGAGCCTTTCAAGGCGAAGCCGCCGCACGCGCTGCAATTCCATCTGAGCTTCGGCGATCACGCGTGCTTCATGCAGGGTTGAATCATTGGCGTTGGGCCCTCCAATGAGCCTTGCCAGACGCTCGGCCCGTGAAGACAGCTCAGGGTCTGCCGAAACCGGGATGTTCAATCCGTGGATGCGGGCGTTTTGGGATGCACGACGCAGCCCCTCTGCACTTTTAGGGCCCCTGCCCTTGCTGCCATTGCGTCTGCTTGCTTCCTGACGTTTGGACGAAGTCACGATGCACCATCCTTGGCCTCGGCAGAGGTGGCCGACCCATCCTCCTCGGATAAGGCGACCCGCGCCCTGCGGGCCACAGCTTCTCTCGACCGCTCTATCTCCCGCAGCGCATTATTCCGACGCGCTTCCGCTTGGGTGATCATTCGATCAATTTTTTCCAAGGGCTCAAGCCGTTTTAGAAGACTGTGAGCGTCAACGTCGTCCATGCTGAGGCCACGGCTTTTCAGGAGCTGCTGGATCTCCTTGATATCGTTCTTGTCGCCTCTGGCCCAAGCCTCGACGAGTTTACCGACGTCCGAGTAAGGGACCCGACGATGTAAAAGCGATTCGAGGCCCAACGGACTTCCATTGCTCAGAAGGCGCGCCTTGAGGCGACGCATCCGCAATACTTCCCACTGGAGGTCAAGGATATCACGCAGCCAGATTTCTTCGATTACATCCCGAGGAGCTAACTTGACCCGCAATCGCGCCTTCAGACCCTCGTAGTCAGCGATGCTTTCATTGGGTAACAAGGGTGCCGGGCCCAGCAAATCATCGAGCTCGGAAATGTCGACAGCATCAACGGGTGCGCTTTTGACTTGAGGGGGAGGTTTGATCATGCTGAGCTCCAATTCTAAACCTGAAAATTGTATAAATTTTGCAATTAATTTCAATAAAAATTTCTATAAATGATACAAAAAGCGCCCTTCATATTGAAAGCTTCCCCAGAATTTATTTCACGACGTATTGTCTTCTGATGGACTTCCTTTCGTTAGGCGAACGCCAGGCATATCATTGGGACTTCCAAGAAATTCTATTCCTGCGCTCTCCAAGGCGGAAACAATTTTGGCGACAGATCCTGGGCCAGCACTGGCCACCCCCTGTTGAGCTTCAATTCGCCTCAAAGTTGCTACCCCGACCGAAGACCGACGAGCCAATTCAACCTGATCCCACGCAAGCAGCATTCGCGCGGCTTTGATTTGATGCGTACTGACGATATTTTTCATATCAATCAGCTTGACAAATTTGAACCAAATTGATATTAAAAATATCAAGGATGGAGAGCATCGATGAAACCCCACATTTTGCAAGAACGCATCACTTTCACCGAACTCAGACGCCGCTTGGTTGAACTGCATCCTGATTTGGATGAGCAAACCCTAAACGACACGCTGGAAGGCGCAACCAATTTCAAAGAGGCCCTCGCCGCGTTGATCCGGTCAGCCCTGGAGGACGAGTGCCTCGCCAAGGCGCTGAGGGACCGCATGGCCGATATGAGGGCACGCCTGTCCCGACATGAAGCCAGGGCCGCAAGTAAACGGCAGGTCGCAGTGGAGAATATGGAAGCCGCCGACATCCGAAAAATCACCGAGCCAGACTTCACGGCCTCGACACGGATCGGCCCGCCGTCTGTTGTGATCGACAATGAAGACGAGTTACCGATCGACTACCTCCTCCCGCAACCACACAAGCCCGACAAGCGGGCAATTCTGGAGGCCCTGACACGGGGCGCAGCAGTCCCGGGGGCGGTCCTTTCTGAGCCCAAACTCTCCCTCTCAGTCCGGAGCCAGTGAAATGTCCTTCACCAACACTCAGTTGCGTAAGCTGCGCGCACCAATTCGGCCACAGGTTGTGAAACAACGGGAAGTCGAGGGCAAAGTCCTCCATTATCTGGAGGGGTGGCACATCATCTCAGAGGCAAACCGTATCTTCGGTTTTGACGCGTGGGACCGGGAGACGCTCCAGAGCCAATGCGTTTGGCAAAAGCAGATCGACTACCGCTACGCTGCGGCCTATGTGACGCGCGTCAAAATCACAGTGCGGGCGGGCGACCAAGTTATCCAACGCGAGGGGCTGGGATCGGGGGAGGCCTTGGCGGGGACCGCTGGCCAAGCCCATGAACGGGCAAGCAAGGCCGCAGAGACCGACGCGACCAAGCGAGCCCTCTCCACATTCGGCAATCCCTTTGGCCTCTCCCTTTACAAGGACAAGTCAGAGCCGCCCAAGCCGAAAAAGGCCCGCGCAAACACGGCTAAGGCCTCTACTGCCTTGGAAAATCGAAATAGTGAGGCTGAGAATATCAACCCGGCCACAGCGTTAGATGAGGCGGCGGCCGTTGGGGCCCCACGCCGAGATATGGTCGAGGCATCAATCCCGGTCTGGGTGCCTGCGAAGGCGCCCGGCAACGCGGCGCCGACAGTTCAACTTCAGGGATCAAGCCGGACGCCTGAGACTATCCGCGAGAAAATTGAAAAATCTACACTCCCCATTGGCGAGCCCAAAAGGATCCGAAATCGGGAGCACTTGCGGCATGTCGCCACGCAACCCTGCCTTGTCTGTGGACGCGCGCCCTCGCAGGCCCATCACCTGCGCTTTGCTCAACCCCGGGCTATGGGGCGCAAGGTCTCAGATGAATTCACAGTCCCGCTTTGCGCTACGCACCATCATGAACTTCACATGCGAGGCAATGAATTGGAATGGTGGAAGGATAAGCAAATCGAGCCGCTGTCTATCGCGGACCAACTCTGGCGGAGCAATATGCACTGACCAAAGCTTGACCCAAAACCATCGCCCAACGGTTCTGCCTCACCAACCCCTTTTCCAAGGTTGGATATGAATGGTGGTGGGCACCATACGCCGGAAGCGCTTCTGATCACTTCATCACAAAGAAATGAACGATCTGAGATATAGGAATAAAAACTAACATTGCAAATCTTTCACAAAAAGATATATTAGCTATGATGAAACTCCAGCGGCAGTTAACCCAACAACTATCAGCGGCCCTCGACCGCGCGCCTGCGGTTGTACTCACTGGGCCGCGTCAGGTGACCAAGTTCACAGCCAGATCCTGCAACGCGAACTGCGGGAGGCTGCCACCGGTGCCGCCACGCGCGACGTTGCCGGAGATTTTTACATCACTCAGAGTAAGTGTAGCATTTTGATCCACAAAGAATACACCGCCAAGACCGCCGCCGCCGCCGCTGCCAGCACCGCCCTTGGTATAAAAGTTGGTAAAGTTGCCATTGTTGACCGTGCTCTGTGAACCTTCGCCAACGAAGAAACCGCCAGAACCTCCGCCGTCCTGTGTGTTGTAATTTTAATTCTGCGCAAGTACATGAGTTGGATTCAAGACTAACATCAAGAATGGTGTCAGAAGCCAGGCTGAGTTGTCCTTGATGTTGAATTTACGTATAGTTGGATTTCTCATGCCATCCTCACTTATATTTCGACATAGATTTAGTGCACCGAACATCGTGAAATGATCGGGAGGTGAATACTCGTAAACTAACGCAATCTGGAACTTGCCCGAAGGCCTGATTCGAAGTTGGCCTTTGATAACTTTTAGTAAGCGGTAGTTAATAGAAGGTTAATTATCGATAACATTCGAAATTTACAGAGCGTTAGATTCTGTCCTCTAGCTGATATTTGAGGGTCGCGTCCGTCAGCGAGGTGTAACAAGCTTGACTTAATCACAACCTTCGCCAGACGCAGTAAACTAGGCTACCATCAGTCACAACCTTGTGGATGTCGGCTGTTTATGCGCCATGGCTTTCCAAGCAATTGATAGGGAAAAGGGCAGCATCCTCACCGAGCACATCGAACGCTTCAGCATTCGTAGCCGAAAACACATTAACGAGGCTCAGGAGGTAACAGGTACCTTCGTACCTTCCAAAACATATTCCCAAATCAAGGCAAGCTTAAGCTTGAGAACTATATGAAATAAATGTATCGAAATTTGAGCAACTATCCCGTAATTTTTCAACATAAGTTCGCGGGCGTGCCGCCCGCCTTGAAATTCACGTGTAGTTAAGATATGCACACTTCGAAGTGGTCGATTGAGTCTTTACATCAGATAAAAAGGCAACCCGATGAACAAGCCGATACTCTTTCCCATTGATGTCGTGATCGAAGGTGATTTCGTGCATTACGCGGGAGTTCGTCAGGAACAGGTCTTGTTAGTTGATGATATCAACGGAGTTGCTGATAAAGTTGGAGCTATTGGGCGTAAATTCGAGTTTGACCCGGATGGTATGCGCAAAGCCATGCGCTCGCCGGCTGGTTGGCGTGATTTTGTTGAAAAGCTCTTGGGCCGCAACGTCGCCCTGAGTGCGCTCCTAGTATTGCCTTTAGCGGCTTGCGGCGACGGTGGTGGTGGTGTTAGTGGTGGTGGTGGGGCCTTGCTCGGAGGCATGATCATCGACCCACCTATCGCGGGCGCGACGGTCAAGTTTTACAGTGGGGCGACAGAGATCGGCCAGGCTACGACTGCGGCTGACGGCACCTATTCTTTTGCAACACCTGCCGGCAAGACTGTGACAAAAATTGTCGCAGTGGCTGGTACCGGCAAGGACATCGTTACCGGCGAAACTTTGGCGTTTAACCTATCTGCGCCCAGCGGGTCCACGGTTGTCACTCCCTTGACTACACTGCTTGATCGTTTGGTGCAGAATGGGCAAACCCTTTCGAATGCTCAGGTGGCGGTTAAGCAAGCGCTCGGGATTACATCATCGGTTGATTTGACAACCTATAACCCAGTTACCGCCAGCCAAACCATGGACCCAGTCAAGAAGGCTGAAGCACTCGCCGTTCTGGGCGCTGGCATCAAGGTGTCTGAGGCTATAGCCAACATCGTCAGCGCCGTCTCGTCGGCGGCGGGTTTGTCGAATTCGTCTTCGGCGAATGCGGCGCTTGCAGCCACCGCGTTGTCTGCGATCGTTTCTCAGGTGGCGGCTAACCCGACGATAAATCCGGTGGATAGTGTCGCTTTGGCGACGGTCGTCAATTCGGTTGTGTCCACTGCGGCGAGCCTCAATGGCGCCAACGCCACCCAACTGGCCAATCTTGATAAGGCTGCGCTCGCAAATGCGACGGCGTCAGAAGTGGTTGCAAGCGCCGCGCAGACGACTGACGCGCTTGGGCTGCTGTTGAAAGCCTCCTCGACGCCCGTTGATTATACTCTGCACGGCATTTTGCCGTCAGGTCTTGCGACTTCGGCGATCAAAAGCTTGACGTTGGATGGTGATCTTACCCTTACGAAGAACCAGTTTTCCGAGCTCGTCTCCGCCGGCAAGCTCCATGTCGGCAATTACAATGTCACTCTGACTGCGGTCGAAGGCGATCTGACCTCCGTTTCAGCAATGGATTTTGTCTCCAATCACGTGACGAGCATCGTGCTGTCCGGTGATGCGAAGCTTTCCTATACTCAGGTTAACGCCGTCGCAGGTAACATTGTAACCTCAGGCCGTACGCTGCAGGTCGACATGACCGGAACGAGCGGGGCCGACATCTTCACGATCAACGCACCAGACGCGGGCGTTCTCAAGTTCTCGGGCGACCTTGGCGCGGGCGCCGATCAAGTCGTCATCAAGTTGGCGGACCCCAATCCCACTGCGGTCGACGTCACCACTTTGAAGGTGGACTCTTCGGGCCTCTCAGCCGCCGGCGACTCCCTTGTTTTCGATTTCGTCAACAAAATGGACAAGGTGGTGTTGGCGGCCGGAAGCAATATGTCCGGTTTTTCGTCCATCGAAGTCAGGCACGGCACGATCGACGCAACTCAGGTGTCCCTCCCCGCGAGTTTTGATGTGATCATCAATTCTGGCTTGGTGGTCACGCTGGGCCAGTTTAAGGCCATGACATCAGTTGTGAGCGTGACTGGCTTGGGCGCTCTGACGATCAATGTCGCCTCAAACACTGAGGTCGATGGACTTATTTCCTTCCTGAACGCGAGCGCCAACAGCAGTTTCGTGCTGATTGGGACGACGGTTACAGTCGCCCCGACTGGTAATGCTTCGCAGGCGTACATCAATAGTTCTGCTGCCGCATCGGCGATTGCCGCTCATGCCTATCCTGGAATTCCGGCGCTTTCTGACGCGCTGAATGCTATCAAAGCAGGTGCGTCGGCGAGCTTCGACACACTCAAGGAGATCGGCGACGCGATCGCCGCCATCAACACGACGGTTGCGCAGCTTGATGCTACATATGCTACCGATGTACAGCTCTCAGCAGCTCAGACCGCTATCACGACAGCTTACACGACCGCCGTCACGAATGCTGTGAGCGGCTTGAAAGGGACTCCGACGACTTCCGGTGACACGCTTGGCAAGCTTGAGGGGTTGCTGACGTCGCTTAAGGGCGTCGTTGATACGATCAAGGCCGATGCTTCGTCGAGCTTTGATACGCTCAAGAAGATTGGCGACGCGATTACTGGCATCAATTCGACGATCAATCAGCTGGGCAGCACTTATGCGACTGATGCGGAGCTGTTAACCGCCAAGCAGGATCTAACAACTTCTTATGGAAACGCTATCGCTTCGGCTGTGAACGGCTTGAAAGGGAATCCGACGGCTTCCGGTGATACGCTTGGTAAGCTTGAGGGCTTGCTGACGTCGCTTAAGGGCGTCGTTGATACGATCAAGGCCGATGCTTCGTCGAGCTTTGATACGTTCAAGGAAGTTGGCGACGCCATCACTTTGATTCAAAATACCGTTGGATTAATTGTCCCTGAAGGATCGAATTCTACAATTGGAACGCTGCTGACGTCTCTGAGGAATGATTTGACGGCATTTCAATCGGTTCCCGTTCTGAAGGGGGCCATTGTTAATGGCACATTGGTTACCCTGTCCTACAGCGATGCTCAAAATCTTGATGCAGCTCATCTGGCTGCTGGATCCGATTTTGCCGTGTTGGTCAATGGTGCGCCCGTTGCGGTCAGTGGCGTTACTGTCAATGCGGCATCGAAAACCGTTACCTTAACCTTGGCAAGTTCAACGCACTTCGGCGACGCTGTTTATGTCAGCTACATCGATCCCACAGTTGGTAATGATGTGTCCGCCACCCAGGATGCCCTTGGGAACGACGCTGCTTCGTTCGTCAATGTTTTTGTGAAAAATAACACGACAGACGCTCTTGGGCCGAATGCTGTTGCGTCAATTGGAAGCATCAGTTCGGATACGGGTGCCTCTGACTCGGACTTTGCGACCAATGTGGCTATTCAGACAGTAATTGGAACTTTATCCACCGCACTGTCTGCGGGTGACCGTGTGCAGGTTTCTGCTGACGGCACAAACTGGTTCACGGCAACTGTTAGCGAGGGGGCGACACCCGGCGCAGGCGGCACTGCTTGGACATTGAATGGCATCAAGTTGTCAAATGGTGTTGGTACACTTGCAGTTCGTACAGTAGATGCCGCCGGGAACGTTACGACGGGCTCTGCGACGGTCCCTTACACGCTAGATAAAACTGCTCCAACGGGATTGACTGTTTCTACAATCGCTGGCGAAAACGTAGTTGACGCTGCGGAGAATGCAGCTGGGTTTATTATCAGCGGTACTGCCGAAGCAGGCGCGACTGTTATCGTTGCTCTTTCGAGTGGATATGAATTCTCAGGAGGGAACTCGACCATTGCGACTGGTGGTAACTGGTCGTTCAACGTGCCCGAAGGTGATGCGGGTAACTTCATGCGGTCAGGTGAAGAGTTAATTACTGTTTATCAAACCGACGTCGCTGGTAACAGTAGCAAGCAGGTCTACAAGCTTTTTGACATCGTAACCACAATGGTTACCTCAGGCGATTTGAGTTCTGAGGACCTTTCCGGCTATTCTAAAGTCATTTTGAATGGTGATGCCGTGTTGCCTGCGACACCAGGGCAACTTCCATTAGAGATCGACGCTCAGGGGTATGAACTGACAGCGGACGATGATGGCTTGGATATCACTGGCCTAACTGTTTCGAACCCGGGGGACTTCACCGTTAATCTGGGTGTCACGGTGACGATGAGTGCGTCTCAGGCGTCATCCTTCAATGGTGCTGGAACCGTTACCCTTGAAATGAACAATGGATTAACAGGGCTTATCGCTGTGACAGCTAGCGGTAATTTGTCATCGTACGACTTGTCTAATGTTACGTTGACCTTGAACGGTTCAGCTACGCTGCCCAACACCACGGCGAAGTTGCCAGATACTTTAGATGCCGGAAGTCATTCGGTTACTGTTCGAGCGAGTGTTAGCCTGGCTTCTGTGACGCTCACAAACCCGGGGGACTTCATTGTTTCCTCTGGAACATTGACTGTCACGTCGGCTCAGGCCGATGCGATTACAGCTGCTATGAGCACACCGCTAACGGCAACTGTTACGGCTGATACGGCTTCTGCGTTAGTGTCGGCGTTGGCGCATGCGTCGGCGACAGACGCTCTGTCCTTGACGGTCAATGCCGAAGCGGCTTCGGCAGCGACGGCGGCGAGCGATTTGGTTGCACTGAATGGGAAGACCAATCAGGTTGTTGCTGTTGCTGGCGATGTCACCGGCGTGAGTGGTTCCGCATCGGATTTGACGGACGTGTACGTGGCCAATGTGT
>Ga0114968_10004205_pt1 | contig 10734 bp, 11 predicted proteins | sample M_130807_EF_Meta_FD_87020 | JGI IMG/M metagenome (GOLD analysis project Ga0114968, IMG submission 87020) | Freshwater microbial communities from Lake Montjoie, Canada to study carbon cycling - M_130807_EF_MetaG | ecosystem: Environmental > Aquatic > Freshwater > Lake | place: Lake Montjoie... | reverse complement strand
ACACCTGGCTATACAACACCTGGTTTTACGACGCCCGGACAAACAACACCTGGCTATACAACTCCTGGTTTGACGACACCTGGACAAACCACACCTGGACAAACCACACCCGGACAAACCACACCCGGACAAACCACACCCGGACAAACCACACCAGGATTAACAACACCAGGATTAACTACTCCTGGAAAAACAACACCTGGTCTAACAACACCTGGTCTAACAACACCTGGACTAACAACACCTGGATTAACTACGCCCGGAAAAACAACACCTGGACTAACAACACCTGGTCTAACAACACCTGGTCTAACAACACCTGGACTAACAACACCTGGATTAACTACGCCCGGAAAAACAACACCTGGTCAAACAACACCTGGTCTAACAACACCTGGATTAACAACACCTGGACAAACAACTCCTGGTCAAACAACACCTGGACAAACAACGCCTGGTCAAACAACACCTGGTCAAACAACACCTGGTCAAACAACACCTGGTCAAACAACACCTGGACAAACAACACCAGGTCAAACAACACCTGGTCAAACAACACCAGGTCAAACAACACCTGGACAAACAACACCTGGTCAAACAACACCAGGTCTAACAACACCAGGTCTAACAACACCAGGTCTAACAACACCTGGATTAACAACACCCGGTCTAACAACACCTGGATTAACAACACCTGGATTAACAACACCTGGATTAACAACACCCGGTCTAACAACACCTGGATTAACAACACCTGGATTAACAACACCAGGAAAAACAACACCTGGATTAACAACACCTAGACAAACTCCAGCACCATTTCCATTTTATACGATTAGTAGTACTAATAAAATTAATGGAATAACTAATAGCTATATTGATGTTTCAGATAATAATGGAAGTAAAAAAATTAAGTGTCTTAAATTAAAAAATGGTCAATTTAGGTTAAAAGTAAATGAAATTATAAATATTTATTATGTATTTGTAGTTTCGAGAGGTAAAGATGGTTATGCTGGTTCGTCTGATGTTGTAAAATCAAATAGAGGTAAAGGTGGTGCAGGTGGTCAAATTGTAACTTGGCCATATGTACTACCTGATCAACTTACACCAGCATTTAAATTATACCCTGGTTCAGTATTTTATGTTTCGGTATTAGGAACATCGAGTGGTGTATCGCAAATAGAAATGGAAACTACTACATATCCAAAAAATTTGATACCAAATTCTTCACCATCAGAATTTTATCGAATTCTAATTTATAATAACATAACTCATAGTAATAATATAAATAAAATCTCAAATGATGGAGTACAAAATTCATTTGATAAAAAATTCTATGGAGGAAAAGGAGGAGATTCTAATATTTATTTTGAAACGCAAAACTATAATAGTATTAGTGACACCGAGCTTCAAGTCCAATTAAATGAATTACTTAAAGGTGGAAAAGGAGGAGGAGGAGGAGGAGGAGGAGTAATTGTACCTAATCGTCCAAATATTCAAACTAGGGGTCAAGGTGGTGACCCTAGTAGTAGTTGTGGGGCATCAAATTATTGTACTCCTTCGCCGAGTCCCATCAGCTCTAGTCCTTCACCCAATCAACGTGAAGGTGGTGGTAATGGTGGTATGAGTATTGGTAGCACCTCTAGCCCTCCTTCGTCGAATTCCAGCCAAGGTGGACGTGGTGATAGTAGTATTAATAGTTCAAATGCTAGTGGAAATGGTGGAAATGGTGGAAATGGTGGAAATGGTGGCGGTGGTGGAGGTGGTGGTGGAGTATATTATGGTGGTGGAGGTGGAGGTGGAGGTAATGGCCGTGATTATGTTAATACAAACAATCCTGGTCAGGGTGGTGAGGGTGGTGAGGGTGGTATGGGAGTTATTCTTCTTTATTATGATCAGTACTTGCCAACAATCGCGCCATAAGCTTTGAATATCGATACTGATGAATCTTTCACTACAAGTGGTTTTTATTTATTACACTTAACCACAATTTACATACAACATACAATAAAAAAGTATAAAGTATCATCAATACAATATTAAAATGTACGATCAATTTGTCTGTTTAAGTGGATTGCCTCGTTCAGGTTCCACTCTTTTATCCGCTATATTATCCCAAAATCCCAAAATTCACGCTGAAGGCAACTCCGCAGTCTGCCAACTCATGTGGGACATTCAACAATCCTATCATAAAAATTGCAAAGAACAAATTTCTGCAAATGAACGCGAACATACCATCATCGATTTGATAAAATCTGTGCCCCACATTTATTACAAAAATATCGATGAAAACGAAAAAATCATTGTAGATAAATGCAGGTCATGGACGCTTTCCGACAATGTTGATATGTTAAAAGCATATATTGACGCCAATTTCAAAATCATCGTATTGGAACGTTCCGTAGTAGATATCGTAAAATCATTTTACAAATTGTATCTTAAAAATAATATAAATATTGATTTGAACCAATTTTTGAATGAAAATAGCGAACCTGTTATTCGTTCTGTCCACGGTTTGATATATGCAAAACAAAATAATCAAAATAATAATTTCATTTTTATTCAATACGATGAACTTGTCGAAAATACACCGGAAACCATCAAAAAAATATATGATTTTTGTGGTTGGGAAACATTTGAACATAATTTTGAAAATATAGTTCCGAAATACAATGAGAATGATTCGGTCTATAATTTAATCGGATTTCACGATGTAAATCCTGTCATAAAAAAAACACACAATGACGTCGAATTACCAACAGAAATATTTAATAAGTGTTCTTTTATTAATCATATTATTTCGCAATACAATAATGCATCATAAATATCCCTCTTGGTACTTTATGATACAGTTAAATTAAATCTTGCTCCAAATATTCTCATTGAACTAGAACCATATGTATGTTTGATATCCATTAAACATTCATTCGCATACTCTTTGAGAGGCAAAAGTTCGTCAAATATTTCCATCGATACTTTGTCCGGCTCACTCCTCAAATATCGCAGAAACCTATTCAAAATATCGCCGACCGCAGTAAGTACCATCCTATAAATATCATTCACCTCCACCAACTTATTGTGTTTTTTCTCGGCTTGTTGTAGCTGTGTTTTCAACTGTTCCTCGCTAATTTCGTTTATCAAATATTTGATTCGCAAGTCGCGATTTGCCGCCTCATAATTGAATTCGTGGATTTCCACCATTTCAAGATGACCCATATACCGAATAATAACCGAGATTTGATCGAAAAAACGCACTGAACTTTCTTGCTCTATTGCCAACAAAATTCTACAACGACGGAATGCGCGTTCAAAATCATGTATCATATTTCGTCCTAATTCCATATTTTGATCACATGCATGTTCCATTGGTTCTCTTGGTACTGAACCCTTGGTTTTGCGCAACCACTCGTAATAATGCGGATTGTGAATTTTTGTCTCAATGTTTCCTGTGCGCCAACTGAATGCAGTGTGACACATTGTACACCACATTTGGTCACATCCGTCTATTTTGTATATAGCTGCAGCGCACTTTGGGCACGGTTTGGTCTCTGCCTTCAACATTTTAGCCGATTCTACGTTATTGGGATCGCATGTATGCTCGGCATCTTTGGTTGCACCTATAATAATATGACAATCGGGACAGCACCAAGTCGAACAAAGTCCGCATTTCCACTGACTACTTAAGAAACCGCGACAATCGTCGACAGGACACGGTTTGATGAACTGTCTGCGTTCTACAGCACCAGCACCAACCGCACCAACAGCACCAATAACACCACCACCACGATCAGGCGTTCTCATCAAATTACGCATAAGTGTATATTTCCGTTCTCGCATTTCATTCATCCGCTTTTTTAATTGACGCAATTCTTTTTCAATTTCATTACATTCTTTCAAAATATTATTATGTTTTCGCACTTCCGCATATGGTTGAGTCGCAGGCATTAGAGAACGTTCTCTTTCAAATATAATATTTTCTCGATGTTTCTTCAATTTACCGTTAACAAATTTTGTCGGAAATTCCGATTTCAAGAATTTCCGCGTCCATTCTTTTCCACATTCGGCATTCATACACTTTGCAGTGGATTCAATAAGTAAATATGATTCACAGCACGTGCGACATGATTTGAATTCGCAAAACATACACTCAATTTCTTTACGTGTAGATTTATTGATATTCTCGCAACAAATGATACAAGACGGTTTCGCAGTTTTTGACATTATGTTTGTTTCTTTATAGTTTCTTCATATTATTACAAAAATAAAATTATTTCAAATCAATTTTTTGTATTGATATATAAAATAAATGAAAAGACCTGTTAGACAATCAGACGGTATTTATTACATAAAAAATAAAAAATACAAGGAATTATTTGGTTCAAGAGAACAAGTAATGAACGGTACTGCTTACAAAACAACTGGCGGTCTTACAACCGATGATTTAGTGATGAATAAAAATGGGCGTATTGTGAGTGCAGAAAAACACAAGACCGCGAAAAAAGAAATGCGTTTAGTCAAACATGGATATGGCGCAAAAAAAGGCAAATTTGGCTACGTTTTGAATAAAACAAAACGTGGAAAAATAAAAGGCGGTGATTGTGGTTGTGCCAACAATAAATTGATTGGCCAAGGCAAGGCCTAGATGACAAGACCAGGCCTAGGTCAGGCCAAGACTTTAGGATAAAATATATATTAATTATATATAATGTCTTACAAATATGCTGTTGGCACTCGCGCTGAAGTTATGCACGGAACTTGTCATCATACAAACGGTGGTCTTACCAAGAAAGATCTCAAATACAACAAACATGGGCGTATTGTAAGCAGGAGAAAGAGCGAAAAGGCAAAGAAGGATAAAAGATTGCAAAAGAGCGGATATTTTACACAAAAGGGCAAATTCGGTTTTGTGAAAAAGGATGTCAGTGGAAAAACCCGAAAGAAGAAGTAAATAAATAAATGTATGATAAATAATCCATCCATGAATTATATAAAATCATATTTTATATAATGCCACCGCTCCAATATGCTACAAAACCGTATTCTTTCATGGTGGCGCATTATCCAGGAGCCAAACCTGCAGAATTGATTTTACCACAAAGTTTGAAACCACCAAAAACAAACAATATTGGCTCGTCGACAAATAACAGCACAATTTCATGTAGAATGCAATATGCACAGACTATTCGAAATGCAGCGCCAACAGTTATGGCAGTCGGATATACTCCAAGGGCAAGAGGTTGTCTTAATTTGGTTTATTGAACCTTTGTCATTGAAGATTCTGATTTGCAAATATAAAATTTTTTTCAACAAATCAAAAGTTTTCACCACAATAACAACAATCAGTAAAGATTTTGAAATCAAACCCTTTAGCCTTTATTTATGACAGGCATATAAATGATAAAAGATGTAAATAATTATATATGTTTCCATATATATAATAATGACTTCTCAAATACATGGTACTCCAAATTTAGATGGTAAAAATCTTGGTGGTGGATTCAACGGTATTTCCATCAAACAACCTAAAAATAGTTACCGTGATTTTGCTGATATGGCTGATCGTCGCATTTTAGTGAAATCTTGGAACACAATATATGCAACTGGCAATGTGAATGGTCGCAATCGTGTTGTTACACCTTTCAGAGCAGTCAATAGTTTAGGCGATTTTTTGGCACGTCAAAATTATGTTTGCGGAGGTGCAAATGAAGTAAATGCTACAAAACCCGGATACGGTAGATGCATCCGCAGTGCTGTCAAAAATTGTGATGGCACTGGAATTCCGGCAACTGCAGGAAATAGCAAATTCGTTTCCGATTCTTCAGATTATACACGTTTCAAGCGTCAAAGAGCATTCAACCGAAATTACAATGACAACAAGTTTGGCGGAGATGAAAGCAATGCTTCTTATGTACCTCTTATGAGAGTTCGTTATGTTTGATTAGTTGTAGTTGTTTATAGTTATTTATATTTATTTATACTTGTAAAACAGCTTCTTTCAATTTAGTAACTTCATTTACAATTTCATTCAAAATTATTTCGACATCGTCGTCGTGTTGTGGTTCTGATTCCAAATTTATGACTGAATTTATGACTGAATCCATCACCAAATTTGTAACAGAATTTTCTTCCAGAATTGGTTTCGCTTCCAAATCTTTATTACTAACAACTAATTCATATTGCGAAGGATTGGCAAGATTCGCTGTTGAAAGTCGCCGTTGCAAAGAAGGATCAATATCGTTGAATTGAACATGGTCACGCATGTAAGCAGAATAAAAAATAGATGTTTCAGTATTTGCTACATAATATGTATCATATACTTTTGTAGTCATAAATAATATGTTTGTAATAAAATTGGTCGTTGTTTGATTACCTAAACTGTATTGATATATTACAATTCCACTCATAATGACATTTATGGTAAATATCAATAAACATATATAACTAATTTTTTGATAATAATAATCCATTATGTAAATTTTATTACGATATTTTGTAGGTATTTTATCAAAGATTATTTGCAAACTTTCATTGTCTCGCGGATTACGCGGATTCACTTCCAAATATTTTATCAAATTATGTTCTCTAGATATTTCGAATGCATACAAAATAATAAACGCACCCAATGTAATAAAATTGAATGTAATACCAACATTGTAGGTATATTCTTTTGATTCTAAATTTTCTTTCATTGTGCATAATTTTCCTTGACAATTTTGCGGAATAAATATTATAAGCAAAGTGGATACTAATACGCGGTATAATTCAATTGATACATTCAAACACATGTACAATCTATGTAAAAAGTCTTGACTTGTTAGTGTATCTATTAAATAATTTTTGATTGTTTTTATTTCCATATATATTACCAGTATCAAAAAAAAACATCAAAAAAAAAGTACCAACAGATAAAATATTCACTCATATAATTCTTACCACGTTATAGATTGAGAATACGGATATATCTCTTGAATTCGCCGTCATCTATCTCTACTTGAAGATAGACTTTGAGATAACAACGCAGACAGACCAATACATCGACCAATGAATTATGCAATGGAATGCCATACTTTTCGACATCTTCATTGAACAATATTTTATAAAGATTTATCAGTTTCGGCCATTGTTTTAACGCGCAAAACTTGCGTCCGTCTTGCATTGTGCACAATATATTCACATGATTATGGTCTGATTTGTAAAACATTTTCGACATTGTCAAATACGGTAATTTGCGGAAATGACGGCGGCATTCTATACGAATCATTCGGCTGTCATACCACATGTTGTGCGCCACAATTCTCCCGCATTTCATGTAGGCATTGTACAAGTGATTGAGCGCTTTTACAATACTAATCCCGCTGTTGCATTTTTCGCGAGTGATTCCAGTGATTTCAATTACTTTGTCGCTGATTTCGACGTATTCAGGAATTCGAATATATTTATTGTAATATTCCGCGATTTTTTTATCGTAATTATCGTATATTATGAACGAAATCTGCGTTATATATGGGTAATTGGTTCTCAAATCTTCGTCGGATATAAGGCCTAATTGAGGCATATCTTTTGGTATAAGTCCTGTTGTTTCCGTATCCAAAATCATTGTATATCTCGGATTTTCTTTTTGACCAAGTCTGTGCGATTTTAATCGTGTATTCATAGAATGAAACATTTATTTTTGTCTGTATGTTTAGTAAATTTTCCATTTTTTTATTTCAATTTTTTCAAAGTTTTTCGGTTGTTGTTTTTATTCACTTCATTTGCAACTGAAAAAAAAAGTTTATCATACAAATCATCCGGGACAACCTCAATATCTTTGCCTCCTTTGTATTTGTTGTACCTTTCTTGCATTTCATCATCATGATACGCCAAAGAAAATGGCACTACTTTATTATCGTGTTCTCTGTATTCATTTTTTTCAATACCGCCACCACAAATGCGGATTTTCTGCATTTTCATACCACCTTTGTAATGAAATTCATTCAATTCACCTTCATTGTCTTTTGATTCTTGATCTTCCAATAGTACAAATTTAGAATTTTCTTTGAATGACATTATATATTTTGTATATATATTTTGTGCACATATTTTGTATATATATTTTGTCCGCATATTTATAATGAATGAAATTGGTAAAATTGGTGAATTTGATAAAGAAACAAATATGATGAATATGGGAGGAGATTTGATGGAAAATGATGCATTCAAATATATAATAAGTATTGGATTCGAATTTGAAACACATGATTTGTCCAAGTTCTCTCTTCATGAAAATGGAAATTATCTAATAAATAGTAATACTACAATGTTTATTTTGCAAAATAAAATAGAAGACCAAATTGCATCTAAATACGATGCGAATAATTATGTAATATTGACTCATTTGGACGAATTTGATGAAGATGGTTCTTATTCTAAAAGCTCTTCTGATGATGATGATGATGATGATATAGAATGGAACACTGATTTTTTAGAATATATCAATGAAGCGAGACCAGGTGATGATAATAATACCAGATTCAATTTGACAAATGATATTGCTCAAACACATTTCAGTAATTTTCTGAAACGACAATGTACCGAATCTATGACAAAATTGCCGAAAAATCAACTATACACATTGAAAACAATGCAAGGCAAAAAAAGCAAAGAATATGAACTTAAATTCATTGAAATGGACCAGTGTTATATATTTTCAGGACTCGAAATCATTGTAACTTATTTGAAACCACGGGCAAGAAATCCCAATATTATTTTGGACATGTTTGGAGATGCATGTTCTCGAATATTAGACCATTTTTCGGATCTTGAAAAAACAAAATGTAATTTATACTTACATAATAATGCAGGTGTTGAAAAACGTATAGGTAATGTAGATTCAAGATATTTGTACCATAAACCAGGTACGAATCTCCATTATTTGCAAACATACGATACCAAAAAATCATTCAATAAAGAATCATTGGGAGAATCGGTTTTCACACCGCAAATGACAATGCGTGTTTATGCATGGAATGCAATTGAAGTCATGTACTCATTATTGAAACATGTGAAAAAAAGAAATTATACTAAAAATCGAAAATATTTGGAAGAAATATTAGAAGACTTGGGTTTGTTTAAAGACATTTTAGAAGTTACCAACAATCTCATTGAATCTTATAATTCGAAAACAAAACGCAAAATATCAATAGATACACGTCCAGGAAAGTGTATACAATTATATTTATTTATAATTATTACAAAAATTTTCATGTATGTAAGGTCTTTTTTGCCGAGTTTGAAAGACGATCCTACCTCATATTTGAAAGATTATATGGCTTTTTTACCAAGACATTCTAATTATGTTGTTTATTCACGAATAAAACAAATAATGAAGTCGCATTTTCGCATAGTCGAAAAAACTGCGGTAAAAGATTTTTTGAATCTTGTTTATCAACCCGATATTTTATCCGTACTTTTTTCTCAACCACATGAGATAGATGCAATTCGAAATATTGGTGTCAGTAAAGGGGACGAAGATTATGGAGACCCAAATGTTTCTTTTATTTCTTATTTTCATTATTTTGAAAATCCAGAAGAGAACGCAGAAGATGAATACGACGACGACGAGGAATCGTCCTCGTCCTCTGTTTCTTCACATGAATCCCTTCAAATATTGATGAATTTGAATAAATACAAGAAAAATGATTGGTTGAAAAGAAATAAATATGATATATATTCGACTGAATATCCTTTAGTAAAAGATGCGCTTTTGATTGAGAACCGTCTATTTGCAAGGGAATTGTATGTATACATGAAGAACAAAATAAATGACAGATTCAATGTTTTGAATGTGAAAAATTTGAAATCATTTACTTTGAATAATAAAAAACCCAGAAATAAAACAATGAAAAAGAGAACCTAGAAAATTTTATGTATACTAATTATAAAATGTCCGATTTTGTAATTGAGAATTCTGCTGTACTAGAAAAAGAGAATTGGTGCAAAAAATGTTTGACTTGGGAAGGATTTTTGAGTGAATACAAACATGATGATAAATCAGTTGAAGAAGGTGAAGACAAAGGTGAAGACAAAGGTGAAGATAAAGGTGAAGACAAAGGTGAATACAAATATTCATATTGTAAAACAAAATTACTGTTGGTAATATTAAATAAATTGACATTATTTTTTCTATTGATTTTATTTCTTGTATTTTTAACAAGAATTATTTATATATCTAAAATTTTTTTGAATTTATTTATCATTTTTTTATTTTTTGATATTTTTATAGATGAAAATACGGTATGTATTCCATTATGTGATTATATTGATACATTAGTTCTCGGTATAAATGATGATAATGGTTCTTATTTGAAATTCAATATGTCTTTATGTATCGAAATAACAGATAAAAAAGAAGAAGAGAAAAGTAAAACATGTTGTGATAAATTTTCTGAAAAGAATGATGAACCTGATATATTGATTGATAATGATAATACTGAAACTGATAATTCTATTAGTGATAATAGTAATAGTCAAACTAATACTTTGATTGATAAATAATACTCTGAACTCAATAATATAAATTCATGAAAAATGAGGGGAATTAATTCCCCTCATTTTTCACTAACTACCTAACTATTTTTTCTATTTTTCTTTTTTTGAAATTTTCATTTTTCCATTTTTCTTTTTTTGAAATTTTCATTTTTCCATTTTTCCATTTTTCCATTTTTCTTTTTTTGAAATTTTCATTTTTCCATT
>Ga0114968_10004204_pt1 | contig 10735 bp, 13 predicted proteins | sample M_130807_EF_Meta_FD_87020 | JGI IMG/M metagenome (GOLD analysis project Ga0114968, IMG submission 87020) | Freshwater microbial communities from Lake Montjoie, Canada to study carbon cycling - M_130807_EF_MetaG | ecosystem: Environmental > Aquatic > Freshwater > Lake | place: Lake Montjoie... | reverse complement strand
AATAGGACAGATTTCGCATATTTAGAAATACCTTATGCATGTAAATTGTTGTTTCAAGAGTTGAATACAATGAATATTGCACCGCGGTTTATTACAGACAATTGACCTTTTTCAAAAAGGTCAAGCCAAAACAAAAAATTGACCTTTTTCAAAAAGGTCAAGCCAAAACAAAAAATTGATATTTTTCAAAAAGGTCAGGCCAAAACAAAAAATTGACATTTTTCAAAAAGGTCAGGCCAAAACAAAAATAAATTTTGCATAAAATTTAATATTTTTTATATCTATATATGAATTTGTGTAAATATAAAAATGCTTTAGGTGAACCTGGTAAAGGAATCCACTCTTATCGTTTGTTTGGAGTTGCAATTGCAGATGTTCTTATGACAATTGTGGGTGCATTTTTAATATCCTATTTTTTTAAGTTGTCATTTATAAAAACGTTGTTGATATTATTTTTATTGGGAATTGTTTTGCACAAATTATTTTGCGTGCCAACAACAATTGATAAATTGCTTTTTCCCACATTTAAAAAAGTTTGAGTGAAATTGTATTCAATCTAAAAAAACCGAAGGATTTGGCTCCACCTTTTCTAAAGGTGGATCATAAAACATCTTGTAATTATTTTTATAGTGATTAGAAAACATATCATAAACAATACTAAATTTACCATGCATCCCTTCATAACTTGTCTTATCAATATTATCTACAATTTCCTTATCTTGTTTCAAAGTATTGAACATTGTATTATATGTTAATTTGTCTCCAAAATAATTTATAATACTTTCAAACGGATGTAGTAGGTAGAACGTATTTTTATCATGATAATAACTCCAATAACTACGATACGCTTTTACAAATAATTTTGTTTTGAATTTTGAAATAGGCAAAGCATGTGTAATAATAGTTGAAGTCATGCTACCAAATTTAACTCTTGCAACAGTTGTATGAGGTAAAGCATATTCATTTTCAACTGTAATGTTATCAAAATGATATATTTTGTTAACAAGTGATTTTTCACCAGCTACATATTCATAAATTATTTTGTAATGATTTTCGTAATCACTCATTTTCAATACTTTTGAATTGCGTAAAGGATTGGGACTTTTTCTATTACCAAATGTGTGAACAAATCCTATGTGACAAATATCCAAACTATTCACACTTACAAATTTTGCGTGATGTTCAAAATCTTCAGCGAGATAAACTACTCTTTGCGATTTATCATGAAACTCATGTTCAGTGAATATATACGATTCATCTATTAGCGATTTCATTTCTTCATTTTGAATAGGTACACTGTTTAAATAAACCATGTCACCCTTTTCAACAACTTTGAAACAATCTATATTGTGTGAGTGCGATTCAACGTGAGGTAATTTTGGTATTTGAACCAATTCACCATTAGACCCATCAAAAATATATCCATGATACGGACAAGAAATTGTGTTCTTGCAGGTGTTACCCAGCATAAATGAGGATCCTTGGTGGCTACATACGTCTCTCATACCATAATACGCACGTTTATCTTTCCATACAACATAATTTACATCCCTGATTGTTATTTTTTTTGGTTTTTTACTGAAATCACTAGAAAATCCAATTGGATACCAGGTTAATTGACCCTTGTCATTGGGTGGGTCTAGCCTAGGAAATAAACCAAAATAATAAAAATCTCGTTTGGGTTCACTTTCTATTTTGTTTTCGCTTTTAATATTAAGGTTATCTTCTTGTATCTTATTTTGAATAAATTTATTTGTATATAAAAAACTGTAACAATTGGTTACGAAAATAAATAATGTATATAATTTTAAAACTCTATGCATATAAAAGTTTTTACTATACACTATACTATAGAGTTAAGTTTATATTATTATTTTAAATATTATTTTTATATTAATATTTAAACATAATGTGCTAGTGTATATTACTTAAATAATAAAAATGTTATTTAAACTAAGTTGTTTATTCTTGTTTTTTATAAATAAAATAGTTGGTTTTCAACTTGCAACAAATAAAAATGTTTTTTTTAATCGTAAAATTAGTATGATAACAAATGAAAAAGATTACTCAAAAGAATTACAAACGATACAAAACTACAAATTTTATTTTACAAAAGAAAATTATAATGATGTCATGGAAGATCTGCTAAGCAATAAATTATCCAAGGTTTTTGTTGACAACAAATACAATCAGTTGGTAAGCGTAGATAACTTGCCTCAAGATGATATTTTGTATAACCACTATCATTTAAGTGATATAAATGAAGCTGTAGTTCCTAATTTGATTCAAAAAGCATCTGAAATGCACGTTCCATTATATTTTGCAAATTTCATTCCACAAAGTATTACAAATATGCAAAATTTAGCAAGTGAATTTTTAACATTAGCTAGTTATGCATTACCTATATTCTTTTTACTGTCTTTTTTAAGCTCATTATATAGAGCTAATGCAATGCAAGGAATGAATACAAGATTGAATAATAGGATGCAACGGGGAGGACGACCTATGACACCGTTCAGTTTTCCCTCTAAACAAAAAGAAAGTGAGTTATTTGTTAAACCGAACGTTTCTCTTGCCTCTTGGGCAGGAAGTCCAGAAGTTATTGAAGAATGTAAAGAAGTTATTTCGTATATTGAAAAAAAGGAGTTATATAAAGAAATTGGTGCTGATATGCCTAAAGGGATTTTGTTGGAAGGACCGCCTGGTACTGGTAAAACACTATTGGCGAAGGCGATTGCAACTGAAACGAATTCAACTTTTATGTCAATGTCTGGTTCAGAGTTCGTCGAGCTATTTGTCGGTATGGGAGCTTCGCGTGTTAGAGAATTATTTGATACAGCTCGTGAAAATAGGCCGTGTATTATATTTATTGATGAAATTGATGCGGTTGGTAGACAGCGTGGAGCTGGGATAAATATGGCAAATGATGAACGCGAACAGACATTGAATCAACTGTTATATGAAATGGATGGGTTCAATAATAATGATGATATTGTAGTTATGGCGGCAACAAATAGAAGAGATGTTCTGGATCAAGCATTACTTAGACCAGGAAGATTTGATAGAATTATTAAAATTCCGCTTCCAGATAAATTCTCAAGAGAGAAAATCTTAGAAATTTATATTAAAAATAAAAAGACGAATAAAGAATTTGATATTAAAGCGATTGCTGAATTAGCAGACGGATTTTCAGGGGCACAATTGAAAAATTTGGTTAACGAAGCTGCTATTTTGTCTGCACGAAATAATCATACTGTGATTCAAGAAAAGTATGTTTTTGAATCTTTTGAAAAATTAATTGTTGGTTTAATTAGAAATAATGCCGACGTTGACCCATCAACAAGAGAAAGAGTTGCAATCCATGAAAGTGGTCATGCTTTATTATCAATCATATTTAAAAAATATTTTGATTTTCAAAAAGCGTCTATTCAACCCACATATAATGGGGCAGGTGGATATACAATTTTCAGCGAAAAACGCGAGATAAAGGAGGGTGGATTATATACAAAAGATGTTTTAAGGAAACGTTTAATTGTTACTTTAGGCGGAAAAGCAGCTGAAAGTATATATTATGGAGACGATTTTATTTCTGTAGGAGCAATTGAAGATTTGAAACAAGCCAATGGATTAGCGCGGCGGATGATAGGTAATTTTGGTATGGGAGAGGAATTAGAAGTGTTTTTTAATGATAACATTGGCGATGATTCTAATCCATTTTTAGGTAGAAGTTTAGGAATGGGAGATAAATATTCTCAAAATACAAAAAATATTATGGATAAAGAGTCATTGGATTTGGTAAATAATGCATACCGTCATGCAAAATACATATTGAATCAAAATTATGATAAGTTGATTGAATTTTCAGAATTATTACTTAACAATACAATTGTTACGAACAAAGATATTGATGTTAATTTTTTTTAATTTTATAGATTTCTAAGTTGTTGAATAATAAAAGTTGTTGTTGCAAATAATATACCCCCCCATAGCGTGTCAATTAATACTGTTAATACTGACCAATTTTTAAATAAAGCATAATTAGTTGTTTCATAAACACCATAAATTAGTATACCTAAAAAGAAAGCATGACTAACACTTTTTTTTGGTTCAATAATAAAGTAATTCAAACCGAAAATTAAAAATATATAACATATTGCAGCGGCTAAAAAGTTCACTTCCATTTTACTTCCTTGAACCTTTGCGATTTGATTTGCAAAATAACTTTTAATCAAATTAATATAAATAAAATCCAAAACAACAAAAATAATAGCACTTAAAAATAATACAAATTTAAACATTTATTTATATTATATAAATAAAAAATAAAATAATAATAAATTTAGTAAATTTCAATATAATTTTATTATTGTGATAATAATATATTTATTATATATATATTATATATTATTATCATGTCTAGAAGTATTGGTTATACAAATAGTATTAGTGGAAATTTTCCGCAATTTTATTTAGTTAGCGGAGATTTTAAGGGGAAGGCTTTAGGCGGAGGTTTCCAAGGTTACATGCCCCAAGCCGTTCAAACAACAGAAAAAGGATCATATGGAAGTAATGTTTTTGAAAATATTCGTTTTACTTTAAGAAATGCATGGAATACAACATATAAGGCCGAATTAAGAGCCTCTAACAGAAAACAAATTATAACACCATTTCGTGCAGTAACCAATTCAGGAGATTTATTAAGTCGTGATAATTATTCTTGTGGTGGGACATGTCAGTCATTTCAAAGTAGACCTCAGTTAAAAGGGTTAAGACAGCGTTTTGGTTCTATTTCTAAATCATGTACACCAAGTGCACTTTACACCGGAAATCAAATTGCTCCTGATGTCCCAGCGTCTGCTTGTAATGTAAAATTTGTTTATGATAGTTCTGATTACACAACATATTTAAAACAACGTGCAATGGTTACCAATTACAATGATAGCACATTTGGAGGTAATACTTCCAATGCAAGTCAAAGCGCATGGAGAGCAGTAAGAAGATATTAAACAAATACTCATGTTTTAATTTATAATGTTAATTATATATATAATTAACATGTCTGAAGAATTATCACAAATGCAAACCAAAATTGATAATATAAATAGTAGTTTACAAATGTTAATTAACTTTTATTCAAAAAATTCAGAAGTTTTACAAAGAGTTCTTGAAAACCAGAATAATAATAAATCTCCAAAAATACTAAGAGATAAAAGTTATAATACTTCAATTTCACGTTATGAAACTTTGAAAGATTTCAGCAATGAATTATTGACAAATATCGGTGAAATTAAAAATAATTTAGACATATTGGAAATGAAAGTTAATGATGTAAAAGAAGTAGGGATGAATGTTATGAAAAACATCAATAATACAAAAATATCAAATTTGCAAACTCTTTCAGAAGATGCATTAGTAAATAATGTAGATACCAGTCAATTAAATACTGATCAACTTGAATACGTAGATGATTTATTAACATTGCAAGAATTTTCTAAAAGAAAAGGGGGTAATAAACTTTCAAGAAAACGTTATTACACAAAACATAATTTAACAAAAATATCAAAACGAAAAATACAAAATAAACGAAAATAAATATACAATGTATGAAAAAACAGAAAACAGATTTCAATAGTTGGTCAATCAGTTATTTAACAGAAATATTTCAATGTGGTAAATGTAAAAAACGTAATACAATTACATTAGTTTTGAAGGACGAAGAGAGAAAACCCAAACATCAAAAATGTGTATATTGTGGAAATCCTAACTATATAAAACAATAGAAACAAATGCAAATAAACAGTATTATATTGTCATTTTACAATAATATAATAATATAATATAAATATAAATATAATATAAATGACAACTCCATATAGTGTAACTACATCAAAAGGTTCTGTATCGTACAATAATTATGTCAATGCACCAATTGTAGGACCATTAAGTACGAATCAATATCCAAATGTATTACCATATCATAGTTATGGAACTTTAACAGGCAAAAGTCCTACGCCTCAATTTTTTTATCCACAACAAGAACCAGTTTATGCGGAAATGATTTCTAATCCAAGACAAGAATATTTAAGAGCTGCAACAAAAAGACAGGATATTAATAGTCCAAACATAAGAAAAGGATTAGATAAATATGTGCAACATGGTGTTTTAGACGCTGCATTACAAAATAATGGTGCATTAAATCCTTCCCCACCAAATATGTTTTATTCCCATTCATCTGGACGCCGTTTTAGTGTATCTAGTCACGCAAATTATATTCAGCCAATACCTTCTTCTATGTATGTGAATATTTTAAAAAGAACAGCTGTAGGCAAAAGTGGATTCAAAGTAGGATTGCCACTATCTGCGCCAACATCAACAAAGAATTATTATCCTAGCGGCACACGAACAACAATTAGACGTATGCGTTCTGGAGGCTGTACTGCACCAAAAAAGAAAGGTTCTATATACAACACTAGTTTACAGAATGGCGCGGTTTGTGGTTGGGGTTCTCTCCCAAGACAAAATTATTAATTTGTTTAGTAAGTTAAAATTATATTTATTTAGAAATAAAAAATATTTATATAGTTTATAATAATATGTCAGGTGCATACTCAAATTATTTAGCTAATACAACTTTTAAAGCCAATTCTTTTGGTAGTGTAAGTGGTTTAGGAACATCTGCTAGAACAACTGCTGCAGTTTTACTAGGTGGACCACGTGCAGGCGCAGGTTCAGCGTTTAGAATTTACAATTATTTAGTAAATCATGATCCTAGAACGCTTGCCTTATATAAATCAAAAATCCAAGCAATATATCAAAAAAATGCTTATTTCATTAATCAATATAACAGAAACTACAGATTACCTTTGTATTAAACATATAAATATTATATTGTTGATACTTAAATTGTTAGATGTTTTATAAATAAATTATACTTTAATAATTATTAATAAAATATATTATAATTTCTTATTATAATATATATCACATAATAAATATAATGCCAAAAAAATATCATAGTCGTAATTTAAAGGGCGGAGATGTAGATGTTAGCCAAACATTTACTAATTTGGGTAACTCTATAACACGAGTTGCGTCAAGTGCATGGACCAACACAAAAAAAGCTTTTGGTTTAGGTGATTCATATAGTTCATCAACGTATACTCCATCATATACATCATATACACCATCTACAACAACACAAACAAATTATTCTGGTGGAAGAAGAGTAAGAAAAATGCACAGATCAAGAAAAATGCACAGATCAAGAAAAATGCACAGATCAAGAAAAAATAAAAGAGGTGGTTTCAATCCTAATATGCAACCTTTATTAGTAGCTAGAGCAAATGAACCAATTAGTACACTAGCTGCTAGAGCAGCTCCTTATACAGGAGGCCAATCTGCGTCTGTTTCTTATGTTGGAGGCAGAAAAAGAAAAACTAGACGTGTAAAACACTAAACACCAAAAAACAATATTATTTTTGAATATTTATAAAAATAATATTATTTATTTTCCTTTTTCAACCAATCTATATAAAATATAAATTGCTACTGCAGATAAGCTTAAAAAATATATTTGTGCTAGAGGATCTTGTGGTAGTTTACTGTGTTCTATATTTTGATTTTCAACTGTTTTTTCATCTGATTTTTCTGTTATATTTTGAAATGCTTGTCTACATTGTTTTCCAGAAATAGGATTTTTTCCATTTTCAAAAATACATGGGTTCATATTTTGTATATCAACTAAAGTTACATAATGGGTTTCAGATGATTTGTTATTATTAACATCAATTGTTTGCATTGTAAGTTTTTGACAAGGTGGTGTAGCGCCTACTAAAAAGGATTGCATAATTGTATATGGATTTAAAACATTTAAATCACTAATAGCACCTGGTATTAAACCACGAAATTCAGAAAAATTCACTCCCATTCCTTGTGAAATAAAAGGAATGCTACCGTCTGGAACATTATCAACATAAATGTATCTATCTACTTCTTGATTTGTATCAGTGTTTAAACATTTTGCACCTGTTTTTAGAAAAAATTTATTACCTAAAGGTTGTCCCGTAGTTGAAGCACTGCCTTTACCATCAACTAAAATCTTTACATAATTTATTAAACCATCAATATCTTTTCCAAGGGCTTTCATTGAACCTTCATCTGACATACCAATTTGGCTAGGACTTCTTATATTATTATAGTATGGATAACTTGGACCAAGTAATTTATCTTGTACACCTTGAGCATCTGTTAAAACTTGTTGGAATATATTATTTGTATTTGACATATTTATATTTATATTAAATTATGCAAATATTATAAATTTATCAACCTTTTCAAAAAAGGTTGACTCAAAACAACGTTTGAGAATGATGATTATACCAAAACCTTTTGCTTTTCTTATATGGAGGAGGGTTTTGCGCAACTTTTTTGAAAAGTTGCTAGGTAGCACCAGTTATTTTAGGCGGAGAACTAGGAAGAAGAGCCGTAGCAGTACTTTGTTGTTGTTGCATTAAAGCTGTAACTTGTTCTGTTAGTGTTGCAAGGTTTCCACTCATATCGCGAACTTCTTTTTGCAATCCTAAAGCTTTATCTAATTGCTGTTTCAATACCTGGATATTTCCAGCATTTTGTTGTGCTAATATTAAAACATTGTTTGGATTGTTCGTATCATATTGTTGATATTGTTGTGGCTGAGTTGTTGTAGTCATACCTTCTATGATATAGTAATTAAAATTATATTTGATTTGTGATAATATTTGAAAGATTATTAGTATTGTAAAAAATAATATCAAAAATTTGATTAACATTATTATTATTAATATATTATATTATTATATAAAAAATATAATAATAATATAAATGGCACAATATTATAATTCTTTAAATACAGGATTTAACTCATTAGGAACATCTTTTTATCCAGTTGGAATGGGGTTATCTGTAAATCTACGTAATCAAGGAGGATATAAAACTTGGAAAGGTACCAGAATTGATAGCAATCCAACTGGAATTGCCGCTGGTCATATTCGTCCTTTAACAAATAATGACCCTGGAAATATTTTTCCGGGACCTTTTGGAAAACCAAGACCTTTAAAACAATACAGAAAAGGACGAGTTATCCCAAATGTTAATATAATTACTCTTGATAAAAATAAACAAGGGCAGTTTATTTACAAAGATAAAACATATATACCTGAAACAGAAGTTGGACTAATACAATATAATTTGAATCGTAGTGTAAAATCAAGTAAAGGGACCTCTCTCGGAGGTGGTTTTGGAGGAAGTGGATTATTAAATGAAATGCAAGATAAACCAGGAAGTTATTTAGTAAAACAAAATCCACCTAGTGAAATTAATGAATCTTTACAATTGAATGAAGATTGTTCTACGTGTCAAGGCGTTGGAATTGTAGATACATATTATCCAAACAAAACTTATTTAACTGAAAATCCTGAACCAAACACGCAAAATAATGTTCTCTGTTGTAATCAAGAAAAATTTGCATTAAAACGTGTTATTTATGCAAATACAAATTTAGCTAAAAATTATTATACTACACATAAACAATATTTACAAAATAGATGTAAAACATATCAACAAAAAGCATTCAATTTTGAAACAAACGGATCATTATCAATAAATGCTGCAGAAATTGCTGCATCAAAGAATCCAACACAGACTGCAGCCCTCATCCGCGCTTCTAAACCAGGGGACCCTTTATCTATTACCAATACATATTTTGCGAATTGTCAACCAAACGCTGAAATTGTTACTGCTTCAGAAATTAATCTTGTTTATGCTATTCTTGATATTTTATTAAGTCAAAATGTAATTACAAAAGCCCAATATGAGTCTTTTATTGGACAAAATGAATTTAAATTTACTGTTTTATTTGGTTATTTAAAAAATTTACCAAATCCAATCCGTGATGAAGCACTAAATATTTTTTTAGCATTCATCAACAACCCTTATTATGGAGTTCCACTTGCTGGACCTAGTAATCCAATTGGTTGTAAATTAACTATTTATAAGCCAAATAATCCACAATATGCACAACAAGGCGCTGTTGATTCTAGTACACGCATGTTAAAATTAAACGTTACAACTATTGAAAAAAATGCAGCTTCATATAATAAAAATCTTCTAGGTAAAAACAAACCAGCTCAACATTGTGAAAAACCACCACTTAATTTTCATCCAACAACATTTCAAAATAAGAAGGCTTGTAATTATGTTAAAAAACCTGACTATTTTACACCTGTTTCTCAAGCAAGTCCATATCGTTATTATTATTACCAAAACTCACCATTTTCACGCTTAACAAATCATTATAGACAAAGTCCAAATTCAAATTCGCTTTTATAAAGGTGAATCTTTCTCTTTATCTCTCTCCTTATCCTTGATAATTGGTAAAAAAATATTAATTTTGTCTAAAAATTTATTGTATGGTATTTTGTATTTTTCACACCAATTGATAGATTTCTGTATACTATTTTTTTTATAACTTTCAATTTTATCTTCTTTATTTTTACTTTTTAAAATATTAATTATTTGATTCAATGATTCTAATTGCTGTTGTCCAATTATAATATTAATATCGTCTATTTTATTCAAAAAATAATACGGGATTTCATTGCAAATTATGTTATGAATATTTAAATTATTATCATAATTTGAAACAATATTATTTAATGATACAATATAATTATTAATTGTTTCAAAACTGTAATGATTT
>Ga0114968_10004203_pt1 | contig 10737 bp, 10 predicted proteins | sample M_130807_EF_Meta_FD_87020 | JGI IMG/M metagenome (GOLD analysis project Ga0114968, IMG submission 87020) | Freshwater microbial communities from Lake Montjoie, Canada to study carbon cycling - M_130807_EF_MetaG | ecosystem: Environmental > Aquatic > Freshwater > Lake | place: Lake Montjoie... | reverse complement strand
TTTAATTTTATGACCAATATAGGTCCTAAAATTTACATATAAAAAAAATTGAATTTTAAAACTTATAATTTGATTTAATTATAAGTTAAAGTATGTCAATAAATTTAAATAATTTCTGTGAAAGTTTAGTGAATGGTTCAAATCCAAGATACATCGGGTCTCAACCAACAATAGAAGAACAAGTTGCTTGGCAACTTAAAAAGGAAGAAGAAGCTCGCCAAGCTTTATATAAAGAATCTGCTCGAAGGGATGAAGAAAGACGATCTCAATCCGTATCAACTTATACACCAAGTTATTTACCAAGTTATTCGGCACCAACATCGTTCTCTACAACTTATTCAACTCCAAGTTATTCAACATCTTCAACTTCTACCTCTTTTCCATCGCATCTATCGCATCTATCTAATCTCACTGGTCTTTCTCATTCACAACCTATATCATATTCAACTCCAAGTTATTCAACTTCATCTTCGACATATCCAACATATCCGTCATTTAATTGCACCAATTATGGTAGGGTTGTTTAAAAGGTTGCGACTTGTAACTATAATTAACAAAAAATAAACAAAAAATTTAATTTTATGACCAATATAGGTCCTAAAATTTGCACATAAACTAAACTAAATTAACTTTAAAAAATAAAGTTTGTAATAATAAAATGAAAATTGCTATTATTGGTTCTGGTATCGCAGGATTATACCTAGGACTTATTCTAAAAAGCAAAAATTACGATTTTGATATATATGAAAAAAATAATTCAATTGGTGGCCGAATTAAAGTTGTGGAATTTGACAATATACCTGTTGTTGCAGGTGCAGGTATTCTAAGACTTAAAAAAGATAAAATAATGTACAATCTCTGTAAACAACTTGATGTAGAAACTCATGTTTATAAAACTGAATTTTCATACACATTTGAACCACTAAATGTTTTGAATATTATAGAAAAGCTGAAAGACAAATTATATCTTCTAGAAGGACAACGCAGCAAATTTACTTTTGCTAGATACGCAAAAAGTATATTAGGACACAAAGAGTATAATTACTTTGTAAAAAGCTGCGGTTTAAGTGACTTTGAAAAAGCAGATGTAATTGATACTATTTACGATTATGGCTTTGATGATTGTGTTTCTGGTTACGAAGGTGTAAGCGTAAAATGGCAGCAATTACTCAATAAACTTTACGAGATACTTAAGAACGACATATTTTTAAGTACTCCTGTAAAGAAAATAGAAAAACTAGGTGACAAGTTTAAAATTAAAAATACTATATACGATAAAGTAGTTATAACAACAGATATAAAAAATATAAGAGAATTTTTTCTAAAAGATAATATATATAGAAGCATCGAAGGTCAGCCTTTTGTAAGATTATATGCTAAACTTAATAAACCCATAGAAAATTATACAAGTGTAATAATAACCGGTAATCCTTTTCAAAAAATTATCGAGATGAACAAAGAAAAATGTATATACATGATAAGTTACTCTGATAATAAAGTCGCAGACAAGTGGAAAAATTGTACAAATATTAAAAAAACTATAAAACAGGCTATAAAAAGAATCTTTAATATCGAAGTAAAAATATTAAAACATAAATTGATATATTGGAAAATAGGCACACATTATTTTAAACCTCTTTCAAATGAATTTAAAGACAGAGAAGAATTTTTGGAAATCGCGCAAAATCCAATTGAAAATTTATTTGTAGTTGGCGAAGGTCTTTCAAGAAATCAAGGGTGGTGTGAAGGTGCTGTTGAATCTGTTGAAAAGATATTACACAAAATTTAATTCTTAAACTAATTGTTAGTTTAAAAATTAAAATAATTAGAATAATAACATGAAACTTATTTTAGATTGCAGAGAAACAAATCTTTTAAAATTTTGCCAAAACTTAATCAAAAGCACTCCAAAATTTAAGGATATAAAAATAACAACTGAAAATCTTTTAATCGGAGATATGGCTATAAATGATGACGAAAATAATCCTATTATTCTATTTGAGAGAAAAACAATCGCTGATCTACTCGCAAGTATAAAAGATGGAAGATATAGAGAACAAAGTTATAGATTGAGTGGTTCAGAGTACCGTAATCACAATATTATTTACTTGATAGAAGGAGCTTTAGGAAAATTTGATGATAAACAAATCGTATATTCCTCTATGTTTTCTTTAAATTATTTTAAAGGTTTTTCTATCTTTAGAAGTTATAATACAGAGGAAACAGCGTATATTTTGTGTAATGCTTTTATAAAACTTGAAAAAGAAAAAGGTAAAAAAGGATATTATTTAAATAGAAAGGAAGAAGAAGGAGAAAGTAATGATAAAGTCGATGGTGAGGAAGTAAGTTACTCAACTTTTATAAAAAAGAAAAAGAACGCAAATATAACAAAAGATAATTTTGGAGAAATAGTTCTTTGTCAAATACCAAGTATAAGTAGCATAACTTCTGTTGCTATCATGAAAGAATTTAAGAGTATCGATAACCTTATTCAAAAACTAAAAGAAAATAACACATGTCTGAACGAACTAACATATGAAACAGAAAAGAAACAAAAAAGAAAGATAAGTAAGACATGTATCAAAAATATTCAAGAATTTCTACTTTAAAGATTATTTTTAAACCTATCTTTGGTTTAAAAATAATAATATATTTTCAATATGGATTCATATGTTGTCCGATAATAACAACATTTGGATCAGTAGCAGATGCACTTAAAAATTCATTAATTGCATCATTACCAGCTGTCTCAAGTCCTAAATCTTCATATTCTTGTTCAGGATACGATTCTAAAGTATATTGACCATCATAAATAAATATACAATCATTTTTATTGAAACTTTTAATAGTATCTTCTATTACATATCTTGGTCCTTGATATTTTTTTACTATTTTGAAAACCCAATCTCCATCATCATTAATTCTTATAAATATACCATGGTATATATCTATTGCTCTAAAATTATGAGGACTTCTATTTTCTACTATCAAATAACAACGGCTTGTCATAGGAATTTGTTCTACTGACCCATCATACTTATTTTTATTTTTAGAACTTGATCGCTTTCTTCTATTTTTATCACGTCTACTTCTAGAATTTGATCTTCCATTTCTACGAGGACTTGTGCGTCGTCTAGGGCTTGTGCGTTTACGACTTGTGCGTCTTTTACTTTTCATTTATATTATAAAATTTTATTTTTATTTTTTTTGTTTTAATTTTTTAATTAGTGGTTATTGAAGCTAATTCTTTCTTAAAACTACTATTATCGCTAGATAAATTTACAATATTTTTTTGTTGTTCTAGCATAATGTTAAATCGATTTAAATTTATTTCTCCGGTATCATCTTTGCACCATTCATTTCCTATAAGTGCACTTTTCTTCTTAATACCACCTTCTAAAATATAGCTTGTTAATTTTTTTGCTTCAACATCTTTTTTAACCTCCCCTGAACTATCTTTATATTTGAATATATGTCTACTTGGATCGGTACAAATATAAAGTAAGTTACCTGTATCATCTGTTAATAAATTATCTTTAACAAAATTAGCAAGTCCTTTTTGACCATCAACAACGTGATTAATATTTAACCTGTTTTCAATAGTATTTTTAATTTTGTCAATATCGTTAAAGTCCATACAAGAAGGTATATTTAAAGTTGTATTATTTGTATTTATTGTAGGTCTATCTATAGCTTTGTTTGCTATTTTATCAAGTTTATCTTGTAATTCTTTAACTTGTTCTTTATAATTTAAATTTTGTTCTTTATAATTTTCATTTTGAGTTTTAATTTTAATAATAATTTTCTCTTTTTCTTTCAATTCTAAATCTGTTTTTTCTTTTAAGTATTTTAAATCATTTAGTTCTTTATCTTTTTCGAGTAATAAATTGTCTGTTTTTTCTTTAAAAATCATTAACTCTTTTAACTTTATATCTGTTTTTTCCTTAAGTATTTTACATTTAGTGGAATGTACTTCCAAGTTTCTTTTAGAAGACAAACATTTATTACAGAAATTACATTTGAACTTAATCTCTTTTATATCGTAATTTATATTGTCTTTATTTTCAGTACTTATTTCTTCTTGAATACGAAGACAATATTTAGCTTTTATTTTGTGATTATTTAATGACGAACTTGTTTTAAAGTTGGTATTACAATATTCGCATAACATTCTTTTATAATATTAAAAATATTTTTTTAAATCTTGTTATATTTTGTTACATTTTGTTACATTTTGTTATTTTATATAATACTTTTAAGATCAAAATCAGCTTAATTTTAAAAAATTTGTTGTATTTTGTTATGATTTGCTATATTTTAATATTTTTCTTAAGAAATTTATTAAATGCATTAAAATTTTCGTAAAAACTCAAAATATCTTTTTTCGAAAATATTCTAATTTTTATAAGCTGTAAAACACCTTTAAAATGTATGATACTTTTAAAATTTTTGTTTTTTTATTTTTTGATTTTCGAAAAAAAATAATTCCACACACACAAAAAATGTGTGTGTGGATAAAAATATTTTTCTGAATTACAATTTTTGAAAAACAAAAGTTTTTTCTTAATACTTTTATTTTTTTTAAAATTTTTAAATTCTAAAAATATTTTTTGAAAAACAAAAACATCTCCTCCGAAAAATAATTATTTAGAACATAACATTTTTAAACTATTTTTAAGTTTAAAAATATATTTAGTTTCTTCTACTTTTTGATTTCTTTCTTCTAGACTTCTTTCTTTTACTACCTGACTTTCTTCTTTTACTTCTTGATGATTTTCTTCTCTTTATTCTGCCTGATTTTCTAACTGACTTTCTTCTTTTACTTCTACCACTTGATTTTCTTCTTCTACTTTCTCCGAAGTCTGTACTATCTATGTCGTCGATAACAATATCATCGAATTCATTATCTATTCTTTCAGAAATTTTTATAGTAGGATTATAGACTAAGTTCTTGTGTTTATTTATTTCAAAGTCAACTTTAGCTAACTTATATGGTATAAAATCTTCCCTTGCTCTGATATATTCTCCCTCGCTATTAAAGTAGTCATTCCACCAATTACAATAATCAGTTACAACTCTTTTTATTTTTAATGTTCCCTGTGAAATAACTAAAATTTCATTTTCATTTTGGATAGTACATATATTTACTGGTATTATGCGAGTCCCTTTTGGTAAAGTTATTTCAAAAATTATACTTTTATATTTTCTTTCATCGTAAAAATCACTTTCTCCGTAAAGAGAAAAAGCAAATTGTTGAGCATCTTCTAATTCAGTAGTTGTACTAGTTGTTCCAGTAATTTCCAAATTTATATCTTTTTCAACATCAATAGTATCATCAACACTTTTTCTAATTCTTAATGCACGATATACTATTAATTCATTTTGTAATACATAAGATAATTTTGGATCGGTAAATACACTATGCATAGTTAAAGTTATATTTTTTATGGTGTTTACATAACTTGATAAATTTATTTTAGCGTCTCCAACAAAATCTTTAAAAGGACTTTTATCGAGTGGCTTTTCACGACAAAATTTATTTTTAAAATCATCATCTGTGTACATACTTGTTATCCACATATTATGCATACCAATATCTGCGATTATCTCATTTGCATGCGATAATAATTGATAACGAGGAAATATTTTATTTCTGTATATATTATTTATGTAAACATCAAAATGATAAGAATATAATCTAGTAACATATGTAACCTTTTCTTTTTCTTTCTTTGAAAGATTTTGAAACCATGATACTATATATTTTTTTTCTAATTCCATTTTTTTATATTATTAAACATAAAAAAAAATTATAAATTTGGTTCGTAACTTGAGATTAAATGTAAATCGAAACCTTGTTTCCAAATAGTATATGCGAAGCTTCCGACACACTCATTATTTTGTCTCTTTCCTATGTACCTAATATTTTCATGATTACCTTTCAGAATTAAAGTAACTGGATCAACCAAAAACATTCCTTTCTTTATACATTTTCCTAACCAATCTCGTTTACAGCAGCCATCCATATCGTCGATAGTGTTCACGTACTGAATTATTGGAATATTTAAGTTGTATTTTGAAGTTAAAGGCGATGCAAATGTAATCACATTTTTGCAAAACCCATTTAAAGACATAAATTTCGCGATAGCTCCGCCTAAAGAATACCCTGCGCAAAAATCATATGTTTTAAAATCAAAATTCTTTAGATTATCAAAACCACTTTTATAGTTATCAAATGTAGCTCCATTTATATTAGCGATTATATCTTTTATATTCTTAAAATTTGTACCCGGGATACCAACAACGCTATAACCGCTACACGAACCATACGCCACAAGGTTTTTTCCAGAAGTCATAGCTTTGTAGGATAATGCTATCAAACATTTTGCATCTATATCAGGTGGAACTATAGTTGATATGTTGCGAGTGAAACTATTATTTTCTAAGTCATCTTTACTTGGACTTTTTATATTTTGTAAGTTACCATAAATAAAATCAACTATTTTACCGCCAGTATCGTTATACTTTACAATATCATATTCATTTATTTTTCTTGGAATGTTATGCCTATAGCTTATATCAAACATTATATTTGATATTTCAATACTAAGAACGTCTATAGTTTTACTAATATAAATTTCGTTTGTGTTTAAATTTGTATCTAAATATTCCCAATTAGATATTTGCTTGTAGTTACCATCTAATAAAGTTTCAATTAACATATACTCTGAATTTAAATTTAAAAATCTATTTAGTAAAAAATTTGTGTTAGTAGAAGATTTTTTCAAAGTGTCATAACTAACCTCGCCATTTTCTAAATTCAAAAATATCAAATCGTTTTCATGAATACCTTTTATACTTAAACTAATATTTGAGTAATCATTTGAGCTATCATCTAAAGTAGAATAGTATATACATATACCGATAGTTGTTATAATAGTTGTAAACATAGTCGCAAGACCTAATCCAGTCATTATTTTGTAACAATTATTTTTGAACATTTTATTTTTACAGATTATAAGTTTAAATTAAATATTTAAAAATACGGTATTAAAATAAAAATGGTATATTATATGTTAATAGCTATTCCAACATTATTATTTAGTGCTATGTTTTTGAAATTAGATGGGTTAAATATAGTTAGAGAATATGTACTAGAAAAAAAAGAGAAATTATATAGTTTATATGACCTTGTATCTACTAGACATAAATCTCGTGGTATGATTCTATTTGTATGTACAAAAATGTTATCTCAAGCTTTTTATCAAAATCTTCTTCATTATTTAGACAACTCACTTACTAAGATAGATAAAAATAAATATGAACTTAAGTATGTTATAAACGGAAAACTTTACAAAAAAATAATTAAACCGAATAGAGGTCCCATTCCTGTTATTTCTGTTGCAAATGAAATTGGGTATGATGTAACAGAAGAAATTTTACCTTATATGGGTCCTAATAATGATTTTCATAATGAGAAATTTACTCCAAAGTTTTTTGGATACGATAAACTAGTGTTTGAAATGTTAAACGGAAATATTTTCAGTTTTAATTCTACGGACAATATATCTTTAGATTAATTTAATACTCTTTATAGTATTAAATTAGAAGTTGCAAATTTTTTTCGTGATAATTATAATATATAGTTTGTTCTGAGTATGGAAATAAGTTTCTATTTTTTACAATTTTAAAAGATGATTCAAACTTAAAAGTTTCTTGATTCATATTTTTACATACAAATAAATTTAAATTTTTAGATACAAAATGGGTATCATTTTCAACATCACAATTTGTTATTAAACATTTCAAGTTCTTTAAACCTCCGATTTCTTTAGATATTGTTTTTACTTTAAACAAATAAATAAAAATATTTTCTAGTTGTTCGCAATTTTCCAAATCATTTAAATCAATATTGTCACAATATAGATATAAATTTTTTAAATTTTTAAAGTTGTTCCAGTTTATTTTTATCGGTCTATCTCCGGTATCATGAAGAGAAAAAATTTTTAAATCTTCTGTTTTAAATGCATTAGGTTTTATTATGCTCGAAAATTTACAATAATAAATTAGCACAGATTTAGGCCATAATGAAGGCATAAAATTATGTGGATTTAAAATATTCTTAAATATACCTACTTTATTCAAAGTTAAGTTATGTTTTGAAAAAGCCAAAGCAAATTCAAAACTGTCATTAGAATTATTCATGCAAATATATTTTAAGTATCCTAATTTATTTATATTTTTACATGTACATGAAAGGTTTTTAGCCTCTTTATCACTTAAAAAACTTATTATTTCTAAAATAAGGTTACTACATAATGTACTAATCATTTCTTGTTTAAAGTAAAACGGAAAAAATAATCATTTTTTATTTTTATTTTAAAATATATATTTATTTAATAAAAAGATACATAATGCCACCAAAAAAGAGAACACTAAGAGAATTTGCAAGTAAAGAAAAAGAAGAAGAAAAAGAAAAAGAAGAAGCTGAAAAAAGAAGAGATGAGTTTATAAAAAAAAATCTTTATGATTCCGAGGATAAGTTATTAGATAAATATACTGACTTTTTCAAGTCTGATCCATTTTATAGTCAGTTCATGAAAAAGAAAAATGTTATAGAAACTGGATTTCCAAGAGTTTTAGATACTCAAAAAAAGTTTCAAAAAGAAAGAGCTGAAGATATAGAGAGAGATTTTTTTATAACTCATAAAGATGATACAAACGATGTATTATTAGAAGAATACCAAGTATTTGCTTATAGGGACCCTTACTATAAAACTATATTTTCAGAAGAAAAACCTCCGACTTTAGACTATATTGAGAAACAAAAAAATTATTATTACAGAAAATTTGATATTCCAAAATCAGAATCTGCAAGAGATTTTTTCAACGCATTATTGACGGAAAAAAATCCATATGTTCTAAAACAAAAGTTTAAAGAGTATATAAATAGGGATGATGTTGAAGAAATATTAAAGACAAAATTTAGAGGCAAAAACTTATCTGTAGTAGGTTTAAGGTATAAAATAGAGAAGTATTTAAACGAGAATTATGCAGCAAATATACCTATAGAAGAACATAAGAAAAAATTTGAAATTCAAAAAGAAATATTAGATATATTGCTTCAGTATTATACTCAAGATGAATTTAAAAAAAAATTGAAAGAGTATATAAATAAATTAGAAGGAGAATTAAAAGATGAATTAGAAGATATAAAAAACATCGAAAAAGAAAATTTAGAAGAAAAATATAAAAAAATAAAAGAAATAGACGATGAAATAGAAGAGGAAAATAAAAAACCATATATTGAGCGTGATACAGATATGTTAGAAAGAAATGTAAGAAAAAGAAAAACTATATTGATGTCAATTAAATTTAAATTCAACTATTATAAAGATAAAAAAAAAGAACATCTATATACATCAGCCAAGATTATATCATTCCTAAATTAGATACTTAATTCTGAATTATCAGATGAAGATTTAAAAGCTATGATAAATCAGTATTTAGTAGATACTAGCGCAGAAGGTAGTACTATTTACATAGAAGATTATTTTGACGAATATTTAAAACAATATAAAGAAAATCTTCCCGAGTTTAAAGAGGAACAAAAAATAAAAAAGTTTTTAAGAGAGATTTTTAAGATGATAAAAGAATATAATCTTACATCCAATCAAGAAGAAAGTAATAAATTATGGATAGAAATACAAAATAAAATAAAAGAATTTAAAAACGAAGAAGATGCACCGGAAAGCAGAAAAGAAATTTTTGATAAGTTAGATAAGATAAAAAGCTATTCAGGTGTTGAATTATTTTCTAATGTTATAAAAAATTACCTATATCAGTATTATGATTTAAAGGAAGGTAAGATTCAAACTTATAAAAACTTTGGAATATTTTTAGATGACTTTATAAATTCAGCTGAAACTGCTTTATACCTAAAAAGAGAAAAAAAATACGAGACTTTGCAAGCAAAACGTATGATTTCGCGTGAGTCTTTAGGAAAAGAAAAACTTGAACTAGAGGAAATGTCTAAATATGACAAGCCTATTCATAAAGTTTTATCTAAAGAAATTATTGATACATATAATGAACCTGTTCAAAATGATATTATAGATTTTGCTAAAATTAAGTTGTCTGATGCTTTAAAAAAAGTTGCTAGTTTACCGGAATATGATTTAAACTCCAATTATATTAAAGAAGTTATAGATCATATAAAAAATACAACACCAAATACTTATGAATTTTTAACCAAAGTAATAACTTTAATAACATATTTATCAAATGAAGTTAATAATGTGGTAAAATTTAACTATAAAGCAAAAATAGGACAACAAGACTTTTATATAGGTACAAATAATAGTTTTTTTATAAGTAACGTAAAAAAATTGTTTTATCTTCCTAGAAACTTAGCAGAACTAAATCCTAATGATATGCTATCGAATGTGTTTTATAATAAATTTATTTCTGAAGAAACAAGAAAATATATTTTGCAAGGCATACAGACTTTTATAGATAAAACTATGGAAAATAGCATTAACTCTATAATTAAAACAAGAAAATCTCTTGATATTAAGAATATACATATGAGGACATACAAGATACCTGCAAAAATATATACATATAGAGAATCTTTAACTTTGAAACCTGGATTTACATCTAAATTATTTATAGATAGAGAAAGGTCTCCTTATAAATACTTACTATTTCAAGATGAATCTCAAAATTTTGAAGATG
>Ga0114968_10004202_pt1 | contig 10738 bp, 10 predicted proteins | sample M_130807_EF_Meta_FD_87020 | JGI IMG/M metagenome (GOLD analysis project Ga0114968, IMG submission 87020) | Freshwater microbial communities from Lake Montjoie, Canada to study carbon cycling - M_130807_EF_MetaG | ecosystem: Environmental > Aquatic > Freshwater > Lake | place: Lake Montjoie... | reverse complement strand
CCATAAAGATGAAGTTTGGCATCAGGATGCGCCAACACCTTATTCCATGCCGGCTCTTTTGCAATGTCTTCACTACCCTCAAACCAAAGATCACCCAATAGATTTAACATTGATACAGGTGCTAACTGACGAGTATCCCCGAGAGGTAAGCGTGCCATTGCCCGAACCTGCTGCTCAAACTGACTACTGACGCAAGCATCCATAGTGTAGTGACCAGAATTATGTGGCCGCGGTGCAATTTCATTAGCAACGATATCGCCATTCTTGAGTACAAAGAATTCAATACAAAGAACTCCCACATAATCAATCTTACGAATGAGCGCTTTAGCAGCGTCAATAATTTTCTTCTCTTGAGCAGGCTTAAGGGATGGAGCCGGAACCGTAGAGGTATGCAAAATACCATCGCGATGAATATTTTGCGAAACAGGGTATGCAACTACTGCATCATCGTAACCACGCACCACTAAAGCTGATACCTCAAAATCTAAATCCATGCGCTTTTCTAATACGCAGGGCACTTTACTCAACTCAGCCCAGGCGGCCGGTAAATCAGCAGCAGCATAAACAGTGATTTGCCCTTTACCGTCATATCCCATTCGAGCTGTCTTCAAAATGCCAGGAAAAAGGTTTGAGGGAACATGTTCAATATCAGCATCATGCTCGATCACACAGTTTGGCGCAGGACCAATATTGGTCTCAGATTTCCAAGTGGATAAGAATTTCTTTTCAGCAACGCGATTTTGAGCTAAAGATACGCAGCTACTGCGGGGCGCAACAAACACTCCCAATGACTCCAACTCATCTAAGGCTTGCGCTGGAACATTTTCAAACTCAGTACTAACAGACGCACATAGTGCTGCCATTTCTTTTAGGGCCGTAGAGTCTGTGTAGTCAGCCTGGATAAATTTTTCCGCAATAGAGCCAGCCGGACTATCTGAACTAGGATCTAAAACACAAACCTTATAACCCATGGACTGAGCAGCTTGAGTAAACATCCGGCCCAACTGACCACCACCTAAGATTCCTAAATACGAGCCCGGCAAAATGGGCTCCAAACGATCTGCCATTAATTAGTATCCCGGCAAATTCATAGAACGTGCAGCATCAGACTGCTTCACGCGAAATTCTTCGAGGCGTTTTGCCAAATCTGCATCATGCAGGGCTAAACCAGCAATCACATGCAAAGCTGCATTAGCGGCGCCCGCCTCACCAATTGCAAAAGTGGCCACAGGAATGCCTTTGGGCATTTGCACGATCGAATACAAAGAATCTTCACCACGCAAATATTTGCTTGCTACAGGCACCCCATAAATGGGAACAATTGTTTTAGAGGCTAGCATGCCTGGTAAATGTGCCGCGCCACCTGCGCCGGCAATAATGGCCTGCAAACCATTGGCTTGTGCACTTTCTGCATACTGAAACATATCATCAGGCATGCGATGTGCTGAAAGCACTTTAGCTTCATGAGCAATTCCAAATTGCTCAAGCATTTGTGCGGCGTGCTGCATAGTATCCCAATCTGAATTGGAACCCATCACTATTCCGACTATTGGCTTTTTACTCATCTACCTCTCCAAATGCCTGCAATATTCACTAATATCCTTTAAGACTCCATTATCCCTGAGTTAAGCGAGTTAGGGCTTCGCGGTACTTTTGGGCAGTCTTTTCAATGACGTCAGCAGGTAATTGTGGTGCTGGAGTAGTCTTTGGCCACAACTTTCCATCGACCATGGCTGTCTCTAACCAGTCTCGAACAAACTGCTTGTCATAAGAAGGGGGATTAGAGCCTACATAATAAGTTTCAGCCGGCCAGAAGCGGGAAGAGTCTGCCGTAAGAATTTCGTCCATCAATACTAATTGGCCGGCATCATCCAAACCAAACTCAAACTTGGTATCCGCAATGATAATGCCGCGAGTGGCCGCATAATCAGATGCTTCTTTATAAAGACGAATACTGACTTCACGAATTTGATTAGCTAACTTCTCGCCAATTAACTCCACTACTTTTTCAAAAGAAATGTTTTCATCATGCTCGCCTACCTCAGCTTTAGCGGCAGGTGTAAAAATGGGCTCAGGTAATTTTTGCGCATTTTCCATACCATCAGGCAAAGCAATCCCACAAACCTTACCCGTTTCCTTGTAGTCTTTCCAACCACTGCCTGCCAAATAACCACGCACTACTGCCTCAACCAAAATAGGCTTTAAACGCTTTGCTACAACTGCGCGGCCCTTCACCTGACTCACCTCATCAGCATCTACTACAGTAGCAGGATCAATGCCGGTTAAATGGTTTGGAATAACTGAGGCTAACTTTTCAAACCAGAAATTTGCCATCTGATTTAGTACAACCCCTTTTTCAGGAATTGGCTCGCCCATCACGACATCAAATGCAGATAAGCGATCAGTTGTAATCATGAGCAATTTGTCATCGCCTAGCGCATAAACATCACGCACCTTACCTTTAGAAAGCAAAGGTAAGGACTTAATAGAGGTGGCATATAAAGCGGGCATAGTTAAATCACTTCACGATCTGAGTGAGTTTGCCGCTCTTATAAAGCTCAGCCATTTTTTCCAGGGGAATTGGCTTTATCTTGGAGGCCTGCCCAGCTGATCCAAATGCCTGGAAACGCGCGATACATACTTTTTTAGCGGCTTCACGCGCTGGCTTCAAGTAATCACGCGGATCAAACTTGCTTGGATTCTCAATAAAATAACGACGGATGGCGCCAGTCATTGCCAGACGAATATCAGTATCGATGTTGATCTTGCGAACACCATTCTTAATACCTTCTTGAATCTCTTCTACCGGCACACCATAAGTTTCTTTCATGTCGCCACCAAACTCACGAATTTCCGCAAGCAACTCTTGAGGAACACTTGAAGAGCCGTGCATTACTAAGTGTGTATTTGGAATACGCGCATGAATCTCTTTAATACGGTCAATCGCGAGAATATCGCCAGTAGGCTTTTTGCTGAACTTGTAGGCGCCATGACTAGTGCCAATTGCAATTGCCAAGGCATCGCATTGCGTAGCCTTTACAAAATCAGCAGCCTGTTCGACATCGGTCAATAACTGCTCACGAGTCATCTTCCCATCAGCACCATGACCATCTTCCTTATCGCCCTGCATGGTTTCTAGCGACCCTAGAACACCAAGTTCAGCTTCAACAGTAACTCCAATTGAGTGGGAAAACTTCACAACCTCTTTGGAGACATCTACGTTGTATTCATAGCTTGCAACTGTCTTGCCATCAGCTTCAAGAGAGCCATCCATCATGACGCTGGTGAAGCCACTCTTAATTGCAGCCATACATACTGCTGGACTTTGACCATGATCTTGATGCATTACCACCGGAATATGAGGATAGACTTCAACTGCAGCAGAAATTAAATGGCGCAAGAAAGCTTCGCCAGCATACTTACGCGCCCCTGCAGATGCCTGCATGATGACTGGAGAATCGGCCTCATTGGCCGCTTCCATGATTGCAGTAACTTGCTCTAAGTTATTGACATTAAATGCTGGCAAGCCATAACCATTTTCTGCAGCATGATCCAAGAGTTGTCTTAAAGATACTAAAGCCATGATGTTCTCTTAATTAGTAGTAAGTTGAAGGTGATAAATAGTTTGTGAATTACTTCACATGAATAATTTTTAGGTTGTTGGTGCCACCAGGTTCACCCATAGGCTCACCAGAAGTGAGGACTACCGTATCACCCTGTTTTACCGCACCGGCTTTTTTCAAGCAAGCCTCTACTTCATTTAAAGCAGTATCACGATCCTTGGTGTAATCCAGGCCAATTGGGGTGACATTACGATAAGTGCTCAATGCGCGCTGAGTAGCAATCTTAGAGGTCAAAGCAAAAATGGGTACATGAATATTATGACGACTCATCCAGATCGCAGTAGAACCAGAGTCAGTTAAAGCGGCAATAGCATTCGCATGTAAATGATGGGCAGTAAACAATGCTCCTAATGCGATTGTTTGATCAATACGTGCAAAAGTTTGATCGAGAAAGTCGGTATCCAACTTCACTGGATCTGACTTTTCAGCCTCGACACAAATTTCTGCCATTGCTTTGATTGTCTGAACTGGATAAGAGCCAGCAGCAGACTCGGCAGAAAGCATAACGGCATCAGTGCCATCTAATACTGCATTGGCTACGTCGCTGACTTCTGCGCGGGTAGGTACTGGAGCATTAATCATGGACTCCATCATTTGTGTAGCGGTAATCGTAAATTTATCCGCTTCACGCGCCCACTTAATCATGCGCTTCTGTAGTGCCGGCACAGCAGCATTGCCAACTTCAATCGCAAGGTCGCCACGCGCAACCATAATGCCGTCACTTTCGGCAATAATGCTTTTGAGAGCCTCAGGCTCAATTGCCTCAGCACGCTCGACTTTTGCAATCGTGCGCACTTTACCAACCCCATGCTTTGCACTTGCAGCATCCGCCAACTTACGAGCGTATGCCATATCTGCACCATCTTTTGGAAAGCTAATCGCCAAAAAGTCGACACCCATAGCTATTGCAGCATCTAAGTCAGCGATATCTTTTTCTGTGAGAGCGGGAGCAGTTAGTCCACCGCCAGCACGGTTGATACCTTTGTTATTAGATAGAGGCCCACCCTGTTCAACAACAGTAAAAATCTCTCCACCCTTGACGCCCTCAACTGTGAGAACAACGAGTCCATCATTTAATAAAAGGCGGTCACCTGGCTTTACATCACCAGGCAATTCTTTGTAATCAAGGCCCACTTTAGTTTGATCGCCTAACTCACAGCTCACATCAAGGGTAAATTTATCACCTTCTTTGAGCAGAATTTTGCTATCGGCAAATTTGCCTACGCGAATCTTTGGGCCCTGCAAGTCAGCCATGATGCCAACCTCTTTGCCGACTTCGGCAGAAATACTTCTTACTAAATCATGACGTGCTTTATGGTCTGCAACAGTTCCATGTGAAAAGTTCATCCGCACCACATCTACACCCGCACGAATCATTTCACGCAGTACATCAGGTTTTTCAGATGCTGGTCCTAGAGTCGCAATTATCTTTGTTGCTCGAAGCATATTTAGTCTTTCGCACGTTCGGCTAATACTGCAAAGGCTGGCAAGGTTTTGCCTTCAAGGAATTCCAAGAAAGCGCCACCACCAGTTGAGATGTAATCCACTTGATTTTCAATGCCGTACTTAGCAATCGCTGCCAAAGTATCGCCACCACCGGCAATAGAGAATGCTGGAGAATGCGCAATAGCTGCTGCCAGCATTTTTGTACCGCCGCCAAACTGATCAATCTCGAACACGCCTAATGGCCCGTTCCAAACAATCGTACCAGCGTGGGCAAGCATGATAGAAAGGCGCGCAGCAGTCTTAGGACCAATGTCCAAAATCATATCGTCTTCAGCAACCTGATCCGCGGGCACGCGGTTTGCACGCGCAAGCGGTGACAACTCATTGGCAACTACAACATCTTCTGGAATAGGCACATGTGCGCCGCGCTTTTCCATCAGCTCCATAATTTCACGAGCCTCATCAACCAAATCGGGTTCAGCTAGGGATTTGCCAATCGGCAAGCCTTTAGCAAGCATGAATGTGTTTGCAATACCGCCACCCACAATCAACTCGTCAACCTTTTCAGATAAGGCTTTAAGAATGGTGAGCTTTGAAGAAACCTTGGAACCAGCAACAATCGCTACTAATGGGCGTTTTGGGCTAGCCAATGCACGGCTCAACGCATCAAGTTCAGCGGCCATCAACGGACCCGCGCAAGCAACTGGAGCAAACTTGGCCACACCATTCGTAGTAGCTTCTGCACGATGTGCAGTTCCAAAAGCATCATTTACATAAACATCGCACAAAGCAGCAATCTTTTTTGAAAGCTCGTCGTTATTTTTCTTTTCACCAATATTTAAGCGGCAATTTTCTAGAAGCACCACTTCACCGGGATTCACTTCAAAGCCGCCATTTACCCAATCACTAATTAAGGGAACCTTACGATTGAGTATTGCTGCAATTCGATCGGCAACTGGAGCTAGGCTATCTTCAGGTTTAAATTCACCTTCAGTTGGACGCCCTAAATGTGAAGTCACCATTACTGCTGCACCAGCGTCAAGACACATCTGTACCGCAGGCATAGAAGCCTTAATTCGGGTGTCTTCGGTAATATTTCCCGCCTCATCTTGAGGAACATTGAGGTCGGATCGGATTAAAACACGCTTCCCCTTTAACTGACCCGACTGGGCTAAATCGCTTAAACGCTTAACTTTGAATAATGATTCCGGCATGAGATTAGGGCAAATAAGGTGGTTTATGGGGAATACTCCATTCTAAATGCTCTAGGGCACCAAAACCAAAGGATTCAGACGATCTATCTATGCAGCCTGTTCTACAATGGGAGCTTGGACGCATTTTGGACGCAGGATGACTAAATCCCTGGCCTGGCGCCCCGATTAACCCAGTTTAATAGATATAAAAAGGTAGAAAAAATGTCGATGTCCGACCGCGATGGCTTTATTTGGTCCGATGGGAAGCTTATTCCCTGGCGCGAGGCCAATGTTCATGTGCTAACGCACAGTCTGCACTACGGAATGGGGGTTTTTGAGGGTATTCGTGCCTACAAAACACCCCAAGGCACGGCTATTTTCCGCCTCCCAGAGCACGTAAAGCGCCTTTTTAATGGCACCAAAATCTTCCAAATGAACATGCCATACAGTCAGGAAGAGATCACCAAAGGCATTATTGATGTAGTCAATAGCAATAAGCTGGATGCCTGCTACCTTCGCCCCATTATCTTTATTGGCTCCCAAAAGCTAGGCATCTCCCCAAAAGGCAATAGCATCCACACCGCGATTGCTGCCTGGGAATGGGGTGCTTATTTGGGTGAAGACGGTCTAAACAAGGGTATTCGAGTGAAGACTTCCTCATTTACCCGTCATTTTGTGAATTCTTCATTGGTGCGTGCAAAAGCTTCTGGTTATTACATCAACTCGATTTTGGCCAATCAAGAAGTAACAGCAAATGGATACGACGAGGCATTACTGCTAGATACTGAAGGCTATGTTTCTGAAGGCTCTGGCGAAAATCTGTTCATGGTTCGCAATGGCATCGTTTATACGCCTGATCTTGCATCTTGCTTAGATGGGATTACACGTGATTCAGTGATGCAAATTGCAAAAGATCTGGGTTATGAAGTTCGTGAAAAGCGCATTACTCGCGATGAAGTCTACTCCGCTGATGAAGCATTCTTTACTGGTACAGCTGCGGAAGTAACTCCAATACGTGAACTTGACGATCGCGCTATTGGCGATGGTAAGCGTGGTCCGATTACTGAAAAAATTCAGAAGACTTATTTTGATGCGGTCTACGGAAGAGACAGCAAATACAAAGCGTGGCTGACTTACGTTAAGTAATTGGGAAAGAAATATGACTCAAGCTCAAGTAGTAATGGTGGATGGCAAGGACTTACCATTACATTGCCCCACCAATAAAACTCCAGCCTGGAATTCGCATCCACGCGTCTTTCTAGATATCACTAAAACCGGGGAAGCTAAGTGCCCATATTGCGGCACTGTGTACAAGCTTATTCCTGGCACCGAACCACACGGTCACTAAGCCTTATCAGCACTTCAAGTTGAGGTGCTGAATCGGGATACCCCTCATGCGCCGTATTCTGATCATTGCCCCAAACTGGATTGGAGATGCAGTGATGTCCCAGCCTTTGCTGGCATACCTCAAGGCGCTTTATCCAGAATCAAAAATTGATGTTCTTGCAAGTAATTGGGTTGCACCTATTTACCGCGCTTGCTCGGAGGTGAACGAAGTTATTGAAGCCAAGTTTGAGCATAAGAAATTGCAGTGGCTAATGCGTAAGCAACTGGCTAAAGAGTTAGAAAAAGCAAACTATGATGCTTGTTTTGTTTTGCCTAACAGCTTGAAGTCTGCGCTCATTCCATGGCTAGCAAACATTCCATTTCGCATTGGTTATCGTGGCGAACTTCGCTACGGATTAATTAATCTCGCACTGGATAATCCGAGTAAGGTAAATCGACCCCCCATGGTTGAGCACTACCTTGCACTGAGCCAGCTGCTTAAGGAAGAATCTCACAAAACTGCAGCGCATGAGATAACACCAAGACTAAATGTTTCTAGCACAGCAAAAGAATCGATTGAGACAAGCTTACATAAAGCCAATATCAATCAGCAATCTATATATGTCATGTGTCCTGGCGCTGAATATGGTCGAACCAAACGTTGGCCGACGGATCACTTTGCAGCACTTGCTCAAAGCCTCATAGCAGCCAGCCCAAGTAATTACGTCATTCTATTGGGAAGTCAGGGTGACCATGCTCTAGCCCAAGAGATCCTCTTGTTGACTGGACAATCAAACCAAATATTTAACTGGTGTGGCAGCACCTCTTTAGATGAAGCCATTGCCTTGATTGATCTAAGTAAAGCAGTCATTAGTAATGATTCTGGCTTGATGCATATTGCAGCGGCTCTCAAAACACCACAGGTAGCGATCTTTGGCTCAAGCGATCCTGCCCATACGCCACCCTTATCAGAAAAAGCTAAAGTGATATGGCTAAATCTACCATGTAGCCCATGCCATAAAAGAGAGTGTCCGTTAGGGCATTTGAAGTGCCTAAAAGATATCCAGCCTAAGCAAGTTTTAGCTACACTCAATACCTTGTCATAGTCATATAAAGAACGTTAGCCATGTCAAAACTTGCCAGACTTTTTCATAATGCTGATGATGTTGTAGAGGCCTGGCGAGATGCTTTACGGCACCGTAATGTTCAGGGCGCTTTAGACTTATGGCTAAATGATGATTCAATTACCTGCGTGCTTCCAGAGGGACATCGCTTAACTGGTCATGCAGAAATTCGCGATGGTCTAGAAAGATTGCTTGCTAAACAACCTCTATTTTTGGAGCCAATAGCCTGTATCAGTCACTCCGTTTTAGGTGCAGCCGTCTATGACACGACTGAAGCAGTTCACCTTCGCGCAGATCAAGTTGAGTCTGAATTTTTTCTAAACATCACATTAGTTCTTTTGCAGGATAGTCAAGGCTGGAGAATTGCTCACCTGCACGCTAGCCGCTCAACCGAAGATACTTTTGATGCGCCCTCTACACCACACGGTCTGCATTAAAAACGCTCATGGATGAGCAAGTACTACGCTCACTAATTAAATGGCCTAATGTGCCAGACTGCTATGGCTGGCTTGCCTTGGATCGCCGCGGTCAATGGCGCATGCGCAATGAATTTGCACAAGAAAATAATTTACCTGGTCAAGTGATTGAGCATCTAGCTTTAAAAGAATTTATTTCTAGAAATTACGCTTGTGATTCAGTTGGAAGATATTTTTTTCAAAATGGTCCTCAAAGGGTTTTTGTTAATCTGGATTCAACCCCTTGGGTTGCGCGTATGATTCCTGACAACGAGCAATTGCAGTTGACTACGCAATGCCATAGCAAGATAGATCCGAGCGCTGCTTTAAGCGATGAAAACGGCAATATTTATATTATTGGCGAAGTCGAACAATTCATTTATCACCAGATAGAAAAGCAACAGCTCACAAAAGAAAAAGTTCTCAGTGTTGCCCTCTTACACGACCATGATTTAGATCTTTTTTCGGGGTTAGCTAAACTCCACGAGGAGGCTTGTAGTTTTGGTGGCTCATGGAATTGGCACGGGAAGCAACTTCCACTCAACCCCATTCATTCCAGGGAACTTAGTGCTCTATTCCATTTTGCAACTAAGCCCACCAATAACGAGGACTAGCCTGGCACTTTCCTGCCTTGCTCTCTGAGCTCATCCTGATACTGTCTTTGTAGCTCACGAAGACGCGCATCGATGCTCGAGCCCTGGTAATAGTCAGCACCCCCTGCAGAACGAGCAATCTTTAATTGCTCAATAGCTGATGGCCAAGCACCTTCAAGCGCATATTTTTCCCCAAGAGCGTAATGTCGCATTGGGATATTTTTTGCTTGATCATAGGATTTAGAAAGCAAATTCCACCACACTATTTCATTTGGCTGCGATCTAGTACGCGCCTTAAGCCAGGAAATTGCATCATTCGTTTTGCCCATCTTTAATTCAGCATTAATCATCGCTGCGCCAGCGGCATAAGATTGTGGGTGGGCTCTTAAAGTAGATTGAGCAATTTGCAATGCCTCTTCGTTTTTACCTTTTGCCAAAGCCAATTCTGAGGAAAGAACGTCTAAAGAGAGACTTTGCTTTTGAGTGGACGAGCCCTGATTAATCGTTTTTTGAAATAAGGATCGAGCCTGTTGCAAATTGGCCTCAGCTGCATCAATCTTTCCTTGGCGTTGATCAATCAGTGCAAGACCATAAAAGCCTTCTAATTGCTTGCCAATTTGAGCTTGCTTACTAAGGCTGTCAAAGGTATTTTTCAGATCATACATACCACTAGAAGTGCCGGATTGCTCCATACGCGCACGCGCTTTAATAAAATAAAACTCAGGGGAAAATGGAACATTTTTTTGGGTGATTGTTCTTACACGATCTTGCATATCCGCAATGCGATCCGTTGTTAATGGGTGAGTGCGAACATAAGATGGAACGCCCTTATCCATAATTCCGGTAATTTTTTGTAAACGCTGAAAGAACCCTGGTGCCCCATTCACGTCGTAGCCGCTTGCATCCAAAATCTGAAATCCGATACGATCAGCCTCGCGCTCTGCATCTCTTGAATAAGATAATTGATTATTCACTGCT
>Ga0114968_10004201_pt1 | contig 10739 bp, 4 predicted proteins | sample M_130807_EF_Meta_FD_87020 | JGI IMG/M metagenome (GOLD analysis project Ga0114968, IMG submission 87020) | Freshwater microbial communities from Lake Montjoie, Canada to study carbon cycling - M_130807_EF_MetaG | ecosystem: Environmental > Aquatic > Freshwater > Lake | place: Lake Montjoie... | reverse complement strand
ATGCATCATACATTCTACCACGTGTAAATCGTGCAGCACCGTGTGATACCATAGCATCTTTTTCCATTTCACCAAATCTTAGACCACCATCGCGACTACGTCCTTCAGCTGGTTGTCTAGTCAAATTTACCATAGGGCCAATGGAACGACTGTGTGCTTTATCATTTACCATATGTTTCAACCTTTGATAAAATACAGGACCCATAAATACACTGCATTCAACTTGTTCGCCGGTTAAACCATTGTGTAACAATTCATTTCCATGAGCTTCATATCCTAATTTAATCAACTCGTCGCAAATATCTTTCACTTCAAATTGACCGAAGGATGTTCCATCGCCAAACAATCCTAGTTCTACAAGCACCTTACCCAATACTGTTTCTTTTAATTGTCCAATAGTCATACGAGACGGTATAGCATGAGGGTTAATAATAATATCCGGTTTTACACCGCTTGCAGTAAAAGGCATGTCAGCTTCAGGAATGATGTTACCAATAGTTCCTTTTTGACCATGTCTCGACGAGAATTTATCGCCTATCACCGGTTTTCTTACAATTCTCAATCTTACTTTAGCGAAATTATATCCTTCGCCATTTCTATCAATATAATTTTTATCTACATAAGTTTCCTCAACTGTTCTATGAATACGACTTTGGTCTTCAAACTTAATTACTTTTGTATGATCATTTCTATTTTCTTTAATAGGCGTCACTTTCGCAATAATAATATCACGATTTTCTACTAATGTATTTTCAGGTATTACACCTTTGCTATTTACTTTATTATAATTACCAAACTTCATGCCTTTTGTTTTACTAGGGTCAGGTTTACATCTAATTTCTTCATCGCCATTTATTTTCTGTTTATCTTCGTCTTTTTCTGTATGATAAATGGTTGTAACAAACAAGCCTCTGTCAATAGAAGCTTTATTAAATAGCAGTGAATCTTCTTGGTTATAACCTGTGTGTGTCATAATAGCAACAATTACATTGGTTCCTGATGGAATTTTATTTAATTGAATTAAATTCATTACACGCGTATCAACTAAAGGTCTACTAGGATAATTCAAAACATAAGCAGTTTTATCCATACGATTCTCGTAATTAGTAACATAAACTCCCATTGCTTGCTTACCTTGTGCACACTGATAACAATTTCTGGGCGACTGATTATGCTCAGGGAAAGGAATACATGACGCTAACACTCCAAAAATAGTGCTAGGATGTATTTCACAATGAGTATATTTGTATGTCCTGTCGCCTTTTTGTATTAAGTCTTTGGGTTTTGTTACAATCATTGACCACGATTGTTCATCCGAGTCTATGTATTCTATTACAGAATCACTATTATCGTAACCAACTAATAAGTTATCCCAATTAATTTCACTATGTTTTAATTTATTCATCATTGTATTTGTAATCAAAATATTACCGTTTTTAACACGCAAAAGCGGTCTCATTATTCTACCGCCATCATTACAAACTCTTATTTCTTTATTTCTGTAATCAAATATAATAGAAGTATAAATATTGATTATACCCTTATATTTCTTTTCTTTTAATGAAATATACAATTCTTCCGATTCATTTGTAATACCCACCCATGATCCATTTATAAATACCTTTACTTTATTATATAATTCATTTGGCGACTTGATATCACTAATATTAATTATATTAGGCATAATATAATCATACAATGACAATGAATTAGAATGAATTGTTATATGAGCCATATAACTGAGATTTTTTACAATACCAACGGACTGCCCTTCAGGAGTATTGTGAACGGCTAGACCATCTTTTAAAAGGAATCTTCCACGTTTATCGTGTAATTGCCATCCTACATATGGTCCAATTCCTACTTCTACTAATTTAAATTTACTGCACATAAAAGATTTACTTCTTACAAGCAAAGTTTCATTTTCTATAGGCATCAATTTTTTTCGTGGAAGAAGTGTTGGAATTTCATAAATTTGGTGGCCTGTAATTGTTAATTCTTTGTAGGTACTAAATTTTTTATCTCCGCTTTTTTCATCAGTCCATTGACTTTTTCCTTCTTTTATACCACATGAGAAACCAAGAGACATTGCCAAAGTATATGCATCTTCTACTATTCTATAGTTAGCAGGACCTTGACAAATACGTATTTCACGTCCTTCAGCACGAACAGAACCATCTGTATCTATTAATCCAGCCAAAACTTGTAATCTTGTTTCTCTATCATTTGTAAGATATTCATTTGGAATATGTTTATTTTTTAAAAGATTGTATTTACGAAGATATTTTTTAAGAGGGGCTTCTTCAACTCTATTACATAATCCATGATTAGACGCCTCTTTATTTTTCTTAGAAACCACAGAGAAGCTATATTTTCTTCCTTTCACCACTTCAGCTCCATTTTCTTGACCCCATTTTTCCCAATAAGCAAGTGTTTCAAAATCCGTTTTATAATTCAAAGCAAACCCGGTTCCATCACTTAAACCGTCGCCTAACCACATACCAAGTAAATATGGGTCCATTTCTACGTCTTTTTTTGTCCAATTTATACCTTCTGTTTTAAACATGACTAATTTATCTTTTGTCCTTTGATTTAAAGTCAAATACTTTTCAATAGTTATATCCACAGTGTCATCATCATTAAAACTATTTACAAATTCTTCTGCGGCTTCTAGCGAGTCAAAACATTTTTCTTGGAACATCATTTTATCGCGATTTAAATATTCTACAAAATGTGTAAAATTCCTATCACTTCTATTTGATTTTCTAATCACTTTATGACCTCGTATTTTGAGTGTAAGAATATGATTGTCTGTTACGCGATGGTTCATAAAGTTTTTTTTATCGGGTATAACATCATACATATTCTTGAAGCCTTCGCAAGTAGAACGAACACAGACTGGGTTACCTAAATCATCAATAAGTATGTCATCAATTTTTATATCACCGGCGCGTTTGAAAGTTCCATCCCACATTAAAATCATGGTTTCAGGATCAAAACACTCTGCAGGGCACACCATCCCCCATGACGTATTATGCAGTTTACGCGGAGGAATAAGTTTGCCACTTTTATCGGTAGGCGTTGAAATTCTTCGTGCATGACTCAAACTAGAAACATATGTTAATCTATTCAAGACTTGAGCTACACCAACTTTATTTGAATTCGTGTGTTTAATACCAAAATCGCCGGTAGCAAGTGCTCGCTTCAACCCATTTTCAATTGTTGTTGACTTGATTATTTTGCATATATTTGTAAAATTTATAATATTTTCATAATCGTCTTTTGATTTCCATGAACCTGTATTAATTTCACGAATCACTTGTTTTTCCATATCTTTCACCAATTTATTAAAATAATTTCTGAATAAATTGTTGAGCAGCGTACCAGTCAAATCAATTCGTTTATTAACAAATGAATCCCTGTCGTCTTGTTTAATCATTTCAAAATTTGCTTGAAGCAGTTTATTTGCCATGTAACCCAAGAAATATATTTTTTGTACCATAGTATGACAATGAGGAAATAAATCATTATTCAAAATGTCCATTGTAAATTCCATTTTTTTTCTAGCGCCAGTTTCTCTGTCCATATTAATAGGAGTATACATTGCGAAACCGGTAATATATTTTATACATTCCTCTTTTGATAAATATTTATTTGCATCAATAATAGAACCTTGTAATGCAGCCAAAAGTTTTTTATTCTGTTCATTTGACAAATCTAACAATATTTTTTCGCATATTTCTTTATCTGAAATAATACCTAATGCGCGAAACACAACAAACAATGGAATTGGTTGTTTAATGCGAGGTATTTGAACAAATATAGGATTTCCAAACCCATTATTTTTAGAACTAATCATCATATTTATTTGTTTTGGTGAAATACATTTAAAATCAGGAACAGATTTAATTTCGGCAATCCATGTATATTTTGTATTATTTTTTGAAACATTGAAACAATATACTTTATTTTCAGCAGCTCTTTCTTGACCTAATACAGTCTTTTCAGAACCATTTATAATAAAATAACCACCAGCGTCAAATTTACATTCTCCGGTCTGTGTATTTTCAAAATGTTTATATTGATTTAAAACACAAATATTTGATTTTAACATGATTGGTAATTTTCCAATATGTATTCCAGGTAATGTTTTATAAAATATTTGGGTATTATCTAATTCAGCACCAGTTCTTATTACATATTTAATATTTACATCTACTGTCATAGAAGAAGCATATGTGAAATTGCGGAGTCTCGCTTCCTGTGGAAACATTAATTTAATCGCACCATTGTTTTCATGAATTTGTGGTCTATAAATATGAAAGTTTTCAAATGTTACAAAAATTTCTAATGAATATTTTTTACTGTTTGGATCGTAATCTTGTTCCGAAACAATATGAACAGAATTAAACATTTCTATTGTTTTTGGAAGTTGATGTCCTACAAAATTATTATATGATTCCAATTGATGTCTAACTAACCGTTCCAAATGTTGGCCTCTAAAATAAGATTCAATGATATTCCATGGTGTTTCTATGTATTGTTCTTTTTCAAGATCAAATTGTTCGGATTGTTCAAATTCAGTATCTTTTTCAAAACTCATTTTTTCAGTGTAATTCGGTTTGTTTGACATCAATAAAGATATATTAATTATCTCAATTTATTTTTATATTGTTTTAATGCTATAATATTTTATTTTTCATAAAATGCAAAAAAAATATAATTTATGAAAAATAATGAAAATAAATAACAATGTTAAATAATAGAAAAAGGTTTAAAAATTAAATAAATATATAATTTATTATTTGCTATTATGAATGAATACAACAAGTATAATTATGAAAGTAATTATACGTCTCCTTTAAATATAGTTAATTTTAATAATTATTTAAAAAAACTTGTTCCCAAAAAAAAATATTTGCATAAAGATAATCTAAGACAGCCTCCTATCGCAATACCTAGCACAACTCCTAGTACAAGTCCTACCACAAGGTATACCAAAATGCCTACCTTAATACCACGATTAAAAAGAAACCATTGTCATAAAAAATTATACGAATCTGACGACGAAGAAGGGCCAATTTTAGAATTTCAAAAAATAGACAATGAAATCGTTCAAATCAATATAGTCGTAGAAGTTAATAGTATAACACATTTATTGGAACTAATTGAAAAATATGAAATAAATCCAAAATTTCAATATAATATTAATATGGAAGCCTTGCATAAAATTAAAGAGCCCCTTACTGAATTAAATAATATGATAGGAATGAAAGAATTAAAAACGAATATTGTTGAACAAATTATTTACTTTATACAAGAACTCCACAGCAATTCGCATGATTTCATGCATACTGTAATATATGGTCCACCAGGAACAGGTAAAACTGAAATAGCAAAAATATTGGGGAAAATTTTTTCAAAAATCGGGCTTCTCTCCAAGGATTCTTTTAAAAAGGTAACGCGAAGCGATTTAATTGCTGGATACGTCGGCCAAACTGCGCTAAAAACAAGGGACGCTATTAAAGATGCATTAGGCGGTGTCCTTTTTATTGATGAAGCATATTCCCTTGGAAATAGCGAAAAAAAAGATACATTTTCAAAAGAATGCATAGATACATTGTGTGAATCACTAAGTAATCATAAAGATGATTTGATGGTAATAATAGCTGGTTATGAAAATGAACTGAATGATTGTTTTTTTAATTATAACCGAGGGTTAGAATCCAGATTTGCATGGAGATTTAAAACAGACGAATATTCAGGCAAAGATTTACATGATATATTTATGAAAAAAGTAAAAGAAATTGAGTGGTCTATAACTGAAAATGATAATGGAACAAAAATAAGCTCTGTGTGGTTTGAAAAAAATATTGATCATTTTAGATTTTACGGAAGAGATATTGAGAGTCTTTTAGCAAAAACAAAAATAGCGCATAGCAAACGAGTTTTCTGCAAAGATAAAATAGAAAAAAGAAAACTGACATTGGAAGATTTAGATAATGGTTTGAAAATGTACTTAAACAATGTTGAAACGCAAAATGTACGCAGCAGCAATTTAATTAAAAAACAGCTACAATATTCTATGTATAATTAAAGATCGCAAATTACTAGTTTATTGTAATATAATTTTATAAATTATATGTTATATTACAATAAAATGTCAAATAAAAGAATTGAAATTAATCCTGCTTTATTTTCAATGAATGGATCAGCAAATAAAACAAAAAAGAAGAGAGAAAAAATTACGAAACAAATTGCTGCTCCATTGATTTCACCAAACGTATTAAAAAATAAATTACTTAAAAGAATAAAAGAGCATAAAAATCGCGAAAATAACACGGGCGGAGGTAATGGCGGCAACGCTAGTATTATAACAAGTAATGATGGTAAGAATAATGAAAAAACCAATGACAGTCTCAATAACGTCGCAAATAATACAAATAATACCACCAATAAAAGCGACAATGATATTTTCAAATATTCTGACGAGTTTAATGATTCAATTAGTTATTTACAAAGTTTATCAAAAGAAAAAAAGATGAATGATGAAAAAACATTATATGAAAAACAAAAAGAAAAAAGACGTGAAGAATTACAAAGAAGCACGTTAAAAAATTATTATTCATTATCTTCTTCTCAATCTTCATCGTATTCGTCTTCACCTTCACCTTCACCTTCACCTTCACCTTCACCTTCACCTTCACCTTCACCTTTTGTATACAATGAATTACCAGACGATTTGAAAGAGTCGTTAATTAAAATAGACACACAAAAATTAAGTATTAATAATGAATCTCCAGTTAATTTGAAATATAGGGTTGATAGTATAGTTCCATATGGCGTATTAAAAGGCGGAATGAAACCGACTATGCGTGAATGGAATAGAACACAGAAGAATAGGGATTTTATTTCAACCGCTAGTAGTAGCACTAGTAATGTTAGTAGCAATAATAACGAAAGAGAACACAAATTAAATGCGTTGAAGGAAAAAATCAAAGAAAAACAAAAACAACAACAATTGCAACAATTACGGATGCAACAACAACAACAACAACAACAACAGCAACAACTGCAACAACAACAACAACAGCAACAACAACAACAACAGCAACAACTGTCATTACCATCCCCATCCCCATCCACAACTCCATATCCATTAACACAACACTCACAACAACAACAACCAGAACAACCTAAAGAACATCAAGTAAACACTATAAAACAAATCTGTAAAAAAACAATTCGTAGAAAATACACTCTAGGAAAATCAAAAATTAAAAAAACAGTAGGTATTTTATTAAAAGATAGGAATACAAGAAAAAAGGTAATTGTAGCCCAAAAAGAATTAAAGGAAAAATCTATTAATGAAGTTAAAAAATATTTAAGAGAACATCATCTAATTAAAATTGGTAGTAATGCACCCAATGATGTTTTAAGAAAATTATATGAATCTGCTATGTTAACAGGTGAAATCCATAACAACAATAAAGATACCATGCTACATAATTTTATGAAGGACAAAGAAGAAGAATGATAAATTATAAAACTAAACTTTTTTGTTGATCTAATATAACACAATGGAAACTACAAGAAATAAATTGACATATGACGAAAAAAAATTTTTTTATAGATTAAGTAATTATTTAGATACCCAACTATATTATTTTGGTAGCGTACAAAGAGGCGATTATTTTCCTAGTTCAAGTGACATTGACGTTGATATTTTTAGTGAAAATGAAAATAATACCATAATTAAGTTGATGAATTTTTTAAATGTAGAAAAAAGTGAATTCAAACGGTTCGTATGGAAATTGAACACCAATAATGATAAATTAGCTTATGGTTATAAATTAATGTATAAAAACACTGAAGAAAAATTTTGCGTGGAGTTTTCTATTTATAATGAGAAATACAAACGCCATATACTTTATGAACACAATTCTAAAAAAGATATACCATTACACGCAACGATTTTGCTAATCATAATTAAATTTTTGTATTATACACTTAACATACTACCTAAAAATTGGTATACGGAATCAAAAAAATTTATTTTAAGCACTCTGATATTCAAAAAAGACGACCATTTTGTCGTTATTGACCCGAAATAATAAAAATCATGTTTGATTATTTTGGATTTTGGATTGTTATGTTTTGTGCCAATGTAGCGAACAATCAATGTTTTTACACAAATTGTGCGAATCATTCGTGTATTTATCCCAATATGGCACCGCATCCGGGTCATTTTCTCCAATCATATGTTTATGTTCATCAATGTGCGAAATACCCAATACTCCCGTATTTATAAATATATCCTTAACATAGCTTCTAAGTTCAGGATTTATCATATGCCCATATCGTAACATACGGTTGTCAGGTATGGAAAACGATTTTGACCATCGTGTAGAACAAGCAACGGATATATCGGTTTTATTATAAACTGAATGAAACCAAGACATCGGATTGTATAAAATATCGTGCTCTTTTAATTCCACTTCATAACGTTCAGCGTATTTAATCAATGGAAATTTGTCCATTAATTCATATGTATCCATATTCAACAGTCTAGATTCCGACGCCATATAAATCCCTTTTTTCTGAAAAGATGGATACAACAATGCCAGCTGGTTAGGATTGAAAAACGTCCATTTTTTCTCTCCTTGAATCATTAAATAAAAGTTATTTGTATATGCTGCGTGTAAAGCTGTTCCATTTCCTTTTACTACGCCTAAAAACAATTGTTTGCTGTTATTTGACATGTGTCCATCAATTATTTGTTTTATAATATCCATATCAGAATCAGGTAGTAAATCTTTATGATGATGAAATAAATTAGTAGAATTTGTTATATAACATTTATTTTCTAAAATATTTTTCAATTCAGTAAACACATTATCAGGGCACGTTTCTTCTGTGCTTGGACTCATGTATACTTTATTATTTCCTGCTATTTTCATAAGATTATCAAATTGCATAGTCTCAAAACACTTTAAATCCACCCCACGCATGACAAATGGATAATCTTTTTTAATATAATGCATAACTTTTTGTTTGAAATCGGGTTGGTCTACGTGAAAAACCTCTACGGGTTTAGCTGTTTCACATATTTTACCATTCACTCGCAACCATTCTAAATTTCTGTCGCAAATTTTTATTATTTTTTCACGATTTAGTGTATTATCTCCTTTTGGTATTCTTGGAAATATAGTTTGGTTGAATTCTGCATAGTATTCCAAAGGCATTGATGGAGTAAAACCAAATTTCATATTTGAACAATATGCCGGTTCAAAATACTTATAAAAACCAAATAAAGCATAAATATCATAAAATAAAAACATGACTGCAATATCAATTCTTTTTTTGAAAATATAATAAATTATTAGTATTAAGAAAATTACTAAAATTTTGAATGTGAAATTATTGCTGCGTAGTATGAGATTTTTCATATAATTTATATATATTATATTAAAGATATTTTAATAAATAATTGTAGCGTGGTAGTAATGGCACTTATTAAAGAATATTTTGAATTGTGCTCAAAATATCATAATGAATACGGCGAAAAAACAATTCTCCTCATGCAAGTCGGTAGTTTTTATGAATGTTATGGTATGAAATGTCCGAAAACTATGCAGATCAAAAAATCCAAAATAATGGATTTCTCTCACATTTGCGAATTGAATGTTGTTGGCAAAAATACATGCGTTGGCGAAGAAGATGTTGTCATGGCTGGGTTTAAAGTGGAATTTCTTGAAAAATATTTGCGTAAAATTCAAGAAGCAGGTTACACTTGCGTTGTTTATAAACAAGACGAGGCCGGCAAAAATACGACACGATCTCTTGAAGGGATTTATTCGCCAGGAACCTATTTTTCAAATGAATCCACAAACTTGACCAATAATTTAACTTGTATATGGGTTGAATCAATCAACAATAAATTTACAAAAGGAAAAGTGATTATTGTTGGCATGTCAAACGTGGATATATTTACCGGAAAAACGAATATTTTTGAATACAAAGAAAATTATCTGCGTAATCCAACTACGTTTGATGAATTGGAGCGTTTTATTTCTATTTATAACCCAAGTGAAGTTATTTTGATTTCCAATTTAACTGCCGAAGAAAATGATGATATTATTAATTATGTAAATATTAGAACAAATTCAATTCATTTGATAAATATTTGCGACGAGAAGAGTCCAAATGAAAATAAAATGCTACAACGAGTCAAAAATTGTGAAAAACAAACTTATCAAAAAGAAATACTAAGTAAATTTTTCAAAATAGCCGATTTTGATGTGTTTTTTCAAAATTTCTATAACAATCCGATTGCAACCCAAAGCTTTTGTTATTTATTGGATTTTGTTTATCAACACAACCCACATTTGCTGCACAAAATAGCAGAACCTTTTTTTGATAATTTTTCCGATAGAATGATTTTAGCAAATCACTCATTGAAACAATTGAATATTATTGATGACAACAATTACACAGGTAAATATTCGTCTGTTTTGAAAATGTTAAATGCTTGTTTGACACCTATGGGAAAACGTAAATTTATTGGTAACTTTTTGAATCCAACAACCAACATTGCTTACTTGCAAAACGAATACGATATTATTGATTATATGCTACGCAGTGAAAATTATGACAAATATAACGTATTTTTGAGAGAAAATCTAAGTCAAATAAAAGATTTGTCTAAGTGGGAAAGACAAATATTTATTAAAAAAATT
>Ga0114968_10004199_pt1 | contig 10740 bp, 12 predicted proteins | sample M_130807_EF_Meta_FD_87020 | JGI IMG/M metagenome (GOLD analysis project Ga0114968, IMG submission 87020) | Freshwater microbial communities from Lake Montjoie, Canada to study carbon cycling - M_130807_EF_MetaG | ecosystem: Environmental > Aquatic > Freshwater > Lake | place: Lake Montjoie... | reverse complement strand
TACACCCTAGACATTTTACTAGAAATCTTGAATTATATAATTATGATATTGTTTTAAATGAATACGCGGATTTAACTATTTAAACGATTTAAAAAAAATAAAAAAAATTAAAAACTTAAAATATTTGAACAATTTACACCTTTGGATATTTAAAACGCCGATGTCTTCTGGTTTTTTTAAATGCTTTGGGTTTTTTTCGTTTGTTTGTTTTTCCGCCAATCTTTTTATTTATAGTTTTTATCATTAAACACATATGATCACACAAGGGTTCTTTTTTAGTAAAACCATATTTTTCATAAAATGAAATAGCACTTTTAACAGATTTTAAGTATATTTTTGTCATAAAAATTTTTCCACACATATCTTGTATTGTTTTAATTAAAATATCTCCAGCACTTTTAATACCTATATGAGAACAAATAACATCAATGTATATTGAATTATATTCTTCATCAAAATTTATCAAGGCAAATCCATAAATATTTCCATTTGGTAATAAATTCATTGAAGACCCAATAATAACTACAGCATCAGCAGTATCAAAAGAATCAACTATATATTCAGGATTTAACCCTCTACATAAAAATCCTGAATGATGTATAATTCTATAAATATAGTCTGTTACATTTTTGTAAGAGTTATATGGATTGAATTCTTTTTCATTTGGGTATACATTAATTTCACCATCAGATTCAATTAATAACTTTATATCATCTAAAATATTACTTTCTGTTGGTTTAAAATAAATGTATGTTTTAATATTTGTATCATTTGTTATATTATATCTCAAACTCATTTATATATATAAATTATAAATTATAAATTATGAATTATAAATTATGAATTATGTAAAATCTGTACTTGAAATATCCACAGGTGTAAAATGCATATTTTTACTATTATATTAAAATGTATATTATTATAATTTAAATAATATAATACATTAGTTATAACTATTATAATGATTATATCATTGATAATGATTTCGACATTAATCCTAATTCTTGTAATTATTATAATAAGAATTTGCTATAACTATAGTGATACTTCAATAAACTAAAAAATTGCAAGGAGAAACCCCGACATTTGAAATATAAAAAGAAAAAAAGGGTGTTTTCTTTTTATCTTTGTTTTCTTTCTTTTTCTTAGTTTTGTTTTTCTTTGTTTTCTTAGTTTTCTTAGTTTTCTTTTTTCTTTCTCTTTGTTTTCTTTTTTCTTTCTCTTTTTCTTTTACACATGTTCAATAAAATTCTGAACTAATTCTTTTTTCTTATCCTGAACGGAAATAACATAATGATCCATTGAACTTGTATTCGTATTTTGAATGACACCTTCTAACAGTTCATCATGAACAAAAGAATTCATAAGAAATCGTTCAATGAAGACAGGTTTCGTTTGACCGATGCGATGACATCTTGCAACCGCTTGTTCCTCTACTGCAGGATTCCAATGTGGACTTACAAAATAAATCTCACTGTAATGTTGCTGCAAATTTAAACCTTCACAACCAGTTTGAATTTGAAGAAGAATCACTTCTGCCGCATCTTCAATAATGGATTGACGCTTTTTTGGACTTGTAATTCTCCCATCAAATATATGAACGCGTTCGATTCCACCAATGCGTAATCTTTTTGCAATTTCATCAATTTCTTCACGAAAATGACAGAACACCAATTTTCCACAACCATTGCCTTTTTTTTCTAGTATAGTTGCAATCACTCCATCCAATTTGCTTTTGCTCATGCATGCCTCCAATGCTTCTTCTGCATTTTTTACAAATCCATATTGTATCAATTTTTGAACATGTTTTGCCACCAATCCATTCATAATACACGTTTGTTTTGCAAGAAGCATCATGACCAATTTCTGCTGATGACCTGCATCTGAAATTGCACTATGAATCCTCTCCGAAAACTTCATCTCTTTCATACTTTTCCAATCAATCATTGAAACGTTCTCGCACAATGGCGGCATATCAATTCCTACCTGTTTTTTTGTTCTCTTTAGAAGGAAGAACTGAACAAAAGTACTCAAATTCGACTTTTCTGTGTAGAAAGACGCAGGCAACCGCAACACAGAACAAAGTGCATAGAAATCTTTGATATTGTTTTGGATAGGCGTTCCCGAAACCAACCAATGAATCTTGCTTTTTAACATTTTCACTCCACAAAACAAGGCAGTGTTGGAGTTACGAAGATGATGTGCTTCGTCATATACAATGCGTGACCATTCAATCTGGTGCAACAAAGACAATGTATTACTTTTTCCTTCTTTTCCTTCTTTTCCTTCTTTTCCTTCGAATCCTTCTTTTCCTTCGAATCCTTCTTTACCTTCTTTTCCTTGTTTTTTATTTTTTTTTCGATTACGCATTGCTACTGCACCATAGGTAGTGATTACAATAGGACACGATGCTTTTTGTAACATTTCTAGCGTAATCTTTTTTTTATTTGCAGCCCCATGATATACAAGTGGTTTGTGTCCAGTAGTGCGGTAAATTTGTAAAACCCATTGATTGACCAACATTGGCGGAACAACAATGAGAGTTCTGTCAAGAAAATTACACAACATCAGGCCAATCATCATAATCGTCTTACCGAGACCCATTTCATCTGCAATAAATCCACCACGAACCCCACAAATAGGATATTCCCGAAGTTCATTTTCAAGACACCATTTTACTCCTTCAAATTGATAGGATTTGTGATCCATACCAGTTTTATCGAGATATGTTGTGAAAAACTGCATCCGTTTCTCCAAATTCATAGTGTCCAAATTTATAGTTTCCAAATTTATAGTTTCCAAATTCATAGTGTCTTTATTTTCTATATTGATTGGCCGGTTTGGTGGTTACATTAGAAATGTTGTTATAAGTAATATGCAATCACGAAAAAAGAAAAAAAAGTATTCAATTTTTTCTTTTTCAAATTATTTTTTCTTTTTTTCTTTTTTTCATTTCATTGTACGAAAAAAAAGGCGGGTTATTTAATTAATTATTTACAATACAATGCATTCGATTGTATAAATGTACATATAAATGTAAATGTAATATGCTTTTCATATAATATATAATATATAGATTTTTCATATTTTTTTTATGTTTAATTCGTCTTACCATTCTTCGTCTTACCAGTCTTCATCGTCAGAATCATATAGTTGTGCCCAATCTAATAAACTTGCACTAAGAACTACTTTTTTTGGTGGTGTATATACATACTCCTCCTCATCGTCTTGTTCTTGGTTTTCTTCTTCGAACACATCATTCTTTTTCACACTTTGGGTCTGATGTACTACAACGGGAATCTGTCGCTTCATTGAACTCGCAAGTATCTCTTGCTCGTTACTCTTTGTCTGTGGTTTGGATGCAATTGAAGCATATGATAGAGTACATGCTGCTACATTTGTAGTTGATTTGGTAGTTTTGCCACTACTCATTAGCGCAGGGAATTCTTCTTGTTTCAATTGAGCTTGCACTTGTGTTTGTCTTTGGTTGACTTGTTGCGTTTGTTTCAATTGTTTTGTTGGCTTGACCTCCTCCTCCTCTTCATCATCATCTAATAATGAAAATACATTTGCACGTGAGTTTGTTAGATTTTTTTGTTGTTTTTTTGTTTGTTCTTCTTCCGCTTGCTTTTTCTTTTGGTTTTCTTCTTTTTGTTTTAACTTGGTTGCCTTGTCTTGCTCTTTACGGTGAGCTGCTAAAGCAGGACAATATTTTGGGGTATGTCCATTCTTAAAACAATATCCACATTCTTGGGCAAGAAGAGTGGGGCAAACTACAGTGCTTGTTGGATCTGCACTACTTCTTGGCCAATGGCTTGTATATTGACTTTCTGATTTACCAGCATCTTGGCAAATTTTGCAGAATTTAGACATTGAGTTAGACTTAGACATTGTGTTTGACTTGCGTGTTTGGGTTATAAACTTGGTTTGATTTGATTTGATTTGATTTGATTTGATTTTAATTAGTTGTCTTTCATTATAAAAGAAAAAAGCATTTCAATTTTTTTTCAATTTTTTATTTGTGTATGCGTTTTTATACTTTTTATCGTTTTACATTTTATTTAAAACCATTGAAGATTTCAAACCGCACATTTTGTAAATAATAAAATTGAAATTGAAACAACATTTTAAACTTAATTTATTTCAAACATACAATGGAGTGCTCTATTTGTTACGAACAATTTATTCAACCGACAAGCGATGAAAATCGCAAAGAATTAGAAGAAGAATTTGGTAAAAATCATAATGACGATTATAAGTGGTTTAGATATTGTGCGTTGTTGCTTCTACCAAATGAGATGCCTAGATATAAGTGCCATAATGATAAATGTTGTAAATATATGTGCGATTATTGTTATGAAAAAACTATAAATGAAAAAAATATATTTAAATGTCATTATTGTAGAATGAATGATTACAAAACATATATGAATATAAATGTTTTACGAGAATTACAAATTAAGGTATTAGGTAAAGATGATTTTATAAAATTATGGATAAAACAAATATGAAATATATAATGAGAAGTGTAAATAAGAAAAAGTGTAAAGGGCACGGGTTTAAATCTTCAATGGTGTAAAAATGTATATATCGATTATTTTAGAATAAATCCAACAATCATATGGATGAGATAGTCTGAAACAATAATTCTCTCGTTTGGGGTTAATAACCCAAATAAAATACTAAATTGTGTATCAATTGAATATTTTTTCATATAATCGTCATAATTGTGTAAAGTAACGTGAAAATGTCTATTTAATATTTTATCAGATGTTAGTGTTTTACAAAAAAAATATACCACTACTCCTAGCTTTACCTTAGTTGTATCATATTTGTCATCCATTAATTTTGTTTTTATTACATAATAATTTTTTATGTCTTCTAATAATAACGTAGGTTGAATATTATACGTATACGGAATTATGTGATTTATAATAATATCTAATGGGATTCTTACCATATTATAAATATACTATTTTCATATTTAATATATTTATTACATTTATATAATACAAAGGACGTTCAAAGGTATAACACAAAATATAATATACATTTTTTTTATTTTTACTATACATTTGATTTTCTCCATGGAACAACGGAAGGCCTACTTATTTGTTCCATTAACTGCAATTCTCTGGAAAAGTCGGTTCTTGAATCATTGTCTGAACAAATAGAATCTATTTCTTCGTCGTCTTCTTGTTCTTGTTCTTCGTCGTCTTCTTGTTCTTGGTCGTCATCTTCTTGTTCTTGTTCTACAATGATAATTTCAATGTCTGTGTTTTGAAAATTTACGTCAATGTGATCCAAACTTAAATCAATATCCATATCCGCTTCTTCATCTTCTTCTTCTTCATCTTCTTCTTCTTCTTCTTCGTCTTCTTCTTCTTCTTGTTCTTCTTCTTCTTCATCTTCATCTTCTTCTTGAAATTGTTCAAAGATTCTCCCAACTTTATCCCATTCGGCATATTTCATGTAGTCATATGCTTTTACAACGGAAGTTGGGTCACATGATTTACAATGTGCAACATATACTCCACGAACACAACCTGCACGACATATGGAACATGTTCTGGGTCCAGTTCCTTCTTTTGCGTTTGCAGGCAATGAAGGAGGAACATTCATATCATATGGAATACCATTGTATAAGTAAAACATACCGCCACTCGTATTTTCGTAGATTTCAATAGTAGCAATAGCAGTTGAAGACATTTGTTAAGATATATGATTAGATTAGATTAGATTAGATTAGATTAGATTAGATATATGAATTCGTATTCTTGTACTTTTGAATAAAGTTGATGTATTTGTTTTCTTACATTGTTGTATTCTTGAAAAAAGTTTTCATTTTTTTTACATATTTTCATAGTACAATTTTTATGTGTAAATATGTAAATATGTAAATATGTAAAAAAAGAAAAAAAGAAATAATTTAAAAAAATGAATGACATTTTAAATAAATATGAAATACATCATAATTAATATACCTACCGAATAACAATGATCAATACTTCTACTATTTCACTCTGCATTCCACGTGTATTTACGAATATTACAGAAAAACATATTCGTTCCATTTTTGATGAATTATCACTTGGAGTAATTCGCAAAATAGATATTGTCAGTATAACAAGTCAAAAAGGTGACAATTTCAATCGCGTATTTATACATTTTGATAAGTGGTTTGACAATGCAAATGCAAACCAGACAATTGAACGATTACAATCAGGAAAAGACATCAAAATTATGTATGATGATCCTTGGTTTTGGAAAGTATCTCTTTACCGCAAAAAGGAAGAAACCAATCATAATCATAATAATAATAATAATACACCAAGACAGAATAAATCATGGATAGATTTCAACAACATAACACCTCCAGTACCAGCATGTCCCAAAAAACCCGCACAGTTGTCACGAATGCAAAACCGTGTAATATCATACCTAATCCCGAAAAGATTAGAGTTCGACGAAACATGAAACATTATAAAAAAATTCTGATCATTGGAAGAAATAAATAAGAAAAGAAATAAATAAGAAAAGAAATAAATAAGAAAAGAAATAAATAAGAAAAGAAATAAATAAGAAAAGAAATAAAAACAATATTCAAATGAAATAAAAGGAAAGAATAAATGATCAATACAAATAAAAATGTAAAAAGAATAATACAAACCGACGATTTTTCTATTTTGCAAAAAGAGTGTAATCTATATACAATTGAATTCTCGCCTTATGCAAACAATCAACCTTTAATTGATTCTATTACAAAAACAAACATACTCGTAGGTTCCACAAGTTCCCATGATTATACACAACTATTTTTCAAAGCAACCACTGTAGAAACGTTACTCCAGCATAAAAAAAAGCACTGTTTAGAAATAACGGCAAATTTAATAAACCAATTACATTATCTGATTCAAAACACAAATCAATGCTTTATTGGTTACAGCCCAGAAAATACAATTGTAATTGACGGGAATAAATGCATCTATTTATCGACAGAACATTTGTTTCCAATTGAAACAAAAAAGGAAACAATTACAATTACATATCCTTTTACTAAAAACGATTTTTTTTTATCTCCAGAATTAAAAACATTGAAAGTAATTCCATCACAAACACATTATAAAACAAGTTATTATAGTTTAGCTTGTTTGATAATATATAGTTTAATAACAAAAGATGTAAAAACATATACCATAGAAGAAAGTGATAATATATCCGATATGTTAGAATGTATATCAATAAAAGAGACAAAATTATATTATTTATTGAAAAGATGTCTTCATGAAGAACCAAGCAAAAGAAGTATTTTATTTTTATAATAGAATATGAATATGAAGCAACTTTTTTTTTTATACTTTAGACTTTGAATATAATCTTATTTATAATATATATACACACACATGTCATTAACCGCTTTTAAAAAGAAATCCGTTATTCAATATGGGTCAAAACGTTCTGGAATTGCTCCAGGAGGTATATGGCTTCCACAAGGGCCATTTGGTAGTGCAACTTCAGCATTAAAACAAGCCCTACAGACTTACGGTACGGCTGGGTTTTCGTTAAATGGTGGACACCGAAACATTGGAGGAGTAGGACAAGACATGAAAATGTCCAAATCGGGCACTCCTTTCAGAGGAACCCACCCGATAGGTTGGGGCGGAACATATGGTAAATATCCTTATTCGCCACCGTTATTGAATGCACCAGTAACAGAAACATTAGGTACTCAATACATATACATCAAACCTTCTACATTATCAACGTATGGTATGTTACGAAAAAAATACAAATGGGCTTATTATGGAAAATATCCCAACTATTGGGTGCAACCAAATTATACAGGAAATCAAACCGACACGGCAAGTCAAATGTTATACATTCAAAATAAATCTGCGGCGAATATATGTAGTCTAAAAGTAAACGACGCGGGACTATACGAAGCACACCGTGTAAATCATGGTCCTACATTATGTGCCACTTCTACGGCGAATTTTAAATACAACGATATGGTAAGAAACAGTCCTTATACAAAAAGAATTCGTCAGCCTGCATCTTCTAGTGAATATACGCAATATGTGCAAAGAGCTTGCCAAGACCCTATTGGAAAACAAAAACCGTTTCCTTACGCTACAAATGTTGGTTCAAGTCATAGTGCAGCGGGTACAAGTATTACTAGTTTTGGTACAGGTTGTGGACAACAAACGTATACAGAACCGCCAGAATGGTATACACACACAAAACCTTCACAAGTCCCGAATGTAGATAAATCACGTAAAGCATACAACGTACTCCGCACGCATCCACAACGTCTTCCTTTTACGGGTATGTAACGAACTAAAACTCTTATAAAAAATAAAAAATAAAAAATATTTATTATATTGAAAAAAACATAATAAAAATGACTCCATATCTATTATATAATAGAATAGATATGGTGACAAAACAAATCCACGAATTGCAAACAACTCCTACATTATTAGCTCAATTATTAGCTACATATGATAAAGTCATGGTATTAAAAGTATTTATAGATAGTGAAGACGATGAATTACAAAATACATATTTAAATTCTGCGTTCAACCACAATGCAAAAATCCTTCAAAAGAAAGAGTGTATTGATGCAGGATTTGACTTATTTTCTCCATTAAGCGAAGATGTACACAATGTAAATAATGTAAATAATCCGAACAATAGAATACATTTTGTTGTAAACGAAACAACCCCAGTACATAAACATGATTTAAAAGTAATTTGTTCTGCAAAAATGTATACGGATACAGGTAAATCATACAACACGGGGTATTATTTGCATCCAAGATCAAGTATCTCCAAGACTCCATTACGACTTGCAAATGCAACTGGAATTGTCGATGCAGGCTACAGAGGACATGTCATTGCCATGTTGGATGTATTGAACTGCGAATATTATGGAAACAAAATGGATAGATATGTGCAAATATGCGCACCAGGATTGGTTCCTATAGTAGTAGAAATCGTATATAGCATACATGAATTAGGAGAAGAAACGGATAGAGGAAGTGGTGGGTTTGGTTCTACTGGAAGATAAAAAGAAGATCTTTTTACTTACTTACAACATTCTTACAACATTCTTATTAGTTGTATAATAAATATGGCAACAAATACAAAGATGAAATCAATACAATTATATTCGTATTTGTGTTTTTATTCACAAGATAGGACGCAATCAAACACGCCATTATCATCATGCCACTATCCGCTAAAATTGCTTTATAAGATACATCAACCGCATAATCCTTGAATGTATCAATCATTTTATTTACTCCTCTAGGTACATTGGTAAAAAAGATATAAAATAATATGTCATGAATAATTTGTACTATTACGGCTATAATAATAAACTTGAATAATGAAAAATCACTAAATATGTAATAATAAATTGCTCTTGTAATAATTAAACCAATCAATATGATTAATACATCCGCAATAACCGCAGATAAATTAAATTGCGAATACCATTTTTTTAAAACTTGTGATTTAATGACCCTTATATTCAATAATAAAATTACAAATAAATCTGTAATTAAAACAGCATTAAATAATGGCAAATAATCATTCGTATTATTGAAATTTGCTATGTTTTTAAACATATAATATATCAAATTATTATTATATTATAATTTTTGCAATATGATTATGTTTTTGTATATTTAATTTTCAAAAACTTTTTATTTCTAGTTTTCTTTTTCGTTTTCTTTTTCTTCGTCTTCGCTGTATTTCTTTTTTTTGTCATCCTCTTCTCTTTCCTTCGTTTAGTTCCTTTTCTTTTCCCACCCCATTTTTGCATATAAGGCGGCGGATTTTCTATATCACTTGTTTGTACATAGGAAGCATATGTCTTTTCCTGTGAAGATACAAAAGGCATAATATCATTGCACGAATAATCCACTATATTTATTCCACAATCTTCACCAACTATTTTTTGGATAAGTTCCACTAATACGCTCAAACGAATAGACATCATTTCCGAGTTGTCTTCATCTATTTCCAACCGAAACTCTTCTTGTAAATATCGTACATATCGCGCATTTTCTCCCTCAACCATTTTCGTTTTTTCTTTTTCTGTAAAAGGTCCCTTTTCAATCTCTTGTAAGGCTTGCAGGTGTCTTTTTGTTTCGTATGACATACTTCTTTCTATTTCCATATGAGAAACATGATCAGAATTCTTATGCATAGATAATTCATTCAGAATCATATCCACATCAGGATTTGCGGATGGATGTACGATTTGAATAAACTTTGATAAATTACGTAAATCCATTAAATTAATATTAAGTGCATATTTTGAATCCTTTGGCCAAATGAGTTCATACTGATCCAATGTTTTTTTACGATGGATCGAAACTAAAAAAATCCCTTCTACATTCGTAGATTCATCTACCCGAAAAATTTTATCGAATGTAATATGTTCGATTATTTTTCCGCCGACCTTTTTTTCATAGTCTTCTAATGCAAGAAATGTTTCTTTATGTAGATTTTTTCGTAAATAAGAATACAATAATGATAATTGTGCATTGTCTTCACTCGGGGTTGTACAAGTAGCTTTAAAATCTCCTGCCTTACTAAAGAGTCTTACATTTTGAAACAAAGATTGCATATTTTGATGCAAATCAAATTGTATGACTCCACCATGTGTTATAATTGCTAAAGTTACAATTGTTTTTTCATTATATTCATTATCCATGTTATATTCATTAT
>Ga0114968_10004196_pt1 | contig 10743 bp, 6 predicted proteins | sample M_130807_EF_Meta_FD_87020 | JGI IMG/M metagenome (GOLD analysis project Ga0114968, IMG submission 87020) | Freshwater microbial communities from Lake Montjoie, Canada to study carbon cycling - M_130807_EF_MetaG | ecosystem: Environmental > Aquatic > Freshwater > Lake | place: Lake Montjoie... | reverse complement strand
CAGCGCGCCGGAACGTGCGGCCTTTGTATATTTGTGCGCCAGCTTTTTTGTGACCTTTGCGCTTTTCAGCGCGACGGCGTTTCAGCTCGATTACTACACCGTCATCGTCTATCCGTTTGCTGCGATCGTGTGCGCTGACTTTTTGCATGCGCGTTTACAGGCGGGTGTTAGCAAACGCTTGCTAGCCGCCCAATGGCTCATGACGCTGGTCACGCTTGGCCTGGCTTGGGTGATTGGCCTGCAAGTGGGCAATACCTGGCTCACCACGTTTTTGGGTTTGGCCAGCCTTGCTTGGTTAGCCTACGGCTTGGCCATGCGCAAGTCGTGGCCGACCATGGCGCTGCTGGTGCACCCGGTGCTGGCGGTGAACCTGCTGTACCTGGCGCTGGAGGGGATGACGCTGATCGCGCATACCGACCACGCTCTGTCGTACCGCGTGCTACCGGCCCTGGCCCGTGAGCCGCAGGTGCCGGTGCTGGTTTACGACTTGGACCCAACCGTCGCCTGGGATATTGGCCTGGCCCGCCAGAGTGCGCCTAGCCAGTCGGTACGTACTTTGCAGGAATTGCCTGCCGCTGGCCAAAGCTATTTCTTGCTGGCCCGCACCGACGCGCTCCCGAGTTTGGCGCCTCACATCGGCCAGGCCAGACCGGTCTTGCAAGGCCAGTGGGTGGATCACAAAACGGGAACCTTGCCGCGCCAAATCCGGCTGGCGGCCGGTAAGGAAGCGGGCGAGGCCTACACCTTGCTGCGCGTGCAAGCGCCGTAGCACTGCCAAGCCCGCGATTAGCGCGCGCGCCGCACCCGCAGCAGCTCGTCCAAAATCATGCAGATGGCGCCCAGGGTGATGGCGCTGTCGGCCACGTTAAACGCCGGGAAGTGCAGACCTGCGGCATGAAAGTCCAAAAAGTCCACCACATAGCCATAGGCCATCCGGTCAATGACATTGCCCAAAGCGCCGCCCAGCACGCAGCTAATGGCAAAGCAAAACAAAGTTTGCCCGGCGTGCTGTCGCAGCAGCCAAATGATAAAGCCCGCCGCGCCCAAGCCCAACGCCGTAAAAAACCAGCGCTGCCAGCCCGAGGCGTCCGCCAAAAAAGAAAACGCGGCGCCGCTGTTGTGTGCGCGCACCAGGTTAAAAAAACTGGTGACCGGCTCGCTGGCGCCTAGCTGCATGCTGCCGATGATGAGCAGCTTGCTGAACTGGTCGGCCAGAATGATGATCAGCGCAATCGCCAGCCAGTGCACCATGCGCATATTGCTGCCCCCGCGTGCCATCAGGCGACCTGCCGGGACTCGCCCGCGCCGAACAAGTTGCTCACGCAGCGTCCGCACACGGTGGGGTGTGCCGGGTCGCTGCCCACACCCAGGCCGGGCTCTTCGACATAGTGCCAGCAGCGCTCGCATTTGGCCGCTGCCGCCACGCGGCTGCTGACCGCCAGTTGCTCAGCCTCCAGTAGGCCCACGGTGGAGGTAATTAGCGCGTATTTCAGGTCGGCTCCCAGGCTGCGCAGCAGCGCCAGGTCAGCCGCCGATGCGCTGATTTGCACGGCGGCCTGCAAGGAGGCGCCCACTTGGCCAGCGGCGCGCAGCACTTCGATGTCTTTGTTCACCGCCTCGCGGATCTCCCGCACCCGCGCCCACTTGGTATTGAGCGCCTCGTCGGGCTGGGCCAGCGCGGCGTACTGCGCCAAAAAGATGGAGTCGTGCAGGGGCTGGGCAATTTTTCCCTGTGCCACCAGCGTAGCCCAGGCCTCTTCGGCGGTAAAGCTCAAGAAGGGCGCCATCCAGCGCAGCATGGCCTGGGTGATCTGCCACAGCGCGGTTTGCGCGCTGCGCCGCGCATGCGAGTTGGCCGCAGTCGTGTAGAGCCGGTCTTTGAGAATGTCCAGGTAAAACGCGCCTAAGTCTTCCGAGCAGTACACCTGCAGTTTGCTCACCACGGGATGGAACTCGTAGCGACCAAAGTGCCCGCCTTCAAATACTTTGCGCTCTGCATTCCAGGTGCCCACGATATCGGCTTGCAATTGCGCGGCGCGGCTCAGGGCATAACGGTCAACTTCGAGCATGTCGGCGCTGGCCACGCCGTCTTTGGCAGGGTCAAAGTCGCTGACGTTGGCGAGCAAAAACTTCAAGGTATTGCGCACCCGGCGGTAGGTGTCGACCACGCGGGCCAGAATTTTGTCGTCGATGTTCAGGTCGCCCGAATAGTCGGTCGAGGCCACCCACAGGCGGATGATTTCCGCGCCCATTTTTTGCGTGACTTCCTGCGGCGCCACCGTGTTGCCCAGGCTCTTGCTCATTTTGCGGCCTTGGCCGTCGGTGGCAAAGCCGTGCGTCAGCAGGCCCCGGTAGGGCGCGCGGTCGTACAGCGCGCAACCCAGCAGGAGCGAGCTGTGGAACCAGCCGCGGTGCTGGTCGTGGCCTTCCAAGTACAGATCGGCCTCGGGGCCGTGGTCATGAAAAGGCGCGCGGTCGTAAGCGTCTTTGTGGCTGCCGCGCAGCACATGCTCGAAGGTGGAGCCCGAGTCGAACCAGACTTCCAAAATATCGGTGCTCTTGGTGTACTGGTCCGGCTGATCGCCAGGCTGGTTCAGGATGTCTTGCACGCTGGCGCGACTCCAGGCCTCGATGCCGCCGCGCTCGACCATGTAGGCGGCGGTGTCCAAAATGGCCATGGTGCGCGGGTGCAGCTCGCCACTGTCTTTGTGCAAGAAGAAGGGCACCGGCACGCCCCAGCTGCGCTGGCGCGAGATGCACCAGTCCGGCCGGTTGGCAATCATGTCGCGCAAACGGGTTTTGCCATTCTCGGGATAAAACTTGGTTTGCTCAATCGCATCGAGCGCCAACTGACGCAGCGTTTTGGGTGCCTTGTCTTTGGTGAACACGCCCACGCCTTCGTCCATGCGCACAAACCACTGGGCGGCGGCGCGGTAAATGACCGGCGTTTTGTGCCGCCAGCAATGCGGGTAGCTGTGCGTGATGGGCGTGGTGGCCATCAGGCGACCGGCGTTTTTCAAGGCTTCAAGAATCTCTGGCACCGCTTTCCAGATGTGCTGTCCGCCAAAGAGCGGGAAGTCAGCGGCGTAGGCGCCGTTGCCTTGCACGGGGTTCAGGATGTCGTCGTAGGCCAGGCCCTGCGCCACGCAGGAGTTGAAGTCTTCCACCCCGTAGGCGGGCGAGGAATGCACGATGCCGGTGCCATCGTCGGCGCTCACGTAGTCAGCTAGGTACACGGGAGATAGGCGTCGGTAGCCAACATCTACATCGTACAAAGGGTGTTTAAAGTTCAGCCCACCTAAATTGGATCCTTTGACGTATGCGCCTAGTCCGTACTGTGACGGCTCGCCGTCGTATTTGCCCCAACGCTTTAAACATGCTTCCGTCAACTCAGAGGCAATAATGACCACTTTGTCTAGATGATCGCCCTCCCAAATTTCTACGAGTTGGTACTGAAGCTCTGGGTTGACGTTGAGTGCCTGGTTGGCAGGAATTGTCCAAGCCGTTGTAGTCCAAATGACTGCATAGATATTCGCTTCGATATACCTTGTGTACCTTTCGTCGCCCGCCGTGATGCTAAAAGCAGCCAAGACCTTTGCCGGGTCTTGTGCCTGAAAGGCGACATCCAAGGTGTCGCTTTTCTTGTCCGCATACTCAATTTCAAATTCGGCCAGCGAGGAGCCGCAGTCAAAACACCAGTACACCGGCTTTAAGCCCCGGTAGACAAAGCCGCGTTCGATCACGCGCTTGAAGGCGCGGATCTCGCCCGACTCGTTGGCCGGGTCCATGGTGCGGTAAGGCCGCTCCCAGTCGCCCAGCACGCCTAAGCGTTGGAAGTCTTCGCGCTGCTGGTCGATTTGCTCGGTGGCAAAGGCACGGCTTTTGGCCTGCATGTCGTCACGGCTGAGTTTGCGCCCATGCAGTTTTTCGATGGCGTTTTCGATGGGCAGGCCGTGGCAGTCCCAGCCGGGGATGTATTGGGCATCAAAGCCGGCCAATTGGCGGCTTTTGACGATCATGTCTTTGAGGACTTTGTTGAGCGCATGGCCTATGTGCAGCTTGCCGTTGGCATAGGGCGGGCCGTCGTGCAGCACAAACAGCGGTGCGCCTTGGCGGGCCACGCGCAGGCGTTTGTACAGGCCTTGGTTGGTCCAGGCCTGCGCCCAGGACGGCTCGCGCTTGGGCAAATCGCCACGCATGGGGAAGGGCGTGTCGGGCAGGTTCAGGGTGCTGCGGTAGTCAACGGATTCGGTCATACAAGTCTCGGGTCGGGGCCGCTGGGGGCCAATTGGGGGGCAGGCGCATCAACAGCGCCTAAGGGCAAGGGGCGCGGGGCAAGGTGCGCCAGCGTGCCCCGTCAAATTCGGGCAGCTAGCCAGGCCCGGGTCTCGTCGCAGTCGGCTTGTATGCCCTCGCGCAGGGCGTCTAGGCCGTCGTATTTGCGCTCGTCGTGTAGTTTGTGCAGCAGTTCCACGCCGACGATTTTACCGTAGCCCCCTTCCTCGCCCAGGCTGGCGGGCCAGCCCAGGCAATGGGTTTCGAGCAGCACGCGCCCGCCGTTGACGTCGTTGGCGTCCAGCGAGGGCCGCACGCCCAGGTTGGCCACGCCGGCCACCGGCTGGGGTGCCAGGCCGTGGACCAGCACCACAAAAATGCCGCTGGCCGCCGGGTGCCAGCGCGGAAAGCGCAGGTTCAGCGTGCGAAAGCCCAGGCTGCGGCCCAGCTTACGCCCGTGCACCGTGTGTCCCGAAATGCGGTAAGGCCGCCCCAGGAGCCGCGCCGCTTGTGCCATATCGCCGGCCGCCAGCGCGGCGCGCACCGCCGAGCTGGACACGCGCAGGCCGTGCACTTCGTAGCTGTTCATGCGGGCGACGTCAAAACCCAGCTGCTCGCCGGCGGCGTCCAGCATGGCGTAGTCGCCAGCGCGCTGGGCGCCAAAGCGAAAGTCGTCGCCCACCAGCACATAGCGCGCGCCCAGCCCGCCGACCAGCACCTTGGCGATGAAATCTTGCGGGCTCTGGCTGGCCAGGGCGGCGTTAAAGGGCAGCACCACGGTTTGGTCCACGCCGCACTGGGCCAGCTCCTGCAATTTGTCGCGCAAAGTGCCTACGCGCTTGGGCGCGAGGTCGGGGCGTTTGTGCTGCAGTGCAAAAAAATCGCGCGGATGGGGCTCGAAAGTCATTACGCAGCTGGGCACGCCGCGCTGCTGCGCCTCGCTGCGCAAGAGGGCGAGCATGGCCTGGTGGCCGCGGTGCACGCCGTCAAAGTTGCCGATGGTCAGGGCGCAGGCGCTTGCCAGTCCTGGGTGTTGGTAGCCGCGAAATAACTGCATGAAGGCGATCTGTTGGGGGTGGCGGCCCTGGGGCGCAGCGTCACCGAATGAGGGTATATTGTGACGCAGCCCCTCACAACGGCCCACTAGCAGCGGCTCGGGCGGGCGTGTTCCGTGGTTTTGCCGGTGTCTTTTTGGATCGGGAGGAGTTGCGTGAAAGTACTGAAGTTGTCAGCCCAAGGACTGCCCCAGTCCTGGATTTCTCTGGAGCAGGCGGTGGTGCACTATGCCGCCGGCGAGGTGCGCTGGGAGTCTGGCGGCGAGGTGGCCGTGTTTCGCGGCGGGCACAACGCAGTGACGGGGCTGCAGTCGGTTATCCGCGTCAACAGCATCATTGGCACCCGGGGCGTGCCCAAGATCAACCCCTTTAACTTACGCCCGGGCCTGACGAACAGCAAGCTTTTCATCCGCGATCGCAATGTCTGCGCTTACTGCGGCGGGCGCTTTCACGAAACCGATTTGACGCGCGAGCACATCATCCCCTTTGCGCAGCAGGGCGTGGACCAATGGATGAATGTGGTCACCGCCTGCCGCCCCTGCAACCACCGCAAAAGCCACCGCACCCCCGAGCAAGCCAACATGCCTTTGCTCTACGCCCCCTACGTGCCCAGCCTGTGGGAAGACTTCATTTTGCGCAACCGGCGCATCCTGGCCGACCAGATGGAGTTCTTGATGTCCCACGTGCCGCGCTCATCGCGCCTGCTGATGTAGTTTTTTGGCGGCAAGCGCCTCGCGGTGCTTGGCAACGTGCGCGCCATTGCGTATCGTCAGCCCTACAGCCCGAAACAGGGCGTGCTAGGGAGGGCGTATGAAAAATATCAATCATTTGGCCGGATTTAACGGGCAGGGCGCCTCGCGCCGCCATGTGCTGGTGTCGGCACTGTATGGCTTGGCGGGCCTGACGCCTGGTCTGCTCAAGGCGGGTGAAAGTGCGGTCGGGCAGGGCCCCTTGGTTAAACGGGCAGCCTTGGCCGAATTGGCCACCCCCTGGGCGAGCCATTGGGACCCGACTCCCTTTGCCTTGTCTGAAAAACTCGATGGCGTGCGCGCGATCTGGGATGGGGGCACCCTGCGCTACCGCAGCGGGCGGACCATCGCCGCGCCGCGCTGGTTTACCCAGGTGCTGCCGGCGCATCGCCTGGACGGCGAACTCTGGTTGGGGCGGGGCAGCTTTGACCGGCTCTCTGCGACGGTGCGCACCGAACCCGCTCCTGACGAGGCCTGGCGCGCGGTGCGCTACATGGTATTTGACGCGCCCGATCCGGCGCTCCCTTTTCGTCAACGCTATGAAAAATTGCAGCACTTGGTCGCGCAGACCCAGGCTTCGTGGATTATTGCGGCGCAGCAATTAGAAGTGGCCGGGCCAGCAGAACTACAGACCTACTACCAGCGCTGGGTGGCCGACGGAGCCGAAGGGGCGGTGCTGCACCGCTGGGACGCACTGTGGCAGCCCGGTCGCAGTGACGCAGTGCGCAAGCTCAAGCCGGTCGATGATGAGGAAGCGCTTTTGATCGGCTACGTCCCGGGTAAAGGCAAGTACGAAGGACAGACCGGCGCCCTGTTGCTGGAGCTGCCCGATGGCCGCCGCTTTGCGCTGGGTACCGGCTTGCGCGATGTGGAACGTGCCAATCCGCCGGTATTGGGAAGCCAAATCTCCTATTCCTACCGAGGCCGCACGCCTCAGGGTTTACCCCGATTCGCCAGCTTTTTGCGGGTGCGGGCGGCTGAGTAAATCCTCTACCAGTCCATCCCAATAGCTCTGTGTCACACACTCCCGGCTTCCCGGGGAGTTCGGTCGCGCGCGCCTTCAATGTGCCTTTGGTCAATGTTGCGAAATACGCACAATTAACAAATTTAGGTGAATTAAATGTGAAATTTGAAAAATAGATGTAAAGTAAAAAGGCTTTTTATCTAAATAGTCTTTAGGAGTTCGTTGGATATGAAAAAAATAGCTTCGCCCGTGTCTGGGCGCCGTTCTTCATTGTTTGTGCGCACCTCGTTGTCTCTGGCGGTTGGAGTGCTTATCTCCTCAACCGCTTTGGCGCAGTCTTCCGAAGGTTCTATCTATGGCGAAGCCAAAGCTGGTGCTTCGGTCACGGTGACCGACCTGAACAATGGCTCATCGCGAACCATCAAGGCTGATGGCGCTGGCGCATTTACGCTGCCCAAATTGAGCCCTGGACGCTATCGCGTCGAATCTGGCGGTGTGAAGCAAGAAGTCTCGGTGGCCATCGGATCAGGTTCCCGCGTGTCCTTGACCAATGCGCTGGCAGAAGTCTCCGTCACCGGCGCGCGTGTTCGCCCGCCCATTGATTTCAACAGCGTGGAATCGAATACCGTATTTACTTCTGAGCAACTCCAAGTGTTGCCAGTTGCGCGCAGTGTGAATGCTGTGGCGCTCTTGGCCCCCGGAGCCGTCCAGGGTGACGATGGCCTAGGCGCTGGCAAGATCCCTTCATTTGGTGGCGCATCGGTTGCGGAGAACGGTTACTACATCAATGGTTTTGATGTAACGAACATCCGCAATTTCTTGTCGTACGCAGATTTGCCCTACGACTCGATTTCCCAGCAACAAATCAAGACCGGCGGCTACGGCGCTGAATATGGCCGCTCGCTTGGCGGTGTGATCAGCTTGTCTACGAAGCAGGGTACAAACGATTGGCATGGTGGTGCGTCGTGGTATTGGTCGCCCTCGTCGCTGCGTGCGACGCGCCCCAACGTCAAGGACAATGAGCCTGAAGCAGCAGGTAAAGGTTACTGGCTCTTTCAAGAGGCGAACAAAGCGGACTCATTTAGCAGCAGCTTTTACTTAGGCGGGCCATTGATCAAGGATAAATTATTTATCTTTGGAATCTTGGAAACTCCGTCGTCTTCAAGGGATGTGTATGGCGAAAACCAAAGCTCGCGGTACGCCTACAGCACGCCTAACGGCTTGGTCAAAATCGATTTTGTGCCCTCGGACCAGCACCGTTTTGAGTTGACTGCAATCAACAACAAGACCACGACTGGCATCTCCGATTACACCAATGCTGCGGCCTACAGCACCAATCATGACGGTGTTGCTAGAGCCAGCACCGTCACGTCGGGTGGTAATGTCACGATTGGTAAGTACACCGGTTACCTGACCGATGACTTCACCATTTCAGCCTTGGTCGGCCAAGTGAACTACCAACAGCCCTTGGTTGCAGGCGCCCGAACCGCCGGTGCCAATTGCCCGACGGTGTATGTGTTGCCGGGAACGACCTACGCTGGATGCTGGTCTGAGCCCTTCCCAGGTACGCCTGGACGCGACCCGAACGCGCCACCTACCGACTACGACACTCGCAATGCCTTCCGTATTGATCTGGACTACAGCCTGGGCAACCATGCCATTCGTGCGGGTATCGACAACCAAAAGTTCGAATCTGCTGAAGCAGGCGGCTCCAGCTTTAGCGGTGGCCAGTACTTCCGTGACTTCCAGGCAGGCGCTGCCGGTGCCTCCGTTGCCGGTGTTCTGGTTCCAGCCGGAACCGTCTACACACGCTTACGCGAGCGCAGTGCCACCAGCGGTGTGTACAGAGTGGACAACAGCGCGTTTTACATTGAAGACAGCTGGAAGGTTGCCAAAAACCTGCTGGTTTACGGTGGTTTGCGCTCCGAATCGTTCAACAACATGAATGGTGCGGGCGAAAGCTTCGTCAAGAAAGACGGCCTCTTGGCGCCGCGTTTTGGCTTCTCCTGGGATCCAAGCAGCGATGCAGATATGAGGATTTACGGTAATGCTGGGCGGTACTACATCCCTGTTGCCTCCAATACCAACATCCGCGCAACGCGTTCGGAGAGCTACACAGAGGGTTATTACACGTACACCGGCCGTGATGCGGTGACTGGCAAGCCCCTGAACCTGAAACAAATTGGCAAAACCAGCGTGATCAGCGATGGAAGCTTGGCCCTACCAGCAACCATTGCCGATACCAACTTGACGCCCATGTCGCAGGACGAGTACATCATCGGCTTCCAGAAGTCTTTGGCCAAAGGTTGGACCGGCGGCGTGAAATACACTTCGCGCACCATAAATAACGGTATGGATGACTGGTGCGATCCGCCTTCCGTGGGAACATGGATGAAGGCCAACGGCTACCCCAACTTTGACTACCACACCATGGCTGGTTGCCAGTTGATCAACCCCGGACGTGACGTCACGCTGATGATGGATGCCAATAACGATGGCAAGCTCAAGGCCGTCACCGTCCCTGCGTCTGCTACAGGCATTGCGCAGTACACGCGTAAATACGATGCCTTGGAGTTGTCGCTGGAGAAGCAGTTCGATGGCAAGTGGGGTGGTTCTGCCTCCTACACCTACTCGCGTAGCGTGGGCACGGCTGAAGGCTATGTGAACTCGACAATTAACCAAGAAGACGCCGGCGTGAGCCAAGACTTCGACTTCGGTAAATTCTCGGACGGCGCCAATGGCCCCTTGCCCAATGATCGCACCCATGCGATCAAAGTGTTCGGAACCATGGCCCTTAATGAGAACTTCCGCATTGGTGCAAATTTGAACGCCACATCGGGACGTCCAAAGAGTCGTATCGGTTTTGTACCTAGCACGACCCCCGGCGATGCCCCTCTGTACACCTCTGCATCGACGTATTACTACCTCAATCCCCAAGGCGTGACTGTTTTGGGTGAGCGTGGTAACGATGGTCGTACACCGTGGACCACGCAGTTGGATTTGCAACTTGCCTATACGGAAAAAATGGGACCCAACACCATGACCTTCCAGGTTGACGTGTTTAACGTGTTTGACGCGGCACAAGTCACTGAGACTTCTGAAATCAACGACTACAGCCGTGGTACGACTACGGTAGGCCAGCCTGGCCGTTTGAGCCTGAACTTCGGCAACCCGACATCGTTCCAGCCAGCGCGCTCGGTTCGCTTGTCGATGCGCTACGAGTTCTAAGCTAATCTGCTGAAAACGGCAAAAGGACCGCCCCGGCGGTCCTTTTGCTTGGTGAGTTCAGAAGCTATGATTCACAAGAATCTATACGGTAATGCAATAACGTGAAAACTCGGCTAACGAAGGTCTATCACTTGTGGGCGGCGCTATGCCTACTGCTCAGTGCCTGCAACCCCGTCCTCAACTCCCCCCACCCGCTGGGCTCCGAGCGCGAAAACACCTTGTTTTTCCCGGTGCTCTACCACTCGCCCAAATTCCTGGACCCGGCCAGCTCTTACTCCAACGAAGAGACGCCCTTCACCTACCAGGCCTATGAGCCGCTCTACGCCTACCACTACCTCAAGCGCCCTTATGAATTGATCGGACGCACCGCCCAGGAGGTAGTCACACCCCAATACGTCGATAAAGATGGCAAGGCCTTGCCTGACGCGGCCCCGCCGCAGCAAATTGCCGAGTCGGTCTACGAAATTCATAT
>Ga0114968_10004195_pt1 | contig 10745 bp, 10 predicted proteins | sample M_130807_EF_Meta_FD_87020 | JGI IMG/M metagenome (GOLD analysis project Ga0114968, IMG submission 87020) | Freshwater microbial communities from Lake Montjoie, Canada to study carbon cycling - M_130807_EF_MetaG | ecosystem: Environmental > Aquatic > Freshwater > Lake | place: Lake Montjoie... | reverse complement strand
CTTACACAACTTCAAACTCACACTTTCCGGCTTTGGAATTTGCCTTAACTCTTCCTGAATCTCTTTATGTTTTTCATCCGATGTAATATAGCTCATGATTTCTTCTGCTGTCGTTTTAGGTACGATTACTTCGATTAATTCGGGCACTACTGGTTTTTTTAACAGACGGTTGGGTTGAGAATAGAGGCCTTTTCGTTTTCGAAGGACCTGGATAATCCCTTGTGTAATCATCGGTCCCACTATCGGGAGATGTCCGATTAATCCGCCTAGGCCATCAAAAATAAGTAGCTCGGGATAATTGAGGGGGATTAAAACAATCATCGGGAGTTCCATATAAGCCGCTTCTGCCGTATTGGTTCCTGGGATGGTCACTAGCCATTTGGCGATACTCATCATGTCTAAAGACGGTTCTTTAAAAAAGAGTATGCCGGTTGTATCGGTGCTTCGCTTTGCTTTTTCAAAGTCTTGGTCTGTGATGAACGGGGAAATATTCATAATGGGATAAAATTCGGTATCAGTTTTCCGAATTTCTTGAATGGTTTTGCACAGTAGGGGAAACAGTGCCTGAAATTGTTTGGGACGTGAACTGCTAAAAAATAAGGTGTAGGGTTTGTCCTCTAAGTGCAAACGCTTTAAGGTGTCATCTTTGCTGGCTTGGGCCATTGGAATGCGGTCTGCCATCAAATGCCCCACTTCTTTTTTAGTAAAACTGTGTTTAAAGAAAAGACCTAAAGATCCCTCCCGTTCATGGTACCCATACACTGGAAGTTTGTATTTTATACCTAATATCTGGCTATACATGGGGTCGCCGCCTAAAAAGAGAACGGCACCTTTTTTATAAGGTTTAAAGCGATACGGCCATGAGGCAAGATGCTGGATTGTTTCTTTGGGAGAAAATACTGTTTTTACTAAAGGAAGCATGGCGGCTCTGTTCTTTTCTTGCCCCGTTGCATACTGACATGGTGTTAAAAAAATCGTGATTTCCGTATCTGGAAAATGAATCTGACACGTTTCACAAACAGAGGTTACCCAACTGGATAATTCCCCTGGCGAATTGGTTTGAATGAGAAGGTGGAATTTATCCCTCAACGTGATCAATGACCTTTTTGATGCTCTGGTCTTTGTTTTTGGGGAAAATGAGCAGGGTTTCTTTGGTGTGTACAATAATCATGTCTTTTACATGGTATAAAATGACGCGGCCATGCTCAGAGTAGACAATGTTATTGTTGCTGTCTAAAGCAAATATGGGTTCATTTGATGCATTATTGGCCCCGTCTTTTTGTAAAAAGGCTTCTAATGCCGACCACGAGCCAATATCACTCCATTCAAATTCAGCAGGCACCATGTGGGTGAGGGAACTGGCTTTTTCCATAATGCCGTAATCGATGGAAATGGGTTCGAATTTTCCGTATAACGCATCAAATTCAGGTGTGCCAACTGTGCTTTTTGCTAGGGCTTGAGCGATCTCGTAATGTGCCGGGAGATGGTGTTTAAACAGGTTGAGAATTGTTGAGGCTTTCCATACAAATATTCCCGAATTCCAATAATAGTTTCCTTTTTTTAGATAGTCGGTTGCGACCTCAAAAGACGGTTTTTCGGTAAAGGAAATCACGGATCTATCGGACTCGTTTTTTGTCGACGCTGTTTGGATATAGCCGTAGCCAGTATGTGCAAATGTGGGTGTGATGCCGATTGTCACTAGCGTATTTTCCGCCTTTGCCAAGGCAACTGCTTTTTCGATAGTAGAGATAAATCCAGCTTGCGGAGCTATCCAATGATCAGAGGGCAAAATTACCATAATGCCATCGGGGTCTTTTTTCATCACTTCAACGGCAGCCCAGGCGATACAGGCGGCTGTGTTTTTTCCAAAAGGTTCTTCTAAAACCTGATTTTTTGGAATGGGATAGGGGAGGGACTCTAGGGTAGAGTGGTGGAGGTTGTTTCCTAAAATCCATAGCCTGGAAAAATCTGGAGTTAGCGGTTTAATACGCTCTATTGTTTCAAAAATTAAGGGTTTGTTCCCTATTAAACTTAAAAATTGTTTGGGTTTCAGAGGCTGGGATAATGGCCAAAACCGAGTTCCAATGCCACCTGCCATTATCATTACTTGGATCATAGTTCTTCACTATACAGTAGTGTTTGACAGTTTTGAATGCTATAAGTAACCATCTGGTGACAATTATGTCGGAACATGAAAACCCTTTGGATCAATTAGGAATCCGTCGCGAGCACATCGTGGCACTTCGTGAAGCCTATACTCAGACGAATAAAACAACGTCTGCTAAGCGCGCACATTATCTGCAAGAACTTTTTCAAAAACTACAAGAAGCGGATAATAAACGTTCAACACTTATTTGGGATGATCATGACGCTATATCATGAAGAATTTGGTCAAGGTCAGCCTCTTCTTATTTGCCATGGTTTTTTAGGGTCGTCGTCGAATTGGCGGACTGTTGCTACTAAACTGGCTTCTCGGTTTCACGTTTATACACTGGATTTAAGAAATCACGGCTTATCCTTTCATCATGCTGATTGCAGTTATCCGGCTATGGCTCAGGATGTTTTGGAGTTTATGTACAGTCATCATTTGGAAAACCCCATTTTATTGGGCCATTCCATGGGTGGAAAAGTGGTGATGCAATTGGCATCCGACTGTCCAGTTTCCTTGTTAAAACTGATTGTTGTGGATATCGCTCCGAAGCGGTATTCCGATCGGCATCGACAGATTTTAGACGCGTTGAGCCGTCTATCGTTGGGGGACAAATCGTCGCTTTCGGAATTGGATCAGGCGCTTAGCCGAGATATTGCGGATCCTGCCTTACGAAAGTTTTTGTTAAAAAACTGTGAAAGAAATGCGGATCAATTTGCTTGGAAAATAAATTTGGAGGGGCTTCGTAAAGATTATGATGCCATCGCGGCAGCGCCAGACTTAACGGAAATCATCGAGTCGCCTACTTTATTTGTCCGAGGGGAAAAGTCGGATTATATTCAACTTCCAGACGATGAACGCCTTATCCGCAAGCACTTTTCTGACTACCGTTTAAAAACAATTTCGGGTTCAGGCCATTGGGTTCATGTTGAGGCCCCAGCACTTTTTATGGAAGTAATTGATGATTTTTTATGTGACATTTGAGTTGGCTTTGAGTACAATCGAAAAAAAATAGGGAAAGGGAGTTTTACAGATGTTATTACCAGAATTAGAAGAAGCATTAAACGAACAACTGAATAAAGAGTTGTATTCCGCTTATTTATATTTAGCGATGGCGAGCTACTTTGAAGCCATGGTTTTCCCGGGGATGGCTCATTGGATGAGACTTCAAGCCAAAGAAGAATTAGGACACAGCATGAAACACTATAACTATATTTTTCAACGCGGCGGTACTGTTGTGTTGAAGACGATCGATGCGCCTCCTGTATCTTGGGAGAATACGCTAGCCGCATTTGAAGATGCGTATAACCATGAAAAAATGATTACTGCAGATATCAACCAATTGCTAAGTTTATCCATGTCCAATTCGGACCATGCTACGACACAGTTTCTCCAGTGGTTTGTGGCCGAACAAGTGGAAGAAGAAGCCTCTGCCAGTGCGATTGTTCACCGGTTAAAACGTATAGGTGATGATAATATGGCCGGTTTGATGATTATCGACCGCGAACTTTCACTTCGTGCGTAGTCACGCGCAACGTAGACTTATTTTTGCGATAGGAGGCCTCTGTATTTTAGGGGCCTTTTTTGCGTGTATTTATTTTTTATTTTTGACCAAACGTGTTTATGATCCACCCAAAGTTCAGTTTGGAATTGCAGTTCGCAGCGGGGATATCGGTAAACAATTCCGGGATACCGGTTCTGCCGTTCAATGCCCGGTTAGTTTTATTGCTTTGGATTGTTTGTGGGACGATGAGTTTCCATTCGATGCAGTTCAATACATTTCCAAAAAAGACGCTATTCCTGTTTTAAGATGGACCCCGCTTTTTGCCGATGCCTTCGAGCAGTTCGCCTTTTCATCCATTGTAGACGGTACCTGGGATGATCATATTAACCGATGGGCTCAACGCGCGAAAGAAAGCGATTATTCGATGGTTATTGTATTATTCGCCGATTTTAATCGTGAAGAAATGGGGTTAGAGGATTTAGATAGCCAAGCGGAGTCTTTTAAAGCGGCCTTTCGATATATTGTTAAAAAGTTTGAAGATAAGAAAGTAAACAATGTGACTTGGGTATGGCAAGTCGCCAATGATTATGAAGTTATACCAAAAGAGGGGTTGGCTGGATTTTATCCGGGCTTTGATATTGTAGACTATGTTGGGATGTCATTATCGTATTCTGTGCAGGCTTCGATGCAGGACGACTTATCACAATTGATGGCGGCTGTGGTTCCAACGGATGATCGCAAACCGCTTATGGTTACGATAACCGATGTGCAATCGTTTCCCGAGCAATTGGATTGGATAAAAAAAGGTGTGGCTTATGCTGTGACCCATAAATCGGTTAAAGCGATTGTATTGGATGTCCCTGAATCCTTTCCTTATAACGCACTACGGCCAGCTTTTGCGACTCCTCCCTTTACCCCTTCTGAGCGTAAAAACCCCCCTGAATAAAACATAATATATATTATGCGACGTTTTATAGGGCGGTGTCAGAAGACACAATTTTAACATTTTCGCTTCGGTCATTGCCGGATAGGCAACTCCCTTCTCGAGAAATATTAAACTTGTGCCTTTTGACACCGCCCATAACGGGGTTGTTTTTTTTTCGAGGTTTTTGGATTTGGTTTTATTTTTGGATTTGAATTGGGATTGGGATTAGATTGAGGGGCTTGTGGTGTCAGTCATTCTTGCTTGCGCTTGAATGACTGAGTGCGGGGATATACTTGGGGGGTATTATCCTAATTGCTGGCAAATCGCTTTCAAAATGGGATTGGTTAAGCGACCTCTTTGTAGCGAGTACTTGCTTGGTAAATTCCCGATGATTGTGTAGGCATACCATTCATCTGTTTCTAGATTATGAATATAACCTGTAGATGAATTAACGCCGGATTGCGGCAACGTGCCTGTTTTAATCAGCACCACAAACTTTTCATCGGGTGTAAATTCTTTGTAGTGATCGGTATATCCTTGTCTTGCCAGTGAATCCACCATGGCTGAGCGCAATGTGGCGTGATTAAACGTCCATTTTAAAACGCCGTTCATGCCGCGTGCTGTTACTCTGTTTTCAGGTGATAATCCACTGCCGTCAAAAATGACCCAGGATTCGGTTCCCGGTATGTTTTTTTGAACAAAACTTCTAAGATAGCGTGCACCTTTCCATCGTGTGCCAGGTGCTGCATATAAATGTGCGCCTAAGCCCTTGCTTAACGTTTCAGCAATCACATTGTCGCTGTCGTGGTTCATTGTTTGAATGATATTCGATAAAGGTTTCCCGTTAATCGTATAAAGACTGACTGCTTTTTTAGGGGTTTCATCATCGATGATTTGGTTCGATTCAATACCGTTTCTCTCTAAAGATTCTTTAAATAACGTCGCTGCATAAAGCGCAGGATTACTTACAAGAAAGGTTAGTAGGTTTTTAGCGATCGTTCCTTCGGTGGCCGTCCCTGTAAATGTGTACGTGTCCCCTGCTCCATTGGCCTGATATCGGGCGTTGATATAGCCGATTTCTTTGCTGCTGCTAATGCGTACACGTGATGCATTAAACTTTACATACGCTGTTGTTACGCTCGGCGCTAAACGTCTGGGGTGGGTGTCGGTGATGATACAAGAAATGGTGTTTCTGTTAATACATAAAGCACTTGGCGGGGCATAAAACTTTTTGATGAGGTTGGGTTTTGGGCCTTCTCTGTCAAAAAAGGAATCATCATAAACAACGTTGCCTTGGACCATTTTGACACCGGTTTGTGCTAAAAAATGAGCAGCGTTTTCGATATCTTCATGCGTTAATCCTGGGTCGCCCCACCCTTTTATATAGATGTTGCCGTTGATAACCCCGTTCCAATTGGGTTTTTTTGAGGCTAAAATTTCTGTCTTAAATGCAAAGTTTGGACCGTAATAATCCAAAGACGCTGCACTTACTACTACTTTCATAATAGATGCAGGGATTAATAATCGATCTTCGTTATAGGCATACAAAACTTCACGAGTTGGTGAAATTTTTTCAACCATAACCGACATGTGTGCCGTCCGAAACAAACCGATCTTTAATAGGCCATCCAGGTTAATGTGATTGCCGGCAAAAAGACTGGTTTGTGTAAGACAAAGGAATAAGGTTGTACTAATCCATTTTTTCATCGTTTACTCATCAGTGCATCAATGCGATTGATTGCGGTTGGGTGGCTATAATCCAATATTACTTTTATAGGATGCGGGGTAAGATTGGTTAGGTTATCTTTACTAAGGGCTTTTAAAGCACGAATAAATGATCCTCGTTTTCCGGTTGTTTGTACAGCGAAATCATCGGCTTCGTATTCAAAGCGTCGCGATAAAGCATGTGAAAAAACGCTTAACACCGTTTCAATCGGTGAGAATAATAGTGAAAAGAAAATCAGCGATGCGTAAATCGAGAGTTGATCCATTTTGAATGCTCCAAATAAACTAACATTGTTAATAAAATGGGATAAAAGCCACAGCATAAAAAATGTTTGTACTAAGGCCACCAGGATCATTTTATAAATATGTTTTTTCTTATAATGTCCCATCTCATGTGCCACGATGGTGACGATTTCTTCAGTTGGGTGTTTTTGGATTAATGTATCATACAGCACAATCCGCTTAAAGGGGCCAAACCCAGTGAAAAAGGCATTCGTTTTTTTGGAGCGTTTTGATCCGTCCATTGTGTAAATTCCTTCTAAGATAAAGTCCTGCGACTGGGCATAATCCTCTATCTGGTCTCGTAATTCCCCTTTTGGTAAGGATTGAAACTTATTAAAGAGCGGCATGATAGCAACGGGCGCAATAACCATAATTAATAACTGAATAATCGAAAGTGCAATCCAGCAATACAGCCATCCGTTGTGTTGATAGTGTTGAAAGAACCAAAAAACGAGCATCAAAATGGGAGTACCTATAAGGATTGTGATGATTGTGCCTTTGATGAGATCTAAAAAATAGGTTGATAGTGATGTTTGATTAAATTCGTATTTTTTTTCTAAAACAAAGGTGTGGTACAGAGAAAATGGAAGTTGGATCAGTTGATTTAAAAGGAGGAGACTTCCTACAAATAGGACACCGGTGACAGGAATGCTGAAGCCAAAGCCGCGAATAACTTGATCTAAGAAATTAAACCCGCCAAACAGTATAAACGGAGTAGTAATAACAAACAGAAGTGATGATTCCATAAAGTTTAACCATGTATTGGCTTTCAAATACTCTTGGCTTCGTTTGTACGTTACTCTGTCGTAGACATCGTGGAACTGGCCGGGAATATCTATGCGAATGGCTTTGATGTTGAGGTAATTAACGAGGCTCTCAACTACATATACGATAGTATAGAGGCCAATAACAGCCACTAAATACTGACTTGCATTCATTTTTTCATCACCTTATGTGTTCTGATCTATTTTTGTTCAGCCGCTTTTCTGACTGCGTTTCTAACAATTTCAGGTAATGCCGGATGGATATAAATCGTATCCAACATATCCTCAATCGTAGCACCCATTTTCATATAGGCAATACACATGTGAATCATGTTAGAGGCTTCCCGTCCGATGATATGTGCGCCGATTAGTTTCCGGCTGTGTTTGTCGTACATGCATATGCACAGTCCATACTGCGCAGGCGCGAGGCAGGGCGTGGCCATACGGCTGTCTTTATAAAGGCTGGTGCCGATAATGAGGTCCTTATGTTTTGCTCGTGCTTCGGCTTCTGTTAGGCCTACCCCTGCAACCTGCGGGTTTGTAAAAATGGCGTGGGGCATTGGCGGGTAGTTGATGGATGGTTTGAATAAGTCGTCTGTAAATGCCGTTTTCATCAGGTATTCCCCTTGATAATTGGCAGCATGACGAAACAGGTATTGTCCGATAACATCCCCAAAGGCCCAGGTGTTTTCAACCGTTGTTTGCAGAGTGTCATCGACAATAATAAAGCCTTTTTCATTTGTTTTGATGCTGGTGTTTTCCAAGCCTAAGTTGTCTGTATTCGGAACAACTCCTGCGGCTAATAAAAGCGCTTCTGCAGAAACCGATAAAGTGTCGCCTGTTTTTGTTACGTAGGTCAGTGTGAATATGTTATTTTCATAAACTACCTTTGTTGGTGTTGCTCCAAAAATAACGGGATATTTTGCGGAAAAGACCTCTTCAAAAAGGCGGATAACATCCTGATCTTCATTTTTAATCATGCCATCACGAACGATAAAGGTGGTTTGGGTACCCATCTCTGCAAAGAAAAAGCCCAGCTCCACGCCGATGTAGCCTCCGCCGATAACAATCATGCTTTTTGGCTTTTTAGTAAGGCGTAATGCTTCTTTATGCGTGATATAAGGCGTTCCTTCTAATCCTGGGATAGCAGGAATACAGGCGCGGACACCTGGTGTAACAAAAATTCGTTCAGCAGTCAGTTGCTCCCCGTTTATTTCTACCACTTTGTCGGAAAGGAATTTTGCATGGCCTTGGTATAGCTCTACATTTGGTGTTTTGCGGTAAATGGGGGCAACGCTATCGGATTCCGAAATAATGGTTTTTGTAACACGCTCGATGAGTTTTTCAGCATCAACAGTGATAGTTTTGGGATCAATATGAATATTAAATTGTTCGGCTTCTTTAAAATCTGAAATAAGCTCTGCTGGGTGAATTAGCATTTTTGATGGAATACACCCGTGGTTTAAACATGTTCCACCCATGGCGCCCCGCTCGATAATGGCGACTTTGTTTCCTAAATGTGCAGCAGGCCGCGCAATTTTAGAGCCTCCGCCTGATCCTATGACTATGACATCGTATTTTTTCATGATCGTTACAAAATAAGGGATAGAAGGTATTCATTCAACTCTGTTTTTCTTTTCTCTCTGTAAACCTCCACTAGACATGCACTCTCAGTTTCTATACACTTTTTTACTATGATTTTATCTGATAAAACGATACAGAAACTTCTCGATTCCGGTGACCTTGTTATTGATCCGTTAGCAGATGAAGCCATACAGCCTGGCTCTATTGATTGCCGTATTGGTGATCATTTTTTGATTTTGGATCATGCTGCACAAAAAGATGGGCTGATCACGTTTTCTGAAGAGTTAATTTATCGCGAGATTCGCGACACTAGTATTGTGATTCCTCCGCATTCTTTTTTGTTGGCTACAACAATGGAATATATTGCTATTCCAAATGGCTATTCGGCATTTGTGGAAGGTCGAAGCTCGATTGGTCGTTTGGGTTTGTTTATTCAAAATGCTGGTTGGGTGGATGCTGGATTTGAAGGCCGCATTACATTAGAACTTTATAATGCAAACTCGTTGCCGATTCGGATTGAATCCGGCAGACGTGTCTGCCAGTTGGTATTGTGTAAAATGGATCAAAAAGCAAAACGGCCGTATGCCGGTAAATACCAGGGCCAAAACGAATCGGTTGGCAGTAGGATTCATCAGGATAAATCGTAATGGATTCTTCTCCCCATATTCCTATTCAAAACCCCTGCCCTTTTTGCCGAGCGCAAGGCACTGTTTTTGTTGATAAAAACCATGTGTTTTGTAAGGCCTGTGATTTTGATTATACCTATTGCTGTCCCCTGTGTGATACGTCCCTAAACGGGGTTCCGTTTTTACAAGATCAACATGGGGATTATGTTGTGTGTCCGGATTGTAATCATTCGGTTCATGTGCGGCGTATTGGCTATCTTTTAGATAATAAATTGGTAGTTGATCACGAGGTTCGCTGCACCATTTGTAACGGACCGACTGTGCATCGTGCTGCTATGAATGTAGGGCACCGCTGTTTCTTCTTTCCACGATGTTCCGGCCAGGCAGATTTATTTGCCACGGCAAAAGAATCTATTGTGTTTTTGGACTTTGAAACATCTGGTTTGGAAGCTGGAAAAGACCATATTACGGAGTTTGGTGCCGTAAAAATTGATGAAGAAGGCTTTGAACATATTTTTGAAAGCTTTGTAAGCGTTCCCGTGGCTTTGGAGCCTAAGATTACACAAATTACTGGGATTACAGATGCGATGCTTGAAAATGCTCCGGATTTAAAAAGCGTGATGGAACGGTTTAAGGCCTTTTTGGGTAATTCTATTCTGGTATCGCACAATGCTGAATTTGATGTTCCTTGGCTTCTGGTGGCCTCGCATGATACTGGCGTTGCATTGCCGATGGAATCTGTTATTTGCACCTTAAAATGGTCGCGTAAGTTGCAGGAGCCTCATGGGTCTCTGGGTGCGTTGACTAAAAAGTATAAAATTCAACATAGCAACGCTCACCGTGCTTTAGCGGACGCTGCGGCGACGAAGGAATTGTTCTTCATTTTTGAAACGACAAAAGGAAGCACTCGGCCAATCGAACCGATTAGTTTGTACCAACATACTACAGATAAAATTCTGGGTAGATTCAGAAAACCCGTAGCATAAATTTATAGCGTGTCTAAAAGTGGTATTGAATACCGCTATCTACGACATTAAGTTTATGGGACGCTTCATCACGTCGTACACCGATTAGCAAATCCAAATCTTTTCGAATACCGTATTTACCAGTGACATCGATTTCCCATACCTTGGGGTCATTGATGCCTTTGTATACATCCACGGTCATGCCCGTTTTTTTTGTTGTG
>Ga0114968_10004193_pt1 | contig 10746 bp, 10 predicted proteins | sample M_130807_EF_Meta_FD_87020 | JGI IMG/M metagenome (GOLD analysis project Ga0114968, IMG submission 87020) | Freshwater microbial communities from Lake Montjoie, Canada to study carbon cycling - M_130807_EF_MetaG | ecosystem: Environmental > Aquatic > Freshwater > Lake | place: Lake Montjoie... | reverse complement strand
GAGATTTGTGCATCCCCTTTTGTTTTTCATCAAAACTTTTTCTTTTTGCCATACTAATCTTCCTTTTTGTAACTGTTTATTATTATAATATATATCAAATTAAGAGTAAAAAATACCAAGTATCTGATTTAATGGTGCAAAAGTACCTGTAAGTTTATATGTTTTACCATTATAAACAAATACCAATCCTTCATTTGCTACTATCTTTTCAATACCACCTAATTTATTTAATCTTTCTAATTCTGATTTTAATTTTTGTATTTGTGCAGGATTACCACCACTTCTAACTTGTGATGCAACCGATGCAAATTTTTGTTTCATTGCACGAATTGCCTTTTCAGGATGTACAGTTAATACACTTCCAACAAATTCTAATACATCTGCACCTACACCTAAAAATATTTCCTCAAATGGTTTAATATTATCTTTTTGTTGTTTTGCAACATTTACTTTATCATGGTCAATTGCCCACTTTTGTAATTCTAAATTTGATATTGTATTTAATCTAAATACTTTATCACCAAATGCCCATCTTCTAATCAATGCTTCTTTTGTAATTTTGTCAACCTTAATAGGTGCGTTTGATGTAATCCACCAATCCCACCAACTTTGATGATAATCTGCAACATTATCCGAATCTTTTAATCCAAATTCAGATTGTAATTTTGAAAGTTTTGAAAGATATTTACCTTGTTTAGAACTCAAATCTTCCGATTTTGGTATTTCAGTTATTGGAGGGCCTTGTATTGTGTATTTAGATTGAACATCTGCGTTGACTTGCTTAATCATTCCTGCTAAAGTTCCCGCTGCTCCACCATCTGCTCCAATTGCCACACCCTTTTCATCGTAACAAGTTGTATTATGAAAAACTAAAAGAGCTTGACCATAAGGAATAACATTAACCGATGTAGGCCATATTACTTCCAAATTCATAAAACACTTTCCTTCGTTGAATATTTTTTTTCTTTGTGCATCAGATAAACCACTTATTGCTGCAGATAAATCTTTCATTGCAAAATTGTATGCATCTGTTAAACCCCCTCTACCACCAAACTTTGATGCAACATCCTCTATTCCCATTGCGTTTGCTCCTGCGTTTGCTAAATTACCTTTATTTCTCGCTGCAATCAATCTACCATTTTTCCAACTTATTGCTAAAGCTTGGCCATCTGTTTTTTCTCTAACTACTCCTAAATCACCATTAAGTGCTTTTGAAATAATATCTTTTAAATCACCAAAAGTTAAATCCATATCATCGAATGGGTGTGCCATATGTCCATATGCTCCACCTTCTAATAGTAATGATTCATTCAAATCTGGTTTAAGATTTAATTCTTTTTCCATTTGAGTTATCTCATCATAATTCATATTGCTAAGCTCTCTGGCTACTGCATTAGGATTATTTTTATTAGGGTTTCCAAAAAGATATGCATTTATTCTTTTTCTAAATGTTGAATCTCTATACATTTTTATAATATTAATAAAATGAATATCCGTAGATTTCATTTCATCAATATTTTCATCTTTTTTAAATATATTTTGTCCTTTATCACCCAATCTAAATGTTGCTGCTTTCTTACCATTAATTGTTGGCATTCCGTAGTCATCCTTTCCAATATCTTTTACAACAACTTTTTTATTTTTAAATTTACCCATCAATACAGTATCACCCTTATCAACATCTATATTAATACTTTCGTTGTATATTTGTTTATTTATCTTACCATAGTTTCTCATTAAGATACCGGCTACTGCATGAGCTTGGTTTTCAATTGGAGAACCTGTTGCACCATCTTTGATTTCATCTTTTACCAGACCCATCTCATCTTGCTTTCTATGAACCATCTCATGTGCAAGAGTTCTAAGTATGTCCGCAGTTAGTCTACCTTCTATTGCAACATATATTTCTTTAGACATAGGATTATACCCACCTAAAGAGGTTTTTGCTTCAGAATATTCTCTACCACTTAATAAAGTAATTTTTGGAGTTTCTTTTAACTTTAATTTTTTAGTTGCATACTCCACAAAGTGATTTATTGAGTTTTCTTTTGATTCAGAAATACCTTCATTAAAATATTGTGTTATAAATTCGTTTACCTCATTTTCAATTTCACCGATAATTTCATTTTTAGAACCTGTTGGTGCTCCGTTAATATATCCACCAGGTAAAACTAAACCAACACCAATTCCACCTGGCATACCATTTTCATTTAATTTTGAAGTAATCATTTTAAAAACATCTTTATCAAACGATGGATATGCTTTTAAGAAAAACTTTTTAGCTACCTCTTTATTTGAACTTCCTAATTTTTTTCTAACATCCGTTCCACTAATTGGATTTTCTTCTGCGGGTATTGTATAGTAATAACCAACTTCATCATAACCATATCCGGCTTTACCTTTGTATGGTTTGAAATATCCACTCTTCAATCTACTGGCATCCTTTTCTCCTACTGCTGCAATATATTGTGTAATCTTACCATCGTATTTAGAAAGTATCTCTACGGGTCTGTAAGGGTTGTTTACTTTGACAAATTTAGATGCTGGTATACCAAACATCTTAGTTGCAATTTCCTTCTTCTCATTAAAAGTAAATGGAGATTTGTCGGAAGATGTATCGTTAGAGGTTCCAATATATACATTTGCGTTTCCAAATTCTGATACTAGATTTTGGTATGCTGCGTAATGTCCTTTATGAAATGGTTGAAAACGACCACCATAAATGATTATTGATTGTGTAACTTTTGGTTTATTTGCTTCTAATAATGAATTCATGTGTATAAATATCTTAAAATATTAGAAATTCTTATAAACAAAGGGGTCTCTTTTTTTTAACTCTTCTAATTTTTTTTTAAAACATTTTTCTCTTTGCTTTTTTTCATACAAATTTACAAAAAATGCGATGATTGGTAATTTTTTTAAAAAGTTTTTCATAATTTAATTTATATTTGAATATACGACAAATTTTTTAATTTATCAAATTTGTGATTCGATTTGTAAGTTCTAAATACCAGTTATGAGTAGATATATCGATATTTAATAAATTTTTACTTTTTTCGGTAACAAATTCTGGAAAATATTTAGATATATATTGAAAATGAATTTCTTTATTAGGATGTTCGTTGGTATTACCGCCATTCATAGTTATATAATCCAATTTGAATTCATCAATCGTTTCCGTTATATCTAATGTATCGTATATATTTTTAATTTTAGATATTATATCATCAGATGTGTTAATTCCTCTATTTAAATCCAATGCATCCGAATCTGTTAAATAGTGAGAATTATTAATAACCATTATAATTTTGTGTTCTATATTTTTTGAAGTCAAAATTGATTTGATTACTTTTATTGCAATCCAAGAGTTATATGCTGCCCATGTATAATTATAAATTTCATTAGCTAATAATTTAGCTGTTTGGTTATGTCCTGGGTTTTTGAATAATATATCACCACTTGTAATCCAATTATATCCATATGGTGCGTTTTTTGGTGGTGCTTGTAAATATGAGAATCTACCAAATCCGGTTAATGCAACTATTACCACATCGGTTTCTTGGTTAAATTGCATTTTTTCACTTACTTCTATAACTTGATTCATAATATAGGTATTACATGCTCCAGGTTTACCTAAATTATAATATTCTTCAAAATTTATACCAATAAAATCTGCCCAAGTTGGATTTGGGTTCCATCGGGTGTAACTACAACCAAATGCAAAAAATCGCTTTTTTGTGTTCATTGTTTATAAAAATTTTTGTTATGTTATATTTATATATATAAAAAATAAACACATTTTTTGAAATGAAAATATTGGTTACGGATGAAAATAGTTATTTAATTTCTGTTATAGTTGAAAAAATACAAAATATATGATGTATAATCAAATCTATAAAAATTTGATAAACAATGGATACCACATTGGTAAATTCGAGGAATTTTTTAATGATTTAACGGGTATAAAAGAAGATATGTTTTTATATTGGACTAATCACTTTAGACAAACTGCAGATGAAAAAGAAAAATGGTATTGTTATCGACACAATTTTATAGCTCAGAATTCTCCTCACAATTATTTAAATTCTAACGAATATTCTGGACCAGTACCAACTGATGAGGAATTTTTACAGGAAATACCATATGTACGTGTGGATAATAGAAAAGACTTTGTTAATCAAGTAATTGCTGGTGGTGGAGATATTAGAACTACACAACAATGGTCAAGATTACAATTAGAAAATTTTGAAGGTGCAGAAGCACAAAAAATACGGGATATGGATACTTATTTTGAAGATGTTATTAGAAAACATACTTCACTTATTTATCCCGAACTATTTGATAAAAAGGATACCTTTAGAGTAGCTACTGGTTATAGTTTATATGAAGCTGGGGATTTTTCCGAAATGCATTTTGATGGTATAAATCCAGGAAGAGCTTGTGTAATAGTATTCTATTTGGCAGACCCACTTACATATCATAATGATGATGGTGGTGAATTATTAATAGGACAAGATATTAAAACAAATAACCAACAAATTTTGGAATTTAATCAGTCAGCTGTAAAATGTATTCCAGTTTATGGGAATTACGTCATAATGGATTTCACCAAATTTAATGTGGGTCATTCAATTGAACTTGTTAAAAATAAATTCAAAAGGTTTGCAATTCAATCATTTGTTGGGCCTTAAAATAAACATGAAATAATATTATGAATATAAATAAAAAAGTTTTAATCACAGGTGGTGCAGGTTATTTGGGTTCGGTATTAGTTGGAAAACTATTAGAACAAAGTTATGAAGTAGTTGTTTTGGATAAATTATTATTCAATCAAACTTCGTTATTACAATACATATCAAAGTCAAAATTCAAATTTATACATGGAGATGTTCGTAACGAATCATTATTACAAAAACTTTGTGATGAAGCGGATGTGATTATTCCATTGGCTGCAATTGTAGGATTTCCTGCATGTGCACAAGACCCAAAATTAGCAAAAGAAATTAACTTTCAACAAATAGTTAATATTGTTAAATTTACAAACGGAAAAGGTAAAAAGATTTTATATCCAAATACAAATAGTGGATATGGTTTAAGTACCGGTCAAATGGAATGTACAGAAGAATCTCCACTTACTCCAATATCAGTTTACGGACAAACTAAATGTGATGCTGAAAACTTTTTAAGAACTTCAACGGATGCAATCATATTTAGATTGGCAACTGTTTTTGGAGTTTCGTCAAGAATGAGAACTGACTTATTAGTAAACGATTTTGTTTATAAATCAATTACTGACAAATATGTTGTTGTATTTGAAAAAACGTTCAAAAGAAATTTCATTCATATACAGGATGTAGCATTTACTTTTTGTTTTATGATTCAACATTATGACAAATATAAAGGTGAAGTTTTCAATGTAGGATTGAGTAATGCAAATCTTTCAAAACAAGAATTATTAGAAAAAATACAATCTCATGTAAAGGACTTTGCAGTGGTCTACGATGACTATTATGAGGACCCAGATAAGAGGAACTATATTGTATCAAACGATAAGTTAGAAGCAACAGGATGGGGGCCACAATGGGATTTAGATAGAGGTATTAAAGAACTTATAATGGCATATCAAATGATAGTACCAAAAATGGGTTTTGAATTTAGAAATGGTTTTCCTTTAGGATACGCAAATCAAACATAGTATGAGTAATAAATGGGATGAGTTTCAAATTACTCCTTCGAAAAAATTTGGATTAGAAGTACCAACATATACTCCATCAATTTATAGAGAATATAGAGGTGAAATATTTACAACCTTTCATTCAGGTGAACACCCTGTAATTACAAAAATAGGTGAAGGAAATGAAGTACATGGTAGATTCTCAAAATCATATAAAGGTGTATTAAGAGGATTGCATTACGATAATAAGACTTGGAAGTTAGTTCAAGCCGTAGTTGGAGATATTTACCTAATTGTATTAGATATGAGAAAAAATAGTACTACCTTTGGAGAGTGGGAATCTTTTATGATAACTGATAAAGATAGAAATCAAATATTAGTTCCACCTGGATTTGCAAACGGCCACTACGCATTAACTGATTGTATATTTCATTATAATTTATTTTATAAAAATGGTTATGTAGATGCAAATGAGCAAGGTGTAGTTAAATGGAATGACCCAGAATATCAAATGGAATGGCCTTCTAATAATCCAACACTACAAAAAAGAGATAGATGATAAAAAATTTAGAACAATATCCAATTATAAAAGATATTGAACAAACCATAACATCTTTAATTAAGTTTGAAGATTTTATAGTAAAACATTGGGAAGAAGGAAAAATCAAAGGACCAGTTCATTTGAGTGGAGGAAATGAGGAACAATTAATAGAAATTGGTAAACGAATGAAATCCACCGATTGGGTATTTTCAACTTGGCGTTCTCATTATCATGCATTAATTAAAGGAATTAGTCCGGTATGGTTAGAAGAAGAAATATTAGCAGGTAGAAGTATTACAATTGTTAGTGAAAAAGATAAATTTTATGCATCTGCAATTGTATCATCAATTATTCCAATTGCGGTTGGTGCAGCTATGGGAATTAAACAAAGTGGTGGTGATGAAAAAGTTTGGTGTTTTATTGGTGATATGGCATTTGAAACAGGTCAGTTTTATGAAATGCATAAATACGCAACTAATTTGGATTTGCCTATAATATTTGTTGTCGAAGATAATGGAGTTTCAACTAATACACCAACAATTGAAACTTGGGGTGGAATTAAAAGAGAAATACCTTCTAATGTGATTTGGTATAATTATAAAAATAAATGGCCGCATTACGGAACAGGTAAATGGATAACGTTTTAAATTTTGTTTATGATGATTGGGATGAAGTAAATGATTTACCCCTTCCTAATAGATTAAGTGATTATATTCATCAAGATGATAATGAGAATACGTGGGTGTTATCTACACAACCAATGGCGGTATATCATAGAACCGTTATAAAAAATTGGAAACTATCAGATGTTCCAAATAATCCGGATGTAATGTTTTATTATCATATATGGAATAGAAATGGTTGGAATAATCGTTTTTTTGCCAATAATATGTTACCTGTGAATAAAGAGGTAATTCGGATGATTAAAACTAATAATAATTTACATTTAATTATAATGAATGAGTGTGAGTTTGAAACAAAACAATCTTTAGAAAGACTTGATAAGATAGTAAAATTACATAAAATAAATCCTAAAAAGGTTTGGTTTATTCATAATGGTGAAAAATTACCAGAACATAAACAAGAATTAAATGCAAGTATAAATGTGCATGCAAGTCGTTCAATGTCTACATCAGTTTCTGGAACATATCCTGCAGTAAAATATAGAATATTAAAAACTCCAAATCAGTTTTTTTTGTGTCATAATAGAAGTCCAAGAATTCATCGGTATGGATTATTATGTTTATTAAAAAAATATAATATTTTAGACAATACAAATTGGTCGTTGATAAACGGATGGTCTTTTGATAAAGAAGCTAAATCACAATTTACTTCTATTTTGAACTCCGAAGATATATTAAATTTATCAGATGAAATTGAATATTTTACTTCAATTGATATTAAAAAAAGTAATTATGAAACTCAATACGAAGGATTGGATGATAGAGAAATTCAAAGATTGCCAAACGAACCCAATAGTTTTGAAAATTCATATTTGAATATTACAACCGAAACTAATTTTGTAGGAGAAGATATTCATATTACTGAAAAATCGTTTAAACCATTTTTCTATTTTCAATATCCAATGATTTTAGCTTCATATCATCATTTAGAATATTTTAGAAAAGCATATCCTGAATTGGATTTCTTTGATGATATTATAAATCATAGTTATGATAATATAGAAAATAATAGGGATAGATTAATCGCATTTGTTGAAGAAGTTAAACGTATAAATGATAACAAAGAATTTTTTATTAATTTTTATAAAAACAATAAAGAAAGATTTCAAAAAAATCACAATATATTAAAGGCATGGGGTAACGATTATGATTATAAATTTTTTAAAAAATTAAGTGAAGTAAAGCCAGAGATTGATGATGTAGATTTACACTTAGTTTATGATAATTGGAACGAAACATTACAAGAGCCATATGATATGAATTGTAAAGAAATTTACACAGATTCATTTCTTATGAATTTAGAATCATTTGTTAGGTCTTTAGGATTTCCCGAAGAAAGAATTAAACGATATCCAATTAATACCGTTGCAAAATATCCAAATAGAAAATTTTATTATTTCGTAACACTTACGCCAAATCAAATAGGTAATAAAATTAGAGATAGAATCTTACCATTTCCACAAGAGATTATAGATTGTTGGCGAGAAAATCCAAACTTTAATGTTGTTTTGGCAAATGAACAAGAATTTGAAAGTTTTAATACTTTTAAGTTTGTTCATTTTTGGACTAAATTTAATAATTTAAATCAAAGTCAAATTTGGATAGTAAATAATAATATTAAATTAGAAGATTATAAAGCAGAATTAAATAGTCAAATGAATGTATATTCTACATCAAAAGTTAGAACCCATATCGGATTAGCTATGATGGAAGCAATGCCAGACTTAAAATATACCACAGAAAAAGAAGGTAAATTCTTCTTATGCCATAATAGACGTATTAGACCACATAGATATTCTTTATTAGTTTTGTTAAAACAATATGGTCTTTTGGATAATGTAGATTGGTCATTAGCAAATGGATGGGATGCTAAACAAAAATATGCAAATCATCCAATAGGATTGTATCAATCGTGTTTATCCGATGAGGATATGGAAAAAATGATAGATGATATGGTGTATTTTATCAATATAGACCAAAAGAAAAGTTTCTATGAAGAAGATAAAAATTGGTTTAGAGAGGATAATATAGATTATGTAGATTGGGGAAGAACGTATGAGTATTTAAGTTATAAAAATTCCTATGTAAATATTACAACTGAAACGGAATTTGATACTAATGAAATACACGTTACTGAAAAATCATTTAAACCATTTGTTACATTTCAATTTCCACTAATACTGGCATCTCCAAACCACATTTATGAAATAAAAAAACGTTATAATTTTGATTGGTTTGATGATGTTATAGACCATAGTTACGATACTATATTAGACCACAAAGAACGATTATATGCATTCGTTAAAGAAATTAAACGTATAAATGATAACAAAGAATTTTTTATTGATTTTTATAAAAACAATAAAGAAAGATTTCAAAAAAATCATAAATTAGCAAAAGATTTAACATATGATACAAGTGATAGAGATTTTTTAAAAAAATTGACTGGATTATATGAATATGAATTTGAAACAGGAGTGAGAGTAAATAAACAAAAATTAATATAATAATAGTATTTTAAAAATGTGAATCATTAATTCTAGTGGCTTTTAATGGGCATTCTGAACAAAATGGTTCTATTAAAGTTACGGCCACTTCTAAGCTTTCTAATAAGTAATTGTTTAATTTTGGTAGTCTAAGTTTTAATAATAAACTTAAAATTGATTGGTCATGTCTATGTCCTTTATATTCACTATATTCTGGATTTATAGATATGGAGTCTGTTATTAAATGTTCATTCATACTTAATTCTACCCATTCATTAATTAAATGATTTCCAAATTGATTATTTTTAACAAAAAATAAACCTGCAACTGCTTGTGTTGTTTCCGTATATTTTGGTAAATCACACTTTAAATGTATAAGTAAATCTCGTTTTGTATAAGTTTTTTCGATAGGGGGATTGTCACCGATACCGCCAAAACCAACAAACCCTGGGCCGGCATCACATAATTGTATATATTCCCAAAATCTTTTTTCAGCTTTTATATTTATACTACAACCGGCATCTAAATATAAAATTATATCATTTTTTTTAATTTTATTTAAGGAAATTTGACAAACAACCGATTTCCACCAATAATAACCAGCACCAACACCTGTTAGTTTTTTGTTATATGATATTAAATCATCTGCAGAATAATTAAAAACATCAGTAAACCAACCGGTATCTCTTGCTTCTTTTTCTAATCTAATTCGGCTTAAAGAAAAATCATTAGGAAATCCGTTTGCACCAAATATAACTAAATAGATATTTTTATTATTAGACATGATATAGTTCTGGGTATTCTATTATACAATTAATTCCACCATTTTGAATTGCACATTTATAGGCCAATTCAACATCATATCCTGATTTTACATCGTGAAATTCAATATTTTTACACATTGACTTAAATTCATCAATGTAATTTCCTTTGTGTTGGTGCCCTGGGTCTAATGGTTTATCCGAACCTTTGCCAATTCTAATAATCATATTTGGATTCCATTCACCTTTACTCATTCCAACTATTTTATCTATATGATTTACCAATTGATTAGTTGCACAAATTAAAAAATCCCAACGAGGATAAAATGTAATTACAAATTTTCCGGACATCGCCATCCCTAAACTCATTCCCATTTGAGATTCTTCCATAACAGGAACTTCAATCATTTTTTCTTTTGGAACATTTGAAACGGTTGTACTCATTGGATTTCCATGCCAAAGTAATTGTTGTCCTATAAAGATAGTATTATCCATCTTTCCTAACTCAGTCATTACATTTGTAAGTGCATTCTTATATAAGTTTTTATTCATATTTTATTTTTAAATTTGTATCATGTAATCTAGCGGCAAGAAATGGATG
>Ga0114968_10004192_pt1 | contig 10746 bp, 10 predicted proteins | sample M_130807_EF_Meta_FD_87020 | JGI IMG/M metagenome (GOLD analysis project Ga0114968, IMG submission 87020) | Freshwater microbial communities from Lake Montjoie, Canada to study carbon cycling - M_130807_EF_MetaG | ecosystem: Environmental > Aquatic > Freshwater > Lake | place: Lake Montjoie... | reverse complement strand
TAAAAAGGGCGCTTCTTTGAACCGCCGCGTGCCAGTCGAATGACGACCATACTTATTCCTTAAAATCTAAAATGAAAACAGGTTGATTACAACCCAATGAAATTACTACAAAAATCTTGGGCTCCAGCTAACTGAGCAAATTAACAAAACAAATGCACGGTATAGCGGAAAACCTCATATTCTAGACGAAAACCCCTACTTGATCCACCTATTTAAGCGGGCGCCTCTTTAGCTTCAACAGTAGAATAGAATCCAGCAATTCGTAAAATAATTATTAAAAACAATAACTTACAGAAATATTACCGTGAGAACAGCCACTTTTAAACCCTCCGAAGGCCCTTCAAAGCGCTTTTTTCTCATACTTTCTTGCCTCAGTTTAGGTTTTTTGACGGCCTGTGCCAATGTCATCCCGCCCTGCACCGCCAAAACCAGCCCTCCGAGCAGCGAGTTTCGCAACACTAAATGGGAGCTTGTTCGCTGGAATCTTGCACCCAATAACAAAGGTGAAGTGCGTGCCCGACAAATTCCACAGGGTGACATTAGCAATCCCATCCAAATCACTTTTGATGCCAATGGAGAACGCGTAAGCGGATCAACTGGCTGTAATCGCTTTACTGCACGTATTACCGAAGATGCCAGAGGCTTTACGCTTGATCAAATCGCTAGTACAAAAATGGCCTGTACGCCCCAACGCATGGAATTGGAAAATGATTTCCTTTACGAATTAAATGACTACCGCTCGATTGTTCGTAATGGGGATCAACTGCTGATGATTGGCGCGGATCGCGAAGTTTTAAGTTTCATGCAAAAAAATAATTCATCTAAATAAAAAAATAGTTTGCCATTGCAATAGCCCTTTACCGAAAGTCTGAATGAAAAAATACAAACTCCTATTCTGCTCACTTGGATTATTTTTTCCCGGAACTGGCTTGAACTGTTTTTATTTACAAGGATTGAAGTCCTTCTGGGGCTGGGCTCAACTATTTGCATTTGTTGGCGGAATCGCTGGTTGGTTGATTCTGAAAGAAGCGCACTTCCACTCTGCACCAGGTTGGGTGCTCATCACCTTCGGCTTCATCACCTTTGAAGCCAGCTGGTTGACCACTATCACTTATGGCTTACGTGCCGATGAAAAGTGGGATGCCCAATTTAATCCAGGCTTAGAGCCTAGCAGAGCAACTCAGTCTGGTTGGCCAGTCGTTTTGACTGTGATTTTTTCTTTGGTCTTAGGCGCCGGTGTGATGATGACTTTTTTAGCGATTGCATTTGAACAATTTTTCATATCCCAACTTCAAGAAGCAAAAAAGCTATCCCAATAATGCGGATAGCTTTTTGATAGGGGACGATAGTTCTTATGGCCCTAAAAATGCTCCGCTGTCAGCGCATTAGTAGATTGACCGCCCTCTAAGATTGAAGTGGCGAGAGCTTGAGATTGTGGCAATAGGTTTTCAGCAAAGAATCGTGCTGTAGCAATCTTGGCATCATAAAAATTCGGATCTCCTGCACGCAACTCTTGGGAAGCCAGTAAAGCACGTGCCATTTGCCATGCCCCCAATACCAAGCCACATAAACGCAAGTAAGCAAAACTACCTGCATATACTACCTTGATATCTATTTTTGCATTTGCCACAATGTAAGCTACAGAAGCTTCAAACGCTTCACGCGCTGGAGTTAACTGCTTCAATACCGCTTTTGCATCTGCGGTGCCACTGCTTGCTAAATCTTTTTCAGTTTGTTGGATTCTGTCCGAGAACAGCATCGCAGTTGCGCCACCGTCACGCACTGTCTTTCTACCAATCAAATCATTTGCTTGAATAGCTGTGGTGCCTTCATAGATAGTCAGGATACGAGCATCACGATAGTGTTGTGCTGCGCCCGTCTCTTCGATGAAACCCATGCCTCCATGAACCTGGACGCCTAAGCTAGCGACCTCAATCGACATTTCAGTCGAGAAGCCTTTCACGATCGGTACTAGGAATTCATATACCGCTTGATTCTGCTTGCGAACCACTTCATCAGGCGAGGCATGCTGCGCATCGTAAGCAGCCGCAGCGTAATACGCTAAGGCTCTGGACGCCTCAATATAGCCACGCATAGTCATCAACATCCGCTTCACATCAGGTTGATGAATGATTGCTACAGGACTTGGAGAGCCTGCTAGATCGCGACTCTGAACTCGATCTTTGGCATATTGCACTGCTTTTTGATAGGCGCGCTCTGCAACTGCAATACCCTGCATACCCACCGCAAAGCGGGCAGCGTTCATCATGACGAACATGTATTCCAGGCCACGATTTTCTTCACCAACCAAGTAGCCGGTTGCGCCACCGTGATCACCAAACTGTAAGACCGCAGTTGGACTGGCCTTAATACCTAGCTTGTGCTCAATCGAGACGCAATGCACATCATTACGTTCGCCCAGTGCACCATCTGCATTTACCAAAACCTTCGGCACTACAAATAAAGAAATGCCCTTCACACCCTCTGGTGCATCTGGGATTCTAGCCAATACGAGATGAACGATATTCTTTGCCATATCGTGTTCACCATAGGTGATGTAGATCTTGGTGCCAAAAATTTTGTATGTGCCATCAGCTTCAGGGACTGCGCGAGAGCGCACCATCGATAGGTCAGAGCCTGCTTGAGGTTCTGTGAGACACATGGATCCAGTCCATTCCCCAGAAATCATCTGGGGCACATAGCGCTCTTGCAACTCAGTACTTGCTGCAGTTAATAAAGCCTCAATCGCACCATCGGTCAGCATCGGGCATAAAGCAAAGGACAAGCTAGCGGAGTGAACCATCTCAAAGCACGCCGTGGCAATCAGTTTTGGCAAACCTTGACCACCAAACTCTACAGGGTGCACAACACCCTGCCAACCTGCAGCAGCAAATTGCCCAAAAGCCTCTTTAAATCCAGGGGTAGTAGTGACGATGCCATTCTTTAGTGAGCTAGGATTTTGATCGCCAGGCCAATTGAGTGGCGCTACAACGTCTTGATTAAATTTGGCAGACTCTTCCAAAATCGCCGGAGCTAAATCTACATCAGCGCCAGCCTCGGCATAGGAAGGGTAGGAAACAACTTCAGATAGCCCTGCTAGTTCCTTCATCACAAATAACATGTCTTTTACTGGGGCTACATACGGCATAGGTGTTCCTATAAATCAGAGTTGAAGGTAGTTAAAGAGATCTCTGAAACACCTTAAGCAAGTAAATTAGTCAATTCAGGAACGGCGGTATTGAGGTCTGCAACTAAACCATAATCAGCAACACTAAAGATTGGCGCCTCAGGGTCTTTATTAATCGCTACGATCACCTTAGAGTCCTTCATGCCAGCTAAATGCTGAATAGCTCCAGAGATACCAACGGCAACATACAACTGCGGAGCAACGATCTTGCCAGTCTGACCTACTTGATAGTCGTTTGGAACATAACCTGCATCGACTGCAGCGCGTGAGGCACCCAGAGCGGCACCCAGCTTATCGGCCAAAGGCGCAATAATTTCTTGATACTTCTCACCAGAACCTAAACCACGACCACCAGATACGATAATTTTGGCGGCAGTCAGTTCAGGACGATCTGACTTCGTGAGTTCGCGGCCCACAAAAGAGGATCCACCAGAAACCTCAGTAGCAGCTTGCTTTTCTACTGCAGCTGATCCGCCACTTGCAGCAACGGGATCAAAACCGGTTGTGCGAACCGTAATGACTTTAACTGGGTCGGTAGATTGCACAGTAGCAATCGCATTGCCCGCATAAATTGGACGCTCAAAGGTATCGGGTGAGATAACCTTGGTGACATCTGATAATTGCGCTGCATCTAACTTAGCGGCAACACGTGGCAAGACATTCTTACCATTAGCAGTTGCAGGAGCCAAGATGTGGCTATAGCCATTAGCAATGGAAAGAATCTGCGCGGCCAAAGGTTCAGCGAGCTGATCGGCTAAAGATGGTGCATCGACCTGAATTACTTTACGTACCCCAGCGATTTGAGCTGCGGCAGAAGCTGCGGCATCGGCGCTGCTACCAGCTACCAACACATCCACCTCGGGGGAGCATTGCAGAGCAGCTGCTACTGCATTGAGCGTAGCGGCTTTTAAGGATTGATTATCGTGTTCAGCAATAACGAGTGCGGCCATTTAAATCACCTTCGCTTCATTTTTAAGTTTATCTACCAAAGCCACCACATCAGCCACCATCACACCAGCAGCGCGCTTTGGCGGCTCTTCTACTTTGAGGGTTTTGAGACGTGGGGCAATATCAACACCAAGCTCTTCAGGCTTCACAATTTCCAAGGTCTTCTTTTTGGCTTTCATGATGTTTGGCAAAGTAACATAGCGCGGCTCATTCAAACGCAAGTCAGTAGTAATGACTGCAGGCAAAGTAATCGAAATTGTTTCCAAGCCGCCATCTACCTCGCGAGTCACATTCGCTTTACCATCAGTAACAACTACTTTGGAAGCAAAAGTTGCTTGTGGAATATCCATTAAGCTAGCAAGCATCTGCCCCGTCTGATTGCTATCGTCATCAATCGCCTGCTTACCCAAGATGATGATCTGAGCCTGCTCTTTTTCAGAAAGTGCTTTAAGAATTTTTGCAACGGCTAAGGGCTGTAATTCAGTATCGGCCTCTACCAAGATGGCACGATCTGCGCCAATCGCTAAAGCAGTACGCAGTGTTTCTTGACATTGGGTGGGACCAGCAGAAACTACAACTATCTCAGTAGCAACACCAGCCTCTTTTAATCGAACCGCTTCTTCCACTGCGATCTCATCGAATGGATTCATACTCATCTTGACGTTTGCTAGATCGACACCAGAGTTGTCTGATTTCACCCGAATTTTGACGTTGTAATCAACAACCCGTTTTACTGCCACTAAGATTTTCATGCTGGATCTCTATTTTTGAGTAACTTCTCTATTTTATCCGCCCGGCGCTATCTAGGGCTAGACGTCGATTGCTGAGGCAGAGCCGGCCTGCTTGCGAAGTTCAAACTTCTGGATTTTGCCAGTAGAGGTCTTTGGTAGCTCACAGAACACAATGGCCCTTGGCACCTTAAAACCAGCTAGATGCTGCTTGCAATGGGCAATGATGTCAGCTGGCGTAACTTCTATTCCCGGCTTAATTTCCAGGAATGCACAAGGTGTCTCGCCCCACTTAGGGTCTGGCTTCGCGACTACTGCAGCAGCCATGACAGCCGGATGGCGATAAAGAACATCTTCAACCTCCACGGAGGAGATGTTTTCACCACCAGAGATGATGATGTCTTTGCTACGGTCCTTCATCTTCACATAGCCATCGGGATTCATCACTGCTAAGTCGCCAGAATGAAACCAACCGCCCTCAAAGGCCTCTTTGCTTGCCTTCTCATTTTTGAGATAACCCTTCATGGCAATATTGCCCTTGAACATAATCTCGCCCATCGTCTCGCCATCGGCAGGAACTGGCTCAAGAGTTTCAGGATCAAGAACAGCGATCGCTTGTTGCAGGTGATAGCGAACACCTTGGCGAGCATTGAGGCGAGCCCTCTCACCAATATCAAGATCATTCCACTCATCCTGCTTGACGCATACCGCTGCTGGCCCGTAGGTCTCCGTTAATCCATAGACATGCGTTAAATCAAACCCCAGTTTTTCCATCCCTTCAATGATGGATGCGGGAGGTGCAGCGCCTGCGATTAAGCCTTTGACACCTACAGGCACTCCCTCTTTTAATTCATCAGGCGCATTAACTAATAGGTTATGCACAATTGGAGCTGCACAGTAATGGGTGACGCCATGATCTTTAATAGCAGCAAATATATGTTGCGCATCCACACGACGTAGACATACATTAATGCCAGCGCGTGCCGCTACCGTCCATGGAAAGCACCAGCCATTGCAATGGAACATCGGGAGCGTCCAGAGGTAGGTGGGGTGCCTATTGATATCCCAGTCCAAAATATTCGAGATAGCATTGATCGCTGCACCGCGATGGTGATATACCACTCCCTTTGGGTTACCAGTAGTACCTGAGGTGTAGTTCAAGCAAATGGCTTGCCACTCATCTGCGGGGACTTGCCAGGCGAATTGAGGATCGCCTTCAGACAAGAGCTTTTCATAAGTGAGTTTGCCAAGCTTTTCACCTAAGACATCAAACTCTTTTTCCTCAACATCAATCACTAGAAACTCACGACCACTTTCTTTCTTGGCTATCTCAAGGGCTTTTTTCATCACCCCCGAAAATTCAGGATCCACGATCACGACTTTTGCTTCGCCATGATTGAGCATAAAAGCAATCGACTCGGGATCAAGACGCGTGTTTAAAGCATTCAATACCGCCCCAGACATCGGGATTCCGAAATGTGCCTCAACCATTGGCGGTGTATTAGGCAACATGACAGCAACCGTATCACCCAGGCCAATGCCATGCTTTTGCAAAGCACTTGCTAAGCGACGGCAACGCTCATAAGTCTGAGCCCAAGTCTGGCGCTGCTTGCCATGAATCACAGCCAAGCGATCTGGGTAGACTTCAGCAGATCTTTCCAGAAACAATAAGGGAGTAATCGGAGTGAAGTTTGCAGAATTACGCTCTAAACCCTGCTCGAAAATATTAGCCATGCGTTCCTCGAATATTAATCTTCTTTGTTTCTAGATTTCTGAAATCTGATTTCACCTAAATATCTGCGAGTGCTTTGACGTGCGCCACCACGCTGCGACCCAAGGCAGAAAGGTTATAGCCGCCCTCTAGACAACTGACGATGCGACCTTGAGCATATTGGGTGGCAATACCTTTAAGCTGCTTGGTAATCCAAGCGTAGTCATCTTCCACCAAGCCCATCTGCCCTAAATCATCCTCACGGTGAGCATCAAAGCCTGCGGAGATGATGATGAGTTCTGGCTCAAAATCCCGTAGACGCGGTAGCCATTGCTCTTCCACTATGGAGCGCACCACATCACCACGCGTTGATGCTGGAAGCGGAACATTCACCATATTGCTTGCTCCATCTAATCCACTATAGGGATAAAACGGATGCTGGAAGAAACTACACATGAGTACATTAGGGTCATTAAAAAATGCTGCTTCGGTTCCATTGCCGTGATGCACATCAAAATCAATGATGGCTACCCGTGTAATACCGTACTCTTCCATGGCGTAACGCGCAGCAACGGCAACGTTATCAAAGACACAAAATCCCATTGAGCGGGTTGGCTCTGCATGGTGTCCCGGAGGGCGAACCGCACAAAATACATTTTCAACCTCACCTTTCATTACCGCATCAACACCAGCAATAGCAGCACCGGCTGCACGAAGCGCAGCACTCCAAGTATGGGGGTTCATAATGGTGTCACCATCGAGCATGAAGTAACCGCTTGCTGGTGAGCGCTCTTTAACAAAGGCAATGTGATCTGGGCTATGAACTAACTCTAGCTGCTCTTCAGTTGCCAAGGGGGCATCGAGGTGCTGCAGTAAGCGATCGATACCACTACGAATCAACTGATCATTGATTGCCTGAATACGCTCCGGGCACTCTGGATGATGGCTACCCATCTCATGTTTTAGAAAATCGGGATGAGTTATGTATCCTGTTGTCATTACTAGAAATCCTCAATAGCAAAACTGTAGTTTTTATAATCTAATTAAACTTGCCAATTCTTCAAAAACCCATCCTCATATCCATGAATTTTCGCATCTCCTGCCTTGCTTCAACACTATTAATAGCACTACTACTTGGCGCCTGTTCGAGTAACCGTGTTCAACAAGTGAGCCCTACAGAGACTATCGTAATCCAGTCTGAGGATGTTACGACAGAAGCCAGTGTTAGCCAAAACCTCAATCAGTTAATTACTCAAATTGCTCAAACCCAGGGAATCCCTCAGGCAAGCCTTGAATCAGGCTTCTCAGATGCTAAAACGATTCCCTCTATTCGCAAATTGGTGTTACCCCCATCGGACAGCTTCAAAAAGAATTGGATAGCCTATCGTAAGCGCTTTATTGAGCCAGTTCGCCTAAAAGCTGGCAAGGCTTTTTGGGAACAAAACCAGGCATTCCTCAGTACAGTTGAGCAAGAATCTGGTGTTCCAGCTGAAGTCATTGTGGCCATCATTGGAATTGAAACCATCTATGGCCGTCAAACTGGAAATTTTCGAGTAAAGGATGTGCTTTCTACGCTAGCCTTCAGCTATCCAGATACCCCCAATAAAGCGAGTAGAGAGCAACTCTTTAAAGATCAGCTTCAAGAACTCATCCTCATGTGCTGGACTGAAGGTGGTGGAAGCCTCCCTGCAAGGAACAGTAGTCAAGGATTGAACACAGTACGTTTTAATGCCTGCCTTGATCAAAACAGCTCCTATGCAGGTGCCATTGGTTTACCGCAATTTATGCCAAGTAGTATTCGCAGCTTTGCAGTAGATGGTGACGGTTACGGACGTATTGACCTTAGGCAAAGCCCTAAAGATGCTATCGCTAGCGTGGGAAATTTCATGAGAAAACATGGCTGGCAGCCTGGTATGCCGATTTACTTCCCCGTAAAGGAAACGGCGATCAGCGAAGCAAGAGCCCTGGCTGATGGTGAACCCCAACTGAAATATACAGTTCAAGAACTCATTACCAAAGGCATCCTCACTCATGAGCAAGGTGACCTTCAGTCTGGTGGTGTGGAGCCACAAAGTAAGGCTCTCATTGTTGATCTTCCCTACCCCGATAAAGATGGTAACGATCAAGTACGCTATGTAGTTGGCTTAAATAACTTCCTGACGATTGTGCAATACAACCGCAGTTACTTTTATGCACAAAGTGTTGCAGAGTTTGCAGAAGCCCTGGGTTATAAAAACCAAAGCGTAGTGCCGGTCAGCACACCTAAAGCAAAGTTTGAAACAAAGAGGAATGGATCAGCTAAATCCAAGCCTAAGAAAACTACTAACAAGAAAAAGCAGAAGCAAACTTAATGCAGAAGTTTAAGTGTCTTACGCCGGAAAAACCCCAGTAGATAGATAGCGATCACCACGGTCGCAAACGATAAAGACAATCGTAGCGTTTTCTACCTGCCGAGCGATTCGCAAGGCAACCACTAAAGCACCGCCAGCAGAAATGCCACAGAAGATGCCCTCTTCAGCAGCAAGGCGACGAGCCATCTCTTCAGCATCGGCTTGGCTTACATACTCAATACGATCAACCTTATCGCCCTGGTAAATCTTAGGAAGATACTCTGGAGCCCATTTACGAATACCTGGAATCTGCGAGCCCTCTTCCGGTTGCGCACCAATAATCTGGATATTGGGGTTCATGGTTTTTAAATAAGTAGAGACACCGGTAATGGTTCCAGTAGTACCCATCGATGAGACAAAGTGCGTCACCTGGCCATCGGTATCACGCCAGATTTCTGGGCCCGTTGTTTCGATATGAGCACGTGGATTATCTGGATTCGCGAATTGATCCAATAATCTACCGCGACCTTCCTTCTGTAATTGCAATGCATAATCACGAGCAAATTCCATGCCGCCAGAAGCTGCGGTCAGAATGAGTTCTGCTCCATAGGCGGCCATACTTTGACGGCGTTCAATGCTTTGGTTTTCAGGCATTACTAAAACCATTTTGTAGCCCAACATCGCGGCAGTCATCGCTAAAGCAATACCAGTATTACCGCTAGTAGCCTCAATCAGAGTATCGCCAGGTTTAATTTCGCCACGTTCTTGTGCACGCAGGATCATCGACAGCGCAGGTCGATCTTTCACCGACCCCGCTGGATTATTACCCTCTAACTTTCCTAAGATCAGATTATTTTTAGAATCGTTTTCAGCGCCAGGAATGCGTTGCAAACGAACCAAGGGTGTATTGCCCACGGTCTGTGAAATAGTTAAGTAAGAGGATGGGTTCATAAAACCATTTTAGCCATAAGCTAGGCTAGACGTAAAAGGGCTTAATTTCGGCGACTTGGCTCCGCACAATCCGAATGATAGCGAGAACCACTTTGACCGCGTGAGCCACGTCTACTAGCCCTGGAGCCCTCTTTATTGGTGCGGCCATGCGGTTCACGAAAAGAACTCGGCGCCTCAATAGTTAAGCCGTTATCCACCATCTTTTCCACAGATTTCATACCAATACCTCGAACACGCTTTTGTAAATCGTTAGCATCCTGAAAGTGTCCACCGTCTAAACGCTCAGCAATAATTGTTTTCGCTTTAGAAGGTCCAATCCCCTTAATACTCTCGAGCTCAGACTGAGTAGCAGTATTGACATTGATTGGTGAAGCAACAGCTAAACCTGAGACAGCTACAAATACTGAAAATACTAAAGACTTTAATAATTGATTCATTTAATCTCCATCAGTTAATAAAAAATCCACTGACACGAAGTGCAAGTGGATCATTTACAACGAATAAAGATGCGGTGTGTTGACTGCTTTTAGCTTCCTAGAGTGGGCTTGCTAGAAAATCCGCATTAGCTGATAACCAGGTAATATAACGACTGACACCCTGTTCCACATTGAAGAAGGGCTCTGAATATCCAGCGGCACGCAGTTTAGTTAAATCCGCTTGCGTGAAGCACTGGTACTTACCTTTGAGCGCATCGGGGAATGGGATGTACTCAATCGCCTTTTCTTTAACTAACTCTTCTAAGCTAGCAGGATTGGCATTATCGATTTTACGCATGGCATTAGCTACTGCATGAGCAACATCATTGAATGGCTGTGCACGGCCACTGCCGAGATTAAAGATGCCGCTGATTTCTGGATGATCTAAGAAATAGAGATTCACCTTCACTACGTC
>Ga0114968_10004191_pt1 | contig 10748 bp, 8 predicted proteins | sample M_130807_EF_Meta_FD_87020 | JGI IMG/M metagenome (GOLD analysis project Ga0114968, IMG submission 87020) | Freshwater microbial communities from Lake Montjoie, Canada to study carbon cycling - M_130807_EF_MetaG | ecosystem: Environmental > Aquatic > Freshwater > Lake | place: Lake Montjoie... | reverse complement strand
TATAAAGCGATCATGGCATTGACCCGATCACGCCGTACTGAGGCCAAAATATTATCGGCGTTCACCGAGAGTCGCCTGACCTCCTCAAGATCCAGGATGCTCGCCAAGCCAAATTTGAATTTCTCTTCAGACGCCGTCAGAGACTGGCGGTAACCCTTCGATGAAATCTCAGCCTCGGTGTCGCGCAACGCCAAACTGTTCAGGCGAATGAGCGCCTCTTCAACCTCGCGAACCGCACGACGCGCCTGAGTGCGGTAATTCACTTCGGCGGCTTGATAGGCAATTTTGGCCGTATCAACATTTGCTGCCCGACGGCCTGCATCAAAAATAGGCATTGTCAGCGAGGGCCCAATCGACCACGTTGTTGCACTAATTGCCAAATTAGCTGTGCTGAAATCTAAGGGGCCGATGCTTCCTAAGAGCGACAGTCTTGGAAACCGATCGGCCTCGCGAACCCCAATATCAGCGCTGGCAGCGGCTACCTCGCGCTCGGCCGCGGCTAGATCAGGACGCTGCGAGAGCACCTGCGCAGGCACTTGCTGCACGATCGGCATCAACGGCCGAGGCAATATCTTAGACTGCGGCGCTAACCGTCGCCGTAAATCCTCTTCAACTAGGCCCGTTAATGCGACCAACGCTTTCACCGCTAAATCACAGTCGGCTTGTTGCGCCACCCAGCGGCCCTGCCCCTCAGCAGCACTGGCGCGCGCGAGCGCAGCGTTGGCGGGTGACTGAAACCCCGAAGCGGCCAGTTGTTCAGTGAGCTTAGCGGTGCGGGCTCGAGACGTCGCGTCTGATAAAGCGAGCGCCACAAACTGCTCGCAGGCTCGATAATTGACATACAGATTTGCGGTATCCGCGGCAACTGCAATGCGCGCGTCGTGCCAGTTGGCAACCTGCGCCTCTAACCTGGCCCGGGCAGCCTCGCCACCGCGCGCCAAACCACCAAATAAATCGAGCTCCCAACTGGACTGTAGCTGGGCTTGATTAATAGTAGCCAACGCAACGGGCCCGCCTATCTGAAACGTACCACGCGTGACACCGGCCGAACCATTCACAGCAGGAAGCATCGCAGCGGTCGTGCCTACAAGCAACGCGCGAGTTTGAGCAATTCTAAGAGCCGCCTGCGCCATGGTGTTGCTTTGGTCTTGGGCAGCGGCAATTAAGGCCACCAAGGTTGGATCATTAAACTGGCGCCACCAATCTTGTAACGAAGTAAGGTCACCACCATGAGCGATTGGAGGCTGCCATTCTTGGGGCTGGTTAAGCACTTGGGTCGCGCGTTGAGCGTTGTAATCTGGCCCTAAGGTGATACAGCCCACTAACGCGCCAGTCGTCACTAAACAGACCGCTAAGCGAATCAAAAAAACGGCCTTTAATGGCATATTGGATGAAGGTCAAAAAACAGCAGAGTGGCGCGGTTACGCATGAGACGAAAATTCAAGAAATCTTAAGAAAAGAACGCCAGTGGGTTCGCAGAAACCTGACGAAACTACGAGTCTCGGATTTTAATACGCAAAGGCTGTGAATTTGACGAACCCTTGTGCAAACGAGCGATGGTATGAGCAAATGCCTGGTGAATGCCCCGTCAAATGTACAAAATCAAACATCACGTACAGGAACAGCACGCCAAGCGCAGTAAAAAAAATACCCATTGAACTAAACTATACTTTGCTTATAGAAAATAATGCAGATTACGAGTCGATCGTTTAGGATAGCGAACGATCATAAGAGGCATTCAAAGCCTCACTTCGGAGACAAATCTTGAGTCACTCTTTGCTTGCGCCACGACCGACCCCTACGATCGTCGGTCAAATCGAGCATTTTTTCAGCTCTTCTAGCCTCGTGTGGGGTGTGCTCTTGCTTCTCGTCGCATTGAGCGCGAGCACCACTCCTGCTTATGCACAAGGCGCGGCAAACTGGCCCAACAAACCGATTAAAGTCATCGTACCCTACCCCCCTGGGGCTGCAACCGACACCATCACCCGCATCATGATGGAAAAACTTGGACAACGTCTTGCCCAAACGATCATCGTCGAAAACAAGGGTGGAGCAAACAGTGCAGTGGGAACCGCGTTCGTCGCTCGAGCAGAGCCCGACGGTTATACATTTTTGAGTGTGCTTGCAGCCTACGCTGTGAACCCCCATCTGCACAAGATGGCATACCAACCTGAGGACCTGATCCCGGTTAGTAAGATGGCCGATCTACCAAATTTTTTATTTGTGTCTAATCGCGTTCCTGCAAACACTCTTGAAGAGCTTCTAGAGTATGGTCGTCGCAATCCAGGCAAACTAAACTATGCTTCAAGTGGCACGGGCTCAAGCGCGCACATGCTGGGTGCGAGCTTGAGTCAACGCAGCGGCGTCCCCTTGCAACACGTCCCATATAAAGGCAGCGCGCTCGTGCTCACTGACATTCTGAGCGGAGAAGTGGCTTTCGTTTTTAGCTCAATGGTCGTTTTCATGCCTCACGTGAAAGAAGGCCGACTTAAAGCCATCGCGATTAGCGCACCGCAGCGTTGGTCAACTGAGCCAAACATCCCAACGATGGAAGAGGCTGGTTTTCCAGGATTCAATATGGTCTCATGGGCCGGCATGATGGCACCGAAAGGTACGCCACGCGCGATCGTTGAGCGCGTCGCGCGCGAAATTGCAGTCGTCGTGCAAGACCCTGAGGTCAGAGAGAGGCTCATGAAAGGCGGACTGGTTCCGGAAAGTAGTTCACCGGAAGAGTTCGCGGCATTGATCGCCCGTGATAGCGCGATGTATGGCGAAATTATTCGTGCTGGGAAAATTTCAGCAGAATAGTCCCATCGAGTCATTGCTATCAATCAATGGCTGACGAATCATTTCAAAGAATCATTTCAAAGAATCATTTCTACCGAATCATTTCTAAGAATCATTTCAAAGAATCATTTCTACCAGCTACCGCCGTGCATTCAAACGTAACGCGCAACAACGACCGCTTTCTAGTTTTCGACAATAGCAAAAATAATTATCACCATCTGGAGACATAAAATGGGACACACCGTTAAACATCGAACAAAGCAACTTGTGCTTGGCTCACTACTCAGTATGTTGAGTCTGCTCGCGCCGACAGCGCAGGCAGCCTTTCCAGACAAGCCCGTCACGATCGTCGTACCCTACGGCGTAGGGGGCAGTTCAGATGCTCAAGCCCGTGTCGTCGCACAGGCGCTGAGCAAAAAATGGGGCCAACCTGTGGTGATCGATAACCGTGCGGGTGGCCAAACGGTGATTGGCACAAGCCTCGTTGCCAAGGCAAAACCCGATGGTTACACCATCTTATACGTCGCGTTTGCCTGGATTAGCAATCAGTTTTTAATCAAAGAGTTGCCCTATAAAGCCTCGGATTTATCTCCAATCACCACGCTTGGAACCTATCCTTTGGCACTGATGGTGCGCAGTGATGTGCCGGCCAACACGGTTGCCGAATATATCGCCTACGCCAAGGCACAAAATCGCCCCATGAATTTTGGTATTTCAACGATTGGCGCAAGCATGCATTTCGCGGCGCTCGAATTCTCAAATCAAACCGGTGTGCCGATGGCGTTTCCGCCTTACAAGTCTGGCAGTATCGGCGCCTTGAATGACTTAATTGGCAAGCAAATCGACGGTATCTTTGAGGGGGCAGTGTTTAAACCTCATGCCGACGGCGGTCGGGTCAAGGCGTTATTTATGGGTCAAAAAGACAGGATGCCTGGGTGGGATTTGCCAAGCGCCACTGAAGTGGGCTTGCCAAACTTTGACATGACTGCGTGGTACGGGCTCATGGTACCTAGCGCCACGCCCACTGCCATTCAAGAACAACTTTCTGCAGACGTCAGAGCCGTACTCGCGCAACCCGATGTGCGTGAGCGTTTCGCTGGGCTTGGCGTCATTGCAGACGGCATGAGCCCAAAACAGTTTGAAGCCTTTCTAGCGAAAGAGTATTCGAAGTTAGGCAGCTTCATTGAGCGCAACCGTGCACAATTAAGTCAATAACTACCCACCTTCGGTAAGGTGGGCAAGGGCGCAAGATGAAACTGCTACCACTCAGTCAGCTTTGATATTGAGTGTTTGAACCAGCTGTTTATATTTGACTAACTCGCTTTGTAAAAAGGCAGAAAACGCTTCGGGTGTGGCTGCACCCTCAGTTTGTAAGCCCTGCTCTTCTAGCGTTTTTTTGGTCTTCGGGTCTGCCATTGCCGCCTTCACTGCCTTGTCAATCTGCGCAACCAGTGCCGGCGGCATACCCTTTGGCCCCATGATCGAGTACCAATTTGTCACATCAAAACCCTTGATCCCAACTTCAGTAAACGTCGGAACATTTGGCAATTGCGACAAGCGCTTTGGGGTTGAAATCGCAAGCGCTTTGAGCTTACCAGAGCGAATTTGCTCAAGCACCGGTGGCAACGTATCAAAGTTCATCGTAATTTGCCCCGCGAGCAAATCAATGATCGCCTGCCCGCTACCCTTATAAGGAATATGGTTCAGCGAAATACCTGCAATTTGTGAAAACAACGCGCCGGCTAAGTGCTGGGTGCTACCAATGCCTGACGAGCCATAGGTCAAGATACCGGGCTTGGTCTTGGCCAACGCAATCAGTTCAGCAACATCTTTGACTGGCACTGCAACATTGACCACCAAGACATTGGGCACATAACCTAAGTACGTAATAGGCGTAAAGTCAGTCGCAGGGTTGTAAGGGATATTTTTTAAGACAAAGGGTGAAATCGCATTCGAATTCGAATGCCCCATCAACAAGGTATAGCCATCAGGCGTCGACTTCGCAACGTAATCTGCGCCGATGCTGCCCGCTGCACCGGCTTTATTTTCAACTACGATTGACTGCCCCAAAGCCGCCGTCATGTTCGCGCTGAGCGCCCGTGCAACGATGTCTGTGCCACCGCCTGGCGCAAAGCCAACGATCAAATGTACCGGCTTGACGGGCCAAGTTTGTGCGCAGACTGGCAGCGCTGCGCTCGCCAAGCCCACACCTAAAACCGATAGACCAATGTATCGCAATGTTTGTGTTGCGAATTTGTACATATGTGTATTCATTTGTCTCTACCTCAGTTGTCGTTTTTTATTTTTTCACGTTCCTGGAGGCAAAGCATACCGTTGAACCGTACGTTTAGGAACCCTTTACTGGCATCGGAGGGGGTTTTGCAAACCAGAACAAGGCCGAACCTGCACCCGACACCAAGGCCAAAACGGTAAACCCAAGCAAATAGTTGCCAGTCGCATCACCCATAATGCCCGCTAGTAAGGGGCCAGAGACCTGCCCCACCGCAGTCAACAGCGCGGATAAGCCCAGAATCATACCGATAGACTTGCGCCCAAAATAATCTGCACGAATCGCCTGCATAAAAGGGCCACGAACCCCCCAGGCTAAGCCGTGCAATACGGCAAACCCAATTAGCATCGCCGGGCCACCTGCATAGGTCAACATCAACAAGCCGGTCATATGCATCAGCATGCATATGGCTGACATTCGATTTTTGCGAAGCTTATCGCCCAGCCAACCACCGAGCAGCACACCTACCACCTGAAACGCGGTCATTAAGGTAATGTAAACGGCCGCCTGGGAAATTGTGTACCCCAACGAAATGCGCATATGGTTAATAGCGTGTGTGTTCACGGCCGTCACCACAATCAACGCCACACCATGCCCTGCCGATAACAACCAAAAAGATTTTGTGCGCAACGCCTGACGCGCTGTGAACTCTGGCTCGTGACTGTCTTCGGGTGTCGCCTTTAAATCCACCACACCTCTTGTCGCACCCAAGCCATCGACAGTCAATCCAAAATCTTCAGGACGTCGACGAAAGATACAAGCCAACGGGTATCCCAAGACGATCACCGCCACGCCACAAACAAAGGAAGTGATGCGCCAACCATTACTCTGTATGCTGTAAGCAACAACCGGTACAAACATGCCACCTAACGCAAGACCTAGGCCGACACTTGACAGTGCACGGGCACGTTTTTTTTCAAACCACTGAATGATGCCGACGTTCAGCGGAAAATATCCCGCCATCGAAGAACCAATCGCAATCACAATGACTGCGCCGTAGAACTGCATGAGCGTTTCGATTTGGCTTAAAAGCATGAAACCAATACCAAACACGATGACACCAATGCGGATGACGCCACGCGAGCCAAAGCGGTCTAAAAACCAACCCAGCACAGGGCCAATCACCGCAGCTTCCATGGACATCATCGCCGAGGCGGCCGACACCGAGGTTTTGCTCCAGCCTTTTTCTTCAATCAATACGGCCAGGTAAGCCCCAAAGGCTTGATGCAGCATCATTGACTGCAAAAATTGCAGCGAAGCCGCTGCAAAAACCATCTTCCAACCGTAAAAAATCTTCATGGGGCTCTTCAGGCGTCTTTTTTGTCTCAGGGAGAACCCTAACACAAAGTCCTCTTTGATGCAGAACCGAAGCGCAGTCGTTCAGGGTCTGGAAGCTCTCGACATATTGGGTCAATTGCCAACCTACCCCACTCAACTATGTTGGTTAGAGGGAGACGTTTTATCCCAAAGCGCACCGCGCCAACGCCAACCGATACAAATGGTGAGGGCAATACCCAAGCTGTTGTAGACCCAAACAACCCCTTGATAACCTAGCCAATCAATCAAGGGTCCGGCCGCCAAGAGCCCTGCAGGCAACCCCCAAATCGCTAGCATTCGCATGCCCATGACTCGCCCCCTGAAGGCGGGCTCAGTGCCACGTAACATCACTGCAGCCAAGGGTGTCATGCTTAGACTTTGCACAAATCCAACACACACAAGCACAAACATCCCCGTGAGCAGCTCGGTTAAAAAACCAAACAACAATAAGCCAGCAAACCACAGACACGCAGTCACCAGCATCGCCCGTCCGGTGCCTAAAGAAAAACGATTGAGCCCCAAAACCAAAGAACCTAACAACGCCCCCAAAGCGAAACTTGCACTCAAGGCGCCCAAGCCCGCCTGCCCCACTTCAAAAACATTTTTTGCGATATAGGGGAGCAACCCTAGCGTAAAAGGAAAGGCGAAAAAATTGACTAAAAAGGCCAGACTCACGGCACCCAGCAAATCTGGGCGAGTCCACACATATTTAAAGGCGGCCCCTAATTCGCCCAAGGCAGAGCGCTCAAACTTCGGTGCGGCACTACTCTCTTTATCTGCTACACCCGCAGAGAATAAAAAACTACATAAATAAAGAAGAGCGATGACCACATAGGCTGCAGCCATACCGAATTGTGCGACAGTACCAACGCCAGCCAACGCACCCACAATGCGCGCTGAATCGGCAGTCATTCGAGAGATCCCCAAGGCGCCCGTTAATTGCTCAGGTGGCACCGTTTGACCCACCAGCGCATAACGCATCATGTTGTCTGATGGGCGAATCATGCCAACGATCGCCGCCACAGCGATCACCAGATAGGGTGTGAGCAAGGACATAAAAGCCAGCACCATCACCAACGCTGCCAGTGCGGTGTACACCCCCCGAGTCAATAAAAATAAAGTTCGGTAGCCCAAGCGATCGCCCGCGACACCAAACATGGGAGAAAAAACAGAGCCGAAAAACTGCAAGGCACCGTAAATCACCAACAGCATGACCGAGCCCGACTCTACCAGCACGTACCAGCCAAGAACCAAGACCTCCATCTCGAAAGCTAAAGACGCGGCTAAATCAGCGGGCCACTGAAAACGAAAACTGCGCACTTTAAACGGAGCGCGCAGTGAGTTTTTTATATGCATCGAAGAAGCTGTCATTAAAAAATAATACCTGTATTCATCGAGCAGCGTATATGCGGCAGCGCAACATCAAACAGCGAGGATAAAACAACGAGCATTGGACTGTGCCGGCAAAACACAATACCCCAGGTCACTCACCGCGCGGGACCCTTGGTAATATATCCTCACCTCAACACAATCGGAGATTTCGTCATGCCCAAAGCCTATTGGATCAGTGCTTACCGTTCAATTTCAAATCCAGAAGCCCTCGCCGCCTACGCAAAACTAGCAGGCCCCTCGCTGACCGCTGCTGGCGGAAAATTTCTGGCGCGTGGCGAGGCCGCCGTGACAAAAGAGCAAGGCGTCAAACAACGCACGGTACTCATTGAGTTCGAAAGCGTTGAGGCCGCACAAGCTGCCTACAACAGCCCCGGCTATCAAGAGGCCATCAAAGCCTTAGGCCCAAATGCTGCTGAGCGCGACATTCGAATCGTTGAGGGTATCTAACGATATTGGTTTATGTTTTGACCCATTTTGACCCTTTGATCGATCAGAAAAATTCTCGATGATTGTTTTAGAAAAATCTCGAGAGTTTTTCTTTTTGTACGTCTTGGGTCTGTGGTACATTCTTTTCAAATAACGCTCAGCCTAAGTTGCACGAGCGATTAAAAAAATTAACCGGAGACAAACATGAAAAATCTTAAACAGGTTTATGCAGCCCTTGCGCTTGCGGCACTCGCCTCTACGGCAAACGTTCAGGCTCAAGAAGTCATCAAACTGGGGATCTCAGCACCGATGTCGGGCGCTGCTGCGGTATGGGGCCTTGGAATGGAGTGGACCGCCAAACAAGCCGCAGAGAAAATTAATCTTGAAGGCGGCGTGACAGTCGACGGCAAAAAATATAATTTTGCAGTCGTGGCTTACGACAACAAATACACTGCGGCCGAAGGAACAAAAGTCGCACAAAACCTCATTAATCGCGACAAGGTTAAATTTATTGTTGGCGGTATCGGCACTGCCCCGATTTCAGCACTGCAGTCGCTCTCTGAACGAAGCGGCGTGATGATTTTTATTTCGGCCTGGGGCAAAAGTGTCAAAGGCCCACAGTTTCCTTTAACGTTTACTCAATCCAATACACCGTTTGAGATTCTTGATCCACTTTACAAATATGTCTTGGCGCAAAATCCAAAAGCAAAAACAGTCGCGATCTTGAACGCGAACGATGCGTCAGGCAAAGAAGTTGAAGTCGTCGCACAAAAAGCGTGGGCGGCACTCGGCGTGAAGGTTTTGTCTTCTAATTGGTACGAACGTGGCACCACGCAGTTTCAACCAGTAGCGGCCAAACTGACTGAGCAAAAGCCTGACATCATTGACCTGGGCGTAGCTCCACCTGCCGATGCAGGCATCATACTCAAAGAGCTTGGCGTGCTAGGCTGGAATGGCGTCAAAGTACTGCCCGTCGGCACGAGCGCCACACAACTCGCACAAATCGGTGGTGCAGCTGCCAACGGTACCTACATGGGATATGCCGGCGACTACTCAAGCTCGCTCGCAACGCCCGTGCAACAGATTTTGAACCAAGGCATGTTGGCGCAATTTAAAGAGCCACTGAACCCCCTGCAGGTCTCAAGCTATGACTCTGTTTATGCACTTAAGGCTGCAATGGAGGCTTCAAACAGCTTAGATCCTAAAAAAATTGCCGCCGTGTTGCCCACCTTGGTCTTTGAAACCTCGTACGGCAAAACAGTCTTTGGAAGCAAAGCGATCTATGACAGCCCACAACAAATGCAAGTGCCGGTCATGATCACACAAGTTCAAGATGGCAAGATGGTTGAATTGACACGCATCATCCCCGAAGAGCTCAAGGCGCGTTTAGCCGCCGCAAAATAAGCCGTTTGGCCGACAGAGACCAACCTTGGGTTCGGTCTCTGCCTTTTGCTGACCACTAACCGCTTGAGGGTGCAAGACATTGGAGATTTTTGGGCAACTCTTTTTAAATAGCCTGCAGATTAGTGCGGCTTATATCCTGTTTTCACTTGGCCTGACATTGATTTTTGGAGTCATGAAGGTCGTGAACTTCGCACACGGCGAATTTTTTGGTTTAGTACTTTTATTAATCGCCATCCTCGTCCCCTGGTTAAATAGCCCCTCTGTACCGCTTGTGGTGGCTTACGGTGCTGCGGGTGCTGTTTCTATCTTGGCGACGATGGCTTGCGGCTGGTTTCTTTATCATTTTGCTTTCAAAAAATTTCAACGGGACATGGTGGGTTCGTTCGTCTTGTCAGTCGGGCTTTCGCTCTTGATACAAGGTTTGTTCTTAGAGTTCTTTGGCGGCGTGCCCATCAAACTGCCTGATCTGATTGAGGGTAATCTGCGCATTCTTGGAGGCGCCATCACGACCCAAAGACTGGTCCTCACCCTGATCGCTTTGCTGGTCGCGGTCACGATGTGTTGGCTCATTGCAGCAACAAAACTTGGCAAATCTTTGCGCGCGGTCGCCGAAGACCATGAAGCTGCGATGCTCCAAGGTATCCCTTACCGAAAAACGGCTCTGTATGGATTTTTGATCGCAACCTTTTTAGCCGCCATTGCCGGAGCACTTCTGGCGCCAGTCACCGTCATTAGCGCCAATGTTGGAAGCGACTTTCTCATCAAAGGCTTTATCGCCATTGTGATCGGCGGCTTGGGTAGCATCCCAGGTTCGATCATTGGCAGTATCTTAATCGCCGTGATCGAAAGTGTAGGTGGCTATTATTTTGACCCCTCGCTTGCGACGCTGGCCATGTTTGTCATCACCATGCTGGTTTTGCTGGTACGTCCGAAAGGGATCATGGGTAATGGGTAACGCGCGCGGTTCAACCATCCTTTATGTCACCCTCCTCAGCCTGCTCGTTCTTGGTGGCAGTCTGTTTGCGGGTACCGGCTTTGCTGCGAGCTTAGTCATTTGGGTTGCCATCAATATCTTGCTTGCGGCAAGCTTTCGCTTCGTTCAATTGATTGGTGAATTGAATTTTGCAATCGC
>Ga0114968_10004190_pt1 | contig 10749 bp, 15 predicted proteins | sample M_130807_EF_Meta_FD_87020 | JGI IMG/M metagenome (GOLD analysis project Ga0114968, IMG submission 87020) | Freshwater microbial communities from Lake Montjoie, Canada to study carbon cycling - M_130807_EF_MetaG | ecosystem: Environmental > Aquatic > Freshwater > Lake | place: Lake Montjoie... | reverse complement strand
TCGATAATAAATAATAAGGCGGTGGTGCCGGTATAATTGACTTTTCATACTCGTAAAAATCATGTAACAAATGATACCTTTCCATTTTTGTAGAATGGTCTATCTTTTCACCAAATAAGTATCCAGCAGCACATTCTGGACAACAAAAAGAACCATACACTTGATATTGATTTTGCTGAATATTCTTTGGTATGTAAAAAGATGCCGTATCAAAAGGGCATGTACACCAAAAACAATCGGAACGGCCACTCACTTCATTCGTATGTAGCCTAGCCGATATATTTTTTATTTTTTGGTGTAAATTATCCTCTGCATATGTTTTCAAAGGTTCTTGACATTCTTCTTCAATAAATGGCTCTACAATCGTATGATTGTAACGTATTTCTGATATATCTTTACTACTACATTTCAAGTGCAAAATAATATTTTCTAACACTGGCATTACTATTTCTAACTGTGAAGAATCCATAATTTTTCCACCTTTTGGTTTCCTACCTCTTTTTTTATTTTTTTCCATACCCTTGATAGTTCTTCCCTTCTAAATTGCTTTAAGATATGTTTTTTATTCTTGTATCGTTATAAAAAAACTGTTTTTCTGGAATAGAAGATTTAATTCCATTCTCCTTTGTGCGAACGGATGCAAATAAATGAGGATGTGGCTGATTCTCTATAGAAGAAGGGGGTGCACGTTTTTGATACAAATCACTTTGGGAAGAAGGAAAATAATTCGTCGGTCTATACAATTGTGTTTCTATATCAATCGTATTCGCTTTACCAGACCAAGGTGCGTTCGAACCAGGCAAAAATTGCTTGGTTACATCAAAAATGGGTTTACAGGTAATATCCACTTGGTCTTTCAACCTCTGATCCAAAATGGGTAATGTCGTATATTTCGTAGGAACGGGTCTCGGAGAAAAGTAAAAAGCGGGATCATCTCCTGTATTTCTAGAATAAATACGATCATTTAATTCTTCTACTCTACTCATACTATTCTCTTTCAAAAAAAAATTGATTTTCTTTATCCTCAAAAAAGAGAAAGGATGAATCTTCAAAATCGTATTCAGGACATTGTCAATGAAATCCAATTTAGTCTCGGGCCTGGACATACGAAAACCGTCTATCAAACGGCATTGACCATCGCACTTCAAGATGAAAACATAACCTATGAAACGGATAAGTCAATACCCATTACCTTTCGTAATCGTTTCGCAGGGACATTAACGGCAGATATTATTGTGGATCATCGACTTGTTATCATGATGTGTGGCTATCATGATGAATTGTTAGATCAGTGTACATTGTACAAAAGAATTGGACAAATACCTTTTGGAATGATTATTCTCTTCACCTTTCAAGGACCTATCGTAGAACCATGTTAAAAAGAATCATTCTTCTACAATATGTATCCAAATGTTTTACTTTTTTGCGATGATTCCATCTATTCTTTTTTTGAAAACCATACGTTTACGTGCACTATAAAAAGAATAGAAAAACATGAATTCACATTATTATTTCAATCAAAATATGCATTGATTATTACATTTGATGATATTGACCTTCCAGACAGATTGAAACATCAATGGATACCATCACCTTCCCTGAACGTAGACTATATTAATCATGTTGTCTTAGACGCATACATGAAATTAATTATAAGTCCACATGAACAACGACGCCCTACCTTTTCTATTTTTACAACTTGTTATCATTCATACGACAAAATAAAACGTGCCTATCAAAGTCTACAACGCCAAACCATGATCGATTGGGAATGGGTCATTCTAGACGATTCCGTAGAAGATGCACATTTTGGGTTTTTAAAACAAGAAGTAACCGATCCAAGAGTAAGATTATACAAAAAAAGTGAAAATAACGGATTCATTGGAAATGTAAAACAAGAAGCGGTTTCTTTATGTAAAGGAAAGTATGTTTTAGAATTAGACCATGATGATGAAATTGTACCAGAATTATTATCCTATGCAACCAAAGTATTTGAAGATCCAGAAGTAGGATTTATTTATACAGATTTTATCAACATTTACGAAAATGGTGACCATTTTCAATATGGAAATTATTTTAGTTTAGGATATGGAGGTTATTATCGTGAAAAGTATCAAAATAAATGGGTCTTTGTTGTCATGACACCCAATATTAATTCAAAAACATTGTCACATATTGTTTCTGTACCCAATCATGCAAGAATATGGAGAAGAAAAACGTTGTTGGACATCGGTAATTATAATGAATATTTACCCATTAGTGATGATTATGAATTGTTATTACGTACGGCTGTAAGTACAAAAATGGTAAAAATACCAAAACTTTGTTATATTCAATACATGAATGATAATCAAAATAATTTTTCATGGATTCGTAATTCTGAAATAAATCGTCTCTGTCATTATATTAAACCAGAATGTTTTTCTTCTTTAAACATTGAACAGGAGATGGAAAAAAAAGGTGCATCTGATAATAGTGATATTTCTTTCCCCATTTGGAAACGTCCTTCTTTTGACTATCGTTATTGTAATGGAATTGCAGATATTGACTATGAAACACAGTTTTGTATCCTTGGAATGGCATCCTTTTATCAACATTACTCCGAAATTAAAAAATTATACAATCCTAAAAATGATTTCATTATACTAGACAATCAATATGATTCTACCGATGAAACGATTGGAAAAATACTAGAACGTTTTAAAATGGATCGAATTAAATTTTATTCCATGAAAGATTGTACAGAATCTGATTTACTTTCTTATTTTCATTTACTTTATAAAAGTAAACCATCCGTCGTATTGACCACAAAAGAAATAATACCAATAATTTCAGGTGGTCCTCCTAAAAAATTATCTATTATTACACCTTGTACACGACCAGAAAATTTAATGCGTATCAAAGAAAGTATTCCGTTTGAGTATGTACATGAATGGATTATCGTGTACGATGAATCAAGAGTAATCAATCCGCATTTGTTTCAAGACGAACGTATCAAAGAATATGGATGTAAAGGGTATTCCATCGTTGGCAACATACAGCGTAACTATGGCTTAGATCATATCACCGGTGACACGTACGTTTACTTTTTAGATGATGATACCATTATGCACCCAGATCTAATTACGTTGTTACAAACCATTGAACCCGGACATCTCTATACGTTTGATCAACAACGATCCATAAAAGAATTTCCTTACACGGATTATTTAAAAGGTAACAAAATAGAAATGTTTCACATCGATACTGCAATGTTTTTAATTGATTCCTCTTTATGTAAAGATATAAGATGGGACACAGATGAATATGCAGCAGATGCCATTTTTATAGCAGAATGCTATTCTTCTCAACCAAATGCATGGATTTATGTAAATCGAACTTTATCTTATTACAATTATATAACACACTTAGAACATACCTAGAAAGAATAGACATGTTTACTACAAAAAAATATTCTGGAAAACATTTGATTTGCGATTTTAAAGATGTTTCACTTCAGATAGATCTTAAAATGATTTGTAAAGAATTATGCGACATTCACAAGTATGTAATCTTAGGTGAAATGGAACATCATTTTCAGCCAGAAGGGTATACTTTTTTATTTTTATTATCAGAATCACACTTATCTGTACATACTTTTCCTGAAAAAAAGTATATAGCGTTTGATTTATACACATGCCGTGAATATGAGGATAATACTACGTATGTGGCCATTTTTGAGTGGTTATGTACAAAAATGAGTGCAAATGGAACGTATCAAATTATAGATCGTGCGTTTTAATACATTTTCATCAAAAAAGGATGTGCGAAACTCATGATAACACCAAAGACTACAGCATGTACTGCGGCAACCATAAATGGTTTACCACCGGGAGGAATGGTAATAAGAATACCCGGCGTTAAGAGAAAGAAGAGAACCGCAGAATACAAGAACATGATCATATCCATATTATACACCTATAAATTTTCCCCTTTTTGTACATTTTCCTTCAAATATATTAAATTTTCCATTTCCACCATAATAATCCCACGACGTAGTTTCCTTTTCCTTAACAAAGTAAACGGTAGAATGAAAAGCTAAATATCCTATCATACCTGAAAAAGTACCATGGGATAAGATAACGTACCTCTTTGATGCTGCAAATAAAATAGTATCTATAGGAGACGCATCATAATAAATTATCTTTGGATTTTGCATCAACGTTTGAACAATTGGATGATTTTTACTATCTGTGGTAAGATAGACACGATCAACCGTTAATGTATCCAAAATTCCTTGATAATAAGTGACGCCAGGATTCCATTCCGCTACGTCCCCTAGTCGAACATGTATAAAACAATCGTTATTTTCTTTACATGGTGTACGGTGTAACAATTTTGAATGAATATATTTGTGTGTTAGCATGGTTACGTTAGTCGATTGAAAATAATCATGAAAGTAAAGATTCGTATCAATGCTTTCTTTATTAAAAAGAGACACATAATTCTCATCGTTTACAGACACAGTAGTGGCGTAACGTTTTGTTCCCACAAAAAGAGGAAATAGGGGCTTTACATCATCCCCATGTTCATACTCAATGTACAAATTATGTTTTTCGGCAAGTAAACTGGCGGCTATATTAATAAAGAAACGATTACCTAGACGTCCATATAATGTATTTGTGGATGACATGGTATAAAATTGGCTTAAAATTAGTATACTTGAACTAAAATTGACTCCATGCCTTGTAATTGAAAGGTGATAATGTTCCGTGTTTTGGTAAAACCGGTTGTATAGTTTCTAAGGGTGATGCTTGTAATGGCATTTTTCCAGTAGGTTTTACACCATAACAATTCACGCCCAAACGTTGTCTTGTTCGTCGATTATAACCACCATTTACACCTGGTATTCCACATTGATCTTTTTTACCTTTTTGATATTTTTTCCATGACTCTTCTTGGGTAGGATAAAGAACCATTCCATCTTCTGACCACCCATAATCACACCATTCTGCACCGTTTTGATAAGCATCTTTGATTTGTGATAAACTTGCTAGGGTTGCATCATACGCTTTACAAACAGATTTTGCCATAGAATAATCAAAATTTCCCTGGATATGATACGTTTCAGCATTTTGTTTTATATCGGTTGTATCGTTTGTATCGTTTGTATCTGTATCGGTTGTGTCTGTGTTTTCTTTATCTGTTACAATATCTACATTTACGCCTGGTTTTGAAAAAAAGTTCATTAATGTAGTTGTCAAGTCTACTCCTAAAAAATATTGCGTTCCAATGACTCCTATGATACAAAGAAAACAAAGAAAAAATATCCATTCTAAAGCAGTATATTGATTCATTGTCAACAGAAAAATAAAAAAGACAACAAACATGGGTAGGACCACATAAAGAGGGTTCATAGTATCTACACAGTTTTTTTCCTAAACAGTAAACAATAGGCATGATTCGTAATTGGGTTGGTAGGTTGAATCACTTCATCATTACATTCATACCATTTATCTTTTTTTACCATCGCCGTATAATGTCCACCTCTTGTATTTCCAAAATGATTACAAATGGCAATTAATTCATATTCGTCCATTTCCAAAGGTATTTGAACAAAGCTTGTATTTTTTTTATTTTGATTATCAAAACGTTTCAACGTAATCCATAGTAACGTAGGTAACTCTACTATTTCATACCATTTCATTACCTTTTTACCATTCCATTCTACTTCTTCTGGTGCAGTGTACGCTCGTATCGATTCAACCAAGGTAGGTCTTACTGGAACTTCTAAACTAAGAAACGTTTCTTCTACCGTAGTCGTGTCAATATGAGATATTTTTTTTCCTTGAAAAAGGGGACATTGAAATTCATCTAATAAAAAAAGTAATAATTCATGAGCATCTTCTTGTTGAAACCTCTGAAATGGTAACTTATGATACAGGACAGATACAAAACGATTCGGCGCAATGCCTTCATGTTCCTCGAACATTAACTTGTCCAAATCCTTGTATTCTTTGAATAAAAGTGATTCTTTTGTTGCAGTAGTAAACCATGCATGTAGTTCAGGAACAGAAAGACATTGTAAGATAGAATTGATAAAACACGTATTGCCAAGATTTTTTAATTTTGTCATACGAATAAACCAATTCTATCTTTATATAGTATGAAACTAGAAATCAAACATTTTGTACAATTGTCACCAGTCTTTATTGCAAGTTTTATGTTAATGTCTTCCATGTTCAGTGGAGACGTAAAAGCCTTTATTTGGCTTTTTCTAACCATTGTAGGGATTGTTATCATCTTTTTATTACAACAAACGTCTCTCTTTCGCGAAGACCCCAAGACTTACATGACAGGTGATAATTGCGCAGATCCATTATTACCTTTATTTACTAATTTTCCAAGACTTTCCGTTTCCACCTTTTTCATTGCTTTTACATTAACTTATTTGATTCAACCGATGATGATGAATAATGATTGGAATTATTACGTGATTGTTGGGTTTTTAGGCATTATGATAATGGATACCATGGTTAAATTTCAATTGTTCCCCAATTGTACCAAAAAAGTAGGTATTTTATCAGGTCTACTATTAGGCGTGTTATACAGTGTATTATGTTATAATATAATTTTAGTGGCAGGCGGTGATAAATTACTTTACTTTAATACTATTTCTAGTAATAATGTGTATTGTTCAAAACCAAAAAAACAAACGTTTAAATGTTTTGTTTATAAAAATGGTCAGATCATATCAGCTGTATAATAATCGGTGGTAAATATATGCCATTCACGATACGAAAGATTAAAGGTCGTCCTCTGTATTCTGTAAAAGGTCCAAAGAGGACCTATGCAAAGGCGACGACACTGAAGAAAGCAAAGGCACAGGTCCGATTGCTGTATATGATAGAGCGTCGTAATACAACGGAAAAACGCCGACAAATGTAAAGAGATATTTTTCAACTTCTTCTGAGAAAGGTAAAGATGGAAAGACGCAGCGAAAGATTACTTTTTTGTACTTCATACAATGACGAATGTGATTGACTTTGTCGATATTTTTAATTGACAATTCCATGGAAACCGTTTTGAATTGAAATGAAACTTTTCATTTCAATTTTTACCAAGTAAATGATTCGTCGACGTGACGTTTCAAAACAATATCCAAACATGTTGCATCATATTTTTCCCTAACCTTTTCTTTGTATTCTTCGTGTGATACATATCTATAAATGTTCCAATCATGAAGTTCAATCAAACATGTACCATAAATAGGAGAGTCAAACAGACCAGTAGCTTCTTCGTATTTTATATTCTTGTAGCTTATCATTCTTGCTTTACGGATACGTATATTAGCTATAGGACTTTTTAGAAAATAAATTTCACCTGGAAGTAGATCCAACGCGTCAATTTTCTCAAGCATGATTTAATAATACAAATGATAAACATTTCAATTTTTTTTAGTCTATGAAATCTTTTAGTAGAAGTGACCAAAAGAAATACTATGTAATCAAAAATAAAATACATGAAATAGGTTTAAATAATACGATGTAACCAATGTATGACCATTATCAATGGTATTGAGATTGATGACATACGATACATTCACAATCCAATTAAAGAGTCCATCCAAAACAATGAACCGTTGGATACGCTACACGTTATCATGGTGATTAGTAATCCATGTCAGTATGCATCACGCTACATCTTAGCGAAAGAATTCATGTATCGTATGGCACAGGAACCTATTCAACTTTATGTAGTCGAGTTGGCTTATGGAGATCAAGACTTTCAGGTTACCAAAAAAGGATGTCCCACTCACATGCAGTTACGTACAGCGGTTCCACTTTGGCATAAGGAGAATATGGTAAAAATGGGAATCAAACTGTTACCTCTTAACTGGAAGGCCATGGCATGGATTGATGCCGATATAGAGTTTGAGAGTACAACGTGGGTACAGGATACGTTGAAGTTACTAAATGGTAGCAAGGACGTAGTTCAGCTTTTTAGTCACTGCGTGGACATGGATAAAGAGGAAGGAGCGATGGGTATTTATTCCAGTTTTGGATACCAGTACTGTAAACAAAAGAGTAAGTATCGATCGTCGGGAAAAGATTTATGGCATCCAGGTTATGCATGGGCTATGAATCGAAAAACGTACGATAGGGTAGGTATCTATGATCAAAGCATTTTAGGAGCAGGAGATCATAATATGGCCTTGTGCTTTCTAGGTCATGGAATGAGTTCTATCAATGATGAGACATCGGATGGATACAAACAGAGTATTGCAAACTACCAGGTTCACGCGAGAAAGGTAAGACTGGGATATGTACCGGGTGTGATTCGTCACTATTACCATGGTAAAAAGGAAAATCGCAAGTACTCAGAACGATGGAAGATTCTGGTGAATCATCAATATGATCCATCAAAACATGTAAAGTATTTGACTAATGGTTTACTGGTTCCGACATCAGAATGTCCGGCCGAATTACTTAGCGATATTTATCAATATTTCAAGGATAGAAATGAAGATACTTAATACGGTTGATAAGATATGGATGCCACTGGTTGTGACTGTGCCGGTTGCGACTGTGCCGGTTGCGACTGTGCCGGCTGTGACTGTGCAGGCTGTGACTGTGCCGGTTGCGAATGTGACTGCTGCGACTGGCATTGGGACGTCTGGACCGTTGTATACTTGTCATTTTTATCGTAACTAGATGGATGGTTATCTTTGTAATGGGCTACAATAGGGTAAGCATAAGCGGATTGTTTTAGGGTTTCATCGGTAGTCTCTTTTTTTTCTAAAGGTTGACCTGTAGCAGGATTTACTTCAAACGCAAACATTAATAAAGTGGCAATCGTAGTCATTAAAATAAAAGGGATGGAAATAATAAGCCATGAAACAATGCCTAAACCTCTTTGACAAAGTATATTTAATAAAAGTGTAAAAATGGCACTTATCCAAAATTCAATCATTGCTTTACTGTATTCCTCTTTATACATGTCAATAATGACATGTGTCATAGAATAAATTAAATAAATCAATGCAGGCATGCATAAATTTTGCAACATAGTGTTAATCACTATTTAAATTTTAATAATAAAAAATAAAAATAAATAGAAGTTGTATTTGCAATCCAACACCACATTGTACCAAAGGTATTCGAAGAATAATAAGCATAAAATGAAAATAAATAAATTAATGTTGCAACTAGCATGATCATGATATCTTTATAATTATTTGAATAAATAGAATAAACACTAGAATACATGAAAAATAAGGTCCATATTATAATAATGGGTAACGGAAATTTTAACCATTCCCATAATAAATGCTTATTTGGTGCAATAGATGTATGAAACCTTATTGGAATAGTACATAGTACATAAACAACAAATAAAAGGTAGAGTCCTAGTACATAATTGCTATATTTATTTTGAGATGCATAAATAGAAAAAAATGCTAATAAAAAAATCAATACAAATCCAATGATTGAAAAAATACGATTCCAGTTTTTATTATTTAAAAAGGTCCATAAAAAATATTCTACAAGTTGCATTGAAAAAAAGGTTTGATATACAAGGTACATTTTTATATCAATCAAGTTATAATACAAACAAAGAACTAATGGTATAGTAGAAAAAAGAAATGTTTGTAAAGATATATTTGCATTCCAACACATATTAAAAGTAACTATATTCTTTTGAGTATGCGAAGAATTATTCTTGTTCGTCACGGTGAATCCATTTGGAATCAAGATAGTAAATTTACAGGATGGACCAATATTCCTCTTACAAATAACGGTAGAAAGGAAGCAACACAAATGGCTCTTGCCATGATTAAACAAAATATTTATCCGAATGTTATTTTTTCATCGGTCTTACAGAGATGTATCGAAACGTCACAATTGATTCAAAAAGAGTATCGATACATGCCAATACATACTTCTTGGCGATTGAATGAAAAACATTATGGAACCTTGGAAGGTGTACCACGTCAATACATTCGTGATATATACGGTGATAAATTTACTACGATGATGCGTTCCAATTATACCATGAAACCACCCTTGATTAAATATCCAACGGAAAATAAATATCCTACTTATAAAAATTGTTATTTTCAAACGATACAATCAGGTGAATCCAAAGAAAATGTGCTGCAACGATTGTTACCTTATTATGAAAATGATATTTTATCTACAGTATCAGAAAATCAAATCCCATTGATTGTAACACATAAGCATACAGCTCGTGTATTAATGAAACATGTATTGAAGATGAATGAGGAAGAGTTTGAAAACTATGAATTACCTAAAAAGATAATTGTGTTGTATTTGAACGAAACTGGATATGAACGAAAGGAAGAAATTCCTTATTAACGTCTCGATTTGCGATTTTTTCGTGTCTTACGTCTTCCACCAAAGCCTAGATTACGTAATTTTGCATCTTTTTCAGGATAAAGAGGATTTGTTTTGTCCATCTCTAATAATCTTCTACTATTTGTGAGAATCTCTTTTCTAAGTGTTATTAACTCATCTTTTGTTGAAGCAATTAATTCAGCTACTGATTCTAATTCCTCTTGTAATGGAATAGCGTCCATTGGATTTGTTTTTGCTACTTCTACAATTTTTAACCGGTAGTCTTGTGCCATTTGTCTTAACATTGCAAGTTGATTGATGAATTCATCCTTTAAGTTTACTTCCATACTTTATGCAACTATTAAAATATCCCTAAATACTATACTAACGGTTCATATGGATTATTTACATT